>Ga0080004_1222615_pt1 | contig 176034 bp, 183 predicted proteins | sample WasSprMetagenome_FD_69207 | JGI IMG/M metagenome (GOLD analysis project Ga0080004, IMG submission 69207) | Sulfidic aquatic microbial communities from Washburn Spring, Yellowstone National Park, USA - WS (SPADES assembly) (version 2) | ecosystem: Environmental > Aquatic > Thermal springs > Hot...
TTTGGTTCCAAAACGAGAAACAAATTGCAATCTCTTATGGCTGGCGATAGAATGAAGAAGTGTAAAATTTGCAAGGCAATATTTGATGATGAAGCTGAAATATGCAGCATTTGTGGTAGCAACAAATTTGAGGAAGTGGTTTGAATGCAAGAAGCACCACAATGGCTTAAAGAAGCAATAGAGAAATACAAGGCCAAGCTTGATTTTGTTGCATTGGAATTCAAATTGCGGGAAAGAAAAGAGGAAATGGATAGAAAAAGCGTTATAGCTCAAGTTGAGCTTGACAACTTGCAAAGGCTTGTGAGGAACGTTTTAGCAAAATTTGGAATTTTGTCGGATTGGAATGCTGCTTACATCAGCTTTGGAGAAGAGTTAATGGTTGTTAAAAAAAGGTTTCATCCGACAGTTTGGAAGTGGCCAGTTGATTATTATCGTGAGCTCAAGATCCTTGCTCAGAAGTGGGTTAATAGAGGGCTAAGAAAGGATGTTATGATCGAGATTTCAAAGGTTGTTGGAACTCCTGAAATTGAAAACTACTTGCAGGAACAGGGTGGTTGATGTGGTAAGAGATGGAACTTTGAGAGAAAGAAAGTATGGAATTAAATTCGACGCAGATATAGTTAAGCAAAGGTTTGCTGGCTTGAAGGATATGAGCATAGAGCAGGAAAGACAACATCTTGTAAATTTAGCTGAACTGGAAGATGGGATTAAAAAGCAAATACTTGAGCCGAAGGGAATTTCAACGCTACAGATAAAAGATTATCTTTTGTTTGCACGCTCCCTTTATGGCCTAACACAAAAAATTTCAAGTGGTTTTAGCGGTGAAACTCTCAGGAAAGAGGAGCTTGCAAAAAGAATGCTGTTCGTTGCAAGGGGTTTGGATGAGGAAATTTTAAAAGAGATCGCAAAGAAGTTCGGGATAGATCCTTTGCCTATACCAGTTCCTCCATTTGTGCCTGAGTACAAAGGCGTGGTGGTAAATGATTTTTACTAAAGGTGTGAAACATGCCTAGGGATATAAGGTTGTCGGGATTCAGTTTGACAAAATATGGGAGCAGAAAAAAGAAAATTGTAGAAACAATATTGCAAAAAGGCCTGATAGGGTTTACTACCAAAGGAACAAATCAAATTCTTTTACTAGGAACAGCTGGCGCTTACGTTGAAAGAGTTATAGTTTACAATGTTTTAACCGATACCATAATAACAGACTTCACAAGCACGAAAGTAGAAAATTTTTGGACTTTTAGGAAATTGACGTTCAGTCCTAACGGCAGTTTTGTTTTGGTTAAAGGCACTTATTTCAAGTACAATCTAGATACAAAAACTTACTCTGTCATTTCATTGCCGTACCCAGATGATACTTATTCGGTTAAATTTACAAAATGGTTGGAAAATAGCTTTGTAAATTGCTGCTATAAACGCATAGTAGAATTCAACTTAAACGGCACACAACTAAGAAACAAAGAATTACCTTTCTATATCGATAAATACGTAAGCTATCAAGATAAAATCTACTTTTATCAAGAAGGACAGAATAAAATCTACGAATTTGACATTCCGACTTTCACTTATAGAGAAATACCAGTACCTTTCGGCCTTTTCAACAATTTAGGCGATCCTTTTGGAAGGATTAAAGACACGAACTTTCTGCATGTCTGGGATAAGAACGGAAAAAAGTTGTACAAGCTGGATTTAACAACCAATGCCACAACACTGATTAAAGATTTTACAGGATACGATTTTATTTCTCGTGGCACCCCAGACACTTGGTTTAGCAACGATGGAAAAATTTTGATAATATCTGTTCCTGACTTACTCAACAATTATTACAGAGAATTATGGTTTTACGATACGGAAAAAAATGAGTTAAGGAGAATAAGTTTTGTTCAATATCCTTTTATGGTGTTGGAGGATAAAGACACGAGAAAATTTGTTATAGTTGACGTACCAAAAGGGTATATCAGTTTTGTTTACGATTACTTGCAAGACAAAGTTTTGGGTGTTATAGGCAATTATCCTTATTACCCTCTTTACACTGATGGTGAAATAACCTTAACTTTGTGATTATATGACACAGAAAGAATATAGGTCAAGGTTTGATAGTGATATAGTAAAGGCCTTAATGAAGGCAAAAGACGAGCTGGGAGAAGATTTCTTTATAATCTCTATGGACTTTGACGCAAGCACTAACGAGTATATTTATACAGTAGAGGCTAGCGATGCATTTCATTCCAAAGCTACTAGTTATCTGTAAAATCACATAATACGAACGCATTTAGCTGTTTAGGGAATGTTAAAAATGAAACAGCGGATAACAAGAAAATTTTCTAAAAGTACAAGCCTTTGATTAGAAAAGTCATTAAAATTTTAAGATGAAATAAAAAGAGCGAATTCTGTTAAAACAAAAAGGCCTGATTAATTTTTACTTTCAAATTGTTCGACTGTTTTTCAAAAAATCTATTAGTGTGCACAAAATAACAAAGACAAAAACCGAGACATAGCTCAACACACTTTTTATTTGTTGGATAATTTCTTCTTTTGTCAAATTTTTTGCTTCTTTAGTCGATATTTTGGCCTGCTGTTTGGCTGGGTTTTAAACTGGCTGATAAATCGGCAAATTGTTTAGGAAATTATTGCATTTACCATTAGTGTGCACAAAATAACAAAATTTTAATTCAACTTTTTAATTAAGTATTCAATTAACATCTAAATTGGATCTAAAATTTACTAGTTTATATTTAAAAATATTTTATTTAGTTCAATCTAAACTTTTAGCACTTATCATAACAAAATAATAAAAATTATCTTGTTTTACAAATATACCACTCACTTCATACTTACCTTCTTTTAATAGTTTTATATTCTCTAATCGAGGAATTCTTTGCCAGAAATGTCGCTTAGAAGAAAATTTAATGAATGACGCTGCTCCAGTTTTGTCATGTAGAATATATTCTATGTAATAACCTTTGTTATGAGGTAAAGTGCCTCCACGCTTCCATTCTAAAAATCCTTTTAATTTAAAACTACTACCAACTAAATTATCTTTATTTTGGGCTATTTCTTCAATTGAAGGTTTGTTTTCGATATTTTTAACTTGTCTCTTTATTAATAATGCTTTCCTTCTCAATGCTTTTTTATACAATTTCCTCTCAGATTCGGTATCTACATTGATAGAAAATTGTGTTAATGAAAATTCAGGGGCAGAAATATACACATACCATTTCTCGTTTATTTTTAGAAATAAATCTTTTATTCGTGACATCCCGTAAAAATATAGAGATAGAGGATGTTCAGATACTATCTTTCTTGTAAAGTAACCACTCCATAAAATCACGATAAATTCTAGTAGTAAAATAGTTATTACCACCGCATTTAGTGTTTGATAATTAAAGTTTAGAAGAATAATAGGAATTAAAGAAATTCCCACACTAACTAGGACACTTGTTAATGTAAGTTCAAGGTTATAATATTTATCCAATCTTCTACCTTCCTCGTCAGTAGTATCTTTTGATACATCCCTCATAATTTGCAAAAGAAATAACTTTTCTAACTTATTTTTATATCCCAAAATAATAGGCTTTTCTTTAGACTTTTCTTGAGTTAATTGCCCCGAAATGGTAAAATCTACCATTTCAATCACAAATTTCTATTGAACATTTAGAATTATTAAAATAAACAATTTAAAATTTTAAAGTAAAGAAATTGGTAAGATTAAAAATAAGAAAATAAAATTCTTAACCAACTTTTAACTTAATAATTTATTTCTTTGTACAAATAAAATATACCACGAAAAATATTGCAGTGCCAATTATAAAACCAGTATAATGTATGAAGAAGTTAACTCCTATATTTCCCTGAATAAACTCTTTGGGAAATAGCGCTACTGAAAAAAGTATTAATATAAGATAAAGAATAGGTAATAATAATTTTACTGTTTTAGGTCTCTTAGAAGTCTTAAGCAAATTTGCTTCAGCTTTCTTATCAATAGTTCTTGTAGTCTTGTAAGTGGTGATGAAGAAAACAATTGCCAGAGCGATTATTATCATTACTACGTCCCTCGTAAATGTGAAATAGGTTAAAGTAAATAACAAGGGAATGAGGAATATTGATGAAAGATATGCATAGAAAGTATTAATCTTGATTTTTTCATGCAAAAGCAATATGTATGCATAAACTACCATTCCGCAAATTGAAGAAACTATCCCCGAAAATCCTAAAGTTCTTAGAGCTCCGGTCCAACGGAACTTGTTTACAGGTATCCATATTAAAGAAATAAGAATTGGTACTATCGATAAATTGATTATTAGTAATTTGTAGAAAAGTTCCTTTTTATTCAAGGTCAAAAGAAGAATATACAATAAAAAGATAACTATTGTATAAGCCATAACATTAAATGCTAGATGGCTAAATTCTTCGTGTATAAAATTGGTTGTGAAAATATCATACACGCTTGAATAATCTCTATGTAAAACTAAAATTTCCTTTAAGTTGCCCGGTAAAAGAAATAGTAAGAAAAGTACTATGGGAATCATAAAAATTACGATCAAATCCTTCCAATTCTGACTTATAAAAGCTTTTACTAGTTTTTTATAAGAGATTTTCATATTTTCTCATTTAATAAGAAGATATTTAAAGGGATTCAATTTTTTAACTCTTTACAGAAAAATTTTGTTAATAGTAAAAAAGCAAGAGTTTTGACAGATTTTTTTGTTAGGTGAATATTCCTTCGAAACTGACCAGTTTATATCTCTTTACATATTGCTTGCATAGTTCGGTATCAATCTTTGGTTCTTCCTCAACAAACAGGAGTTTTTCTCTAGGCTCATAAGAAATTATTTCCTTCTCATATTCCTCTTTAGGTATTGCCCTACCCACATTAGCATCCAAAATAAAACCATTTAGTAATACTACAACGTGCGATGGAAATTTATGACCTGATGCGTGACTTATTTTTTCCTTATCATCGTAATTTTTCTTTTCGTTTCCTTTTATGGTATATTTCATAATTTTTGGGTCATAGCCTTCTTTGCGCAAAACTAAAAATAGTAATTGAGCCCTAATCATGCAACCCAAAAGAGGGTCGCTTCTTTTATACGACCCTTCGTGTAATTCTTTAAGGTATTTTTCAATTTTGTTTATTTCCTCCTTACTAATCATACAAATAAAAAAGTAGTGTTAATATTAATATAGCGAACTATCTAGGAGGATAAAAAACAAGAATTCTAATTTTTTTCTTCCATCGTCTTTCCTCTAAGCAAGTCTTCATTCCATTGTCAGCTTAAAGCTTCATTGAGTAGTGTAGCTTGTCAGACTTGCTATATTATTACCACTACTCCTTTGCAACTGCTTCATTCTGTTCTCAATAAAATTCATTGCCTCAACAATAGCTTGCGGAGTAGCAGTATAGAAAGTCTTCCTTCCTCTTTCATTTCCGTGATTTATCTCTCTCTTAATCAAATAGCCCAAAGCTGCAAGCTGTGAAAGCTTGTTAACTATGTAATTGTAAGAATACTCGTAACCAAAATTGTAAAGATCAAGCCAAACCTCCTTTGCTTGAGTCGTTTTCCTGCAATGCAATATTATTCTAGCTTCCAGCAAGTTCATTTTTCATCAACCTTTTTACATTCAGGATACCTTCCCTTGTCAGGCCTTTCACACATGCTGTAAAAACCACAAAAGACTTTCTTCTTCCTGTCTTTTCCATAAAACTTCAAGCGCAAGTCGTAAGCAATTGGGCACATATCTGCTTTCTTTGCTGTCATTACTTTATCACCAGAGGAGTTTCTCTTATCTCAGTTTCAACAAAACCATGCTTTGACAGATGCTCAATGGCTTCAAGCAATTCCTTTTCAAAGCTGGTAGACTTCTCCCAGGAAATGAATGCAGTCCTTATCCAAACGCTTGCAGTTATCGTCACTATGTCTTCGTTACCCTTCTTCATTCTGATTACTTCGTAAAACTTGAAAGGGGATTCTATCGTGTCCGCTATTTCCAAAAACTTTTCAAGGTTCTTTATCACAAAATTCTTCATTTTGCTTCCCTCCTTATCGCTTTTCCTTTAAGGAAGTCGGAAAGCTTCATTGTCTGAAATTTTTTGATCCTTTTTACTGCTATCTTGTGAATTTCTGGCCTGATTTCCAAACCAACAAAATTCCTCTTCAGCATTAGCGCAGCAATTGCAAAAGTGCCGTAGCCTGCGAAAGGGTCTAGAACAAAGTCATTTTCCTTGCTTAGCCTATTGACCAAAATTTTTGCTATGGCCAAAGGCTTTGGTGTAACGTTGAGCTTTTTTGTTGGCAGCCCTTCCTTCCCACTCAGCCTCATAAATCCAGCAAATGCAGGATGTTCAACCCAATCCTTTTCAACAAGGCCTGAGTTGTTGAAATAATATTCCTTACTCTTAACAAACCACAGAATAGTTTCATGGGCGGCTATGAACTTTCTTATCCCTTTTCTTGCCATTGGTCTAAAGCCAGAAGGGTTGTTGTAGACCCAAATTATCTCCCTCACGAATTTCAGCTTGTTTCTTGTTAAGATGTTGTACCATTTCCACTTGTCTTCATAACCGCAGAACAAGGCCAAGTTTCCACTCTGCTTCAAAACTCTCTTGAATTCTTTTGCAAGGAATGTTTTTTGCTCATAACTTAATCCTTGCATGTATACAGTGTTATCGTAAGGTGGATCAGTTAGAATAAGGTCTATGCTCTCGCTCGGTATCAGCTTTATTTGCTCAAAGGCGTCCCCACAAATCAACCATATGTTGGATTCTTCCAACCCCATGCTTCCCAACTTCCTTTAGGAGGAAGCATGGCCCTTTCCGCTTCATTCCTCGATTTTTCCTCTTAATATTCCGCTTGAAATTCAAGAAAGGGGAGAAAGCGAAAAGTATATAAAGATTAGCAAGGATGCCGGGGGTGGGATTTGAACCCACGAAGGAACTAATCCACGAGGTTTCTTCATCTTTGTTCAGAGCTTAAGCAATGCTTAAGCCTCGCGCCATTGACCAGGCTAGGCGACCCCGGCACAGAATTAATTAAGAATTCTATCTATTTTATCCTTTTTACTAACTTACCAAATTCTTTAAACTTTTTTTCTAAAACTTCTATAGCGGAAATAACTACCTCTTCGGGTTTTAATCCACACACACTTTCTACATCAAATACAAACTTATTGCCATCTACTTCATATCCAACTACAGCTGCTTGCCATTTTGCATGTTCTCTACCTACACCAAGTTGCGCCGTTGCTTCAAGCTGCAGCTCTTGGTCTTCAAGTAGTTCAACTATAGGTATTTTTGGGTATGCTGGTTTTACATCCTTATCTGTAGATTTTAAATCTTCTGCGTAAACTGTACAAGGCCCTTTCTTCTTTAGGGTAAGCTTTACTTGACATCTGCTACAACCTTTTCCTTCGCATGTACATTCACTAGGCAGGTTGTAAGCTTTTTTATCGAACGTCAAAGGAATTAGACCCAACCTATGAGCAATTATTTCGTCATTCAATGCAGAATCGTTTTTCTTGAAATCCACCCATTCAATTGCCATTGTCGGTACTTCAGAAAGCATAACTCTTCTGAGCGCAGAAGCTAATGACTGGCTCAATCCTTCTACAGAGAATTTTATCTCGTTTTCAGTCAGGTTTAAAATTTCTACTTTCATGAAGATCGCATGATTTGAATATTTTATTTTTCATCTTTAAATAAACCAAGCTTAGACTCTTCTCCCTCTTCTTCCACCTTTTGGTCTCATATATCCATGAATTATTGGGGTGACATCTTCTATAACACCTATCTTTAGACCAGCCCGTGCTAAGGTTCTTATTGCTGTTTGTGCCCCCGGCCCAGGAATTTTACTTTTTGTTCCACCTGCAGCTCTAACTCTTATATGCACGCCAGTTAAACCCTTCATTATTGCAACTTCAGCAGCTTTTTTCGCTGCGAGCATTGCTGGGAAAGGACTTCCACCTTCTCTATCTTTATCAGTCATCATGCCAGCAGAGTATCTTGCTATAGTTTCAGCTCCGCTTAAATCAGTAATATGAACTATAGTGTTGTTTGGTGTGCTCAGTATATGAGCAATTCCCCATTTCTCCTCTTTCATAGAGTCACCTGTATCTTTTCTTCTTCTGAAACAGGTACAAGATAGCTAGGATATACAATCTTCTTACCGTCTATAATCACATGACCATGAGTGATGAGTTGTCTTGCATGCTTTATAGACTTAGCCATACCCTTCCTAAAAAGGATAGTTTGTAGTCTTCTTTCTAAAAAGTTTTCTACAGTCAAACTTAGCACATCATCTAAGGTCGCATCCCCACTTAAAACACCAATTTTATTCAGTTTTTCTATTAGTGTTTTTTCTTTTTCTTTATCTCTTTTGGCTATTAACGATCTTGCAATTTTTCTATACTTTTTTAGCAACGCCTCTGTTCTCCATAACTCTTGTTTTTTCTTAAGTCCGTAAGTCTTCATAAGTTGTCTTTCCTTTTCCAGTCTCTCCTTATCCCAGGGGTTTAGGGGTGTTTCATACTTTTTCTTTAATCTTCTCATTCAATCACTTCTCTTCTTTCTTTTCCCCTGTTTTTATTTTAATTGCTTTCTTGGTGACACCAACTATTTTACCTCTTTCTCTGAAGTGACTTCTTGTCGATTGACCTCTGACTGGCTGCCCAAGTATGTGTCTCCACCCTCTATAAGTTTTTAGGTTAATATACCTTTCTATGTCAAATTTTCTTGCAACTTCTAAATCAGATCCGATAAGGTGCAGATCCTTACCGGTTTCTAAATCTTTCCTCCTGTTAAAAAGATAAGATGGTATGCCATATTTCGATGGGTTTAAAATAACGTCTTCCAACTTTTCTATTTCACTTTCAGTTAAAGAGCCAAGCTTTCTAGAGGGGTCAAGACCAGCACCTTTACAAATAGCTTTTGCCATGGTAAAGCCTATCCCTTTAATACCTTTTAAAGCGTATGCCAATCTTTTCTCACCGTCCAAGTCAGTGTTTGCAATTCTAACTATTACCTTTGTTTTAGCGGCTTCCTTTTTCTCCTCCTTTTTTGGTTTCTCCTCCTTTTTCTCCTCCTTTTCTACTTTCTCTTCCTTTACTCTGCTTATCCCCATACTAAACACTTTGATTTAAGTAATATAATCGTTTGACGTTTTTAAGCTTTAATGTTTATACGAATTGTAAAATAGAGAAAAAAGTTTGTTTTTAATGGACCGGCCGGGATTTGAACCCGGAGCTTACGGAGTTTTAAACTTCTCCGCTTTGCAAGAGCGGCGATCTACCGTTGATCTACCGGCCCATATTGAATTTCTTACACTTTCTCAATCAAATAGGTTTTACCTTCTCTAAATCCTAGCCTCTTTTCGTTTATAAGCTCTTGAATTGCAAAGCTTAAGTTAAACTTGTCATCACTTGTTAACTTATACTTTGAAGCCTTTTCATATTCGTGTTTTATTTCGTGAAAGTACCACTCTTTCATTTCATGCTTTTTTAATAACCATTCCTTTATTTCATCTATATTGGATGTATTCTTTCTTTTTGCCATTCTAACAACTCTCCTTTTTAACTTCTTAAAAATCCTTAAAATCGTTAAATTTAAATCTTCTTTAACAATTCTATGTTTTCGCAAACATGCCTCACATGACATCCTTGACAGACTCTTTTTTTGAAATTTGGTAACCTGCTAATGTGCGGGATGTAATTGCTTCTAAAAGTCTTTATTAAACCTCTCTTATACCTCAGAAATTCCCTTTTCATATCTTCTCTGATAATAATTTTAGCAAGAGAGTTAGATTCGAAATAAATTAGATAAGCCGTTTCAACCCTTTTCCTGAAGAATTTTTCTGCAAGAACGGCCTCTCCGACAATTTGTAATAAGTGCTCTTTTTTCAAACCCTTTCTTGATAATTGACCAAGCTTTATATCAATAGTTATGATTTTGCCATCTTCACAAATTCCTATCAAGTCCGGGGTTCCTACCAATCCTTCTGAAAAGGATTCTAAAAGTTTTTCAGTAAAAACAGTGGATATACCTTCTTCCTTCATGAATTCATAAAACCTATTCAAAAAATCTACTAACTTTTCTTTTCCAAGCTCAATTTTTCCAGCGTATTTTTCCATAGCATTGTTTACCGCATCTTCTACAGCATTGGATATACCCTTTTCAAGATTTTTAACAAATTGATTTATTGCAAAATGCAAAGCTTCTCCATCCCAAACTTTCCCTTTCTCTTCTTTCTTCTGAGTAGACATGACAACCTTCTCTAGCCAAATTCTTCTTGGGCATTGAAAGAATTTTCCTATTTCTAGGGGCGTAACAAAAACTTTCGTGCTTTTCGACAAACTTTCTATTAACCTATTTTTAGCTATATACGCTTCTTTCTCGTCGATGGGTTTTATAACCTTTATGACCCCTCTAGAACCTTCTATAAACCCATCTCGCCCTAAAATTTGGAGCAAGATGAAAAGAATATCAGAAGAGCTTATATTTTTTCTTAGCATTTGAAGGAGAATTTCCTCTACTTTTATTTCTTTACGGGAGTTTAAGAGCGAAATGATAAAATCTACATCCCTTTCCTTTAAGGCGATACCAATTCGCAAGTAATCGCCTAGGCCTTTTCAACCCACTTTAATTTTTTCGGGTTTCTACCCATCATGTAGTTTTTTTCGCACTTAGAAGAACACCAATAAATTATTTCGCCACTGTTTTTCACTAACATTTTTCCTGTTCCAGGTTTTATAGGTCTTTTACAAAAAGAACACTTCATTTTTATCTACTTTCTAATTTTCCAACAGTTTCCATTTCAGTCTCTCTTAACATGAGTATATCCTTGAGTCTTACAGGGCCAATGACATTTCTTATAAGAATTTTTCCTTTATCTGGTCCTTCAAGAACTTTACATCTCACTTGTTGCACACCTTTAACACCGCTCCTTCCAAGTAACTGGACTACTTCTGCAGGATATGCAACGTCTGCCATAAAATCACTGTTTCTTGATCTTCTCCAAGGAGTTTAGAATATCCTTTAAGAGTTCTTTTCCTTCACCGGCATCTAGTATAGCAACAGCAGCTGCTGCCACGTCTATCCCAGCACTTCTTCCTAACTCTTGTTTACTAGGAACAAATATGTACGGAACGTTTTTTTCTTCGCATAAAGGTGGTAGATGCATTACTATTTCTTCTGGCTCTACATCAGTTGCTATTACGACCAACTGTCCTTGGCCTCTTTCAACAGCTTTAGTAGTTTCATTCGTACCACGCTTAATCTTTCCAGTATTCTTGGAAATTTCTACTAGTTGCAGTACCTTATCGCTCAACTCTTTCGGGACTTCAAATTTAACGTAAGCTTTTGGCATACAATCATCTCTAATACTATTTATGCGCAAAATATAAAACTTTATCCTCTCCCATTTTATCAACTCTACAAAAGCCTATACGATAAAGTTGAATAATTTCCCCTTCTTTAAGCTCTTTTATTGACGGCTCTGCCAAGGCCTTTTTCACTTCTCCGTTTGGCATTATTATCTTAATTTCTACATTCGGTTCAGACACCCAATGAATTTTCGGAATTTCATAGCTTATCTCATTACTTAAAAATTCGACTTTTTTACCAATTCTTACAGAGAAAAGGTTTATTAACCCTACTTCCTTACCTTCTAACTTTTCTATATCTTCCCTTTCCAAGTATATTTTTTGAGGATTAACTGGTATTTTTCTTGTTCCTCTTTCTGGAAAATCTGGATGCATTCTAATTTCTGCGGAAAAGACTTCTGGTGCATTTTCTACAAAAACGCATACAGGTGAAATTACTGCCATGTATCTGTTTGCTATAGGGTCTATTAACTTTCTGTTTTCTGCGTACAGGATTTCTAACGGGACAGCAACATCTGCCTCGCTTAAACCCATCTTGATTATAAATTTTCTTATAGCTTCAGGTTGAAACCCTCTTTTCCTCAATGATTGTAACGACCATGTTCTAGGATCTTCCCAACCACTTATAACCCCTTTCTCTATCATTTTTCTTGTTTCGCTCTTACTCAAAACAGCTCCTTCTATCTTTAACATTCCATAATGAATGAATTCCCTTTTTGGCCAACCCATTTTTTCCCATATAAATTCTTCCATCATATCCTCTATAACAAGCTGTTTTCCTCTCAGAATATGCGTCACTCCTAACAACCAATCATCCACTGCCCAAGAGAATTCTAGCATTGGCCATACTCTATATTTCTTTCCTACTCTTGGGTGTTCTCTCTCACTAATCCTAAACAATACTCTGTCCCTAAAAGCAGGATTTGGATGCTTCATATCTGTTTTTATTCTTACTGTTGCTTCGCCTTCTTTGAATTTTCCTTCAAGCATTTTCTCCCATAAATCAAGGTTTTCCTGGATACTCCTATTTCTGCATGCACATTCTACTCCATTTCTTCTATTCTCTCTAATTTCATTTTCTGAACATGTACAAACGTATGCAAATCCCTTTTCTATAATCTCTCTTCCATACTTGTAAAACAATTCGAGCCTATCAGACTTATACACTTTTTCATGAAATTCTACTCCCAACCATTTTAACCCATCTTCTATCATTTCATAAGCTTCTGGGAGTATACTCTTTTCCTTGCTGCCTATTGTATCGTCGAAAACAAGCAACAATTTTCCCTTATATTTTTTCACGTATTCATCGTTCAGGATTACCATCCTTGCATTACCTAAATGTAAAGGGCCAGAAGGAAAGGGCGCTAATCTCATTACTACTTTTCCAACTTCTGCGTTCTTAAGATCAGGTAACCCTTCTCTTACTTTCTTTTCTAATTTTACGCCAAGCCCCTCTATAATCCTTTTTTGCTCTTCTATTGAGAGCGTGTTTACTTCGTCAACTATTTTTTGAATAGTTTTAATAACCTCTTTAATTCTGGTTTTTAGTTCAGGTCTTTCAGCTAAAGACCTACTCAAGACAGCTTGAACGCTAGCTTTACCCTTATGTTCTATTGCGTTAATAAGCGCATGTTTCTTAAAGATTTCTTCCATGATATTTAACTTGTATTTCCGGTTAAAATTCTTATTAAAACCGCACACGATTATTCTATAAAATATATTATCTAAAACATCCTAAGCCAAATATGTTAAAAAACAAATATGTTTCAAATATAAATACTACCTTTTCAATTATTTTAAATAGGGTGTTCCAATTGGTTGTGCACGAAAAACTTGCACCACGTCTGTTTTTACGATTAAAACCCGTGAAAATGTTGGTGATGTTGCGAGATGGGCCAAAATATGCAACAATTCTCTCTAAAAATACGGATATAACTTATTCTCATACCGTTAAGTTGTTGGATTTATTCAACGATTTGGGGCTTGTAGAATTTGAAAAGAAGGGTAGAATAAAAATAGTAAAACTAACGCGTGTTGGTGAAGAAGTAGCAAGAGCTTTAGACAATGTATTAGTAAAAATGTCACAGATAAAAGAGAAAAGTTAAATCATCAAGGCACCCATACTTTTTAAGTACCACTGCCTGAGTTGTTCTTCTGTATAAAGCTCGTACTCACTAGCTAAGTATCTAGAGTGTCCTACTAACCTGTCAACTATTGGACCGGGAGTTCCGGCGGATATCAATTGAGTTTTAAACCATTTTCTAAGAGAGTGTGGATGTAAGGAATATCGTTTTCCAACTCTTTTTGCAACTTTTTTGAAGGCATTGTTTAGAATGTATTGTAGATTTTGGTAGGACATAGGCTTTCCATCATCTGTAACGAGTAAAGGAGAATCTGATGTTATGTTTTCGTTCAATTTTCTCTTTTCTAAATATTCTTTCAAAACTTCCTTGGCCTGTGGTGAAATGAATGTTATCCTACTTTTTCTTTCCTTGGCACTAATTCCTTTTACCCTTATTACCGGAGGATCTTTATCTAGCTCTATATCGCCAATTTTAAGTTGATGCAATTCCCCTACCCTTAAACCTGAAGACAACAAGATTAGAATGCATAAACGAGCTTTTAAAGAAGAGGTTTCTAACACCTTTTTAAGATCTTCTTTTGTTGGCAGAGTATCTTCATGAAGAGGATAGACCTTTATTGGGATAGGTTTTACTTCAATCCCGTTAGCTAAGAAGAATTTTTTAACTCCAGCTGCCCATGCTGCTACAGATTTGGGGGCAATGTTTCGGGAAGCCAAGCTAACAACATACTGCTTGTAAATTTCGTTTGCATCAATCTCTTTGTTCTTTATTTTTTCTATTAGCATGTCTGGGTCTGAAACTCCTATATGGTTAAAGAAGTTTTTTAGACTCTTTAAGTAGGTGAGTTCTGTGTTTTTACTTCTTGTTAAGAGCTTTAACTCACCTAACATCTTGTTTACACTTTTGAAGTTTGTTAAGTCAGAGCTCATAATTATATTTTTATCTCTAAGTAAAGATAAAGTTTTCTTGTATACTTATGAATAATACAGATTATCTCCAAGTAATTTGGGCTTATTTTATTATGATTGTATGCTCTGGAAAATATATTTTGGTGAGAATACAATTATGAAAAGAGGACTTTACTTTGGTAAATGTATACAGTGCCGCCTACATTTTTGATTAATATAGCAATTCTTAACAACTTAGGAAGATCGTTCGATTCCCAAAGCGACTTTTGAACCATTTTTGCACCAATTTTCTTCAAAATTTGGTTTATTTTTTTCCTAAAAAGGCGTTCATTAGCTGGTATATCAAATGCTATTAGAAACTTTTCCATATTTTTGGTACAATTATACCTATTTAATAAATAATTTTCTATTATTTGATATATATTTTACTGTATATAATAGTCAAGAAAAGTGAGAGTTTTGTCAAAATATGTGATGAGATATATATTTTAGAGTGTATTGATGAGATTGAGTAATCGTTGTTTAGCTTTTTTGGTAAAGTGAGAGTTCGTTATGATCGGATAGAAGAAAACACCTGAAGAGTTTTTCATAACAAAGTTATAAAATTTTAGAAAGAAAGTGAGAGTTTAAGAAAAACTTTATAAAGTGAGAATTCAAATAGTAAAATGATTAGTGTGGGTTTTTGGAGAAAAATTAAGCAGATATTAAGAATAAGAGGCAAGAACGAATCGCTTCAAAGCGATGCAACAGCGCTTCAAAGCGCTTCAAATATCGATTTAAATCGCTTCAAAGCGCTTCAAAGCGAAGAAGGAATCCTGCCTCAAGAGTCGTTGGAACTTCAGAAAGATTCTTTGCAACTAGGAGTTGCAGCTGGTTATACAGCGCATTTTATTAAGAGGATCGAGTCTTCTTTAGATAGAATTGAATCCCAAATGTTAACAAAAGATTGGTTTGACCATAAATTTGATGAAAAAATACCAGAATTTGCTAATTTAATGAAAATACATGAAGAAAATGATCAAAAAAGATTTGAAATTATTCAAAATATACTTATTGACCTTAAAAATATAGTAAAAAAGACTCCTGAACCTATCAGGTCAGAATTGACCGGAAAAATAGAAAAAATTGAAGCACAGTTACCTTTGACAAATAAAATGAAAGAACTATTAGAGATGGTTAAGGAAGCTAAGGAAATAAGCTACGAAGAGTTGGCGTCTAAGCTTGGGATAAGCGTTTCTGCTCTTCGTGGATTACTATCCAATATGCTCAAGAGAACTACTGAAATTGAGCGATTCGAGAAGTATAACAAAGGATGGGTTCGGTATACAGGAAAAATCGATTCAAAGCGATTTGAAGCGATTGAAAGCTCTCAAACTTCTCAATTTCCTAACCCTTCTTAACTTTCTCCTTTATTAACAAAAATTTCAAAATAGATTGAAGGTCAGAATCTGGCTTAAGTTTTATCATTTTTATATTGAAAGGCTCTATTGTGGTCTGCTCAATAAAGAGTGTTAAATGCTTATTGATAAGGCGAGAAACAGTAGTTCTATGCAATTTTACGCGTTTTGCTATAGCTGTTAGCCAAATCCAGTCATTTTTTGTCTCTTCTAGACATTTAACGATTTTAATTATGTTTTTTAAAGTGGTTTTCTGCATTTATTCACCATATAGCACGACCCCGTGCAAAGTAGCTAGAAAATCTATGCCTTTTTGAATTTAAAAACCTTCTTATATAGAGTCCGTAGATGATACCAAACAATAAACCAAATAAATGCGCCCCTCGTGCAATATAGGAAGGCGTAAAAAGTCCTAAAAATTCGGAAATACCCCACAAGATTGCAGCAAGTATCATGGGGAGAGGCACGAAGTTGATATAAACAATAGCGAAAGGTCTTATAGTTGCAAGCCCTCCTATAATGCCATAAATACCGCCAGAAGCTCCTACTGCTGGGATACTCGGATCAAAGGCTGTTATCATATATCCTATGTTGCCTATTACTCCAGAAAGAAGAAACAACACAAGAAAGTCTTTTGGAGGGATTATCCTTTCTAAATAACTCCCGAAAATGAACAAAGCGAACATATTAAAAACCAGATGACTTGTGTCAGCATGTAAGAAAATAGAAGTAAGAAGCGTCCAAGGTCTTTTTAGGATTAGCGCCGGAGTAAACGCGAAACTATCTAAGTCTATCATGTTTTGAAGGATAAAAATTAAAGTCATGAGCAAGATCAGATACAGCGTAAGACTTTTTATCATATATTAATTTGTGTCAGAAGTTAATTTATATCCATGGAAGAAGAAGCAAAAGAATGTTATAAGAAAGCTAAGAGTATTTCTGGTGAAGTTCTGAAATACGCTAAAAGTATTAAGTTTGAAAATGCTACAGCATTGAGCGTCGCAGAAACTATAGAGAAGTTAATAATTGATAAAAAGGGAAAGCCCGCTTGGCCTGTAAACGTATGTGTTAATGAAATAGCAGCACACTACTCTCCAATTGACGCTTCCTTAATTCTTAAGGATGGTGATTTGGTGAAAATAGATTTTGGCGTGCAAGTGAACGGCTATATATGGGATCAAGCATTTACTGTATGTGTAGGTAATTGTAAAAGTCCATTGATAGAAGCGTCGGAGAAAGCATTAGAAAAGGCAACAAGTTTAGTAAGGAAGGGTGCAAAAGTTTGCGAGCTATCAGAGGCAATTGAAGATACTGTAACATCGTTCGGGCTTAAGGTAGTTAGAAACTTAACAGGTCACGGTTTAGATAGGTATGTGGTGCATGCACCACCTTCTATACCAAATGTTAAAAACAACATCCAAGATGAAATACATGATCAAGCAATAGCCATAGAAGTTTTCGTCACTGATGGGTCAGGTTTTGTGAAAGAGTCAGAACCCCCTTGTATATATAGGTTCGAGCAAGATAAACCAGTAAGAATGTGGGAAGCGAGAAAAATACTAGAACTGGCCAAAACTGAGTTTGAAGGCTTACCTTTCAGTCCCAGGTGGATAAAAAACATACCAAAGATAAAGATGGAAATGGCACTCAGAGAACTTTTAGAAGCAAGCGCTATAGTAGCATACCCTCCTTTGAAAGAAGAAACAGGAAGACCAGTTGCTGTTACAGAAACTACAATTCTTGTAGAATAAAAATTTAAACTTAAAATCCAAAAAAATATTTGTGCATACCAAATGTGATGGTTGTGGTCAATCTGTGAAGAAAGTTGGAAAACTTTTTAAGTATAAGTCTTTATACCTTTGTAAAAAATGTCGTAAAAAGTTTTAAACACTTCTTTTTAAAAACTTTTCAACAGAACTTGCTATCAAGTATCCACAATTATTACATTTTCCGCCGGTTTTTTGTAGTATTTGCTTAGGAATTTTAGCTTTGCATCTTGGACATTTGATTTTAGAGTTTGATAGAGGCACAAAATTTTTTATAAACATTCTTTTTAAATTCAAATCTGAAATCAAAAATATATTTCCAAAAAATTATTTATCCTTTTTAAGAGACTCTATACGCTTAACAACTTCTCTTTCCACATCCTTTATTCCCATATCAGTAGTGTCTAAGACTATATCAAATACGCTCAAATCCTCACCAAAATTGAAACCGTATATTTTCTTATAAAGGTTCACATTTTCTTCATCTCTTCTTTTTACTACTTCTAGAGCTTCTTTAAATTCTATTCCATCCCTTCTAGCTATTCTTACAGCCCTCTCTTCGGGACTGGCTGTTATAAATATTTTAATTCCAGGGGCACCCAAATATGGTAAAGTCCATGAGGTAATAACTACATTACCTTTTTTAGCAATCTCTAAAAGAAGGTTGTCTACCTCTCTGTCTATAGAACTATCTCTACCCCTTACTTCTAATAATTTCATACCTTCCTCACTATCCCAAAAGTTTTTCCGAAAATTAAAACCATATCTCTTTGCTATTTTCTTAAAGAAGTCACTACCAGTATAAAGTTTTAATTTGTACCTTTTTGCCAATCTTTCGGCAAGCGTATTTTTGCCACTTCCGGCAGGACCAGAAATAATGATTGTGAGAGACATTAAAAATACTATTGTAATCAGAGAATAAATTAACTCTGTAGTTTTATTTCTATGTGAACATCTTGCGGAACGTTTATTCTCATGATTTGTCTTAATGTTCTATCGTCTGCTTGAACTTCCATTAACCTTTTATGTATCCTCATCTCCCACTTATCATAGGTTGCATTTCCATGGCCAGTACCGTCACCACACGGTGTTTTAAGCGTAGTTACTCTAAGTATTTTTGTTGGCAATGGTATAGGTCCTCTGTAGTCTACACCAAACTTTTTTGCTATTTCTTTTATTTCAGCGCATATGCTATCTAGTTGCGCAGGATCCTTTCCACTTAGTTTTATTTTTGCTAACTGCATATTAACATCCTTAGTTAGCGCTTATTTAAATCCTTTTCTATTAGAAGATTTTTCTCAAATTTTAGAGCTTTCTAGATACAATAAGCATTTGTTTATCATGTTCTGTTACCTTTTCAAAGGTTCCTGAGTTAAAAATTTTGAGAGTCTTTAAACCAGCACTTTTAAGCATTTTAGTGATTTCAGGAATAGAGTAAATTCTTACTTTTTTCATTTCAGTTTTTACAAATTTTAAGTCTCTGCCACGTTTGATATAGAAATTCTGCTTTAGCACCCAAAGTGTTACTTTTCTGGTTTCTATTCGCTGATTGCATATCTCTACAAAATTATCCGCATACTGTATAATATTTGGGTTTGATACGATTCTTTCGGCTGCAATTGGTGCATTGGGTATATCCAAAAGAAATATGCCATTTTTTCGAAGATGTTTGGCAATGTTCTTTAGAACTTTTAGGTTAACTCTGTCACTTTCGAAATAACCAAAACTTGTAAACCACGACAACACTACATCAAATTTTTTATTTAAGTTAAAATTTCTCATATCTCCTAAGTGATAGAAATCTTTAAATTTTGGGAAACTCTTTTTCACTTCTTCTATAAGTTCTTTTGAATTATCTATTCCTGTTACATCAAAACCAGCTCGTCTAAGAAAAGGATGTAACCTACCATTACCGCATGCCACATCCAGAATGGAAGAAAACTTTTCTTTCAGTCTTTTTTGAAATAGGTTGATTACTTGTATTATATATTCAGCTTCGCTTTTACTCTTAGCTTCTCTAAACTTTATATGCCATCTAACAGCAGCAGGTAGTCTCATAAATTAAAAATAGGAGAAATTTCAATTATTATTATTACTCGCAGTTTACATACGGTTAAATAGCTACTTGGCTTTAACTACGTCTAAACAAACTCCAGCTGCAACTGTAATTCCCATGTCTCTAATAGCGAACCTTGCTAGTTCAGGGAAGTCTGATTGCTTCTCTATCACAAATGGTCTTAGTGGTCTTACTCTAATCCTAGCTGCATCACCAGTCTTGATGAAATCAGGCTTTTCTTGGATAACTTGTCCAGTTCTTGGATCAATTTTTGCTATTATTTCTTCAATAGTACAAGCTTGAGTTGCAGTATGACAGTGGAAAACGGGGGTATATCCGGCTGTAATCACAGTCGGGTGTTGTAGTACAACTATTTGTGCAGTAAATTCTTTAGCTACTGTGGGTGGATTGTCTGGATGCCCGACAACATCACCTCTTTTGATCTGCTCTTTTGCAACTCCTCGAACGTTAAAACCTACGTTGTCACCAGGTCTAGCTTCTGGTATTCTTTGATGATGGATTTCTATAGACTTTACTTCGCCTATTACTCCAGAAGGTTCGAATATTACTTTATCACCCTCTCTTAGTATGCCTGTTTCAACTTTACCAACAGGTACTGTACCTACACCTGTTATGCTGTAAACATCTTGTATGGGCAATCTTAAAGGTTTATCTACAGGTCTTGGAGGTATTTGGAACATGTCTAGAGCTTCAACTAAAGTTGGTCCTGTATACCATGGCATTTTGTCTGATCTCTTGAAGAGATTCTCACCAAGCTGACCAGATATAGGAATAAAGGGTATTTTGTTTACATCAAAACCTAAAGGCTTAAGCAAAGCAATAACATCGTTTTTCAATTTTTCATAAACATCTTTACTCCAATTTGCCAAATCCATTTTTGTTATTGCTACAATAAGCTGGTTTATACCTAAAACTTTTATCAAGAAAACATGCTCTTTCGTTTGCTCTTGAACACCCTCGCCAGGCCTAGCAGAAATAACTAAAATAGCACCATCAGCTTGTGAGGCTCCAGTTATCATGTTTTTAACAAAGTCTCTGTGACCAGGACAATCTATGATAGTGAAGAAGTATTTGTTAGTTTCGAATGGCTTATGCATAATGTCTATTGTCATTCCACGAACTCTCTCTTCTTTTTCTTTATCCATTATGTAAGCAAACTCTGCGCCTTCAATCTTAAATTCTTGTGCAAGAGCTTGTAACTTTCTTAGTTCTTCTTCTCTGATAGCACCAGACTCGAAGAGCAATCTACCGACTAAAGTAGATTTACCATGGTCTACATGTCCAGCTGTTATTATGTTCAAATGTGGCTTTGCAGGCAAACAATCACCCTTTTTGGTATATCTTTAATTATATTTCATATTTAAATATTTTACACCTCTGGTTTAGGTATTTCTTCAGGTAAGCCTTTTCTCTTCCTTATAGATTTTATTACTTCATCTCTTAGTTCAGCAGGCAACTTTTCAAAAGTAGTTTCTATCAAGCTGTAAAAACCGCGTCCAGACGTAGCAGATTTAAGACTAGCATCAAAACCAAACATATCACTTACAGGCATTTTCGCAGTGATTATAGTAACTCCTTTTTCCTCTTTCATGTCTAGTATTTGTCCCCTCCTACTCTCCACTTCTCTTATCACACTTCCAACAAGCTCTGATGGCGAGTCTATTCTTATGGTTTGCTTAGGTTCAAGGAGTGTTGTATCAGCTTTTAGTATGGCCTGTCTAATAGCATATCTTACAGCTGGCATTATTTGACCAGGCCCTCTGTGAACAGGATCTTCATGAAGTTCAGCGTCTACAAGCTTTGCTTTAACCTTTATACATGGTTCTCTTGCCAATGGTCCATCTTCGCAAACTTCCTTAAAGGCATCCTTAACCATTTCTATTACTTCGTTCAAGTACTGAATACCTTTTGTCATGTCTATGAGCACATTCTTGTTATGAATTACTAGTATATTCTTTGCTTCCTCATACGACATTCCAAGTTCTGATATCTTCTTGATGACTTCTAGATGTTTCCCTCTTATTTCAAGTTGGCTAGGTATTTCACCTTCAACCATAGCTTTGTATACTTCATCTTCGAGCGGTTCTACTACAAATATAAGCTTGTTATGCTTGTTTGGCGACTTCCCTTCTACTTCTGGAGACTTTTTGAAGATAGTTTCACGATATACTACAATAGGTTTGCTCATTTCAACATCTATCCCAAGCTCTTTTAGCTTGTTTTCTACTTTAGCTTCTAAATGTAGTTCGCCTAACCCAGAAACAAGATATTCGCCAGTTTCTTGATTTATTTTCACTTGAAGAACAGAATCTTCTCGTCCTATTTTCTTGAGTGCTTCGATAAGCTTAGGAAGTTCCATAGGGTTTTTAGGTTCTATAGATTTAGTCACAACAGGCTCGAACAAATGTTTAATTTCTTCAAAAGGTTCTACTGTCATGCCAGGCTCGCACACAGTTTCTCCTGTGAACGCGTCTGGTATGCCAACAACTCCGGCTATGTTTCCAGCTACAACTTCGTCTACTGGTATCCTGGTTGCACCTTTATAAACAGCTACTTGTTGTATTTTTTCTTGCTTACGTTGGCCAATCAAGTACACATCTTTTCCCTTGTAAATTTTACCAGAAAAAATCCTTCCAGTGGCGACATAACCCACATGAGGATCAGGAACAACTTTTGTTATAATCATCATAAGCTTCCCATTCATATCACAAGAAAGCATCTGCCTTCCTATTTCAGAATCTAAATTTCCTTTCCAAATTTTTCCTAACCTATACTTTTGAGCTTCTAGCGGGCTTGGCAAGTGTTTGACAATCATGTCTAGAACTACTTGATGAAGTGGTGCGATTTTTGCAAGTTCATCTTCTCTACCCGAGAGTGTAAGGTCGATTATATCTTTAAAAGTAATTCCAGTTTTTTTCATGAAAGGAACAGATATGGCCCACTTCTTAACTGCAGAACCAAAAGCTACAGAACCATCGACAACATTAACCATCCACTTGTTCTTGTATTCATCCTCAGCATACTTTTGAATTAAACCATTTACTTCTTGAATAATTTCCTCAAACCTTTTTTGCATTTCTTCTGGGCTAAGCTTAAGTTCTTTTATTAACCTATCAACTTTGTTAATGAAAAGAACAGGTTTTACACGTTCCCTAAGTGCCTGTCTAAAAACTGTTTCAGTTTGAGGCATTATTCCTTCTACTGCACATACTAGACAAATTGTTCCATCTACTGCACGCATCGCACGAGTTACATCCCCACCAAAATCCACGTGTCCAGGAGTATCTACAAGATTAATAAGATAGTCTTCCCCCTCAAATTCATGTACCATTGAAACGTTTGCACCATATATTGTTAGCTGTCGCTTACGTTCTTGTTAACGGGTCAATAAGACCTTTCGTCAATCCATGTAAGCATTCCTGTCTCTACATCAGCTGCCACTTTCTCTGATATCATACCAGCTAAAGCAGCTAGATTGTCTGTTAGAGAAGTTTTCCCATGGTGCACATGGCTAGATGTGGCAATGTTTCTGATCCTTTCTGGATGCTTCATCACTTCCAATATTCTTTCTGTCATTTCTTTTTTGGGCATTTTTCACCTCCTTATTTATTTGAGTTATATTTTAATTTTCAAATTTATTAGCTAAACAGGCAGATTCTAGTTTTATCCATTTTTGAGCGTGTTCTACTTCACTAAAAATTTTTGTTAACTTCTTTAATTTTTCTTGTCCTTTATCATTTTCATTGTGTAATTTGAACAGGTCTAGTCTTACTTTTTTCATTTTTACCATCTTCTCCAACATCCCTGTTAGTTAATCTTACCTGTAGGGTTACGTTATGGTAGTAATTTTATTAATTTTTCTTAATATTAAAAGATTTAGCATCTACGTTAGTATAGAAACAAATATCTAATCATTTTTCAATGAGATTATCTTGCACCTTCTGCTTCTTTTTCTATTCTTTCTTTTTCAGCTATAGCTTCTGACTTACTTTTATCATTTTTATAAGCGCCTATTATTTCGTTTGCTAATGCGTCGACAATGTTTTCTTTTTTTCCATGAGCTTTTCTGTAAGCTGCTTGTGCAATCATTCTCAGTGCTATATCGACCCTTCTTTGTGGAGAAACAACAACAGCCTTCCTTACTATAATACCACCTACTTGATAAGCTGCTATCTCCTCTCTTAATGCAGCATTTTCTACAGCTCTGACAAAGACTTCTACTGGGTTCATTCCAGTTTCTTTTTCTATTTTTTCAAAAGCCCTTTTTACAATTTTATAAACAGTTATATACTTCCCTACAACATCGCCAGAACTAATCACATGCTTTTTGCCTCTATGACCCGGAACCATAAGTTTGCCTATTAACCTTTCAACAAGGTTAGCATTAGACTTATGGAATTGTTGTTTTGCTAACCTACCTCCACTCTTTGGTATTACTACAGGTTTTAAGTTTATGTATCTTTTTAATCCAGGATCTTTAACTTCTATGTTGTCTACAGGCCATTTGTTGAAAAGTTTGATTTCTGTCATACACCTTACCTAACAGGCTTTTGTTTCTTACCTGCCAAAATTTCGCTTAAAGCAACACCGTTAACCTTAACGACTTTATACTTTATACCAACCATACTTCCTTTTGGTCCTCCTTGTCCTCCACCAACCTTTTCTATAATCACTTCATCGTGCTCGTTTATCAAATCTATAGCACCTTCCCCTGGTACATGAGCAGTTACTTGAACATTGTTCTTTATCAATTGAACTCTCACAGCTTTTGTTAGACCAGATGCTGGTTTTTTCTGCTCTACAGCACGTTTATCGATTACTATTCCTCTTGCTTGCGGCGCGCCTTCTAGCGGGTCCTTCTTCCAAAGTTGTAACATTCTTCTTTTATAGGCTATACTCTTCCATCTAAACTTTTTTCTCGTTCTTTTTAACTTCCTTGCGCTAAACTCTCCTGGCATGTGCGAGTCACCTTACAATCAGTTCATCAAATTTATAATTCCTTCTTAATATCTCTTCCATAATTTTTAATTTTCTTTTGTCTCTTCCGATCACAGAAGGTTTTTCATTCTTTTCAACCTTTATTTCTACAATTCTTTTTTCATGATCGTTCTTGATGGATATATCGTTGGCTTTTGGTATTAGGTTTTTTATAAATTTACAAACGTCTGAAGAGAATTCTATCAGTTTTACCTTTTTATTAATAGCTTTCTCAACACTCTTAACGTTAACACCATTCTTGCCTATAGCAAGACCTATTTTACCTTCTTCTACAAGAAAATACACAGTATTCGTCTCCTCGTCTACTATGCAGTCTTTTACTGTAGCACCAGTAAAATTTTCAAAGAATGTTATGAGGTTTATTGTATTGTTGTCTAGTACTATAGTCATTTTATCACTAACACGCTTACAGGAAATGGTTTACCACATATAACACCAAGGGTTACGCTATCCTTCTCAAACACTTCTATTTTTGCTCCTGAAACTCTTGACACATCTTCCAAGTCCTTTCTCATTCGCTCAGGAATGTTGTTTGCAATTACTACCAACTTAGGAACGTTTGATTTTAAGTATTTTATAGATTCTCTGTAGCCTATAATTACATCTCCTTTGCTCACTGCGGACCTAATTTCTTCTTGTGTTACCATTTTCTTACACCTTCAAAATTTATCAGAATAATAAATATTTGAGCTTAAATACTTATCATTCTTCTTTCTTTTCTTCTGGGAAGTTTGCAATCAAATCAAACATACCAGTACCAGAAGGAATAACTTGTCCAATCATTACATTTTCAAAAATACCATTTAGGTCGTCAGACTCATTTCTTATACTAGCTCTTACCAAATGCTTTATTGTTTCTTCAAAAGCAGCTCTAGCTAGTATGGAAGTTTTACTTCCAGCAACACCATATCTCCCTATAGGTCTTACTTCTCCAGAGAAACACATTATATCGCTTACAAGCATAACATGTCTCACGTCTACATCCAACCCTTGTTCTTGAAGCGTTTTTGTAGCTTCTCCTATTATTAAGTTTCTAGCAGCTTCTATTCCAAGCACTTTGGCAGTTTCATGGATGTCGTTTGTTACGGTTCTTCGTTCATCCACTTCTTTCAATTTAAGAATGTCAGCAAGGTTGCTTCCTATTGTAGTTATTATCCAATCGTTACCTTCCATTCTAACAACAGCATTTTCAATCCCTTTGATACCGCTTATCTTAATTTTTAGTATCTCGTTCCTTAGTTTTTGCAGATCTTTTATTGAGAGTTCTTCTTTCGGAGCCACTACTATCTTTTCACCTCTTGTCCTCACGTTTACGTTTTTCAAAGAATCTTTTATACTCTTTATTACTGTTCCTTCTCTTTTTCTGTCAGAAAGTTCTATTTCTATAACACCCTCATTAAGATTTATTGAAACATTTTTAACTATGTTAACAATTTTTCTTTCTACAATCTCCTCTGCAAACTTTTCCGCACTTTCTGCATTGTTATATTCCTTGTTCAAGTAGATAGTCATCATAGGAGTTTCTGGTTCACGTTTAGCATCAAAGATTTCTATTAAACGAGGAAGACCTTGTGTGATTTTTATTCCTGCGGAGCCAGCAAAGTGAAAGGTTTTCATCGTCATTTGTGTAGCTGGTTCAGATATACTTTGTGAAGCAATTATTCCTATAGCTTCTCCCGGCTCTATCCTCTGTTTCATGTACACCTTTTCGACCTCTCTTCTTAACAGTTCTTTTTGCTCTTTAGTCAATTTTTTCTTCTGAGCTACTTTTTCAATGTTTTCTAACACAACTTTTGGCAATTCAACTAAAGATTCTTTCTGCGATTCTTTCAACGTTTATACCACCCTTTTCAGTTTTAGAAGGATCTAGCGAGTCTTCACCAAAGCCAAATTGAATAATTTTCCCAGAACTATCTCTAATAGTTCCGTCGTATTCAACCTTGAGGTCCTGTAAGGCGCCTATAAGTCTTCTTTCCATATACCCTGAATGCCTTGTTTTTAGCGACTTATCCATCAAAGACTCTCTACTGTTCATCGCATCGAAGAAAAACTCAAACGGCGACAAACCATCCTTAAAACCGGAGCTTACAAATCCCTTCGCTTCTAAGCTTATATCATCTCTCTTAAAGTGGGGGAATGTTCTTTTGTAATAGCCTATATCCATTCTTTCACCCATGATAAATTCCTGTCCAATAAGCGCAGAAGTCTGTACTATATTTACTAGGCTACCTCTTGACCCACTTTTTGCCATTACGAATACAGAATTTTCTACTGCATACTTTTCTAAAACTTTTCTCGCGTCGTTCAAACAATTCCTAACTATAATTTTTATGAAATGTTCAAGGCTTTCTTTTGGTGTTCTCCCAATTAGATGTTTTATCTCTCCTTTGTTGAATTTTATTATAGTTTCGTTTACTTCTTTTTTGGTCTTCTCTATTATTTTTTTAATTTCTTCTTTAGCTTCTTTTGGAAGATCGTGATCAGAAATACTTAGGGAAAAGCCGATTTGCGTCAAATATTCTATACCCAATTTTGTAACGTTGAATAAAAACTTATTTGCTACATACGGCCCATAAAGAAACTCTATTTCGTCCAAAATTTTACCACTTTCTGCACCTACTGCAGCTTTGTCTATTACACCTTCTAGCAGCTTACCATCCTTTATTACAACCTTTTCTCCTGCAGCAGACTTAATTTCTATAGAAAAGTCTTTTGGTAAGAATATGCTGAAAATTTCTTTACCAGTCATTGTAGCTTTGTCTGGTATTTCAACATCAGGGTCGACAGAGCGGATAAGTTGGACGAATTCTTCCCTCTTAAACTTCTTTTCACTCTTCGTTAAAAGGTATAAACCAGTTATATGATCTATTTTGGCTCCTATTATAGGACCAGAAAACCTAGGACTTCTTAGATGTTTCTTTGCAGCCATTAGCTCTTTTGACTCGACTTGTGATTCTTCTGTTTGAGGTATGTGTAAGTTCATTTCATCTCCATCAAAATCAGCACCATAAGGTATGGTTATACACAAGTTTAACCTGAAGGTTTTGTATGGCATAACTCTTACTCTATGCGCCATCATACTCATTCTGTGAAGACTAGGTTGCCTGTTGAAAAGAGCTATATCCCCGTCTTTTATGTGCCTCTCCACGACATATCCAACGTTAAGTTCTTTTGCCAGCTCTTCTTTATTTTGCTCAGTAATTTTCTTTCTTCTTCCATCAGGTCTAATTATATAATTTGCTCCAGGCCACACCTCAGGTCCGTTTAGAACAAGCTTTCTTGCATCTTCTATATTCTTTTCATTTACTCTCATAGGTACAGTCAGCTCTTTTGCTATACTTAAAGGAACACCAACTTCATCTATATCTATCATTGGGTCTGGCGAGATTACTGTTCTTGCAGAGAAGTTTACCCTCTTTCCTGCTAAGTTTCCCCTAAACCTACCTTCCTTTGTTTTAAGCCTTTGGGAAAGAGTTTTCAAAATTCTGCCAGATCTGTGTCTAGCTGGAGGTACGCCAGCTAATTCATTGTCAAAATATGTAGAAACATGATACTGCAAAAGTTCCCATAAGTCTTCTATAATAAATTCAGGTGCTCCCAATTCTATATTTTCTTTCAACCTATCGTTTATTCTGACTATATCTACAAGCTTATGAGTTAAGTCATCTTCACTCCTTTCACCAGTTTCTAATGTGATAGAAGGTCTAACAGTTACTGGCGATATAGGGAGCAATGTTATTATGAACCATTCTGGTCTTATGTTTTTTATACCTATTAATTCAAGCTCTTCAGAGCTAATTTTTTCAAATCTTTCTCTGATTTGGAGTGGGTTAAGCTGATTATTATCTTCAAAATAAGTGTAAGGCTTAATGAATTTTATTTTACCTTGCTCAGTTTTACAATGAGGACATTTGCTTTTAACCAACTTTACTACATCTTTAATCGTTAGCTTCTTGTTTTTAACTTCTTCTATTTCTTTATCGTCTAGAAGAATTCTTCCACATTTTTTACAAAATATCTTTAAAAGGCTGAAAATTATTTTTGTGTAGTGAACATGTATAACTGGCTTTACAAGTTCTAGGTATCCAAAATGACCTTGGCACTCTCCTATAGATCCACCACAAGTCCTACATCTTATTCCTGGATCTATAGTACCTAATCTTGGGTCCATCAGCCCGCCTTCTATCGGATAACCTTCTTGATCGTAGAGTTCAGTCTTGGTTATCTTCGCTACAGCCATCTTTTTTATCATTTCAGGGCTTAAAACACTAAACTCTATTCTATCTACTTTCATCTAAACTTCCTCCACGATTATTTTTGGGTATATCAGCATGCTTTTTAGTTCGTCTAGCATAAGCTTGAAAGCATAGCTCATCTCAACGTTTACAATCTTACTCTCACCACATACAGGGCAAACATACTTATTCTTTACTCTACTGTAAGAGGCTACCATCCCACATTCTGTGCAGATTGGTACTACAGTTTTATCTGAGTCAAACCTTTCCTTTAAGGTTAGAGCAGCTCCATGTGCTATTAAAACATCTTTTTCCATTTCACCTAGCCTTAAACCACCTTCTTTACTTCTACCTTCAGTAGGTTGTTTTGTTAAAAGCGCAACTGGACCACGAGAACGTGCATGAATCTTGTTTGAAACAAGATGGTCAAGCTTTTGATAGAAGCTACTTCCTATAAGTATTTTATGCTCGAACATTTTTCCAGTTCTTCCATCGTACATAACCTCTTTATCTTCGTATCCATACTCTTTTAACTTTTCTCTTATGACAGTTTCAGGAGTCGGGCTGAAAGGAGGAGAGTATACATATTCCCCGGAAAGTGCGACAACTTTCCCTGCCAGAACCTCTAGAATCTGACCAACAGTCATTCTGGAAGGAATACTGTGCGGATTAAACAAAATATCAGGGATGACTCCATCTTTGGTGAATGGCATGTCTTCTGCAGGTACTATAAGCCCTATTACCCCTTTTTGACCATACCTTGATGCGAACTTATCACCAACCTCAGGCTTTTTCAAACTTCTTACAACAACTTTTATCAGTTTAGTTCCGTCTGCAGTTTCTGTTACAAAAACCCTATCGACTATTCCGCTATCTCCATGTCTTAGCCTAACCGATGTTTCTCTTATGTTTTCTATTCCTGTTATGAATTGGTCAGCACTTCCCAAGAAACGAAGAGGTGATACTCTTCCTATCAATATTTCGTCAGAATTTACTGCAGTTTCTGGATTTACTATTCCATCTTCTGGCAGATGCTTGTATGCATCCTCACCACTATAACCTCTTATTCCTGGTTGAGGTATCCCTATTACATCCTCTTGTCCGCTTGTATATCTTTTTTGCTCAGCTTCGTAAGTTCTGTACATGAAAGACCAGAACAAACCACGTTCTATGGATGCTTTGTTAAAGACTAGTGCATCTTCCATGTTATAGCCTTGGAAAGGAATGAAAGCAATAGTCACGTTTGTTCCTGCTGGATGACTTTCATAATTGGTTGCAAGATAAGCATGAGTTTGGACTAGTGGTTTTTGCGGATAAATTAATATGTTTGATTTAGAGTCGGTTCTTTGCAAAAAGTTTGTAGAGAAAATACCTATAGATTGACCAACCATCTTTGCGCCATAGTTAACTCTATCTCCCCTATTAAACTCTGCGTAAGGGATAAATGAAGCTGATAATCCAAGAATTAATGCAGGATCCAATTCTAAGTGTGTGTGTTGAGGTGTGAGGTCTTCTTCTTTTACGGCTATGTATGCATTTTCCTCTTCTTCTGGATCCAAATATTCTATGATACCTTCTTTTATTAAATCGTTCCAAGTCATTTCTCCTTTCTTCAATTTTTCTATATGTTCTTTCTGTAGCTTAGGCTTGCCATTTTCTACAACAATTAGTGGCCTCCTTACTCTCCCACTATCACCAAGTATTCTTATTTCATTCAAGTGTGGATAATAAACAACGTTCACTTGGTTTGATATTTGTCCAGTCCTTCTCTTCTCGAGAATGGTTTTTACTAGTTTTTCTGGTTCTTCTGTCGTACCAATATACTTTCCGTCGAAAAATATGTTTACCATAATTTCGCACCAGATTTTTGCAAAATGTTCATGATAAGCTTACTTTCTTTTTCAGTAATTCCAGTAGTTATATCGGCCATGAGCGCTAGATATTTCCTAAGTCCAATGGTTGCACCTTCTGGCGTCTCACTTGTGCATAATCTGCCCCAGTGCGTTGGGTGTAATTCTCTTGCTGCAAAATGTTCTTGCGTTGAAGTTAGTGGTGAAAGAACGTTTCTCATGTGTGATATAGTTTTAACATAGCTACTTCTTTCCAATCTTTGGCTTACACCAGTCCTTCCACCGACCCACGAACCTATGGCCATAGCAGAGACTATTTGATTGGTTAGAACGTTAGATTCTACTATTGCCTGTAAGGGAGGAAGTCTACCTCTTTTTGTCAGTTTCTGATAGTTGTAGGTGACTCTCGTTATTAATCCCCACTTTCCTAAAAGTATAGACCTAAGCAAAAGTTCTAAGAGATCGCCAGCCAACCTTAGTCTTTTGTTCGAGTAGTGGTCTATATCATCTTCGTCTATCTTGTTTAGATGGAGCTTTATAACTTTTTCAGCAGCTTTAGCAAGGAAAATTGCCTTTTCCATCCTGTTTTCGGGGTTTTGCCCTATATGCGGTAATAAATATCTATCTATCAGCTTTTTGGCTCTGTCTGTTCTTTCTTCTTTTGGTGCCATTTTAAAAACATGCTTTCCTATCTCATCTATAGCTTCTTCTTTAGTAGTTACTTCTACTTCGTACAAATTTGCATAAACCTCTTCCTGAACTTCTTCATCCAAAGATATAGCAGTAACTATATCTTTATCACTCTCAAGTCCAAGCGCTTTCAACAATAATACCAACGGAAGCTTTACAACATTAGCAAAGCTTATTGTTATTAGTCCATCCTTTCTTCTTTCTACCAAATGTCTTTGAATGTATCCATCCTTTTCTGAATGTATTCTTGCAACTTCGCTAACGTTCCCAGAACTAACTTTTTCTGCTATAATCCTGTTGGGCGCAATTTCTTCAACAAGAACTAGAATCCTTTCAGTCCCGTTAATTATAAAGTAGCCTCCTGGATCGTCTGGGTCTTCTCCAGCTTCTATTAGTTGCTCTCTTGTCATGGTTGAAAGTGGGCATATTTTTGATTTGACCATAACTGGTATATCTCCAAAATTTACAAATACAGGCTTACTTTCTATTCCGTTTAGCACAGTAGTCATTTCCACGTACATTGGTGAAGAGTAGGTCAAGTTTCTTGTTCTAGCTTCCATAGGCAGAATTGACCTTACGGCTCCATCAGCTTCTTTTACAGAGGGTTGTTCTACTTTAAACTCTCCTAGCTTTATCTTTAAATCGCCAAGCTCTGGTAGCTCCGGTTTTATAACACCTATATCGCTCAAAACTTTTGGAATTCTTCTAGTAATGAAATCGTTATAAGACTCTATCTGAAACCTCACGAGTCCTCTTTCTCTTACGAACGTGTTTAAAAGTGTTAGGAATGTTTCATTCAATTTTATCATCCCTTTACAACAACCCTATAATATTCCACCTCACCAGCAGTAGGACTTTTCCTTATTATCCTAACAACATCCCCTACTTTTGGGTTTAAATGTTTTATTGCAGGGTCGTTTAGCAAGATCCTAGGAAGTTGTCTTAAAGTTATTCCATACTTTTTAAGTAATTCTTCCTTTTCACTCTCGCTAATTATCTCATGCTTGGGTACTAATATGTGCTTTGTTACATCTAACTCTTTCATCTAAAACCTCCCGCGACAGAACAGGAAGTAACTCTACAGACTTAAATCACCATTCTCCAGATGGTTTTTACTACTGGTTTGTGTAAAATATTATAAAGTTCTTAATTCTTAAACTTTACGGAACGTTAAAATTTATATACTTTTCTACGGCCCTCAGCAAGTTGTAACGCCTCGGACGGGATTTGAACCCGTGTCACAGGTGTGACAGACCTGTATCCTAGGCCATTCTCCTCTTTCGATCTAGACGACCGAGGCTTAATAATATTTTTCTCTTAAACTCTTTTTATTCATATAGGAGTTTAAAAGTAGTGGTTGGCGACTTACTGGAGTTCCCGTGCTCTTCGCACAGTACAAACCAGCACAACGAAGGGCTTAACTTCTGAGTTCGGAATGGGTTCAGGTGTTTCCCCTTCTTTCTGGTCGCCAACCAAATAATCTATTAGTCCAAACTATTTAAAAACTTTTCTACTTCGGTTGAACGAGCACACTCTTTGAGAACACGGTTTCCAAGCCTTTCTTTCCAGTATAGCTTAAAGATGCAGCTGGCAGCCTTAAACTACCTGCAATGTCCATTACTGGCTTAATTCTATAGGTTACAACCCTTTCTTCTCTAGGCTTTAATTTTCCGAAATTCCAAACAAGTTCTGTACCACCTTTCGATTTCTTTATCTTTGGTGGAAGGGTGTCAAACTTTTCTACTACTTGGACAACAGCAGGCACCCTATCTGTAAGCATCACGTCGTTCATCTCTCTTACAGTCTTGTTTTTAACTTCTATTGCAACAAGAATTTCCTTATCTTTCTTGATAGCTCCTTCATATTTGCAAGTCTTTACTACTGTTGCGGTAAAAGTGTATCTGTAAGAAAAGTATGTAAGTGCGCCTATAATTATTAGAGTTAGCCAAAGACCCAAGAAGCTAACTTGATATTTTATTACAATAGCTTCGCCTGGAGCAAGATATGGGATGTACCAGCTGTAAACAATGCTGCCGCCACGAACTTCTTCTTTTGCTGGTGGTATGCTTGCCGAAAACATACCTTTTGCAATAACAGGCAACTCTTCACTCAAGTAGAATGGAGGAGCTACTGTATTTCCATCGTTCTTGATGACTATAGTTGTTGTTAAGGAGAGAAAGCCTATAGTTGTAGTTTTTTCTGTATAGTTAGAAGGAATCTTTACAATAGGAAGCAGAGTGACACTCATTTCCCTAGTTGATACTATATTGCCGTTTTCATCTTTCAAGTATACAATTATATTATATTGTCCAGGCCTCTCGTACTTTCCAAACTTGTACTCATTCTTTACTTTTACTGTTTCTGAAGGTCTGATTAATACATGCTCGTCAAATTCTTGAACTGTGCTACTTCCATATTTTATAAACATTTGCAACTCATAAGTGTAAGAAGTCTTTGGGTAAAGGTTTGTTAAAGATATTTCCACAGTTAATTTTTCTTCAGGTTCAAATGTGTACTTGTTAACAGTTATGTTAGAAATGTAGATTGGTGTTTTTCTCTTAGTGAAGACAGCAATATCGCAGCCCCCAGCAGCATTGGTAGTTAAAGATTTTGCTAAGACTGAAAACTTTAACAAGTTTTCTGGAGCATCAATTTGTGCTGAAAAATAAACTCTTACAGTTTGTTCAGAATTGCTTTCTACTGTTATCACATTCTTTTCTGGGGTTACACTAACACCAGAGGAGGCAGAAGGGAAAACAGAAAAAGAGAAAGTATCAGTAAAGGGCTGATTGTTTTTTATTATAACATCCACGTATGTGGATTCGCCAGTAGTCAAGGTAAGAACATCGTTAGACGGCGTTACTTCTACTAATTTTTGACCAAAAGCTGAAAAAGGTATCAATAGCAATGCAAACATTATAGGCAAAACCTTTTTCATCCCACCGCCTATTAATAATTTCATTTTAACGTATTTAACTTTATTCTGCCAACATTCTTAAAAGTTCTTCAAATGTAATTTTCTTATTCTTCTTAACCTTTTTAAGCTTTTCTTCTATGATGTTACCAATAGGCTTAATCTCCCTTTTTATTCCTGGTTGGATGATGTAGGATATTTCATACTTTTCTCCCCACTTGTTTAACCATGTCAAATTATCAAAATCTATTCTTTCAGGCTTTTTAGGATCTTCAGCAGGATATCCTACTGGTATTAGAGCATATGGCCTTACATGTTCTGGCAATCCTAGTGCAGTTTTAACACTTTCTTCGTCAAAAGCTCCAACCCAGCATGCACCAAGGCCAAGTGCATAAGCAGAGAGTAGAATGTTTTCGATAGCTGCGGCTGTATCTTGAATAGAATAAAGAGTTTCGCCTCTTTTACCATACTTCAAACCAATGCTTTTTGTGTCGCTACAAACAGCTATTACTACTGGAGCATTTAGGATACAATCTTGCTCTAAAGCAGCTTTGTAAAGTTTTTTCTTCTGCTCATCATCTTTAACGACAACAAACCTCCAATCTTGCACGTTTCCAGCAGAAGGAGCTTGGGTCGCCATGTACAAAAGAACTCCTATCAGTTTATCGTCCACACTTCTTTTTTCAAACTTTCTTATAGACTTTCTTCCAACAATAGCTTCAAATACATTCATGTATAAGAATTGGACAAAAAAGAATAAAATACTTTCAACAAAAGAATATAAGCTTCCTTTATACTAAATTTAAATGACTAGAATGGAGTATTTAATCCTGGCAGAAACTTATGAAAAGCTGGAGGCTGTATCTTCTAAGCTAGAAAAGACAAGAATAGTTGCTGAGCTTTTGTCCAAGACTCCAAGTGAGCTATTGCCTAAAGTAGTGCTACTATGCTTAGGAAGAGTTTTTCCTCCTTATTATCAGCTAGAGCTTGGTGTTGCTACACAAATGATGATTAGAGCTATATCGAAAGCAACCGGTTTTTCTACGAATGAAATAGAAGAAACTTTTAAAAAGACTGGTGATTTGGGACTTACTGGAGAGAAGTGTTTAGAAAAGAAGAAGCAAGTTTCTCTGTTGAAGAAAAAATTGACAGTAGACTATGTTTTTGAAAATTTACAAAAATTAGCGACTATTAGTGGAGAAGGGTCGCAAGAAAAGAAGCTTAATTTAATAGCAGGACTGATAACTTTTGCAAAGCCTAAAGAAGCAAGGTACATAATTAGGACAATCCTTGGGGAATTAAGGATAGGTGTTGCAGAAGGTATAATTAGAGACGCTATAGTTGAAGCTTTCCTTCCAAAACGAACAGAAGAAGAGAAGGAAAATTCTGTTGAGGCAGTAGATTATGCATGGAACATACTTTCAGATTTTGGAGAAGTTGCCAAGCTTGCAAAAGAAAAAGGAGTAAAAGGTTTAAAACAAGCTAAAATTGAGTTTGGTAGACCTTTCCAAGTAATGCTTGGCGAGAAGGTAGAAAGTATAGAAGAGGTGGTGAAAAAGTATGGAAAGATTGCCGCAGAATATAAGTACGACGGAATGAGGACGATAATAGAAAAGAAGGGAAAGGATGTTCTTTTGTTTACTAGGAGGCAGGAAAATGTTACGAAACAGTTTCCAGATGTGGTGAAGCTTGCATTAGAAGGTTTAAAGCCAGATGAATGTGTAGTAGAGGGCGAAACTTTGGCTATAGATGTTAAAACAGGTAAGCCGCTTCCTTTCCAAATTCTTTCTCAAAGAATACATAGAAAGTATGATGTCGATAAAATAGTGAAAGAAATACCGGTTCAGGTTAACCTTTTTGATGTTTTATCCGTTGATGGAGAAATGTTGATTAAAAAACCTTTTAAAGAGAGAAGAAAGATACTAGAAAAGATAGTAAAACCAATTCCTGAAAAATTCCAATTATCAAAACAAATTATTAGTGATGATGTTAAAAAGTTAGAAGAGTTTTATAAAGAGGCTTTGGAAGCAAAGCAAGAAGGCTTGATGCTGAAAGTTTTAGATTCACCTTATGTTTTTGGTAGGCATGTTGGAACTATGTTCAAGATAAAGCCTATCATGGAAACTTTGGACTTAGTTATAGTAGGGGCCACTTGGGGAGAAGGTGCAAGAGCTAAATGGTTAAGTTCTTATGTTCTAGCATGCCGCGACCCAGATACTGGAGAGTTTTTGACTTGTGGGATGATGGGAACTGGTCTTACGGAAGAACAGTTCCAAATGATGACAGATGTGCTAAAACCTTTAATAATTGAGGAAAAAGGTAGAGAAGTAAAGGTAAGACCATCGATAGTTGTAGAAGTGGGTTATCAGGAAATACAGAAATCCCCAAGCTATACCTCTGGAATGGCTTTGCGTTTTCCAAAGTTGATTAGGATAAGAGAAGATCGTTCACCCGAAGATTGCGATACTATTGACAGATTAAGGGCGCTTTATGAAAGTCAGGGGAAGGCAGGATAAAAACATTTAAATGTTTGTACTGTTAATCACTAATAAGTGAGTTCATGGTTTTGGCATCTACAAAAGTAATGGATGCGTTGAAAGGAATAGGGTTGAACTTATACGAAAGAAGGATATGGGTTGCTCTGCTAGCGCGTGGCACTTCTACCGCAGGTGAGCTTTCAGAAATAGCAAACGTGCCACGTTCTAGAGCTTATGATATACTGCAATCTCTAGTTGAGAAAGGGTTTGTTCTAGTCCAAACCACCAAGCCAATAAGGTATGTAGCAATTCCGCCTGAAGAAGCTTTAGAAAGAGTGAAGAAAAGGATGGAGGAAAAAATAAAAGAAATGCAACAAAGAATAGATGATATTAAATCATCTCCAGTAATGCGTGAGTTAAAAGAAATTTTTAACAAAGGAATGAAGTTGATTTCTCCTGAAGAGATAACTGGTGCTGTCAGAGGTAAACATTCTGTAGCTCAGCAACTAGATTCTATGTTTAGGAATGCATCTAAGAAGATAAACATAGTTGCAACTCCTGAATGGTTGAGCGAAGTTGTAACTAACAATTTCAATGCTTTGAAGAGCGCTAAGGAGAAAGGTGTTGAAATAAAAATTGCTACAAACTTTAACGAAAAGTATGCTGACGTACTAAAAATGTTGAGCGGTGTAGCAGAGGTAAGACTTGTAGACGAAAAAGAAATTCCTCTGTATGGCAGGTTTGCTATAGTTGATGGTAAAGAAATGTTCTTTGGTCTAGTCGACCATAAAGCAATACATTCTACACAAGATTTGGGTATATGGAGCAAGAGTGAGTATGCTTCTAGCAATGTTTTGGACCCACTCTTCCAATTAGTTTGGGAACACTCTAAACCTATGCATTAAGAGACGATTGGTCTTTGGGATAGGAGCATTGGCATCGAAGAGTTTCTGAAGGGATAATCTTTCACTTTTTCTTTTACATATTTTATCAGTTCTTCTAGACTCATTTTTTCAATTTTACTGCTTTCCCTAATCCTGACAGAAAGCTTACCGCTTTTAACTTCTTCCTTACCTATGACAACTTGAAGAGGAATCCAACAAATTTCCGCATCTCTTATTTTCTTATTTATTGTTTCTCTTCTATCGTCTACATCAACTCTTATGCTTTCTTTTTTCAGATTTTCCGCAATTCTAACAGCTTCCTCCTTGAATTCATCGCTCATCGGACATATTCTAATTTGTGTTGGTGAGAGCCACATTGGTAACAAAGGATTTTTCATCCTTATAGCAGTATCAAAGATCGTGTAGATGTACCTTTCTATAGAACCTATTAGCGCACTGTGTAGAATGACAGGATATCGCTCCTTTCCATCCTTGTCGGTAAATTTTATTCCAAATCTTTTTGAGTTACCTATATCTATTTGAACAGTAGCTATTTCTCTAGGTCTTTTCATTTCATCAACGATACAATACTCTATGTTTAAGGTCCAGTAATAGTTTGCTCCAGGAGGATAGAAACACAATAATACAGGCTTCTTCTCATGCTTCACAAGTTTTAGTATCCACTCTTTATTTTCCTCAAAAAATTCTTTGGAAGTCAAGTTGTAAAGTGAGTAATAGTCTCTTCCAATCTTTCTTATTTCTTCGTATATCTTTTCATGAATTTTGAAAAACCATTCTTTTGCTTCTTCCAAATCTTTACAAAAAACATGTAAGTCAGGCATGGTAAACTTTCTTGACCTGAAAGAAAGAAGAAGTTCACCAGATTGCTCAAGCCTGTAGCTATCAGCAACTTCAAAAGCACCGAAAGGCAAATGCTTGTAGCTTATTTGCCAGTTTCTAATTACAGCAAATTGCTGGAAGCATGCAGCATACCTCATCACAAAACTCTTGTTTTCAACGTTTACTTTATACATTCTACTTCCAAAAAGGCTGGCATGCTCTTTTATCGCATCTATACTCATGTTGAACATATTACTTCCTTTTATCATGTACACTGGAATTCCTAAGGATTGAGCAAGCTTTTGAGAATAGTCAGCAACTAAATCGAATATAAGTGATGCTTCAGGACCAAATCGCATATGCCCAACATCAGCCATAGGTTCCCAGTCAAATCCAAATCTCTTCATGAATTTTATGTACTTAGGCTCTCCACGAGCTTTAGATTCTATTCCCAATGCTTCTTTTTCTACCAAAACTTTAAGGTTTTCCTCTTCCTTTTTGAATTTGTACTCTTCTGGTGTGAAAAGTTTTCCATCTTCTGTTAAGATCAGATATTCTTTTTTCATTTCTACATGCTTTTCTTCTTTAACACTTTCTTTTGCATAGCTTCTGGACTGTTCTGCTAGTGGATGACCTTTTACAGAGATTGTTAAAGCTTTATTCCAACCAAACGGCGCTCTGTAAGTTTCTATACCTAAATTTTTTGCATAAGATTCCATTTCTCTAACAACTTTTAAAGCCTCTTCTGGTTCAGCGATATCACTACTCAAGTGAGCAAAAGGATAGATAAGAATTCTATTAAGTTTTAGCTTACTTAAGAATTCTTTCACATCTTCTATGGCCTTTTTCCCGACTTCTGCATCATCCTTCTTTTCTACGCAGGTAAGCAGAAGTAGTATATCCTCAAATCTGTATTTTTTCTTTTCAGCCTCTTCAGCTTTAGCAATCTCCTTTTTGATAGGCTCATATTCTACGTAGTTTACGTGCAGTTGTAGTATTCTCATACTTATCAATATTTCTCGTTCAAGCTTTTATTTAATATCTTAAAACAAAAATAAAAATCATGGTGTTTGAGTGGTTAAAATCTATTTTTAGAAGAAAGGTTAAAGAACCTGTGAAACCTGTTGTCAAACATAGAAAAAAGATAAGAAGACTAGTAAAACTTGGTAAAGTAAGAAAGGTTGAGAAGAGAAAAGTTTTAGTTTCTGAGCTAATGACGAGAAAGATAATTTCTGTTAGTCCTTCTTCTACTCTAGACAAGGTTGCAGACCTCTTCTTGAGCAAAAACATATCTGGTGCACCCGTTCTTGATAGAAAATTTTTCATTGGTGAGATAAGCAAGACAGACATTCTGAACTTGCTGAAAAAAGATACACTTGAGGGATTAACGGAGGATGAGAGGTCTATGCTGTCAAAGATAAAAGTAAGCGATGTGATGAAAAAACCCATCTGCATCTATCAGCATGAGACGATAGAAGAGGCAGAGAAGAAGATGGACAAGTTTAAGATAAAAAGACTTTTAGTTCTTGACAAGAGGAAAAACTTAGTAGGAATAATAACAAGAACTGACCTATTGAGAGGGAAGTCTAAAGAAGAAATAAAGCAAAAGGTGTTTACAAAAGTGGATGAGATGGTCACGATTCTGGAAAAAGAAGGTAAAAAAACTTTTAAAGAGCTTTCTACCAAGCTAAATGTTCCAGAAAGTTTGATAGAGGAATGGTGTAAGGTTTTGGAGGAGCATGGATTAGTAGAGGTTGAATATCCTGTGGTGGGGAATCCTTCAGTCAAGATTAAAGCTAAGTTATAAACGATTTTTTATTACAAACCAAATTTATATATGTGACAGAAAAAATTTTGGAAAGTTACAGCGTAGAAGCTGATAAAATAAAAACTATTATAAACATAGTAAGGACAAAGGATTTTGTGCCTATATACGATTTAAAAGTTCCAGAGGTTGCCCCAGCAACTTTGGCTTTGCTTGACAAGGTGAGGACCACTCTTTTGACAGAAATTCCGGTTAAGACAACAGAACTGATGGATCCTTCTTCAATAGAAAAAATGAAAAAAACTTTCTACGAGAAAGGATCTGCCTTACTCCAGAAGGAAATACCAACTTTAACAAGGGAAACAAGGGATATTCTAATAGGTTTGCTTATTCAAGAGATGTTTGGGCTTGGTAGAATAGAGTTTTTGCTCGCAGACCCTAATGTAGAAGAAGTAGTTGTCAATGGTACAAGAGAGCCTGTTTGGGTCTACCACAAAAAGTTTGGCTGGCTGAAGACAACTTTGCAGATAAAATCTGAAAATGACATTCTAAATTATGCAAACAACATAGGTAGAAAAGTAGGAAGGCAGATAACAATTCTGAATCCTTTGATGGATGCTCATTTACCTACTGGAGACAGAGTGAATGCAACACTTTTTCCAATTTCAACTTTTGGTAATACGATAACAATAAGAAAGTTTAGAAGATCACCTTGGACGATAGTCGACTTTATAGAGAATAAAACTTTAAACTATGAGGTTGCTGCTTGGATTTGGCTTGCTGTTCAATACGAACTAAACATGATAGTAACTGGTGGTACAGCAACAGGTAAAACTTCTTTGCTAAACGTTTTCATGAACTTCATACCTCCAAACCATAGAGTGCTGTCTATAGAGGATAGTGTGAGCGGAGAAGAAGAAATTCTTTTAAAAGAGGAGGGAAAGATCAGAAGGGCAAAAATAAAGGAACTGTTAGACGCTTCTGATGAAGCATTTCCAGCTAACCTTGAAGTTTTATCTATAAATAAAGAAGGTAAAGTTGAGTTTAGAAAAGTAAGAAAAATTTTGAGGCATAAGGTTAAAAAGCCTCTGTATGAGATTTTATTAGCTTCAGGAAAAAAGATAAAGACAACTGGAGACCATTCCCTCTTTTCTCTATCTCAGGATCTTTCGATACTGCCTGTAAAGGTTCAAGAATTGAGAGAAGGTTCTTACATAGCTACTCCAAGGCATCTAGTGCTACCTGATGTCATAGATGAGATCAATTTAATAGAGGTTCTCAAAGATCCTAAAGTTTTCGTTAAAGGTGAAAAGCTTAAAGATTTTCTAAATAGAAAGGAAGGTAGGAGATTCCTTATAGAAAATATACCTACTAAACTGAGGAGTAAAGGAAGGTTTTACAGAACTAAGGGAGTTTTACCCATTAGCTTGTTTAGAAGAATAAAAAACGTTAGTGAAGCGGAGTTTGAAGACCTTTATGTCTTTAAAGGCAGACTAAGCCTTCCAGTAAAGTTTAAGATAGATAAGGATTTTGCGTTCTTGCTAGGTTGCTGGATTGGTGACGGGTGCTACGACAAAAACAGCATCATAATAAGCATAAGCGATGAAGAATTTTTGAGGAGACTGGAAAACTTTTGTAAAAAGTATGGCATCTCTCCGAGAAGACATTCTGATGGATTTTCTTTTATGATAAACTCTTCTTTACTTAAGCAACTTATGGTTGATCTTGGTTTTGTTGGAAATTCTTTTACTAAGAGAGTACCGGAGATCGTGTTTTCCTTTAGACAAGAACTGAAGTCTGAATTTTTGAAAGGTTTGTTTTCAGCAGAAGGCCGGGTTAGTAAGAGCGAAATAAAGCTTTCTACATATTCTACAAATTTGGCAAACGATTTAGAGACGCTTTTGCTCAATTTCGGTATAGTGATGAGGAAAGGCTTCTATAAGGATAAACAAGGGAAGCAATACTGGGAGTGTAGAATATCTTCTAAAAGATTTTTGGAGAATTTTGCAAGGTTCATAAGCTTTGAGCAAGAGTACAAGAAGAAAAAATTAAACGAACTTTTGTGCAGGAAATTGCATGAAGTTGCTGATATAATTCCATTGCCTAAGCACGTGTACAGGGAGTTGAAACATGTATTTAGAAACTCGTTTAATTCATACTCCTATTGGAAGAGTTGGCACAGATTATATTTGAAAGGATCAAACTTAGGTAGGGAACATTTGCTAAGGCTTGTGAACGAGAACATGGGAAATATTGAAAGACTTAACAATCCTGTTAACGGAAAGAAATTAATCGAACTAGTAACTAACGACATTTTTTGGGACAAAGTTAAGGAGATAAGAAAGATTGATTTTGAAGGATACGTTTATGATCTTTCAGTAGAAGAAAATGAGAACTTCATTTGTAACAATGTTCTCGCTCATAACACTAGAGAACTTCAACTTCCTGAATTCCTCCATTGGGTTCCACTGACTACAAGAGAACCAAACCCAGAAGGTTTAGGTGGAGTGAGTATGCTAGACTTGCTGGTCAACAGCTTGAGGATGAGACCTGACAGAATTATAGTCGGTGAGATAAGAAGGGCAAGAGAGGCAGAAGTTCTTTTTGAAGCTATGCATACCGGTCATTCAGTTTATGCTACCTTACATGCAGACACAGCAGAGCAGGCTTTGAAAAGGCTGTGCAACCCACCAATAAACGTTCCGGAGACTGTAGTAGAGGCTTTGCACATGTTTGCTGTAGCTTTCAGAGATAGAAGAACTGGTATAAGAAGGATGCTTCAGCTTAGCGAGCTAGTTCCAAGAGGTGAGAAGGGCGGTGTTACAATAAACACTCTTTACAGGTGGAGACCTGCTAAGGATGAAATAGAAAAAGCGAATGAAAGTTATAGGATTCTAGAAGAAATAAGAATGCATACTGGTATGAGCGATAATGAAGTTAAGCAAAGCTTGGAAGAGAAGATAGACATTTTAAAATGGTTGGTTAAGAGCCATGTCAGCGATATAAACAAGATAGGAAGGATAGTTGCTATTTACTATTCAGATCCAGAATTCTTGCTAAAAAGAATTAAAGAGTCTCCTGAAAAAGTGATAGAAGAATGGCTGAAATAAAAAGAATACCTTTTGTACCCTTACCGCTCGATAAGGCTTTAAAGCCTGCTAGAGCATTTTTCTTTTTTTCCTCACCTGCAGCAAAAACCATGCCTTCTATCGAAGTTAAGCTTATTCAGGCAGGCATAAAGCTTAAAGCTAGGGAGTACTTAGCTGTAGCAATGTTCTCGTCGGTCTTTTGGTTTTTCCTCATTTTTTCTCTTTTTACCAGTTTAGCTAAAGCAGTAAATTATCCAAACCCTTTACTTTTATCCATTCCATTTTCTTGTATGTTTGCAGCAATCTCTTACATGTACATCCTTTTCTATCCAAACTTACTAGTAGCAAGACGTGACAGAGAAATAGAGAAGAACTTGCTCTTTGCCATAAGACATTTGTTCATTCAGGTAAGGTCTGGTGTTTCACTCTTTGACGGCTTAGTTTCTGTTTCTAAGGGGAATTATGGGATAATATCGAAAGAGTTGGAAGAATGTACGAAGGAAATAGCTACAGGTAAGGACGAGATAGTTGCTTTAGAAGAGCTGACTTTCAAGAACCCAAATTTGCACTTTAGGAGAGCTTTGTGGCAGATAATAAATAGCTTGCGTGCTGGCGGTGACTTAGGAAGCACTCTAGAGCTCCTTGCTTTAAACCTTTCTGAAGAACAAAAAGTAAAGATAAGAAAGTATGGTGCACAATTAAGCCCGTTGGCTCTGATGTACATGATGATGACGATAATAATTCCTACCTTAGGGGTTACTTTTATGATAATCTTTTCCACTTTTTCTGGAATTGCAGTTCCAGATATAGTTTTCTACATGCTTATTTTTGTTTTGGCAGTTTTTCAGTTCATGTTCATAGGTATGGTAAAAAGTAGGAGGCCGAGCGTGGAAGTATGAAAGTAGAAAATGTGTATAAGAAGATAAGAAGGTTTTATCCAAAGGCTTATGTTCAGTGGTTGAGTACTCAACTGATTTATGCAGATGTTAGCATGAGCGTTGAAAAATTCTTATCATTTTCCTTTTTGTACAGTTTAGCTTTTGCTCTTGTTGCTTATGCAGCAGTTTTGATTCTAGGATATTCTTTGTTTGCTGTTGTTGCATTGATTGCTGTCTTTTTTGGTTTTCAATTGTTGATAGATTTGTTGATAATTTTGATAGGCGATAAAAGGGGTAAGTTCGTTGAAGAAGTGTTGCCAGATGCTTTACAGCTCATGGCTGCAAACATAAGGTCTGGGTTAACTCCTGACAAAGCTTTGCTATTTACAGCAAGACCAGAATTTGGTAGCTTAGAAAAGGAGCTAAGGTTTGCTGCTAGCAAGGCAGTTGCTGGTGAACCTCTAGAAGAAGCTTTATTATCGATGGGTAGAAGGATAAAGTCTAAGATCATAGAAAGAACTTTTGGTCTTATCGTAGAAGGAATGAGAAAAGGAGGGGAGATGGCAAGCCTTTTAGAACAGACTTCAGAGGATATACGTAACTTGAAGCTACTTAAAAGGGAAATTGCAGCTCAAGTTGGCATGTATGCTATATTCATCTTCATAGCAACCGGGCTTGCTGCACCTTTACTCTTCAGCTTTTCTACTTATTTGGTAGAGACGATGAGCAACATAGGCTCAACCTTGAAGATAGGGGAAGCAGCCAAGTATGCTACTATAGGTGGCTTAAGGATAAGTCTTGTCTCTTATTCGCCAGACTTTCTTAGGTTTTACTCTTTTTCTCTGTTGGCAATAAACTCTATCTTTGGTAGCTTACTTATAGGTTTGTTACAGGAAGGTAATGAAAAGGCAGGGATAAAGTATATTCCAATCTTGCTTTTGCTAAACATTACAGTTTTCATGGTAAGCAAGTTTGTGATTTCTCAATTTGTTACTATTTTAACGCCTCCAGCTACACTCAAATAAAGCTTTTAAAATAGGTTTTACTAAATATTATTAAGTGGAAAGTATGAAAGGACAAGCTGCAATGGAATATCTGATGACTTATGGATGGGCAATCTTGATAGTAATTGCAGTGGTTGTAGCTTTGTATGCAATGGGTGTCTTTAGGATAGGAGCAGGAGCACAACCTTGTTCACCATGCTTCCCTTCTGGGAGTGCAGTAGTATATGTAGACCATAATGCAAACGTACTGGTACTTAGGGTAGGACCAAGAGATTTGGCATGGATAAATGTTACCAATCAAACAGGATTTGAAATAAGTCAGACAGGACCATTCTCTTCAGGAAGTGATGTTACCTTCAGTTCTTCAGGTACTTTTGGTGGAGACAATGCAATTACAGTCGAGTTTGCATACAAAGACACACCAGATATTGTTCACACCCTTACTGCAACTTTGCACGGAGGCTAAACTTTTAATTTTTACTTTATTTCAACAAAAAGATTGCCCAAGTAGAAATCCTTTAAAGCTGTCTTTAGATAAAATTTAATTTCTTCCCATCCTTCTGTTTTATTAATTGTTTCATTGTTAGCATCAAAAGGAAGGATAGCAACTAACTCTTCTTTCAGTATTCCATCTTCCATTTTCTGGATGGTGTACTTGGTGTAATCTCCTATAGAGAAGTAGCTAGAAGCATTACCAATCATGTAAAAATTTTCTATTTTCATGTCTGAGACATCACCTACAAACAGATAGTAGAGTGTTTTTTCATAACTCAAGTTAAAGTTCTCTACAGTCTCAGGATAATCGTAAATCCAGGTTGTTAAGTTGCTATTGTTTAATTCCATCGCTAAGTAGTATGGATATTTCTGGTTCAGACAGTATACCATGCCCTTGCTTGATGTGATTATCTGTGTTTGATTAGAAGCTGCTGCACTTGGTTTGCTTAGGCAAAGGTTTGTGATTTCTGGTGGTATTTTTTCTGATACATTCTTAGCTTGTTGTGTAGGCTGGCCTCCAGAGACAGTAGCATTAGTTTGATTTTCTATCTGGGTAGTAGCGTTTCCTGTTTGATTTGGGATAGTTGTAGTCGTGATGGTAATGGTGGTAGTTGTAGTTTCTTTTCCAGCTAGACTTTTTCCTATTTCTTTTATTACCTCTGGATTTTTGATCAGAAGAGCTGCACAGATTATAATTACTACTGCTAACAAGATTATAATGCTTATTACGATTCTTTTCATGAGATTACCCTTTCACTAACATTATATATTTCTAGATGGGTCTTATCTAAGATTGTTGTTTGGTTGTCCAGCCTAAAACTACTTGGCATGCCGTTAATCTGATAGGCTGGTACATCTAACCCACAAAAATATATGTAGTCTATACTACTTCTTTCTGTGTAGACAGGTATATCCAAGCCAGCCAAGCTATCTTTGTTTACAAAACTTTCTAATCCTATAGTGCTGTCGAGCTTATACTTCTCTTGCACGATGCATTTACCTTCTAATCTATCCAAAAAGCTTGCTCCATCTTTGCTAGGATGATAGTAAGAATTGTTTAAATCGTCCTGTAAGTTTGTTAGGTCTTCACTTGAATAGTTCAGCCAGTGAGGACTTTTAACAAAAGTATTTATAACACGCCCATAAGTATAAAGTGGATACAGAGGATCTTCAAATCCGATGATGTCAACAAGTACAGCAAGGTTTTCACTTCTTGTAAGGTTCATGTGAAAATTTTTGTCGTACAATTTAGCTAAAATAGAATAACTTATTTTTAGGTCATAGCTATCAAAAGGTAGAACAGTTATATTTTCTATGCTTATACTTGTCTCAAACCCTTCCATTAGTCCAATGTATTCTATTTTGTTTTTCCAGTCGACGATTGTAGATTCGTTCATCAAAGGTTGTTCATTTCCGTCTATCGTGCCGTTGAGTATAAGCTCTGTTATTGTTTCGTTTGCTGCAGATAGAGCAGTACCGTTTGAGACGATGTAGCTTATAGCTGAAGCTATAGCTCTTTTGCTGATTATTTCCATAGCTCTTTTTGAATCTTCGATCAAATCGTTATAAAACCCTTCCATTGCACTAGCTCTAGTTTCTATCGCTATTTGAGAAGAATAATGCGTGACAAGTGATTTTTGCATGAACACTATAGCTATGAGTGTAAACAAGAGGAGGACTAAAATCAAGCTGAAGAATATCCCTTTCATATCACCACACGGATAACTTAAACAGTCCAGGCCCCCAAAGCCATTGTATTCCGTAGAGAGATTTATTCTCCACGCTAACATCTACTAACGACAAATCTTCTCCAACCCATAAATTTTTTAATCTTTTTGTCGCATCATCTACAGCAAGTTCAGACGTGTTGAAAACATCCCCATAACCTACGAGGGATGGCAGTAGGTAGGTATAATCTACTAACGAGTTAGATGGATTTATAGCATAACCTTTACCAAATTCCATAGAATAGGAATTTACGCCTGTTATTATTTCTCCGCTTATGTTTGTGTACCCAAACCTTGCTAGTTCAACTATCAGTGGTTGAGGTGGATGTTTGTACAAAGTTATAGAATTTGCCTTAATTTCTTGTGAAGGATTAGTTCCGCTATAGTACAGCCAGGCCAACTGAGAATCTAGAGTAAGTGGTATACCAGAAGAATTGAATCTCCATTCCACATCCCTATAGAAGCCGTCCCAATCTTGGTTTGATTTGGAATAGAGAGGGACAACTCTTGTTAAATCTATATAACCATAAGTTTGAGTTCTGTAAGTTGCATTTATCTCAACATAAGAGCTATTAAGGATCGCTCTTTGTGGTCCCAAATATTCTAGGGAATGGTATGTGTCTACTTCAACCACGAACCAGAAATATTTAGAGCTAAAGTTCGAATAGTAAAGGTTATAAGAATTTAAAGCATTCCTTATTTCTGAATCGTTCCAGTATGCATTGTTGTTAACAACATTTTTTGTAGAAATGTTATAAGTTTGACCTTCGAACACAAGTCTAAGAGTTGCGGTCGATCCTATTAGAGTTAGGTTAACAGTCAAATTTTTCACATCTCCAGGGACAAATATTGGTTTTTTGTATTGGATAGAGCAATTAGAGTAAACACTAGCAAAATAAACTTTATTTCTTGGTGGCAATGTTTCTCTTTCCTCGATGGAATAGTTCAAAACAAAGTGTGATGCACCATCATCACCTCCTTCTTCCCCGTTAAACCCAAAACTATAAACTACGGTTAAACTGTTGTGGCCTGGTTGAAGGTAAGAATTAAGATGAGTCAAAAGTACACTACCAAATGCACTACTTCCTGGAATGTACACACCGTTGATGTAAGCCTTTAGGTTGTTATCAGTCCATGCAGCCTCTATAAACCAGTAGGAGTCTATCAACACAGCTGAAGAAGGTATGTTTAGATCATAGGTTATATTAACATAATTCTTGTTATTTCCTCCAGTTGGTTTTTTAACACTGCTTGAGATTACATCACCCTTGACGATTAAAGTGTTGTTCTTTTTGACTTTTGTAGCCCATGCCCTTGCTATATATCCAGCAATGGGTTTGCCTATTCCATATCCAGATGCAGTCCTGAAAGATACAGCAACTGTATTGCTTGGAGGACAGTCAGAGCTGTAGATTGTATCGCCATCAGTTTGTAGACTAAAACATCTACTACTCAAGCTTTCTAAAACTTCTTTTGTTATATTACTTGCTATACTTTCATTACCAGAATACCAAAAAGTTCCTATTAAGTCTAGGACAGTCTTATTCAAATCCTTATCTTTTATTATTCCTTGTGCTATCAGGCTTGAGACAGTTGGTTTTTGACTTATGTCGGAAACTGTTAAAGTTTCTAGAACAGATAGCAAATCATTTGCTTGGTAGCCTAAAGCTTGAAAAGAAGCTTCTTCATGCCTGCTTTCAAAAGTTAATGGAATCAAGCTTAGCAGCAGCAAGCCAAGAGTTACTGCAATTATTGCATCTGTACTGAAAACAATACCTTTCATCTCAATCCCATAGTATTGTTTTTATTTTTACAGGCTTGTTATTTAGCACACCAACTCTTTCTATTTGATAAACATTCTTTGCTTGCGAGGGCTGAGCACCAAACCAGAATATTGTTTGAGAATTTTCATCAGTTACATTATAAAAAACGTTGTAAGGTCCTACGTTTAGCAAAGAGAGGAACTTTTGGTAGCCGATGGAAGAATTTAGAATTTGCAGTTTTGTAGCGTTTATTTTTCTATCATTAGCAAGCCCTATTTCTATCACAGAGCTGTTATCCCAATACTTTGGATAACCTTCCTTAAACCATACTTGTGAAGCAGCAATCAAGTAGTTAAAGGCATCTTCTCTTTTCCTCGTTTCTTCGGTTTCTTTTATTACATAGGTCCAATAGCTGAAAACAATTATCAGCAGAATAAAGAATATTACTGAAGCCATGAAAAAGTCGTAGGTAAAAGTCTGTCCTTTATTCAACATATATTTCACCATTTACATTCCTAATCACATTTTCTCCAGTTTTTATCGTTCCAGTAATGTTTCTTGTGAGTATGTTTGCAGTAACTTCACCTTTGCTCCACTTTAGTTTCACTTCATAATCTTTAACTTCTACTGTGAAGTTGGATATACCGTAAACTTCTTTGCTTACGTAGAACTTTCTAGAATAGCCGTCACCAGCTTTTAAAGCAAGGTTTATCTCAAAAGCTATATCGTTTGCAAGGCTCTGGGCTTCTTGATAACTTTTGTATTCTTCTAGTTGTGCAGCAGATTGGTAGTTTTTGTAAACTACTAAAAACACTAAAACTAAAAGCAAAGATACAAAAGCAAGGAATTCGGTGCTAGCCTGTGCTAACATTCACATAACCTCTAAAAGCTTGAATTAAAACTATTTTGTACCCAGGTGTTGTTGGTATGCTACCAGTCACGTTAGTAACAGCTGTGTAGAAAACATCAGAAACACCTGCACTAGTTTTAACTTTCCATACTATCGTGTTGTTTAAGAATTGTATGCTTTCTACCCCATCAGGCACTAAAATTTCAGTTTCTATCTTTGCGCCCTCGCCTTGCGAATAAACCCAGTCAACGTTTCTTCCAAGCTTGTCGACAGAATTTCTTGCTACTGTTAGCTTGTTTGTTTCACTATAGCTTTGCGATAAATCGTTCAAGTAAAGCACATAAGGAACTAGTACAAGCAAGGCAAAAGAGACTATTATCAAGTATTCTAAAGCTACTTGAGCTTTCATATATAAAATTTACAATTACTTTCAGTTATTCTTTCATTCAAGAATTTTAAGGAGCAAAGATAATCTATATCATAGCCCCGTGGTGTAGTGGCCAAGCATGCGAAAAAAAGCAGAGGGCTCTGGTCACTATGAAAGAAACCTCGAGACGCCAGTTCGAATCTGGCCGGGGCTATTTCTTTTTTGAAGAACAAATTGAAATTATGGAAGAAGTCTTGAGAAAAGCTTTAGAAGAGAGAAAAAGATTGAGAGAAGTTTACAACACTATTGCGGATTGCTGGTCTCACCTAAAAGCTACACCATGGCCAGAAGTTAAAGAATTTTCTACTTCTGTGAAAGGGATTGTGCTGGACATAGGATGCAGCAACGGAAGAAACCTCTTGCCATTTTTAGAGAAAGGTATGAAATGCGTAGGTTTTGACTTCTCACACAACATGATAAGAGAGGCAAAAAAATTCTTGAAGAAAAAAGGTTTCAGTGCAAACCTTTTGGTTGCTGATGTTCTTGAGCTACCTTTTAAAGAAGGTAGCTTTGATGCAATAGTCTTCAGCAGAGCTCTTCACCATATACCAACTTCTGATTTAAGGGTAGAAACTTTGAAGAAGGCTGTTAAGCTTCTTAAGAAAGATGGGAAGATCCTTATAACAGTATGGCGTCGATACTATCCAAGGTTTTTGCAGGATTATTTTTTGAACATTTTTGAGAAAAAGTTTGAGTTTGGCGATACTTATAAAGTATGGCATTATAAAGGCAATTCGTATAAAAGGTTTTATCACTTGTACAGTCAAAAAGAGCTAGAGACAGAACTTGTTAGAGCAGGTCTGAAGATTAAAAAATTGTACAAAGACGATGGAAGTTTTGTTACTGTATGCGAGAAGAGTTGATTTCTTTCAACCTTTTGCTCAGGTAGTTTATCTTATTCTGTAAAAACTTGAGCTCCTTTACCGATCTTGCTGTGAAAAGTGCTTGTTTGGCTTGGAACAATTCTTCTTCCAGCACATCAACTTCTTCAGGCCTTACGTTCATATTTACTATATAGTAGTAACTAGTATTTAAAGATTACTGTTTGGTGGTAACAGTTAAAATGAAAGAGGAAACAACAATTTATCGACGAAAGACCATTAATTGAAATATGGGGAAAAATTACAATAAAGTTCTTGCAAATGTTCTTAAAAAGATAAAACCTACCAAAGATCAAGAAAAGAAGTTAAAATTGCTTTCCAAAAAGGCGTTAAATCTAGTAAATAAGCTTTGTAGGAAATATAAGGCCAAAGCTATGCTTGCCGGCAGTATAACAAGGGATACTTGGCTTCCAGACAAGCTTGAGTTCGACGTTTTTATGCTATTCCCAGAAAGTATGAAAAAAGAAAAACTAGAAAAGGTTGGGCTAGAAATAGGAAAAGCAGCAATCAAGAAGTTGAAAGGAACGTTCTCTATAGAGTATGCTGAGCATCCCTATGTTTCAGGAAATGTAGAAGGTGTGAGAATAGACATTGTTCCTTGCTTTGCAGTCAGTTCTGCAGAAAGCATAAAATCTGCTGTAGATAGAACGCCTTTTCATGTAAAGTACATAGAAAAAAACTTGAAGAAGGCTCAGGCCAATGAAGTAAGGCTTTTGAAACAGTTTTTGAAAGCGCATGACCTTTATGGAGCTGATGCAAAGACAGAGGGTATATCTGGTTATGTGAGTGAACTTTTGATGATAAAATACAAGAATTTCATAGAATGCCTAAAGGCTGTAGACAAGTGGCTACCAGGAGAAGTCATAGACGTAGCAGGATTTTACAAGAAAACTGACTACCCAAAATTAAGGAAAGAGTTCAGAGGAAGCGTTTTGATATTGATAGACCCTGTTGATAAAAATAGGAATGCAACAGCTGCCCTTTCTGCTAGGAATTTTTTCCTGTTTAAAAAATTTGCAAGAGAGTTTCTAAAAGACCCGAAAGAGGAAGACTTCTTTCCGAAGAAAGTACAGCCTATTACTGAAGAGGAATTGAGAAAGTTCTTGAACGAGAGAGGGACTCAACTGCTGATTGTAAAGTTCATTCCACCAAAAATAATCCCAGACATCCTTTGGCCACAGCTTAGAAGGTTTGCTGAAAGGTTGGAAAGCATCCTAGAAGAAACTAAGTATGAGTTTAAAGTGCTTTGGAAAGATGCTTTTACAGACGAAAGGTTCATTGCTTGTGTAGTTCTTGAGATGGAGGTTTATAGACTACCCTTCATCCAGAAGAGCATAGGACCGCCTATCTTTGACCAAGACGATTCTAAGAGATTCTTGGAGAAACATTCACAGGATTTAACTTATGTGGAAGAGAATAGGTGGGTAGCAGAAACAAAAAGACAGTTTCTAACAGCAAAAAGCAAGATAGAAGACAGTCTTAAAAAGCCTTTGGATATACTATTAGCAAAAGGGATACCAAACCATATAGCTGAGCGTTTGGTGCATGGTTTTGATGTAGTAGACGATATAGAAGGAATAGTTAAGATAGCAGAAAGAAATCCAGAGTTTGGTGCGTTCTTGAAAAAGTTTTTCCAGAAAGAAAAGCTAACAGCTTAAGAAATTAATCTTATACTCACTAATTCTATTTATGATTGTAGTCACATTTTTAGGTACAGTTTCTGGTATTCCAAGCAAGGAAAGATCTCATCCTGCTATTGTGCTAGAGTATTTTGGCGAAAAGAAAGATACACTTCTTTTTGATTGTGGAGAAGGTACGCAAAAGCAGCTCATGCTTTCTGGAATAAGCTTCATGGACATAAACAAAATTTTCATAACACATTGGCATGCAGATCATTTTGCTGGTCTAATAGGTTTGATACAAACGATGAACCTGGAGAAGAGAAAGAACGAGCTTAAAATCTTCGGTCCAGAAGCTGAAAAATTTGTTTCTGACATAGTAGATTTAGGTTACTTTGGCCTAAGGTTTCCTGTCACTGCTATAAACGTACCATTCGAGGGTGAGGAAATAGTTAAAATCGACGAGGCTGAAGAGTATGAAATCTATTCAATTCCTGTGTTGCATACGGTTCCTTCTGTAGCTTATTGTTTTAAAGAAAAGGATAAGTGGAGCATAGACGTGGAGAAACTTAGGCAGCTTGGATTAAGAAGAGGGAGCTGGTTGAAGAAACTTAAAAAATATGGTGCAGTTTCTGTTAAAGGTAAGAATATAAAGCTGGAAGAAGTAGCAAAAGTGAAGAAAGGTCTTAAGGTGGTTTATACAGGCGACACAAAACCTTGCGACAATGTGATAAAAATTGCTAGAGACAGTAACCTACTTATTCACGATAGTACCTTTCTCGAAGAGGAGGAAGGAAAGGCACACGCAGACGTTAAGCAAGCAGCTCAAGTAGCTAAAGCAGCAGAAGTAAAGCAGCTCATACTTACTCATATAAGCAGAAGGTATACAGATGCTTCTGTACTAGAGAAAGCAGCAAAGAAAGTCTTCCCAAACACGAGGGTTGCTTACGATTTTATGAAGGTAAAGTTAAAGTGACTTACTTTCTATTCTCCTGTGCATGATAAAAGCCCAAGAGGCTTGTAGAGCAGAAGAAATGGCAAGTAAAGCTTCCAAGCTGAAGAAAGTGAGCATAATTCCAGAAAGTATTGTTGCTAAACCATAGAATAAAGTGCTTGTAGAATCTATAAGTGCAAAGGATCTTCCTCTTTTGTTTTCTTCTGAGATTTTTGATAGGTAAGAGTTGAGTGCTGGAAACTGCATTGCAGATGCTATTGCAAGAAGTATTTCTACGGCAAAGAGTTGTGGTAAGGACCTTACTAGGATGTAAGACAAGGTAGCTAAAGAGGCCAACAAACTACCAAGACAAATTAAAACTTTTTTGTCGATAAGGTCAGAGATATACCCAAAAGCTATCTCAGAAAGAGCTACAACAATCCAAAAAGTTCCAAAGACGTTTGTGAGGCTTAAGTAGTCCAGAGAAAGGTTCTGAGAGTATTGGTAGTATATAGGTCCGACTAACCCTGAGCCTAAGGAGGCTAGCATATTGGCTATAATTAAGGCTACCAATTCTCTCTTCATTCAAGCCACCTTTGTGGATAGCTAAGTGTAACATACGTTACTTCTCCTAGAAGTGTTATTCTATTGTATCTTCGAATATAAATTTTTTTCGGTCAAATTTAGGGGCAGTTCGTTATTTTAATTTTCTTAACAGGTATAAAGGGTTTTTCTAACTCAGAGAGCATGAGAGTTGCTATAGAAAAGTTTAAGCTACCTAAAGATAAGTTCAGGTTGTTGTAGGATGGGCCTGCGCGGAATTGAACCGCGATCCCCACTGTGTGAGAGTGGTTTTAGTTTTTCAGTCCTACCGTTAGACTACAGGCCCTTCTATTATTAATTCCTAGAAGTTTATCTTTAAAAGTTAAAAGATTATTCCTTAACCTTCGAACCTCTCTATATTTTTCATAGCAAAGGGTGAGAGTTCAAAAATATTAAATTTGTTAGCAGAGTTAGAAAAGCAAACCTTTTTACATAGATTTTGCCAAATTTTCTAATTCTTCCAATCTCTTTTCCATGTAAGCTTCGGGAGAAGGATATTCTCGCAAAGGAATCATCAGAAGGTCACTTATTTTAGGGATAGGAAGTATTTTTGTAGGACAATTTTTTGCTTTTTCACTAATTTCATAGGCTGTTTTTGCATTCCACATCAGTTGTGCTAGTTCAAATAACGATTTTCCTTCCCGATAATTTTGAATGTACGATTGAATTTTGTCTTTATCGTAAGGTATTGCAAAGGAATCATAATTCTCCAAAGAATGACAATCTCGATAATAAGAGCATTCTTGATCTCTTTTCCCTTTAGGAGAACCTGGACAATAATTACAAACTAGACCTAATCGAATATGCCAAAATAAACTTTCTACACCTTCACCCATATTGTAATAGATTAAGAAGAAAAATATTTAAACCCTATATAAATTTCATTGTTCGAAATCTTTCAAAGATTTTTGAGTTGGTATTTCCATTCTCTTTGGAACAAAATTTTCATCAAAAATGGGCCGGCCATAATTTCCGTCATAACCACAGATGTACTTTACTTTCCCTTCTCTCACTTTTAATATCGCATCAGCAATTTTTTCGTTTGTAACTTTTAACAGTTCTTCCTTTGGAACGTTTAGCAAAACATTCAGCTCATTTCCAAATTTTTCTATAAGCTTATCATGTTCTTCCAAAACTTTTTTAGAATAAAGTTCGCCAGAACCCCAAGCAAATGAGATAATTTCGTATAAAGGCAGTAAGGTTTTAAATGGTATAGCATCTTTAGGGACAAAACCTTCTGGTCTATCTGCCAATTCTTCCACCCTTTGCAATACCCCTATCGTTAACTTTCTTCCACATTTTGGGCAAATATTATTCAGCTTAATCGCATCTTTTGGATGTAAACTTATACCACACTTTCTGTGGCCTGTGAAATGGTAGCGTCCATAAGCAGGTGGAGTTTCTATAGTAAATAGAATTTTTCTTTTATCTTTGTTCTTAATCGACCTAAAAATTTCTTCATAGGTCAATTCTTTCAAATCAAGAACTACTTGTTCTCTACCCAAGCGCCATGTCCAAAAGCTATGTGCATCAGAGAAACTAACTAGTGTGAATTTATCTAGAGAACTAACTCTAAAATTCATCGACGGATCTGAGCTCATACCTGTTTCAAGTGCATAAACATGTTTTACCTCATCCTCGTAGCACTCTTTAAGTGAATTGAAGCCTGAGTATTCTCCTAGCGCTCCAAACCAACTTGTCCAAGCATGAGCTGGTATTATTAAAATCTTGTTTGAGATTTCCATTAAAATTTCTACAAGCTCGGGTGAAGAAAGTTTAAGTGTTGGTCTTCCGTCTGAAGCGAGGTTTCCATATTCAGCTAATTTTTCGTTGATCTGTTTTGCTATTTCTAGATTGGGAATAAGAATTAAATGATGTACTTTTCTCATCTTTCCTTCCTTAACGTAGACCGTGTTGACTTCTGTTGTAATGATCCAGAAAATTCCTCTGTATTCATAAATCCCGCTGTTGTCTATTTCCTTTAATTTTTTCTTAAGTTCTTCAAACCATAGGGGAAATGTTGCGTCTCCCGTCCCTAACATATTTAGTCCTTTTAACTTTGCAAAACTGGCCAAATGCTCTAAATCCATGTTTTTACTAGTTGCTCGAGAATACTTACTGTGAATATGAGCGTCCAAAAATACTTTCATCTAACCATCTCTACAGGCAAGTCAAACTTTTGTAGGGTTTTATAAAATCTTTTTACATCTCTAAGATATGTAGGATATGTTTTGTGAACAAAAACTTTGAGAGCTTCTTTTAATTTTAGTCCTTTTTCTGTAAAGTGAATTTCATATTTTTTGTTTGGTTTAGGACTTATTTGCTCAGAGGTTAGCAGACCTAATTTTTCAAAAATAGAAATTCTTTTACCATGTAAAATTTCTCTCCCAGTTATTACATCTCCTTCTTCCAATTCCATAAATAGCTTAGTTTGGGGTAAGGAAAGAAATTCTCTAGCAAATTTTTCTCTGTTAAAAACATTAAAACGGTAAAAGTCTAGTAATAACAATTTCAAATTCGTTGACCAGTTACCATAAACTACAGCATGGATTTGTTTACTATCTTTAGATAGGCTTGCTGGTACTCTGCATATCTTGATTCCTAATCGTGATGTAAAAGTGTTAATAAAATCAAATTCAACCTTCCAGTTATGTCTATTCAATGTTATGTGATGAGTTATAAAAGTTTTTGTTTGCCTTATGGGGGATGCTTCAGCCGAGAAAATACCCCTCACTAAATTTTTAGGTTCAATTAGTTGTGGAGCATTAAATGCTAATTTCAGCAATCCGCAGAGAAATTCTTTCAAAATTTTGCTACAAAATTTCAGCTCAAGAGTCCCGCATGGTGATCTTGAATTTTTACTTAGGTGTAGATTCGATGAAAATCTTGTTATTCCTGTAGTAGCTGACCAAAAGTCCTCTAGATTTTTCTTTTTAGCAACAAGACTAGGATGACAGTATATGCTGGCTGAGACGTCTTTCCTTTTTACATTTGCCATTTCCTCTATAAAATCAAGAATTGGGTTTATCATGGATGGCTGAGAATTTGTGAATGATGCTGCAGTTTTGCCACCTTCAGCAAAATAAAGACCTATGGCAGTTGCAAGACGTTCGTCTAAAGTTATCTCATTTTTTAAGATAAGATTTTTCCGGCCATAACGGGTCTTGCAGTACAGGTTATTCTCATGTTCAAAAATGTACAGTGGTGTCAATTTTTTGTAATTTTTGTAAGGGAAAGAATGGCTTAGGGTATGAGAAGGGAGGACGGCTATAGTGGGAATGACTTTATTTAATTTAGAAAGGTTCGGTCTACTGATACACTCTTCTTCACTTTTAATATCCAACACTTCTATGACAGGCTCTTTTACATTTTTTTCTTCCTCTAACGAGAAAATTAAGCTTTGTCCATTTCTACTTAGTTTCTTTATTCTCATAATAACTTTTCCTGTTGCATTATCTGTAATTTTAAGTAATGCAACCAAATTGCTTGGCTTTTGGTTTATAAAATTTCTTAAAATTTTTATTGGAATTGTTGCTTTTCCAATTGGAATGTACATAAGGGACGAACGTGTTCGTTTCTATAATTTGGTACTTTGCTACACCAAAATTTAAGCCATCCTTCCAATTCATTTTCTCAACTTCTTACTATTTTCATGTCATTAACACAAATTATGTATTTTCCAATTCTTTTAATCTTTCTGTATTCGGAGTAAACTAAATCTCCTGTTCCAAGCAAGTTTAATCCCTTAATCTTTGCACCTTTAGCTAGACCTTCTAAGTTCATCTGTTTGCTTGTTGCACGAGAATAGAGTGAATGCAAGTGGAAGTCAGCTACTATTTGCATCTTATCATCTCTTATTTAGAAAAGTTACAAGAAATAAGGAACGACTAAAACTAAACCTATAATAAACAAGATTGTCCAAAGAGCAATATTCCATCTTAAAATCTTACTTCCATCCAAAGGAGGGACTGGAAACATGTTGAACAAAAAGAGCCAGCTGTTAACAAAGGAAACAAGCGCAAAAGAAGGTCCTGCCAAAAGGAAAATAAGGGCAAAGGTTAAGTTTACTAGTGGACCAGCAACAGAAATTAAACCAGACTCTGTTTCTGTAAGATGAATTCTTCTAAAACCCCATCTCCCAAACCTAAAAGGATAGATTACAACTGCTCCTAAAGCAGCAAACTTTATTCCAACTAGCATGAAAAGCAGTGCAAAGAAAACTCCTGTAGGCCAGAGCTTGAAGAAAGCAATGCAATGAAACTTCATTGCAACAAACTTGTGTGCTAACTCATGACAAACGAAAGCTGTTAAGACTATTAGAAAGTAGGTTGGCAAATTGGCAAAATCTAGCCCAAAAGGTCTAAAAGCAAACATGAAAGTTAACACTAGAACAGCTATGGTAATGTCTCTTAATTCTTCTTTTGTAAAGATTTGCATAATCATACCAAAAAGTATTTTAATGCCTCTTCTACATTCCTAACTTCTTTCACTTCTATGCCTATATCTGAGACTGTTGTAGTTTCCTTTTTATATTCTGTGGTGCAAACAGTCCATCCACCTACTTTCTGACATCTTTGCACAGGCTTATAGGTAGTTTGTATGCTTTGACCTTCTGGAACTAGGAAGAGCACAGCTCCAGCTTCCTTTGCTGCTTTAGCCTTTTCTACTATTCCACCAACTGGTCCTATAGAGCCGTCTGGGTTTATGGTTCCAGTAATCATCACACTGCTGTTTAGTTGTCTGTGTAGCACAAGAGCTATGGTAGCTACAGAAAGTGCTGCACCCGCAGAAGGACCTTCTATTAGCGATGCATTTGTTTCTATCCTGTAAGCCAAGTCTATCTTGCTCAAATCAGCTTTCGTGTACTGCTCAGCTACTTTTTTTGCTATTTGGATAGAGTATTGAGTGTCTATCCAGAAAAGTAGTTGATTAACGTCAACAAGGAGCTTACCAGAACCTGCTTTAGCTTCAACAAAAAGTGTAGTAGAAACGCCTCTTCCTTGATCGTCTACTGCAGGAATTTTTAGAGAAACCATGGAAACATTTTCAGGAGTAAGCACTAAAGGCTGGTAAATAGTTTGCACTCTTGAAGTTTGAGCTTGAGTAAACAGGAAAACTATTGCTATTGCCACAGCTACAGCTACAAAGAGTTTGAGGCCTTGCATATGAAAAATTTTGTTCGTATCAAGTATAAAAATGCAGGAGGTGGGCCTCAGGTCGAAGCAAGCCTTGAAGATAGTTTGTCTGTTTACTCTTCTCCACCCTGTTTGCTTACAGCACCTTTCCAACTGCTTACCTTTGCTTCCTTCCGGACCTGGAGGGTTCGCAGCTGGAAAAGTCCGTAAGGACAGGGCTTCTCAGTCGAGTAAACAGGCTATCTTTAAGACTCACCCCTTCCAGAGGCTTTCGGCTCGGGCAAAAAACCATTTCCCGATGTAGGCGAGGTTTAGCCGCCCCGACCGTTGACCTCCTGCAAAAAAGAATTGTTTCTTCCACTTTTTAAATGTTTTTAGAGTAGCTAAAAACGAAAAAAAGCATAGCTTTAAATACTTGTAATGTGCTTTAAATACCATTAGGTGAACTCTAATGGAAGAAGAGTGGACAGACTTCTCCGATGAGGAAGAAGAAGAGGAAGAAGAAGAGTGGGAAGAGGAAGAAGAGGTTTAGTTTGCAAACCTTTTCTTTCTTTTTCTTGTTTTTCTTTTTGTCCTTAAACTACTTAAGAATAGTAACAAATTTTTCAAGTTTAGTGAAGATTTAAATAAGCTACTTTTTAATGTTTTAATTAGGTGAAAGAATGATATTCGCAAACTCTTTAATCGACTTGGGAATAGCTTTCTTAGTAGCATGCGTGCTAGCAGAATACTTTAAGTTCAGGAACAAGGCAGACAAAGGTTTCATGTGGCTAGCATTAGCAGGAGTTTGGTTCATCTTTGCAGGCTCTTTTGCACTGACACCAACTCTATTCGGCTATGTAGGAACTGGATGGTATTCTGCAACAGGACAGATGAGCATAGCAGGAATATTCGAAGTAATAGCATGGATCTTCGCACTAATAGGAACGCTCTTCGTTGCCTATCAGATTCTCGTGGAGAAATAAGCCGGATTTTTTAGATTTTTTCTTTTATTTTTCTTTAATAGTCTGATTTTTCGAAAAATAGAAACTTTAAATTCTTTTTCTGTTTTTTTGATAAAACCATTGCATGCGTTAGATCGTAAGCAGCTTCACCACCACAGAGCTCAAAAAAATCCATTAAACAAGTATCCCAGTCCATAGCAAGCTCTATTAGTTCATTTATTGGACATGTGTAGTCCTCAGATAACTGTGGAACTTTAGTATTAAAAGTTTTCACTATTTCACGCATTCTTTCAATTACCTTGCCTCCACAGTGTAAATAAAAAGACATTTTTGGATCTTTCCTATTATGTACGCATCTCTTACATATTTCTTTGCTAGGTATTTGGCTTTCATTTTTGGGTATTTCAACAAAACAATAATAAGGAGATTTCATCTCTACTTCATAACACTCTCTATAAACTCTTAAAATTCCATGGTTTGTTTTATATACTTTCATACATCAACCCACTAAAGATTTATAGTGCAGGAGGCCGGATTTGAACCGGCGAAGGCACTAAGCCAGCAGGTCTCTTCATCAAATCAGAGCTCAATAACTTGAGCATCAGCCGTTCGTCTGCCGCCATTGACCAGGCTAGGCGACTCCTGCACAAAATAGAATATAGAGTTTAAATATTTTTTGCTTTTATTTCTTCTATTTTACTTTTCATTTCGTTAAAAGAACCTAACAGCTTTTCTACATCCTTTACTTCTTTCATCTTTGGTAGTATGCCGCCACGCTTGAGAAATTCTGCATCAAGCTCGTCCAACTTTTTCTCAAGTTTTGATACAATACCTTCTATCACTTTCAAGCTTTCTTCTCTAAGTTTTTCCAGCTCTCTCAACAGACTTAGACTGCTTTTCAGGCTTTCGAGCGTTGCTTTAGCAGAGCTTATCTTGTTAGTAATTTCTCTATACCTTTCTATTTTTATGAAAAGTGGAGCAAAATCCTCTTCAGGTTCTTCTTTTTTTTCTGGAGGCTTTTCAGCTTCAGGTAGTTCTACAAAATCTTCTGGACTTTTTTCAGGTTCTCCCTTACCAAAAATCATAATTAACTTTTGGTTTGTTAAAATATAAAGTTTGAGTGCGCCAGCCGGGATTTGAACCCGGGCTCCAAGCTTGGCAAGCATCCACTTTATTTTGTGTCCTTACCAGGCTAGACTACTGGCGCTTTCAGCCAAAAATAGCACCAAAACCTTCTACAGCTTTCTCTTCTTCCTCTTTCATTTTCTTAATGAATTCTTCTTTTTCTTTGCCAGTAATTTCTTTTGCCAAGTCTTTTGTTAGTTCTAAAGCCTTTTTGCATTGCTGATCTAAGCCAGATATCCAGCAGTAGTATCCTTCTTTTCCGAAAAGCTTAGCATCCTTGAACACTAGGCTTGCTAACGAAACTACTTCATCCTTCTTCAACATTTCACTGACTTTCTGGTAGTCTTTTGCTTCTATCAGTAACAGTATGTCCATAAACTATAAATAGAATTCAGATTTTAATAGCTTTCTAAAAACTAAAAATTCTTGTCCTATAATTTTATCGATAATAGTCTATAATTTCTTTTAAGTATTTGATGACCAAGCTAACAAACGGTTTCAAATTACCTTTCTGTCCTTTCTGCAGAGCTTCGTAATATTTCATTCTCTCCTTATTCTTTACATCAATAGCAGGGAAACCATTTTTAATTAAAATGAAATTCAGTAAAAGTCTTCCTACTCTTCCGTTAAAATCGACGAAAGGATGGATGCATTCAAATGCAACATGAAAGTAAGAAGCTACAATTACAGGATGGTATCTTTTCTTGTTCTTTTTATACCACTTTATCAATTTTTTAAATTCTTCTTTTACGAATTCTGGTTTAGGGGGTTTGAAGTCTACTCCTCTAATAAACACTTGAACTTTCCTGAATTTTCCACAACTCTCTTTTGGGAGAATGTCTGTAGTTAAGATCTTGTGAACTTTACAAACAAACCCTTCTGTTATGTCTCCCTTATAACCAAGAATAAAGTCAAAAGCTTTCTTATGGTTTTCTACTTCTTTAATTTCTCTCAGTGTTTTGCCAGGAGGAGTTATCTTATCGAAGAGTATCATCGAAGTTTCTCTTAGTGTTATCGTAGAACCTTCTATCGCTGAAGTGTTGTAAGTGAACTTTGTTAAAAACCATTCGTAGAATTTGTTCTTCGCTTCTACTGGCATTTTTTTATACGTCCTTTTATACACTTTCTTGATACTTTCTAACTCTTCAATTTCTTTTTCAGAAAGCAAGCTTAAGAAGGGGTCTACAGATTTAAGATAACTGTTGACTTTTTCTTCCAAAATTTTAGAATATTTCGTTTTCAACCTTTTTATAGTGCTCTTTGACAAATTACCCTTGCCTATGTAGACAGTAAACTTTTTCCATTTATTGTTTATTCTTACGTTTTTAACTAAGTAATGATACTTTCTACCTTTTATCGTTTTTTCCATGTGATAGACCATAAAAATAGTTAGGTAGCACTAATATTTAAGGTTTTTTAAAAAATGTGCTACCTAACGAGCGTGCATGTATTAAATCAGCATCGTTTCTTATCAATTGTATTGTGCTTTGTGCTTTTGCTTGATTTAAGTAAAAAATTAGAAATATAAAAAAGTTAAAGTGAAAACTAACAAAACCTCTTTCATAATCATTTTAAACCTGTTTTTTTAAATTTAGGCCCCGTATAGCTTCTGTAATCCTGTTATATCTGGTTGCTCCAATGTTCTCTTATTTATTTCTCCGTAGTAAGAGTAGCCGTACATTGTCACTTCTGAACAAGCTGCATCATACACATCATCCAAACCAATGCCATGACCTGTTTCATGTGTTGCTATGTTTTGCAAGTCCATGTATTGCGTTGTTGTATTGTAAGGATATGTTTGCCATTTGTAATCTGTATCAAACATCACATCATACTCAATTATCTGTCTTCCTTTTCCACCTATTGGTATACCACTCCAAACTACTGTTACTGCTATTACATTTGGGTCTGAATAGTTTCCAAAGGAATACTCATTTATTCCATCTGGAGAATCGCTATCCCAATCTGCATTATAATCTATTGAAGCAGTGCCGAAAAGAGTTGTACTTGTGTGAGAGTCCCATTCTGTTGTAGAAGCTACTATTGAATTGAGAACATCTGTATCATTTAGACCAGAACCACTTGGATTTACAACATAATTTACTGGTAAAGACTTCCACTTTGCATTCAACAATTTATAGCATGTTGGTGTTTTACTTGATAATTTTGATGGTTTAGCATAATGTATGAAAACAGTTTTCTCTAATGTACCTGGTTCTACTAAAGGTGCTTTACTAGTTCTTGAAGGTGCTTCAGCTTTTAAAGCTGATGCTGTTAAAATTATTGCTATTATTGCTATACAGAGTGCAATCATTTTTTTTTCATTTTCCCTACCTCATTAATTATATTTATTTTATACTAAACATTAAAAAAACTTTTTTTCTCACTTTTGAATGAGACAAGAATCATTGTGAAAAACCAAGAAAAATAACAGTAGAAAAGTTTCCATTAGAATAAATTTTGAGTTTCTTTTGAGGATAAAACTTCATCTTTCACACAACTATTTGATTCCTTATCTTTTTTGTTAGAAAGGATATGTGGTTTATGTCTTAAAGCCCTGGGTGGGATTCGAACCCACGACCTGCTGTTTTCATGCTAGTTACGAGACAGCTGCTCTACCAGCTGAGCTACCAGGGCTAACAAATAATAGTATGCGGAGCCAATATATTATTTAAAACCTGGTGATAGAATGAAAGAAAAGCTCACAGAAGCAATTTTATGGCAGAAGGAGAGGAATGGTGTAAGATGCTTTCAATGCTCTAGAAAATGTTTCGTCGGTAAAGGCAAGACAGGATTTTGCAAGGTCAAACAAAACGTAGACAATAAGCTTTATGCAATAAACTATGGAAAAGTAGTTGGGTTAATAGTAGAAAAAATAGAAAAGGTTCCTTTGTTCCATTTCTTTCCAGATTCTAACACTCTATTTTTTGGTTTACCAGGCTGTAATGTTTTTAGCGATTTTTGCTCAAGCTTCGAGCTTTCTAAAGGATTGCATGAAAAAAGCATAGAGGATATTGAATGCAAGAAGCTTTCTCCTGAAGATTTGGTAGAATATGCAGAAAAGCACAAGTGCAATTCCATTACCTATACGTACACAGAACCTTTTGTTTCCATGGAGTTTAACTTTCGTGTTGCCAAGCTTGCTCATAGATCTAACATAAAGAACGTTTTTGTAACTAATGGTTTTGGTAGCGAAGAATCTATAAAAAAGATTGTAAAGTACTTGGACGCAGCTGTAGTAAACATAAAAGCTTCTGTTTCAGAAGATTTTTATCAAAAGTTCATGAACGTTAAGAGTGTACAGCCAATATTCGAGAATTTGAAGAGAATGAAGAAGTACAGGGTTTTCATAGAAATAACAGACTTAATAGTTCCTCAACTCGGTGACAGCTTAGAGAAATGCGGTGATTTAGCCCAATGGATTTCTTCTGAGCTTGGCCCAGAAATACCTTTTCACATCCTTCCATTCTATCCTGAATATTCTATGACCGATCTTCCAGCTACCCCAACCAGCACTTTAGAAAAATGTGCAGCAGAAGCTGTAAAGACAGGGTTGAGGTTTGTTTACATAGACAATTCACCAATAATAACTGGGGAAAACACTTACTGCTACAATTGCAACGAGCTTTTGATAGAGCGTGTTGCTGGAAAAGTGAAGAAGATAAATTTAGTAGAGGATAGATGTCCTGTTTGTGGGATGAGGGTAAACGTATTGAGATAAAAACTTATAAGTGTTTTTGAATAAAGTTTAATTGTGAAAAAGAAAGTTTTGTTATTCTTAGTAATGCTATTGTTAGTGTGTAGAGCAGTTAGAGCAGCAAGCTATTTTGGAGTAGAAAACATAATAGAAGGGAATAAAGTTGTTGTACAGGTAACAGTTCTACCCGATGAGGAAACTTTTGAGTTTAAAGTTTTTGGTAATGTAAGAAATTTGACTAGCAATGCAGATTGTAAAGTAGTAGAGGGGCAAATATCATGTAAAAGGCTTAACACTACAAGCATAAACATAAGGTTCCAATCAGATAGCTTTCTAGAGTTTCAGGGAAACGTTTACAAGTTTTACCAGCAGTTTTTATTACCTTCTACAAACAGGGTAACTTCTTTAATCACTCTACCAGTTGGTCATGTTGTTGCTAATACAAGCGATGCAGTATATCCTAAGAAATATTCTATGCTTAGCAACGGAAGGAACATCTTAGTTTTTTGGGAGATAGAAAATGTTTCTAGTTTGCAACCTGTAGCTTTCCAAGTTTATTATCAGCCATTGGAAATTCCGGAAAAGAAAGATTACAGCTTGTTTTATGGGTTGGTGATAATAGCTGTTTCTCTGTTCGTATTTGCTTTACTCTACATCCGTAAAACAAGGGAAGCTAAAAAAGAGATAAAGCCTGAAAAAGTTGTTCTAAAAGTTCTGGACAAGTATGAAAGAAAAGTTTTTGAGATTGTCAAAAAGGCAGGAAGCATAAAACAGGGAAAAATAGTTGAGCTTGCTCAGCTTTCTAAGGCAAAAGTCTCTAGAGTTGTTAAGAGCCTGGAAGAAAAAGGTTTGTTAAAGTCTGAGAGAAGGGGTAGAACTAAGATAATAAGGCTAAGGAAAAAGCTGCTAGGATAAGCAAATAGTTTGTTTTAGAAACAATTAGAAGTTAAATTTTTACTTATTTTTTGATTTAAAATGAAAATTTTTCTTTTTTATAAAACCTTAAAACTGTTTCAGGAAATGTATAAGTAGGGTGTAAACTAATAGATTTTTAACGAAAAAGCCTTTACTGCACTCTATCGAGTCGGTAAGGGCTTAGAGTAGTGAGACGATGAACCAAAATAAAAAAATGGATAAAAATGCAACCAAAGAAATTGGTTGCGACTGGCTTAGCAACAGCAATGCTTTTGGTAGCTAGTGTACTAGGTGCAGTCCAACTAGGACAGTATCCAACCTTCTTGGGTGAAGCAACAGCAACAGGTTTTACACCCAAAGCCTACATAGTAGTAGGTAAGGGTGCAGCTCCTCAAGATGTAGTAGGAGCAATTGACCTGGGTGCTGACTTGCAACAGCTTAGCTATGTAACAAAGACTGTTACAGGCGTAACAACAACCCAAGTAGAAGGTTTAGAGAAGCAGATCGCTTTGGCTGGACATGACAGCGTAAACGTAGCTGGTGGTGATGGTTTACCAACTACTTTACAAGCTTTCCACTTCTCTGGTCTAAAGCAGGATGTATTCTCATTCATAGGTACATCTTACAGGTATCATGAAGAAGTAGCCTTAACTACAACAACAGGTCAATTGGTAGTGGATCATGGATTTAGTGACTCAAAGGTCAACGGTACAATGACCTTTAAGATAGGAACGAACAATCCGATAAACTATTACTACAAGTTTGATCAAAGCTTGACAGGTACTCCAAGCTATTCTAACCCACTAAGCATACAGTTAGCAGGGAAGGAGTTTATCATAGTCGGTACATCTACTTCAGGACTCACTGCATTGAGTGGTAACATAGGAACCATAGATGCTACTACAGGTTTGACATATTCTGGTTACACATTGTATGCTGTAGACGGTAGTTCAGGTGAGTGGGCAAAGATACAGATAAAAGATTCTACAGGTACAGTAGTTCAAACAGACATTTTGAACAAGGGTGATGTTAGAACTTACACGATAGGTGGAGTAACATTCAAGGTAAAGCTAATTGACGTGTGGGCATCAACTATAACTAATACAGTGACAGCAAAGGTTGCTGTAGGTTCTGAAGTAGACAAAACATACCCAACAGCAGCAACAGTAGATTCTAACTACGTATATCCAGGAGAAACAGATTGGTACATATATTGGAATGATACAGATACTAGCGGTAATATAACACAGGGAGACGCGATAGTAGTATTCTATCATCCGACAGAAGCTGTGTACAACAAAGAAGGAGATAAGCTATACGGTCCTAACAAGTATTTCGAGCTAGCATACACTGGTTTGACAGGGTTTGATAAGTATGTAACAGTAACAGTGTCGTTGATTTCTGGTAAGACAATTTATGCAACACCAACATCGACTGCAGCAGAAGCAACAGGTTTGAACGGGTTTGAAATAACAAGCGATGTTAAAGGAAGCTTAATCAGCGGATCTACAGGATATGATAAGGTGTATGTATTGTTCAACGGTACGCATGTGTGGAGTGGCTACTGGGATTCTGTAGCAAACAAGATAGTCAGATTGAGTACCCCTACAGAATTAACAAGTGCTAACTTAAACAGCACTAACATAGATTTTAGCGTCTCTTACGGAGGAGTAGGAGGCGTAACAGATAGGATAAGATTTGCTTTCAACAACCAAACTTCCGATGCACTCGACATGATAGTAAGTGCCGCTGATTCAGACCCAGTAACATGGGACTTTGAGAACGTATCTGCTGTAGGTAGTGGGTCTTCAGCTCCAACATTCAGGTTAGGTTCAACAGCTGGTTCTGCAGAGGCTGGCGATGTTGTAGTTACGTATAGTGGTCCTACTAATGTTAACATAGGAGACAAGTCCCAAGACGTTATATCTAACACACCAATAATAGTAGTTGCACCAAGTTCGAACTCAGCTTCAGACAAGGCTGTGTTCAAGGTGCCATCAGATACAGTAAAAGTAAAAGTAGCATTCGGTAAAATAGGTGCCACTACAGGTGGAGGTGTAACTTACAACGAGGCTGCACCTCTGTTGCAGTCCATAGCAAAGCTAGACACAGACATAATGGATTACCAAGGTAACATAGTAGATACAGGTGCAGTAAACAATTACCACCTAGTCTTGGTAGGTGGACCATGTGTGAACGTCCTTGCATGGAAGCTTGTCCAAGACGGCAAGCTTGATTCAAGCTATGCATGCGGAGGTTCTGCATGGACACCTGGTACAGCATATGTAATAGCAATAGATAATGCATTTGCAACTGGTAAGATAGCCTTACTAGTTGCAGGTGCAACTGCAGCAGACACAAAGTTGGCAACAGACGTTTTGTCACAAGGAAAGATTCCAGCAACTTACACCGGAAGTTCAGCAAAGATAACTGGAACTATCACCAGTCCAACCATAACACCATTGTAAGCTTAAGAAAAAGTTAGGCTTTACTTTGCCTGACTTTCTTTTTCTTTTGTTTTTGAAAAAAATTCTCAAAAGTATAAATTTTGGTAATCTAAGTATAATTCTATGGCCAAGTATAGGGTAAAGCTGACGAAGAAAAAGTTGGCTTTTGTTGGTCTTTTTGTAGCAGTAGTAGTTCTTCTTTATTGGTTTAACTCTTCTAACCAAGCTCAGACTGTGTATATCTACAAGTATAAGGGAGAATTGTTATACTTTAGAGCAAACCTGACAGAAGCTTTAAAGGTTCCGGTATATCCAAACGAAAGAGCTATTTTCGATGCTGTAATGAATGAAAGCGTGAAAAGGATAAACGTAACTTTTGTCAATTCTACTGACAACAGCCTAGTAGCAGTCAATGGATTTGAAGTTTCTAGCAAGCTTTCTGCAATCTTCTACCTTAACGGTATATCCAAGAAGATAAAGGGTATGGAGGTAGCAAACTACAGCTTGAAAGGAACAGAAGACACGCTTATAATAGCTTTAATCCCACCAGCCTTAGCTAACAAAACAGAAGTTCGTCTTGAAGATCATGTTATATTTATCTCCGGAAAGACAGCAAAAGAATTTGACCTCGCAACTATAAAGTTTTTGTTAAGCGTGATGGAGGTGGTTGTCTGAACCTAATACTGTTAATAGCTATCATAGCTGCTGGCATTCTAGCTGTAGTTGGTGCAGTAGCAGTGTTAAACCCAAGCATGATTGGAATAGCACCACCAAGCCAAGCTCAGACTACAACAACTCTTCCAGAACATGTAACTACTACAACCCAACCTTTAGAAACGACTACAACAACCTTACTAGTTTGGAACGAGACTACAACAACAACTTTGCCAACAGGTGGGGGCTTTTCACCATCTACAACCTTAAGCTAGCTTACCGATAGGTATATAAATAGTGCAAACGAAATATTAAAAAGATGAATATGGCAAAAGTAGACTTACAAAAGAATAAAATGTGGATAATAGCAATAATAATCGTGCTAATAATAATAATTGCAGTAGTTGCATTCTATCCAGGTGGAGGTCCACCAACACCAACAACTACAACACTAGCACCAACTACAACACTCCAACCAACAACAACTACAGGATATACGCCAACAACAACCTTGCCAACAGGTGGAGGCTTTTCACCAACAACAACCGTAACATAAAAAGCTAAGAGAGCGACTTTTGATTTTTTTATTCTTTTGTTATCTTAGCTTTATCTTTTCTAAAGAAGCTTAAGCTTACCTGTAATTTTGTCTATCTTCTTTTCTTCATCAGGCCCAATTCCTAGAGCAGTGACAGTTCCAGGCTCAAGCTGAGTTAAGCCAGCATCAACTACCAAAAAGCTTGGTATCTTAGCTTTTCTTGCCTTTTTCTCCGCTTCTAGAATTTCTTTCAGGCTTGCTTTCAAAACAACCTTTTTCCCCCCTTCTTCCATCCATTCTTCTACTGTTTCTCTTTTACATTTAAAGGCAGAAGCAAGAGAGGCATGACATGCTTGGGCAATTGCCTTACCAAGACCCATCTTCAAATCCTTCCTTATCAAAATTACTTGCTTCAACATTCTCAAAACCTTCCTATAAAAAGACCAACATAAGGCAATAAGAAGTATCCTGCATAAGCAATTACCAAGGCTTTAAGGATTTTTCCTATTGCAGTTGCTATCAAAAATTTTCTCACGTCATACTTGCTAATTCCTGCCAGAATTCCTATGATATCAAAAGGAAATGGAATGAAGGCTGTGATAAGAATAGTTAGAAAGCCAGCTCTCTCGAAAAACTTGACGAAAAACTTTGTTAGTCTAGACTTTTTTATGGTTTTTATAGTCCCACCACCTACGCCTAAATAATAGCCTGTCAACTCTCCAAAAGCTGCACCTGTTCCTACCGATAAGCTAACCAGAAAAGGATGTAAGCCAAATGCAGGAGTAAAGAACATAGCAAGGTCTATCGGAAAAGGAAAAAGGATTGTTGAGGTTGCGATAAAGCCTACCAGGAATATGCCAAGGTAAGAAAAAGTTTTCACAAGCCAAAAAAGAACTTCCAAGACCATAAAGAATAATTAGAGTGTAAATTATATATATGACATTCGAGTATGAAGGGTTGAAAATAGAATGGTTGGGCCATGCTTCTGTAAAGGTTAGCAACAGAAAAGTACTTTATTTCGATCCTTACAAGATTTCTTCAAAAGAAAAAGCAGACTTTATTCTGGTAACTCATGAGCACTTTGATCACTTCAGCATGGAAGACATAAAAAAGATAGCTAAACCAACGACTGTAATTTTTGCCTCTAATCAGTGCGAAGTTTCTGGAGAATGGCAAGCCTTCCACTTAAGTCCAGGAGAAGAAAAGAGCATAGAAGGATTGAAAGTAGAAGCAGTCCCAGCTTATAACATAAACAAGCATTTCCATCCTAAGAGCGAGGAAAAGCTTGGATATGTAGTTACTCTAGAAGGGAAGAGGATATACCATGCGGGCGATACAGACTTAATTCCTGAGATGTCTTCTCTCAAGCAAATAGACATAGCTTTTCTCCCAGTTGGTGGAACTTATACCATGAATGCAGAGGAAGCAGCTAAAGCAGTAGAAATAATAAAGCCAAAAGTTGCAGTGCCAATCCATTACGGCAGTATAGTAGGTAGCAAAAAGGATGCAGAAAGGTTCAAGACCTTAGTTAAAACAGCAAAAGTTTATTTCGGCTAAGGACAGGCAGGGCAAGGAAGCTTTTCATTCCCTCTCATATAGTTTACATAGTATCCATGCTCGCTACAATAACCATAATAGTATTCTAAAGGACCAAGACCAAAATCTTTAGTAAAAGCTTTGCACTTGTATATCCTTACTGGAAGTAAAGAGTCAAGCCTCAATAGTATTCTTTTTCTTAACGGTATATCCTTTGCTTCTACAAGCCTAACATATTTCTGCGCTTCCATCCAAAAACAAATTATACTTAAAAAACAAATTTATTTTATATGCGTCTCTTTATAGTCTTGTCAAACGGGTTTGAAGACATAGAAGCTTTTACTGTTATAGACGTGCTAAGAAGGGCTGGTATATCCATAGACACAGTTGGAATTCCTGGAACAATGATAACAAGCAAGAGTGGAATAAGGATAACTACAGACAAGAAGTTTTCTGAGATAAACCTTGAGGAGTATGATGGAATAATCCTTCCTGGTGGAGAAGAGAACGTGAAAAACTTGAGCAATCATTTACCCTTACTTTCTGCTTTGGAAAGGTTTAACACAAAGGGCAAGCTGATAGCTGCTATATGTGCCGCTCCTACGATCTTGGCTAAGCTTGGCATGCTTAAGGACAAGAAGGCAACCGTATATCCTGGGTTGGAAAAGGTTCTCTCCTACCCTAGGGCTGAAAAGGTTGTTGTGGATGGCAATATTATAACCTCCCAAGGGCCTGGAACTGCTTTGGAGTTTGCCTTGAAGATAGTTGAAGTTTTGCTAGGTCAAAACAAAGTGCTTTTGTTGAGAAAGTCTTTGGTCGCTTAAAATGGACAAAAATTCTGTAGAGAAAAAGGTTTTGGAAGAAATATCAAAAAGATTGGTAATGAAAAAGGAAGAAATTGTCAGTTTTTTAGAAAATGAAATAGAAAATCCTTTTTCTGCCTTTAAAGAGGCAACGCAAAATTTAAGTATACACGGTTTTATAAGATATGTTAACGAGATAGGTGCCTTTACCATTACCCAAAAAGGTATAAAAGAAGTGAATAAAAATGAAGAAGAAAGCTAAGCTGAGCAGGTATGAAAGGATGGTAAAGCTGAGAAAAAGGATAGTGGAAGTTTTATCTCCACCTACACTAGTTCTTTTCGGTTTTCTAGTAAGAGTTTTCCTTTCTTTTACTTCTCTGATAAAGGCAATACTACTCTCTTGGGGTGCTATAGACGGTATTGTTTCAAACTACCTTTATAAGCATGAGAAGTTCTTTCCTTATCAGTTTATAAGGTACGGAAGGATAGTTGCAAACTTGGCTTGGATAGTAAACCCGATAATACCAATTGTATGGAACATAGGAGACGGAATTTATTCCTTGCACATATACAGCAAAGCAGAAGGGATAGAAAACTTGTCAAGGTATGGAAGAATTCTGAATGGTGGGCTGCTAGCTCTGCTTACTTTCTAAGATGCAATTTTTAAAAGGTATAAGAATAATTTAGTATAGACAGCCCCGTCGTCTAGCGGTCAAGGATAGTGCGACCCTGAAGTTGGGCTTTGGATCTTCCAAAGCACTGATAAAAGATGAAGAGAAGAAACCCAAAGACGCCAGTTCGAATCTGGCCGGGGCTATCCAAGTGATAAAATGCTTTTAGAGCTTTTGGTAGTAGTTCTTCTTGTATTAGTAGCATACCTTGCCTACAGGAATTTGGAATGGAAGTACAAGTTTGAGAGAAGGGTCAAGGAATTCTTGGAAAAAGAGGAAGAAAGGATAAGAGAAGATGCAATTGCAAGGAGTGCACGCACACTTTCTGGTAAGACTTTAGAAAAGTTTGTGCCTTTCCTTGAAAGGTTTAAGCACGATCCTCATGATGTGAGATGGATTGGAGATCCGATAGACTTAATAATATTTGATGGGTACTCAAGCGGTAAACCTGAAGAAATAGTTTTTTGTGAAGTTAAGTCTGGTGAAAGCAAGCTGAGCAAGTCGCAATCTTCTGTAAAAGAATTGGTTGAAAAGAAGAAAGTCAAGTGGGAAGAGTTTAGAGTATAAATATCCAGTATTCAAAATTAAATAATATGGAAAGTACAATTGACCCAACAATCCTCTTGCTTGTTTTGTTAGTAATAATTTTCCTAATTCTTGGGCTTTGGTTGCTGATAAAGAAAAGTGAAGTTAGAAAGTATTTTTAAAGAAGGAAAAGAAGGAGAAGGAAAGAAATCGTAGGTTGGCCAGAAGAATTTTTTAACATTTCTTCTTTTTCTTCTTTGCCACTCCTCTTTCACCTCTTCAAATATTTTTAAATAAAAATGAGAGAAAGTTTTTAAAAAAATTATATGAAATTTTTTATATATTTTTCATAGTTGATATGCATACTTATACTCCGCAAACCAAATCTATTAAATGAAGATAAAAATTTCTGCAACTTTTATAGGCAAGTGCTCTGTGTGCGGTAAAACGACAAAAGTTTTTTCTGCAGGAGATGAGGATAGCGGGAAAGTAGTGAATGTGTGCGAGGATTGCGCAAGAAAGTTCGGGGAGACAAAAACTTCAGAAATGATTGAAGAATTTGGGGAAGAAAATAGAGAAGCTTTTGGGAGTGGAGTTAAAATAGTTAGTAACAAAAAACAACCTTGAATTTGTTCTTGCAAATTTCTAAAATTTTTCTCTTCAATTCTTTATAGTATTCATTCTTTTTGAACAAGACATTCTTCCACTTTTCGATTAGATCAGGGTACTTCTCTCTTAAAACTTTTTCCAACTTTTCCCAAACTCCAGGTTTAAGGTTTAGTTTGTCAACCCAAAAACAATCAGTAAAAGGAGAAAGAACCTTAAAGTACTCTTCTAAATTCTTATCAGAAAGATAAGGTAGCACAGGACCGAAGAAAACAAAAGTTTTTATTCCATTTTCCTTAAGAATTCTTAGCGCCTTTAGCTTTTCTTCAACTGGAGAGGAAAAAGGCTCAAAATCTTTCCTAATTTTTTCATCTAATGTTGTTATTGTAAAACCAACTTCACATTTTTCCTTAAACTTTTTTAACAGGTCTAAATCTCTTAAAACAAGGGAAGATTTTGTTTGTATACAGACCGAAAAATTGTTTCTCAACAAAATTTCCAAGCATTTTCTTGTAAGCTCATACTTTTTTTCTAAAGATTGGTAAGGATCTGTTAAAGATGAAATGAAAACTGTTCCTTTCCTTTTCCTTAAAACCTCTTTTCTCAGGACTTCTGGCGCATTTATTTTCACACCAACAAATTCTCCCCAATTTTCTGTATGTTTTGTGAGCTTTCTTGTTAAAGAATCTGCATAACAGTAAGCACATGAATGAGCGCACCCAACATAAGGGTTTATGCAATAATCGCCGAGCTTGCTTGGGTTGAGCAACGACTTGCACTTAATTTCTTTTACTATCATTAAAGTTAGATACTTTTCGGGCCATATAAATTTTTAATTTTAGAATAACCGGAAGTGAACTCCCGAAAGCTAAGTATATACTTCTCCATAATTTTTAAGAAGTTAGGGAAAAGGTGAAATTAGGTGGAGATAAGGCTTAAAGATTGTATGAGAAATAGTTTTAGATTTTTAATCGAACACAAATTTAGAGTTAAATTATTTGAGAAGGCACTTGCTAAAGAGGGTACGATTAAGAATTTAGCAATGAAGTTAAAATGTAATCGAAATCTTATAAGAATGATGAGAACAGACCCAGCTAAGTTTATAGAATGGCGAATAGTTAAAAAACTAATTGAAATTATTGGAATTTCTGAAGAGCAACTAGAACCTCATATACTTGCTGTTAAAGGTGGTATGTCCGGGAAGATAACTAAAGTTAGATTCCCTATTAAAGAATCCCCCGAGTTAGCGTTGCTCGTCGCTAAAGGCATGGGCGATGGTTCCATCGAGAAAGATAAATTCAGATTTTCTTTCTGGAATAAGGAGTGGGAGTTAATTAAAGAGGTTTGCAAATGTGTGAATAAAGCAGTTGGAAAAACTAAAGGAACAATAATTAAATTAAAAGACGGAAGAATCCAAGTTAAGTTTTGTCCTTTTATCGGTCTTGTACTTCATCTATCTGGTGTTCCTGTAGGTGATAAAACTATTCAAGATTTTGACGTTCCAACTTGGATCAAAAATGGCTCTAAAGAAGTTAAAGCTTCCTTTTTGCGGGGGATTTTTGATGATGAAGGATGTGTTATAAATGATAAAAAGCGTAGAACACGTGGAATATTCATAAGTTTATGTAAGGATACAGAAAAGCGTAATTCTTTAGAAGTTTTCTTGAGTTCTATCAGAAGAATGTTACTCGAGCTTGAGATAAATTCTTCGGATATAAGAGAGCAGATGCGTTTCAAAAATAAGGAAAATAAAGAAAAGATAATGTTAAGATTTGATATTCGTGGGAAGGAAAATCTAGAAAACTTTTTAAATAAAGTTAGTTTTACTCACCCTAAAAAGAATTCAAAACTAAAAGAGGCTGTTAAAAGTTTCGTCGATATTCATAAAACAAAGAAAAAGATTTTAGAGATTATACTTAAATCGTCAAGACCTCTATCTACGGTGGAGGTTTCTAAACTGACTAGCCTCGACAGAGAGTTAGTTTTACTTCATTTAAACGATCTTGCTACAAATGGGAAAATATTTAAAAGTAAAGCAACAGTCCCTCATTTATGGTTTAAAAAAGATTTATCTTTTATAATTTCAAGGAAGGAAAAGGTATTAGAAGCACTCAGAAATTTTGCTCCATTAACAGTAAAAGAAATTGCTAAAATAACTAGGATTAATGAAAAGCGGGTGTTTGAAGTTATTAAAAAGCTTTCTAAAAAGGAATTAGTGTTGAAAGCAGGAAAAACTCGTTCTAAAAACACATTTGCAAACCTATGGGCTCTTAAGAAAATACAATAGCTTTTTCTGGTAGAGTATTCTCTTCAAAAGATAACTATTTTTAATCCATTCTATTAATGGTATTTTCAATCTTCCTGAAATATATTTTAATGCGTCCTCTATTTTATCAAATTTTAGTGGTAAATTCTTTAACGCTGCTTTTACATTTTCTCTTACATTCCACACACCCACTGGAAATAAATAGCCTGGATAAACTTCTCTTAACACGATTACTGTTGCTTGTCTTTTTTCATCGAGTAACGATTGAGATATGGAAAGACGTGAAGCAAACCAGCACCCCCCTATGCTAGGATATGTGTTTCTACCCTCGAATCCTTCCCAATCTGAGAATATCACAGTTTTCTCGCTTGTGGGGTTCCATACCGTGTTTGGATACCAAGCTTCTATTAACTCATAACTCCAATATTCAGGAATCATGAGAACAATCCATTTGTTATCCAAAGCTTCATGTTCGTAGACTCTAAACTCGTTTATCAAAGGAAAAGTTTTTACTTGCTCTAAAAGCTTTTGAGAAATTATGCTGTCCACTGCTGTAATAGACCACCTGCTCGGAACAAACTTCCTGTTCTTTTCAATTCCAAACAAGCCTGCAGAAAAAGCTCTTTGAATTCTTGAAACTAGAACTCCTTTTTCATAAAGCCAAAAAACTGCTTCACTTGCTTTTAAATCGGTATCGTTATAAGCTTTCTCAATTTTTTGATCAGTCTTCATACTTCCGAGCAACAAGTTTTTCAATGGAGCAGAAGGCCCAAATGGTTGAACTTCATCGTCTAAAACCAAAGTACTAGAAGGTTTCTTCCTGAATTGTGCTTCACTTTCTACAGGAGTCTTGCTCAAGGCTATTTCTCTTGTTAGTTCAACAATTTTTCCTTCAAAATTTTTTACATTCGTTCTGTGTTTTCCTCTCACAAGCTGAAATCTTAAGTTCACTATTTCGTCTATACTCTTTCCATGCCAGAGTTCTGGGCAAGAAAGGATAGAAGTGTCTCCTTTAACAGGAGGAATTAAAGGACCTATATAGACATTAGGATAACCTACCCTTCCGATAAAAATATCAGGCGGGCAGGAACCTTCTATTTCTGTTTTTTCGAGGATTGGTTTTAATTTTAGCTGGGTATATAGTCTTACTAAAATGGGGCATCTAGCTTTTCCGCAAAGAAGTTTAGAGCCTTTACAAAGAATGCATCTAAAATCCCTTTCAACAGCTTTAATCCCTTGAGTATTTAATTCTCTTAAAACTTTATCATCTTCTATTATGCCAGAAATCCATAAGTTCATGATAAATAGTTTTAAGGAATAAATATACTTTTCTTTCTATGGTTCAGTTCCGCTAAAATTAAAAAAGAGCGAACTTGTACTTAATCAAAGCAAGCAATATTATTATGAGTGCTACTACAATCAGGCCTAAGACTTGGTCTCTATTCATAATATAATTTATGTTTAAGGATAGACTTTAAAATTATAGATGTCACAAAAGAAAAAGTTGATAGCAGCATACATTATAATTTCTTTGATAGCAGTTTTTTCTCTAAACTACTTCACAGGGAGCTTTGTAAGAAAGTATCCTAGATACAAAGCAACAATAGTTTCTGTGATAGACGGTGACACAATCATAACACAAAGTGGAGAAAAGGTTAGATTGCTTGGAATAAACGCGCCAGAAAAGGGCGAGTTCTACTATGAGGAGGCAAAAGAGGCTTTAGAAAACATGGTGAAAAACAAAACAGTAGAGCTTGAGATAGACGCCAAAGATAAAGATGCCTATGGAAGGTCTTTAAGGTATGTTTTTGTAGACGATAAGTTTGTGAACTTAGAAATGATAAAAGATGGTTATGCTCACGCCTATACAATATATCCAAGCTTAAGATACACAGACTCGTTAAAGAAGGCGCAGAGTTTTGCTAGGGAAAAGAAACTAGGTATATGGAGACCATCCGAATACTCAGGATGCATTGTAATTCAGGCTTTTAGCTTTGAAGACAGGGATGAGTTTATAGAATTCAAGAGCGTTTGCAATCCTATTAACATAAGTGGCTGGTATGTTACGGACGAGTCTAGCCACAAACCATTCTACTTTCCTTCTATCTTACTTGGCGATGTTGTACTGCATACAGGCTACGGCAATAACAACTCTACTCATTTATTCTGGAACAGTAATCCTGTATGGAATGATGATAGTGACACAATATTCTTACGAGATAGTAAAGGATTATTAGTGCTAAGCTATACTTATCCTTGAATTTTTACTTGCTTTTTTTCTCTTTTATCACAAGCGGTCCACGGTAGTGACAATCCTTACATTCGTATATCATGCCTAACCATGGCATGAACATAAGGTTCTTACTTTTACACTTTGGGCACTTCAATATAAAAATCACTTCTTAACTTTTCTAGGCTTCACGTTGCAGAATTCAAGCGGAGAAGAACATTTTCTACAAACAGGTATGTTGTTCTTTATAACTATATCATCCATAGAAAGCTTCCCATGCTTAGGACATACGCATCTTGCAAGCATTAACCACCACTGTACATCGGTATCCTGATAGAAAGTAAAGAAGCTATGCTAGCTATAAGTCTAGGCTGAACTACTGCTATATCACTTGCTGTGATTATCCCAACCAACTTATCGTTCTCAACTACAGGGAGCTTTTTTATCTTATTTTCAACCATTATTTTTACAGCGTCCTCCAAGCTTTTATCTGGTTCTATGACTTTGACATTTCTACTCATTATATCTCCTACAAGTGTTGTTTCTGGATCTTTGTCGTTGCCTATAGCTCTCATTATATCGCTATTCGTTACTATCCCAACCAACTTTTCATTCTCTGTTACTATGAGCGAGCCTATATGTTCTTCACCCATGATCTTTGATGCTTCTTTTAGTGTTAAGGTAGGTTTCACAGTTATAATTCTTCTACTCATTACTTGCCTTACGAACATTCTACCACAATATAATAATTTATTTTCTACTAATTAAGCCTTTAGCTTCTTTTCAAGAATATATCCTACTATGAACAAGGATGCTCCAAAAACTAAAGCTAAGGTGTAATAGAAAGTCATGCTAGAGAATAAGAAGTTCAGTATTTCCAGTATAGGCGTTTGTTTTACGAAAAAGTCCTTAATGTAGTACAGCAGGAAGAATTGTACGCCGCAAACAAGCAAGATATACCCAAAACCTTTTAACCTTTTAGTGTTTGTTTCTTCTAGCATGAGATAAACTATGGCCAAAATTATAGTAGATAGCATGAGCGGAACTTCTAAGGACATGAAGAAGGAGTTAGCATAGCTGGAAACTATTACTAATGGTTGTTCTTTTAAACATCCAATGAAATCACAAGTATACTCTTTCGAGTAAAGTTTGTCGAATATAACATCTGTAAATAGCGCCAAAAATTTTTCTTGACCAGCCTGTTTTATGCTATCACATGTTACAGAAACATTTCCAATGTTTTCTATGTAAAATTCTATTTTTTCCTGATATTCGCACATTCTTAGAACAATTGTATAGTTTAACTTTGATTCAACGCTAGGTTCTATTATTTTAGTTACAATTCTTTTCAAGTTGTTGTACTCAGTAAACTGCGCAAAAGAATGAACAGATATAAGAAAGATTAGAGAAAGGGTGAAGAGAGAACCAAACAAATATTTTCCAACTTTTCTCAGCATACAAATCAACAAAAATTGACTTTTCCTTTTATTAGTTCGTCAACAAAGCTGTTTATGTTTGTTACATGAGCTTCTACCACATTTTTAATTTCTTTTTCCACTTCTTTCATCTTTATACCCTTTTCTAGTACTGTTTGTACAGAAACAAGCTTAGGGCTATCTATAGGTTGACCTATTTGACTTAAAAGCCATACATATACTTCTTTCAGTCCCGACACTTCTTCATATATCTTTTCAGCTATTCTAAACGAAAGCAAGTTGTATATCTTTCCAACATGTGCTACAGGGTTTTTTCCTGCAGCAGCTTCTTCGCTTGCTGGTCTATTCAAGGAGATGACACCATTAGCTCTATTCCCCCTTCCTACTTGTCCTGAGTCAGCAGATTCTGCAGAAGTTCCTGTTACAGTTAAGTACACACCCTCTACACCATGCCCTCTCTTATCCAGAGTATTATAATTGACGGAAATGTCTTTAAAATCAAAATTTCGCAAGATGAAACCTTTTACCCTTTCAACTATTTCTTCCTTTTTTCTGAAGTAGTCTTCTTCAGACTTGACAAACCTGTCGATAAGAGGCATCGCAAAAGTTATATCGAGCATGTTATCTATTCTGCTTACCATGATCTTCACGTCTTCTCCGGTTTCAGGAAATTCTTTCTTAAATTCTTTTGAGTTAAGGAATTTTTCTGTCTCGTAGGTAATGCTTTCTACAGGAGTATAAGGTGCATATCCTACTGCAGCAGAGGTATCGTTTGCACCAATCTTTTCTCTTTTGAAAATACTAGTCAAGGCAGCAGAACCCTCTTTGAGCTCCACTTGGAATTTTATACCCTTTTCTGTGTTTAGAAACCTTAAATGTTCTTTCAACCAGTTTTTGGCAGCAGAGATTGCTATTTCATTAACAGGTATTTCTTCTTTACCATACTTGTACGTAGCTCTATCACCTATTATTAGCAGCATGGGTTTTTTGACCGTACCTCCGCCAAACTTGTTTTCCGCTTCTCCTGCAGAGAGTAAAGACTTGTCTATATTATGGTGTAATATCCTTCCAAACCTTTTGATGTATTCTTTACAGAGCAAAACAGAAATTTCGTTTGCTATATTATCGCAGATGGTATCAGGATGACCTAAACCTTTCCTTTCAACGATTTCTATTTTTTGTTGATAGACAGGAACATGCTTAAGCTCTTCTATAACCAAGTTTTGCATAAAATTAGTTTGCTCAGTCAATAAATAAACTTAACCTATGTAGGCTGGAGAAATTTCCTTTTCTTTTTCTGGTTTTCTGGTTCTTTCAATGAACTTTTGATAGTAGATCATAGTATCCTTAGAAATGCTAGGTGAAACTTTTTTCAAAGCTTCTTCAAAGTGCTTAGACTTTACTTCTTTTGCGTTTATATTTTCTCTTAGTGCATTCATTGCAGCTTCTCTACAGACAGCTTCTATGTCTGCTCCTGAATATCCTTCTGTCTTCTTTGCCAACTCGCGTAAGTCTACATCCTTAGCTAAAGGCATGTTCTTGGTGTGCACTTTGAATATAGCAAGCCTGCTCTTTTCGTCTGGTGGTGGTACAAGTACAAACCTATCTATTCTTCCTGGTCTGAGGAGAGCAGGATCGACTATGTCAGGCCTATTTGTAGCAGCTATGACTACTACTCCTTTAGTCTCTTCTATACCGGACATTTCTGTCAATAGCTGAGAAACTACAGTTTCTGTTACTGCGCTTCCTCTATACAAACCTCTTCTTGGAGCTAGAGCATCTATTTCGTCAAAAAATATAATCGCAGGAGCAACTTGTCTTGCCCTTCTGAAAAGTTCTCTTATTTTTCTCTCAGACTCTCCAACCCAAAGCGTAAGAACTTCTGGTCCTTTAACTGCTATGAAGTTTGCTCCACTCTCGTTAGCTACTGCTTTAGCCAAAAGAGTTTTACCACATCCTGGCGGCCCATAAAGAAGTATGCCTTTTGGCGGCTCTATGCCAAGTCTTCGGAAAGCTTCTGGATTTTTAAGCGGCCACTCGACCATTTCTCTTAACTGCTGCTTTACATCTTCTAGTCCACCTATATCTTCCCACTTGACTTTAGGAACTTCGACCAAAACTTCACGCATCGCAGAAGGTTCTACCATTTTCAAAGCATTCTCAAAATCTTCTTTAGTTACAACAAGCTTTTCCATTACTTCCTTAGGCAGTTCTTTCTCTTCTTTCCACTTTATTTCTGGCAACACTCTCCTTAAGGCAGCCATTGCTGCTTCTTTGCACAGAGCAGCAAGATCAGCGCCTACATATCCATGAGTTATATCAGCAAGATGCTCTAGGTTTACATCCTTAGCCAGAGGCATGTTTCTAGTGTGGATTTTCAGAATCTCTAGCCTACCGTTTCTATCAGGAACAGGAAATTCTATTTCTCTGTCAAACCTACCAGGTCTTCTTAGAGCAGGGTCTAGGCTGTTAGGTCTGTTAGTAGCAGCTATGACTATTACCTTTCCTCTTGATTTCAGTCCGTCCATCTGACTCAAAAGCGTAGAAACAACTCTTCTTTCAACCTCACCAGTAACCTCTTCCCTTTTTGGTGCAATAGCATCTATTTCATCTATAAAGATTATTGCAGGAGCATTCTTTTCAGCTTCTTCAAATATTCTTTTTATGTTTTGTTCAGACTCGCCGTACCATTTGGAGTTGTGCATCACATGACCATATCCAGTTATAAAATTGCTTAGGGATGTTCCAAAATCGTACATAATGTGCTCTTCATCAATCCTTTTCACGTCGACAATTTTGTCGAGAAGTAGTTCTCTTTTAGTCATTTTTTCTACAAAGTTCAGGATACACTTTTCATTTTCGTTTAGCTCATTAGCTTTTGTTTTGATTATTTCTACTAACTTTTCTAAAGTGTGTAGAGTTGGTCTTTTTCTTAAGTTTAAATAAGGTTCTATTTTATAATTACAACTGTAACTTATCTTATGTCTTTTAAGGATATTTTTTAATATTTTTACAAGAAATTCTGGAACGTATTCGTAGGATCTTTTGGAAGAGGGTACACGGTACTCAAACAATCCTAATTCTTTTATCATACTCTCAAAGAATTTTAAGTTATACTTACCTTTTAGTACGATTTTCTTAACTTTGCTAAGTTTATTAGTGTGTGAAAATGGCCCCTCAAACACTAAGCCTCTTGAAAATCCTACGGTTTTTATCTTTTCTAATACATACTCATCAATGCTGTTCAAGATTACAGAGTGTTTGCCTTTAGTCCCATCTGTCACCAGTAATCCTAGAATAAAGGCAGTGAAGAGGTGACTGTCAAGCTTTAGCAACCAGTTGTCGACAAAATCTCTATAATTCTTTTTGCCGGACTTGAAGCCTATAAAATTAAAGAATCTTACAAGTTCAGTAGAATAAATTACTGTTCTATTTGGATATCTGCTTACCTTTTCCAGTCCAAAGACTTCTTTTATTAATTCCACAAATTTTTCATGCAGTTTTTTGTTTTCACCTGTAAAAGTTATGTTGTCTTTTCCTACATAACCATCGCCAGCAACCATTCCTAGAAGGAAGGAAAGTTCTTTACTGAATTTCTTTACCTTAATTTGTGAGGATTTGAAGTTTATTTCTGGTGGTTTAACGTTCTTTAATACATATGTGACTACATAATCTTCATTACTCCTAATGGAAAGTGGTGTCTTCCAAACAATACCACTCTCTGAAAATGTGAGTAACGGATGATTGGAAGAGACTTTATAGCTTGTAGTAGACAAAACAACATTGAAATAGGAAGGCACTTTTACCATTGTAGTCTCAAGAAGTTGAGTTTCGTCAGCATCGAAGGAAGGATTTCTTATACCTTTCAAAAAGCCTTTAGCAGAGTACGATACATAATTCTTGCCCTCTCCAATTTTTTCTCTCTTATTGTTTTCAAATATTTGGCATGCATTTATGATAGATTCATTCTGGATTAATGGCGTACTCCCGTCAACACACATTACTTCAGGCGCACTAACTGGTATGAAGTATGCTCCACTCTCGTTTGCTACTGCTTTAGCCAAAAGTGTCTTACCACATCCGGGTGGGCCGTACAACAACACTCCTTTTGGTGCTTCAATACCAAGCCTTTCAAACAGCTCAGGATGTCTGAGTGGTAGCTCTATAATCTCTCTCACTTTCTCTATTATCGGCTTTATTCCACCTATATCTTCATAAGTAACAACAGGAGCTCTTTCTTCAAGCTTCAAGCTTTCAGGAAGTTCTGGTAAGATTTCTATTTCGGTAATTTCATCCACTCTAACTATACCAGAAGGGTTTGTGTTTACTACCACAAACTTTGTTTCAGCTGGCATTGGTGTGAAGAAAAAGTCAAAGTCGCTTTCAAAATCTATACCAAAGAATTCTTCGAAAACACTGCTTCCTCTTCCTTTTCTCTTGACTATAGGTGAAGGTACAATTATATCACCTTTTGTGACAGGCCTTTTGTAAATGTTTTGCTTGACTATATTTGGAGAAATTTGAATCATCACCCCTTTTTGAGCTGGAGCAAGTGTAACGCTTCTCGCTTCTTTTACGTCAGCCTTTCTTACTTTCACGTATTCTCCGACGCCAGAACCTGCATTTCTTCTTGTTATTCCATCCATTCTTATGATGTTTAAACCAACATCAGCAGGATAAGAGCGTAAAGCAATTGCACCTGTCTTCTTAGTTCCTTCTATTTCTACTATATCACCCGGCTTCACACCTATCTTTTCCATGGCGCTAGACTCAAGCCTAACTATTCCACGTCCTGCCTCTTCTCTTGCTGTCAACTCACCTACCTTAAGCCTGACTTCCTTAATTTCTTCAGACATAATCTTCCCAATCCTCCTCTAATAATACTTTGAAAGATTTCCATATAATCTTATCTGCCCATTCCTCAAAAAATTCTATCACTCTATCTGTGAAGTCCTCTGAAACAATGAAGCTGCTTTGATCAACTTTCAAGTGTGGTATTTCTTTCAGTAATCCAGGTCTTTCATACTCATACTTACTTTTCTTACTTGGTACAACCTGCTTCCATCCGTATAAAGCTTTGAAAAATTTAACCTTCTCATAGCTAGAAGAAAACTTGTCACTCTTGAGGGTGAATGCAAACAATACAGCTTTCTTTGACATATTTAGTGTAATATGGAACACTAAATATTTAAACCTTTCGGTCAAGCATGAACTTCTACAGTATCCTTATCCTTTAGCAAGTATTCTAAACCAACTTTCCTTCCAGAAAATTTAGAATCATCAAAAATTCTTGCGAACTTAAATGTTTTTAGCCAGTTTTTATTTATCCTTTCTATAAAATCTTTGATCGAGCTACCTTCCTTCATTACTATAGGCTTACTTTCTGCAGGCTTGCCAACAGGTTTAGCAAAAATTCTAACTATCTTACATTCTTTTAAAATTTCGTTCAAAAGCTTCTGATAGTCTTTACAACTGCTAGGCCAAACAATTCTTTTCTTGTCTGTAAGGTTGTTTTCTTCTAAAACTTTAAACAACTTCTCCGAATCTTTTTCTTCCCTTACAAGGAGCAGTATCAGGTCAGAAGAATGAGCTATTGTCATGTGCTTTCTAAGGAAGAAGGAAGGTATTTCTACAAGTTGAATGCTTACTCCTTCGAATAGACAAACACCTGTTACAGGTTCTTTTGTTGTATACGGCACACTACTAATTTCAACAGAAGCGTTTGTTAAACTTTTTAGTAACGTACTTTTCCCACTCTGAGTTAGACTGATTATTGATACGAGCAAATCGCCAGTTTTCTTTATACTTTCAGCTTTTCTCCCAGCTTTTCTAGATTTTCTTTCCATCTCATCTTCTAGTCTTGAAAGCTTTTTTCTCAAGTCTGCTAACAAATTTTCTGTTCCTTTGTGTTTTGGCGTTACCGATATAAGCTTTTTCAACAGTTCTATCTTTTTGCTCAATTCTTTTGTTTTTCTATACTCTTCTTCGACCAAGTACCATTCAGCAGGTAAGTTCGCAGGCATATTTAATAGTTTGTGTTTTGTTTTTATCTACCGGAAGTAAGGTAAGGATAAAGTTAAAAGCTTTCTTACCAAACTTTTTTTATGTTTGATTTTGATAAATTGCTGGAAAAGCATATAGCAAGAGAGCATAAGCCCAAAAAGATAGGAAAGTACTATCCTTCTGAAGTCGGCAATTGTTTGAGGAAAGTTTGGTACTCTTACAAGTATCCCCAAGAAATAGATATAGACAAGCAGAAAATTTTTGAAGTGGGGAACATGATTCACGCTTTTGTGATAGACGTTTTGAAGAGCACTAAAAATGAAAGTGTAAAATTGCTGAAGTACGAATTTCCTTTTGACATGAGAATAGACAAGTTCCAAGTCTCCGGGAGAGTAGACGACCTACTGTTGCTGAAAGTGGAGAACAAGAAATTGCTTGTTGAAGTCAAGTCTTGCAAGAATGTTGAAGCAGTTAAAAGGCCACATTTCAATCACAAGCTCCAACTACAGTTTTACATGTATGCTACTGGTGTGCACGATGGTGCTATGCTTTATGTGGACAAGAACAACTTGAAGAGCAAGGTTTTTCCAGTAGATTTCAACCGTCAGGAAGCAGAAAAAGTAGTAGAAAGGTTTAGGCTGTTGCATGCATGCCTTGTTTCGAACAAGCTTCCTGTAGCAGAGGCTAGACAGAATGATGAGTTACGTAGTTTGTGCAGGTACTGCGAATACAAAGCTAAGTGTGAGAGGGAAGAAAGCTGAATTTCTACATACTTTTTGCTAGCTTTTTGCCTATGATGAAGACTACAAGCAGTATCACTATCCAGTTTACTAGCTGGCTTATGAAGTCTCCTATCATGAACTTGGACTTGCCTATTTCTATAGCAATCTCAGGATTGAGAAAGTTCAGGTAAGGACTGTATAATGGTGTTATAACATCCTTTACCAGTGCTTGGACAAGTTGTGCTGTTGCAACACCTACGATGAATACTAGGGCAACAGAAATTATTTTCTGTTCCTTCATGAAGTCCATAAACTCTTTTAGGAAGCCTATATTCTCACTTATTTTGATTTAGTGGGCTATCATATAAATTGGTTATCGTTTTCTTACCATTGCTAAAGGAAGTCAGCTTTCTAATTTTTTACTTGGGTTGGAGTTTAATAATTTTTTGAGCAACTTCTTTTTCTGTTACCTCTACTTCTACTGGTTCAGGGTAAACAATATTTTTCGGAAAATTGTTTGCATTAAATCCTATTTTATATCTTCCGAGAGGAATTTTAAATATAACAATTCCATCCTTATTAGTGTAATTTATACCAGCATTTGGTGGTCCTGAAGGTGCATCAGCCGTCCAAAGGTCAACTTCCAAATTTTGGACTGGTGTGTCGTCTGGAGCCAATATTTTAACTTCTAAAGTTGCATTTCCTTGTAAGATTCGTGGCTTTTCTGTTTGGCAGATAAGAAAAGGAGAATAAAAATCTCCCCATAAAAGAAAACCAGGAGTTGGGATGGCCGTACAGCCTGGTGAAATGGGTAAAAATAAAATTATAAGAGCAATGGCCAAAATAAAATCAGCTATTCTATGTTTTTTTGAAATCAAAAAATAGATTCCAACAATTAAAACGATTAGATAATATGGAGAAATAATTATCAGCACCACAGAATTAACCAATTTGTCCCAAATTCCTATTTCTGGATATCTAGCAAAATAAAATAAAACACCAGAAAGATACATCAAAACTATGATAAATATTCCAAAAATTTTTCTTGGTTTTAATTTCATCATTTAACCAACCTATAAATTTTTACATACCTATCTTCATAAGTCAAAACAAAAGGTTTTATAAGTTCTTCGTAGCCAGGTGGCTTGTTCCACAAGGTATAAAGATTCGTACGTTTTGCTTTTTGGGTAAGATTACCATCGATAATGTATTCCTCTGGATTTATTCCACCAACCATCTGTCCAATTTTAAGCATCACTTTTAGTTCTTCTAAATAATTAGAGGTAATGAAAATGTATTGTGCATTGTATTTTCCTACTTCATCCTTTAGTTCTCCTATAGATTCGGTTAAAAATCCATGAGTTATTGATATTATTTTTTCATTGGGAGAAAGAGATCCATAGATACTTTCGTTCCAACCACCAGCAACACTCCATAAAATTTCTCTAGAAGGTGAAAAAACAATAACATCTCTTTTTGCATACCCCATTATTTCATGGCCATAATCCCACCAGTTGAAGAACTTAGCAGTTTCTGGTGTATTTGTTTTGATCCATTTTAAGGCACTTTCATGCTCGGGAAAATAGGTTCCTTTATAGGTTTTTCCTTCTTTCACATATTCTATTTCATTACCGGAAATTTTTGGTTCAGATGGAAGGATGAAAAGTGAATCTGGAATTTCTTTGTTTATTTCATAGCTTTTTATGATTGTGTGTACTTTATAGATGTTTGCCTTTCCGATATTAAGTGTATATTCGTTCTCTAACTCTACACTTTCAACCACACACATACTCATGGAAAAATTGTTTATTAGATTAGCGTACTTATCCGGCTCCTTAACAGAAGATAGACCACACATAGCAAGAATAAAATATTTTTCTTCTTTAGAAAGTTTTGATAAATCAATGTTAATATCCAGTTGATTACAGGATCTTCCACCAATTGTTCTTTGTCTTTCACCAGCACTTCTTCCGGAAGGTTCAACAAAAATCATAGCACCTTTTTTGTACATGCTTTCAATTACTCTTAAAGAGGCCTCGTTACTCAAAGAAATGAAAGTTTTTGTTTCATTACATTGCCATTTTCCGTCTATGTTAGGACATACGTAAACTTTATCGTCAAAGATGTATGCTCTTATGTTAGCGATTTTATTCTCAGCCTTTACAATAGTTTCGTCAAGTCTATTGTTCCCTTTTCTATAAGTTTTCCCGTCAATTTCAACTGTTGTAATGTTTGAGCCAGAAGTTATTGTAAAGGTTGATTCATATTCTAGTTCAGCTGATTGTATACTTTTTGCGCTACTAAGATATTGTTCAAATATAGAGCTTTTTGTATTTTCAGGCCAAGTAGTTGGTTTAAGTTTAAAAAATAAGAACATGCCTATACAAACCAGGATGAGGAGAATAATAATAACATAAATTAGGATTTTTGGAATTTTGGGCCGACCCTCTCTAGTAGAAGCTTTTCTCAAAGTTTCAATCGTTCTTTTCATAGCTTTTACCTAATCGCCTTATTAATGATTTCGATTTCTTAATATTTATTCATAAAATTTCCAAAGTGTAACTCATCTGCTAGAACTATGTTTCCGCGAACTATTTATATCTTTGCTTTAAAATGAAAATATACTTCATATTTTTGCCAACTTTTATGCCTATTCAGATAGCATAACTTCTATTAGTTTTTTAAAGAGTAATTAAATTTGATGAAGTGTAGCTATAAGAACTGCAAGAAGAAAGCAGAATTTTATTTACCAAATGATAAGAAGAAAGTTTTTTGCGAAGATCATGCTATTCTATTTCTAAAGAAAGGTAAAGAAGTTTTCTTAGCAAGAATTAAAACTCATTAAAGCAGGGAGCTAGCTCCCACACTATTCCCTAGGCTGTCTACTATAAGTTTTAACTTTTGTTTGAATTGGAGTTGTAATTCTTTTTATTTCTATGAAATTTGTTACCAAATCTTTATTCATGACAAAAGGGTAAGGAACAGGAAATAATTCAAATAGCCTGTGAGATTTTACATGACTATAAATGGCCCAGCTCATTGTTTTATAATTTTTTAAGTTTGCAGTTATCTTTTTTCCGCAGATCTTGCATTCAAATTGAAATTGATTATTCATAATTAGACTAAAAGAATTTTAAATATAATAATTAGCAACCAAAAAGAGCTAAATTTATATAATAAATACTTATATTTGAGGTAAACTGATGTCAAGTAAATTGGTTGAAATATTTAATGACGAAAAGCTTGTGGCTAAGATTAAACATAAGCTACCTTATTTATTTCAACTAGCAGAATTGGAGAGCTCTAGAGCTGGTAAAGTAGGTATGGAAGTTGGCTCACTTCGGGAGAAAATTATAACTGCTTTATTGATTTATAAATTTGGTGAAGAAAACGTTGAAACACAAATTCCTATAACAGAACCAGAAGTAGATGTGAAATTATTTGGAGAACCAATTTCTATTAAAACAATTACAGGATTTGGTGGTGTTAAAGTTGTGTGGACTGTTGATGCCCAAAAAGCAGAGGATTTCCGAAAAAATTACATTCCTCACTCAGATATGTTGCTTGTACAAATCAAGTGGGAGAAAAATGGGGCATTTTACTACATACCTCTAGAAGTACAAAAGAGAGTATTTGAAGAAATGGGAAGAGAAAAATACATTAAACTTCCCAAACCAGGTACCAATCCACGCGGTGTTGAAATTAGTAGAGATGGGTTGCTAAGATTGATAAAAGATGAAAATACGAGAATGATTAAAATATTTTGGAAAAGGTCAAAAATAGATTATAATCCATATAAAAGATGGGTAGATTATTGGAAAGAGGAATAAAAATATGAAGATATGGCGAAAATCTGGTACAAAAACCAGTAGCTTTGGTTCACCTGGAAGAATAAACCATGACTCAAGTATTTTCTACTCTAGTAGGTTATATGAAGAATTACCGAAAGAAATAAAAATTAAATTCGTAGAAAATACAATTCCACCACAATTTTTAGATAAGATATTCTGTAAGTCAAGTGAAAATATGGAAGAACTTCCTGATAATTCTGTTCATTTAATGGTTACGTCCCCACCTTATAACGTAGGAAAAGAATATGATAGAAACTTAACTTTAAAAGAATATAGAGAATTTTTGAAAAAGGTTTGGAAAGAAGTTTTTCGTGTTCTTGTTCCTGGTGGTAGAGCATGTATAAACATAGCAAATTTAGGAAGAAAACCTTACATTCCTCTCCATGCATTTATTGTAGAAGATATGATTGATTTAGGCTTCTTAATGAGAGGTGAAATTATATGGAATAAAGCTTCTAGTGCGAGTCCCTCTACAGCATGGGGAAGTTGGCTTTCTGCAGCTAATCCTACTTTAAGAGATATTCATGAATATATTCTTGTATTTTCAAAAGGTTCATTTACAAGAAAAAACATCGGTAGAAGAAAAAGTACTATTTCTAAAAGAGAATTTCTTGAATTTACAAAAAGTATATGGACATTTCCAGCAGTATCTGCAAAAGAAATAGGGCATCCAGCCCCATTTCCTGTGGAATTGCCTTACAGATTAATTCAACTTTACACTTTTGAGGGTGAAGTGGTGTTAGATCCTTTTATGGGGAGTGGACAAACAGCAATAGCAGCAATAAAAACAGGCAGACATTTTGTGGGATATGAAATAGAAGAAAAATATGTAAGTCTAGCAAATCAGCGCATAAAAGAGTTCTTGTCTAATTTTAATGTCGCAAAATTATCAAGATTTATGTAGTCTTTGTTGGTACTTAATTTTTGTAATCGTTAAATAAAACAAATAGAACTACAGCTTTATTAATTTAGCATTAGAAGGTTAGTTTATGAAAATTAAAAGAGAAAATAAAGAGCTCATCAAGTTTTTACAAGAGTTAGTTCAGGCTAATAGCGTAAATCCCTATAGTCCAAAAGAAAGCTGGAAAATAAATGAACCTATAGAAAAGGAGGTAGCAACTCTTATTTACGAAAAATTAAAAGATTTTGGACTTAAACCAAAATTCGTATCAACTATCAAAAATAGACCAAATGTTGTGTGCTCTTTAAAGAGAAGAGGTAAACCTGTACTAATTTTGAATGGACATATGGATACCGTTGACATAGGAGATAAAAGAAGATGGAAATTTGATCCTTTTTCAGCAAAAATTGTTGGCAATAAATTGTTTGGTAGAGGATCTGCTGATTCTAAAGGTGGTTTAGCTTCCATGATTTTTGCAATGAAAAAATTACTAGAATATAAAGAAGAGATTGAAGGAAATGTTATATTTTGTGCTGTAGTTGATGAAGAACCAGGAGCTTGTTCTGAAATTGGGAGTAAATTACTTTTAAAAAGAGGGTTAAAAGGAGATGCTTGCATAATATGCGAGCCAGGAACGGAAAAGATTGCAATAGGGCATAGAGGAGGTTATAGGTTTAAATTAATTACCTATGGTGAAGCTGTCCATACTGGAAAAAGCGAATGGGAAAGAAAAGAAAAGGGAGTAAATGCTGTAACTAAGATGGCAAAAATTTTGCTTGCATTAGAAAAATTGGAACTCGATTATAAGCCTTCAGAAATTTTCCCAAATAGAGTTCCTGTACTTACTCCAGGGACTATAATAAAAGGTGGTACGAATATTAACGTTGTGCCTGATAAATGTGAGGCATTATGTGATGTAAGACTGCTTCCCAATCAAACAAAGGAAAAAATAAAAAAGCAGATAATTGACTGCATTTTACAAATAAAGAAAGATGATCCAGAATTAAAATTTGCTATTCAAGACTTAGTTTACGTTTCTCCCGTTTACATATCAAAGAATGAGAAAATAGTTCAGGCTTTATATGAAGTTGCGAAAAGGGTTTTAAAGAAAGATTTTAAATTAGAAGGTAGTGGTGCTTGGAGCGATGCACATTTTTTCATTAATAAAAACATACCAACTGTTATGTTTGGTCCCGATGGCAGAAATGCGCATGCTGAGAATGAGTTCGTTTTTATTGACAGTGTTATTAAACTCTCAGAAATTTATGCTAAAACCGCAGTAAAATTTTGTTCACTTACCTAGTAAACAATTCTGTTAAAAATCTGTGAATATTTTTGTTATTTTGTGCGCATTAATGGTAAATGTAATAATTTCTTCATTAATTTGGCAAACAAAAAGGCCATTAAACTAAAAATTAAAATTTGCTAACAGATTTAAAAGACTCTCCTATGTTTATACGTCTGATAAAACATCTTTGTAAGAAGATTTTGATTACCTTTCACAATTTTCCTGATTCTACATCCCCATTTGGTAAAAACTCTGAAAGAATGGCCACAATTCACACACTTAACCATTTTAAGAGTAGAGGTGTTTTGCTCAAAACCACAATGACAGCATCTAACTCTTACTATCAATTCTGGTTCTCTTTCTTCTATCGTGACATTTCTATTCTTCAGTTCTTCTAACAGCTTATTCCTTACAAATTCAGAAACATCTATTCCAGCTTTAATAACTGCTTTCTTTAGGCCTATTCCTATCCATAGATGTATTCTTCCGTCTTTTATCGAGATATCCTTAAGTCTGTTGAATGATGTGCGCATATGTGTATTATCATCGATATTCCCGGTTGGTATAGAAGATGAGTTACTATTACCAGCTACCTCTCCCTTTTCAACCCTCTCTTTCTCTATATCTATCTCTCTTTCCGTTGCAGTAGCGCATGTGTGCATATCGTCTTCAGAATTGTTGTTATTAGAAAGTTTATTCTCCTCGCCCATCCAACTCGTCCTTTCCGATCTTTACTTTCTTTATGGCATCGAAAGAAATAGCAAGAATATTTTTATTAGTTTCCAGAATTATTCCTTTCTCATAAACAGATTTAATAAGGCCTCTTGCATAAACTTCCTTTCCTGTATCATTGTAAAGGATTCCAACTTTTGCTCCTTTGAAGTGTTTAAGTATGTTTTTATTCATCATTTCCTTTCACTTCCCGGTTTTTAGAGTTAGAATTGAGATAAGCTTCTCTCAAAATCTTAAACCATTCTGGTAGCTTTGACAAAATTTCTTGTTCTTCCTTTCCTTTCTCTTCCATGCTATCAGCCAAAAATTTAGAAAATTTTTTCCTTACAAGTGCTACTTGTGCAAAAGTTATCTATAAAGTTATCATTTTACCCAGCACGAAAATTCTTGTAAGGAATTGTATTACACTTAAAGTACAATTCAACTATTCTGGTATATTTTTATTTTCATAGAGAAAACGACGTATTTCTATAATGGCGGTTGGTATTATGAAGATGAAAGTTATAAATATATTAGCTAGTGAAATACCATCTTCAGTTTGCTTATTTTCTCTTTCGTAGCTTGACATTATGTGTAATGTGCCTCTAAAGATAACTTCTTTGGCCGTCTCAACTGTAGCAATTACTCCATTGCCAAAAGTAGTAAATTTGGATGCTGAAATTTTATAATCTCCTTTTGGCAATTCAAAATATATTTTTCCTGTAGAATCTTTACAATATTCTTCTTTTTCGTACTTGCCGATATCGCTAATACTACTTGTACAAATCCAGAATGTTTGATTATTTTCTATAGAGTATATTTTTGCAGTTATTTCTATATTGTAACCACTACCTTCTTTTGCCTTTGCTAAAAACTTACACGATAAATCAGAATCTTCAGAAAAATAGAATTCTGTTGGTTGACAAGAAAATTTTATATCAATATCACTAAATGGAATATTACGACCGAAACTTGATGATGGAATTGGTCCAAATGTTTCATTCCTAGATTTCTCAATGAAAAATTATTCCATGGTGTTAAATTTTATTAAATTACTTTTTCAATTTCTTTTCCAAGCTTCATTTCTTTTATCTTCTCTACCAAGAAAGCAATTGTCTCAGGGTCTTTGATTAACTTCAGCATAATGTTATCAATATCTTCTCTTTTTTGCTCTAAACTAGCAGCAGATTTTAAGTCTAAGACCATTCCACACTTTCCACAAAACCTAAAAGTAGCAGGATTTATTTCATTACATCTTGGACATTTCTTTGGCCTTAATGTTTCATCTTTCCTTTTCTCTTCTTCTAAACTTTCTTCAGCCAATTTTCCATTAAGCATTAGTAATTTTTTCTCAACATCAGCTCCTGACAAATGAACATAAATTCTTGGCATGTAAGAAGAACCAACCCATCCTGCTAAGATTTTTAGCTCTTGCTCTGTAAACATTTTTGCCAATTCTGTTAATCTGGAATGCCTAAATAAGTGAGGATGAACTCTTTTGTTAATTCCTGCCTTAGCAGCTAAAACTTTTATTATGTGGAGTAAAGCATAATATCCCAATTGTCTACCTCCAACATAAGCTCCTAAATCAATAAACAAAGGTGCTTCTGGATTATCTTTGTATGGATGATGATTAACCCAAAGTTGTAAATCAGGAACAGAATCTATCAGTCTAATTCTCCTCATCCCGGTTTTTCCATTGACAATTATTACAGCTCCATATTGATCGAAAGCAACATGCTTCATTTTCAAATTAAGAATTTCTCCAACTCTACATCCAGACTCATACAAAATCATTATCAAAGCTCTATCTCTTGGGTTGCTGGCTTTATTGGCCATTGCTTTTATTTCTTCCTTGGTTAACAATTCCTCTGGCAACTTTTGGCTTATATTCAACTTTCTAGGAGTCTTAATCCAGCTAACAACTTCAGGATAAACTCCCCAGCCATCCATCTTATAAAGCCATTTGTAGAATTTTTTCAAAACAACTTTAATTTCATTCATGGTTCTAGCTGAAACTTGTTTTTCTTTAAGCAAAGGAAACCTTACTCCCAACTTCTTAAGAAAATCAGGTCTTTGTCTTTCATTCAGAAAATAGACCAAATTCTCTTTTGTCATTTTTTCGAATGGCTTTTTCACACATAGGCCTAAAGTTCTTAAATGCCTTAAGTAATTCAAAGTAGTTTTTGGACTTAGACCATCAGCATTGCATTGATTGTAAAATTCTCTTAAAGTCTTAAGCTGAGAAGGCATAAGTTTTGGAGGAGGGTTTTTGTAGTCCGCAAATTTATCTGGATATAAAATCTTTTCTATTTGGTCTTGAATTATTTCCAAAGTGTAACTCATCTGCTAGAACTATGTTTCCGCGAACTATTTATATCTTTGCTTTAAAATGAAAATATACTTCATCGGCATAAAAGCTTCCAAATCACTCTCATAAGCACAATCTGTACAGCGATAACCAATTATAATTTCCTTGTTCAACAAGTTTTTTACTTTTATTGGCTCGACAGGAGAATCGCAAATTGGACACTTTTCTATTTTCAAAAGTCCAACTTTCTTCTTAGTTTTTGCTTTCACTTCTATTTCAGGTATATCCAATGCAATCCTTTTAACTCTTGTTGGAGATAGCGTATATTCTTTGTCTTCTTTCTTTAACTGCTTTAACACCAGTTTACACAACTCTTCTTGCGATTCAACCTTAAGTCTAGACGAAAGTACAGACTTGATAGCTTGAGCAACTTTTTCTTTAGGAGCAATCTTCTTCATAATTAAAATTCTGTAACTAGCATTAAAAAGCTTCCACTTGAAGCTATATTTTTTGTTACAAAAATTTTTAATTTTTAAAAATTCTTACTTTGGTGTGGGTCTTGAAGGAGGAAATATACGTCACTACTATAAGGAAAATTCTTGGACCAGAACCTACTTGTTATTGCCCGAAAAGTAGAGAAGAAATTCCTAGCGAGTTATGCTTAAGGTGTAACGAGTTTGTAGGAGATTCTGGTTGCACTTACGGGAAGAATGCATACTGGCGTTCAAACAAGAGATAGCAAGAAGCCTGCAAGCATTCCAGCAGAAATGACCGGAAGCGCAGGCAAAGCTTTGCCAGGTCTTTTAACAGTAAAGTAGAGCAAAGCAGCAAGAGCTACAAAAGAGCCAATTATTGCAGATATTGCGTTTAACAAGCTAAACTTTCTGAGAACAGAAACAGAAAAGAGTAATGGGATAAGAATATCACCACCACCTAACTGGAAGACATGAGCTTTTAATCTCTTCTTACTTCCGCTGTAATCTATCTTGACAGGTTTTTTAAACTTGTAAGGGAAAGAAAAGGTGAAAGCACTATCACTTTCTATTATTGCTTTTGCCATGTATACCATATGCTTTGTAACAAAGACTGAAAGAAAATCATAAGCGGAAAGGATTACTACAAAAATCATAGCCGGTAAAACATCTATAGAAGCGCCTATAACTGCTCCTGCCCCCGCTATCGCAAATATTGTTGCCAAAGTTTTGTTTATATGATTTGGTCTAAGGGCTCGCCAAAGAGTTAAAGCAAGAGCGAGAATAGTCCCGAAGGAAATCACCACATCAAACAGAACAATTTCAACCGGAATTATTGCATCAAACGCAAGCCAAGAAGAGAAGAAAACTGCAAAAAGTTCTAATCCACGCAATAAGATGTTCTTTGCGCGAAAGAAACGGATGATAGCTAAAACTAGAACTGTAGTTATTATTACATAAATAAAAATTCTTAATGCACTTAAAGGCGATTCCGGATTCTCTACTACAGGAGGTACTACTCCTGATTGAATAAAACTTATGTATTGAACACCAACATAAAGTCCAATAGCTTGAGTAATCAAGGATATACAAACAAACCAAAGAACTACCTTTTCTTCCATTTAAATATTTTTGTTTTACTAACAGAAAACTTTAATAGCTTTTACCTTTCCTTAGCTCAATCAAGATTTCTCTTTCAGCTTCTGCTACAGCCTTTCTCACGTCATCCAAAGCATCTATATTACACGAGACGCTACTTATTCCAAACTTTACAAGCTTTTTAACCATATCAGGATTGCTACCACTCTCACCGCATATAGAACTTTCTACCCCATACCTGTTGCAAGTCTCTATAACTTCTTTCATCATCTTTAATACGGCAGGATGGAATTCAGAATACAGACTAGCAATTTTTGCATTGTTTCTATCTACACCTAAAGCAAGCATGGTCAAGTCGTTAGAGCCAATGCTGGCAAAGTCTATTCCTGCTTTACAGAAATCTTCTATAGTCAAGGCGGCTCCAACAGTTTCTACCATTATTCCAATTCTAACTGTAAGTGGTAAGTCTACTTCGTTTGCAATTTTTCTCGCCTTCTCAAACTCGTCTACAGAAATAACAAAAGGAAGCATTACATGGACGTTTGTGAATCCTTCTTCATGCAACCTTTTAACAGCTTCAAATTCTGCTTTAAGAAGTTCAGGCTCGTCTAGACTTCTTCTTATACCATGCCAACCCAACATTGGGTTTGCTTCTATTGGTTCTTCGCTCCCACCTTCTAAGTTCCTGAATTCGTCAGTTCTTGCGTCAAGAGTTCTTACCCACACAGGCTTGTCCTTAAAGGCTTTTGCAATTGGTCTTATACCATCTAGCAAAATTCTTATATACTCTTCCCTTTTTCCTTCTTTTATCAGTTTGGCAGGATGTATGCCGTATTTAGAAATCATATGTTCTATTCTAAGAAGGCCAACTCCATCAGCTCTTGCTGCTATTTCTTCCAGATTTCCAAGAGCAAAAGCAAGGTTGACTTTTACTTGAGTGACTGTTGACAAGCTAACAGGTGCTTTTTCTTCTTTAACTTTCTCTATAGAAACTTCTCCTGGATATACTGCTCCATTGTAAGCATCTACAGTTACAATTTCTCCATCCTTTAGTACTGAAGTAGCATTTTTAGTTCCAACTATACAAGGGATGCCCATTTCTCTTGCAACTATGGATGCATGGCAGTTTACACCACCTTCGTCTGTTATTATTGCTGAGCATTTGCTCATGGTTGGAACTAGGTCAGGAGACGTCATCTTAGTTACAAGTATATCGCCTTTTTCCACTTTCTCCACGTCTTGAAGACTTTTTATTATTCTAACTCTACCAGTAGCAACTCCGGGCGAAGATCCTAAACCTCTTAGAATTGGTTCGCCTTTTATTTTCATTTCTTCCTTTTTAGCTTTTGTAGTAACTGCTCTTGTCTGGACTATGTAGACTTTGCTTTTTTCTATTGCAAATTCTACGTCTTGAGCTTTACCATAGTGCTTCTCCAAAATTTTTCCAAAATCTACGAGCTGTAAGATTTCATTTTCAGTAAGCACTTGAGCCTCTGCAAACTCTTTTGGAACAGGTACTGTGACAGTAGCATCAGAAGCAAAATCTCTAATTCTTTTGATGGTCTTCTTTCCAATTTTTTTGCTGATAATCTTTCCGTCTTTCGATACAACATACAAGTCAGGTTCAACTTCACCCTGAACAAGAGTTTCACCAAGACCCCAGCAAGCTTCTATGACTATGTTATCTTCTCCTGTAACAGGATCTTTTGTAAACATTACACCAGACTTATCAGAGTTTACCATACGTTGGACTATTACTGATATGCTGGCGTGTGGAATGTTGCTCTTTGCTCTGTAGAAAATGGCTCTAGGTTCGTAGAGTGAAGCCCAACATTCTTTTACTTTTTGTAGAAGCTCTTTAACTCCTTTAACGTTTAGAAAAGAAGCCTGCTGTCCCGCGAATGAAAACTCAGGCATGTCCTCAGCTGTAGCACTGCTTCTGACAGCAACTATAGCAAACTCCCTTCCAGCAGCTATAAGCTTTCTCAGTCTTTCATCTATTATCTTGTCAGAGAAAGAAAGTGAATTGTATGCCTCGACTATAGAAGCTTTTATTTTTTCTGGAATTTCCTGCGAGACTATCAGAGACTTTATCTCTTCAGATGCCTTTAAAAGTTGCTTTGTATCTTCTACATTTGTAGCAGTTAAAATTTCGTATATCTTGTCCCTTATTCCTGTAGAATAAATAAAATCGTCAAATGCTTTTGTAGTTATGGCAAACCCTTCTGGGACTGGCAAGCCAAGCTTAGTCATTATTCCAAGATTAAACCCTTTCCCGCCAACAAGGTTGAACTGATCTTCTTTAATTTGGTCAAGCCAGAGAATGTACATAAACTAATTTTTGTTTTAGTTTGTTAAAAAGTTTATTCGCTTACTATTATTCTTGTTCTTACAGAAATTTTTGACGAGAATTTCTTTAGAGCTTGCTTAGCTATTTCAAGATTTTTCTTGTTTACAGCAAGCATTACAAGCTTTTTCCCTTTTTCAGCTTGAACTGCAGTTCCAACAGGCTTACCAAAAGCTTGAGCCATACCTTGAGAGTATCTGTCTGCTCCAGCTCCAGTTGCTATAGGTTTTTCTCTGAGTACATGATGAGGGTAGACAAGAATTTTCATGAAATAGTTTTGAGAGCCAAGCTTTGATTCTAAAAACTTATGTGCTACTACACGAGCAGCCTCTATTGCATTGTCTCTTATTTGGGCATTGTCGTCTGAAACAAGATAACAAGTTATTTCAAAAGTACTGTCCTTTGATCCCATCTCAAACTGGTGAGTCTTGGGAAAAGGCACACCTACCACATAACTTTTTCTAGGTACCTTTTTCGATACTCGAGTGTAGGGTCTTTCTAGACGTCTTACAGTCCTTCCTGGTCTAAGAGCCATTCAAACCACTTAACACTAATTAGAAATCATTCTTATAAATGTTTTGGTTAAGTTGAATTGAGCTGACAAGATATTAAAAATATTTGATATAAAAGCTAATATAAAAAGTATGAAGCCTGAAGAAGTTTTCGGTGTGAATGCAGGAAAGGTCTGGAATGTTCTAAAGACAAAAGGTGTGCTTACAGCTTCGCAAATCTCTAAGGAGACAGGGTTAAAGATTACAGACGTTTTCGGTGCACTTGGCTGGTTAGGCAGAGAAGGGAAGATAGAGATATTGGAAGAAAAGAAGAAAGTGTTGTACAAGCTAAAAGAGTAGTTTAAACTTTTGGAAGGGTTATAAGCTTGTAGAAACGCTCCTTAGAACTTTTACAGGTAGAGTTTATTCTTCTACCAGCCTCTTCTATTGTCAATTCTATTACATCTTTGTCTACCAGCTTCCTTCTCTTTACTCTGTTTTCTCTTATAGCCGGAGTTATTGTTATAGACTTGTTTAATGCGTCTTCTTTAAGCCCCAAGAGAAACTCATCTATACAGATTATTACACCAGCAGCAGACCATGCTTGTAAGAAGGCTGCATACTCATAACCAAAAGGTTTTAGCAAGTTTAGACTTCCATCTTCAGAATTCCATGCTTCTGGTAAAGAGTTTACACAAAACTTGTTTAGAGTCTTGCTTATTTTTTGTAAGTACTCCATACCCTTTTCTGTTCTGTTGTTCAAGAATTCTGCGCATGCCATTAACGCAGTAGTTATTCCCCAAGAAGATCCTGTGTGGTAACCAGCAGGGTTGTATAAGTTAGAGTATTTGGAAAGAGTTCTAATGCCAAATTCAGTCGTGAATTCACTACTTTCTAATACTTTTAGTGCTTTGACTGGTCTTTTAGATATACCAAAAACAAGAGGAAAAACAGCGTTTATACTCCTTTCTCCTCCTTCAAGGTTGTCTATGTAAAAATCGTCTTTCCAAAAATGCTTCTCTATGTTGTTTTGGAGTAGCTTGGAAGAATCTAACAAAGCTTTACTTCCTATAGAGTCGCCTAGCAAGTTTAACAAATTGCTTCCAGACTTTAGAGCTTCATACCAAATAGAGCAAACATCTAGACAAATACCTTTTCTATCTAAAGTGTCCATCCAAGTTTCTCTACTATCGTTACTTATGAACCCATTCTCATCACAATTTTTCTTATACCAATTCAATGCTTTTAGAAGGTTTTCTTTCACTCTTTCTAAAAAGTCTAAATCTCCACTACATTCTACATATTTATTCAGCGCAATTATCCATAGGGGAGTTGCATCTGCAGAATTGTAGTCAATTTTTCCATCGAGTGTAATAAAATTTGGAATTAACCCTTCTTCAGACTGGTTTTTTGCAAGAACCTCTAAGGAGCTTTTCGCAAATTCAAAGTTCCCAACGTCTACAGAAGCTCTTATAACCCATCCTAAATCTCTTCCCCATATTTGTGTAAACCAGGGATATCCTGCAAGAAAACCTTTCACCTTTCCTTCATAAGCGCATTTTTCTAGGTTTGTGACTGATGCATAAAATAAACTCTTTAAAACAGAATCTTCGGTTTCAAGAGAATCTTCGTTCATCTTATAAACTTCATACTTTCTTGCAAGAGTTTCTTCCCAAGAGCTTAGACTGCTGAAAGTCAATTTCGTATCCTTTTCGCTACTTCCACATACAAAAGTGAAAATGATGCTTTGAGTAGAAAGAGGAGGTAAAACAATAGAAGTGTTATAGATTCCTGGCACAAAACACCTTTGGAGTTCACCAGGATAATGTTCTTTGTAGTAGCTAGAAAGTATATCCTTCCCAAGGATAGAAGAACCAAAAGCTAAAACTCCGAGCTCGTTAGAGACTAGAATTTTATTCTCTTCGAATTTCTTTGAATAAGTTCTTTCGTTCCAATTCTCTTCCATTTTTCTTATGTTAGCACCAACTTCCAGCTTTATTTCCAGGTTTATCTCTTCTTGTGTCTTGTTCGAGAAAGTAAGCTTGCAGAGCAGTGCTGGAAATTCTTCCGGTATGAGAATACTTTCTTCAACTTTCATTTTATCTAGTTCAAAAAAATGGGTAGCAGTTGCTCCATCTTCTTCGAACCTAACACAGTTTTCTGGGGATAGCCACTCTTCGTTTATCTTGAACGCAAAATATTCCAAGAACTTTTTATTTCCAGCCCAAAGTCCTGTCCACTTAGTCTTGAAGCCGGTATCGCAGAAGCGATGGAAGAAAGCCTTTTTACCAGCCAACAAGTAGCACTTTTTATCTAACTCCTGCGTAAGGTACATAATACTTTATAAGGTAGCTTTTCTATAAAATATTCATGCCCTTTATTACTCTTAACTTCCAAGTTCATCAGCCGTTCAGAATTTCTAATTTTCAGGCCAACGGATATACCAACATAAACGACTTGTTTAAGCACTATTTCAATCATGGCCTTAATAAGTGGATATTTGAAAGAGTGACCAACAAGTGTTACCTGCCAACAAACAGGATACTGCTCGAAACCATAGATAACTTAAAGCATGAAAAGAAAAAGTTTAAAATTTCTTTCAGCTTAACAGGCACTTTTCTAGAATCTGCAGAAATGTTTAACAAAGATGTTCTGGATAGCTTTAAGCAGCTTGCGCAGTCAAAGTGTGTAGAAATTCTTGGAGAAACTTATTACCATTCTTTAGCAAGTTTGTACGAATCTAAGGACGAATTTATAGAACAAGTAAATGCTCACAGACAAGCTATAAGAGACTATTTTGGGGTAGAACCTAAAGTTTTTGTTAACACAGAGATGATATACAACAATGTTATAGGAAAAATAGTTGAAGATTTAGGGTTCAAAGGCATTTTTACAGAAGGTAGCGAAAGAATATTAGGTTGGAGAAGTCCTAACTACCTTTACGTAAGAAAGTTCTGCTTTCCTAACGACCCACCACCAGAAAAAAGGATTAAAATCTTGTTAAGGAATTATAGGTTGAGCGATGATATCGCTTACAGATTTTCTGCTAGGAACTGGGACCAATGGCCCCTTACTGCTGAAAAGTATGTTGCTTGGCTTAGTGCAACAGTAGGAGAAGTGATAAACCTTTTCATGGATTATGAAACTTTTGGAGAACACCAGCCAGAAGAAAGTGGTATATTTTGGTTCTTAAAGGCTTTGCCTTACATGGTAGTTAGAGACCCAAACTTAGAATTTCTAACACCCTCTGAAGTTATAGAGAAATGTAAGCCAATAGGTGAAATAGACGTTTTTGAGTTTTCTACCCTTTCTTGGGCAGACATGGAGCGTGACACTTCAGCTTGGCTCGGCAACAAGATGCAGCAGATAATGTTCAATGAAGTTAAGAATCTAGAGAGGTACGTAAAAAGTTTAGACAATCCTGAGCTGATAAAAGTGTGGAAATTGTTGCAACAAAGCGATCACTACTATTACATGTGCACCAAGTTTTGGTCTGATGGAGACGTACACAAGTACTTTAGCTCTTTCGACAGGCCTGAGGATGCTTTTGCAAACTTTATGAATATTTTAGCAGATTTTAAGACAAAAATTTTTGCTGAATTTTTGAAAGGAAGAGAGCTGTAAAATTTTAAAAAGATTTTTGTTTTTGCAAGCAGTTTGCTCTATTTTACTTCTTTAGCCTAAAAAGAGCTCTATTTTGCTTTTTTGGCTGAGCTCATCGGAACAGAACCCCATACTATTTTTAAATACTGGTTACATTCAAAAATTAAAAACAGCGATTAAAATGAACAGAGAAGAAGCAATTAAGAAACAGGCTATTAAGCTCCATGAAGAACATAAGCTAGGATATATAAAAATATCGAAAATACTAAATGTACCAAAAGGTACTGTAGCAAGGTGGATTTACTGTAATAACAAGTTTGTGAAGGTAAAAGAACTTCCTGTAGAAGAAAGATTAAAATTGTATTACGAAGCAATCAAGCTTCGTAAAGAATTTGGGTTAAGTTCTTGGAAGATTGGGGCAAAACTAGGGGTTTCTCCTCAAACTGTGGACAAATGGATTTATGGAAAAAATAAAACATGTTATAGAAATGTTACAAAATTTAAACCCAATAGAGAGTTTAGCTATATTGTTGGTGCATTTTTAGGTGATGGAAAATTCATTCGTTCAATACGGAATAGAGAATTTGGCATTGAGCTAAAGGTTAAAGATAAAGATTTTGCTGAGGAATTTGCTCGATGTTGTAATATCGCTTTAGACGGAATAAAAAGGAATTACGATGTTTGGCTGGCAAACGATGGAAGATATAAGGTTCGTGTTCGTAGCAAACTACTATACCAAATTTTTAAGAAAATAAGGGAAAATTTTGATGAAATTAAAAACCTTGTCCTTTTTCCTGAAGATTTTCTCAGAGGATTAGCTGATGCGGAAGGCAGTCCTTTAATAAGTGTAGCCTATGACAGCAGAAATAAAAAGGAATACCTTAAATTGAGGGTTCGTGTAGTATCCAACAATAATTTAGGGATAATAAATTTTTGTGGGACTCTTCTAAGGAGTTTGAATTTAAAATCAACATCAAAGATTTGCGTTAAAAAAGGGAGTAAAACTAAACTTCCAGATGGAAGGGAAATAACATCTTTACATGATACTTATGAAGTAATAATTCAAAGATTTGATGATGTAAAAAGATTTGCCAAACTAGTAGGTTTTGCCATTCAGCGTAAACAAGAAAAACTAGAGGATGCGATTAATATAATAGAAAAATATGGGACTCATGGAAAAGCAATTCAGGCATGGAAAGAACTTTATGAAAAAATTAACAATAGATGGGTTAAAAGACCTCCCTTCAACTTTGCTAGCATTACTTCAACAAACTTTAGGGTATTTCTTTAAATCTTGGTTTTAACTTTTCTAAAATTTTTGTTATTCCTGTATATTCCAATTCGTCCATCCCCAACCTTTCAGGTTCAAATTCCCCATGCTGTCTGAGGTAAGTTGAGATTTCCATGGCCTTTCTTCTTGAAACTTCCCATATAGGATCTGCAAACAAATCGGTTGGTTGATTTCCGTCTAAGCCTATCAGTTTTCCTTCGCAGAGCTGGAACCCCAAAGCTACAACTCTTGGCGGTCCATCAAAGTAGGATGGTGCTGAAGACTTAATTGAGCATGGTGTAAGCACACCCACGTGCGAACCTCTCATCCAACCTTTAGTTAAATAGGGCGTTGCAAAAGGTGCTAGAGCTTCTCCCAAAGCTACTAATCCGTATTGTAAGCGGACTATGCAAGCATTATCATCTTTTCCCTTGTACACGCCCGCTATTAAACTTAATCTTGTAACTCCAGCTACAGCAGCAATTAGGTGATCGTCTGCCCTATAAACTTTTTCTACTAAGTATCGACCTGTAGTGCCTATGAGTGCTAGCAAGTCGTGCATTTCTGCAGGCGTCCTCAATTCTATAAACTTGTTTTCAATAACGTCTACAACCCTGAAGATAAATCCATTGTGCATTGCTGGATCAATGATTAAACCAGCAGTATTCATAGGATTAGCAAAAATATTGAAAAGATAGTAATTAAATGCACCAGCTTCAGCCTTATCTGTGGCTAGTACTATGAATGGCTCGCTAGGTCTCTCTTCAATTTCCATTTCAGCTGCAACTGGGCCAAGCCCTTTTACGTTACCAGAAAATGCTTCTTTCCCTTTCAAGATGTCTTGGCCTGCTCCGTAAAGCTTTAATGGTTTGCTAACCTTTTCTGTTACTTCAATAAAAGTATTCCAAGCTAGTCCATGAATTTCTGGGTTATTTTCACCTTTGTTATGACTGAGTAGCATTTCCAGGTCGTCGCCACAGTTGAAGACAAAGTAATCTATAATCTTTCCTTCATTCTTTGCTTTTTCTAGAATTTCTCTAGCTACTTCTAGTTGTTTTGGGTGGACTATATGATGCCCACAAAGGCTGCTAACGCCAGCTCATAAGCTGTCTACGTCAGCCTTTATGAGAGATAGAGTAACTTTTTGTGACATATTATTATTTTGGATTTAATATAAATTAAGTATATGGGAAAGTTGCCAATCAAAGAATTTTTAAAGCTAGATTGGAAAAAGATTGTGATATTTATTATAATTGCTATTTTTGCTTTTTTGAGCATTGGAAAAGAAAGAAGTTGTTATGTTGTAGATTATTTTGATAAAGGATATTCAGAAACTATTTGTCAATATTCTTTATACCCATTCTTGTGGGTTTTTTCTAGCGTCGAAGTAAATATAGAATCAGAAACTTCAATATACTTTCAGTTTTTAATCAAAACGTATTTTATACCTTTGATTTATTGGTACCTTCTTTCTTCTCTAATAATTTGGGCTTATAATAAGGTGAAAAAGAAATGAAGCTCCCTTTACTGCTAATAAACTTCAAAACCTATCCAGAAGCTACTGGTAAGAATGCTGTAAAGCTTGCTAAAATATGCGAAACTATTGCTAAAAAGTACAGCGTGAGCATAGCAGTAGCTCCAAACATCATAGACTTGAGCGAAGTAGCTTCTAGAGTGGATATACCTGTTTTTTCTCAGCATATAGATCCTATATTGAAGGACGGTAAGCATACAGGTCATGTGCTTGCTGAAAACGTTAAGACAGTGGGTGCTGTAGGTACTTTGTTAAATCATTCGGAAAGAAGGCTGAGCTTTGAGGAAATAGAAGAATGCATAAAAATAGCTAAAAGCTTTGACTTGATTACTGTTTGTTGCTCAGAAAGTCCTGAGAAGTCTGAACAGATAGCTAAGCTTAATCCTGATTTTATTGCGTACGAAGATCCTGTTCTGATTGGAAGCGGCATACCAATATCAAAAGCTAAGGCAGATTCTGTAAAAGAGTTCGTAGAGCTTTTGCGAAAAGTTAATCCAAAAGTTATACCATTATGTGGGGCAGGTATATCTACCGGTGAAGATGTAGAGGCTGCTCTAAAGCTTGGAACAAAAGGAGTTCTTGTTGCTTCATCGATAGTATTAGCAAAAGATCAAAAGAAAGCAGTGGAAGACATGGCCAAGGCGTTAGTTTGAATAGATTTTCTCTGAAGTTTCAATCAATATCCTTCTTATGGCAGATAGCAAAACCTTTCTTTTGTCGAGGGAATTGATGAATTCTTGAAAAAATTCTTCGTCTGTTTTTATCCAGTTAACAATCTCTCTTACAAAAGGATCTTCCTTAGCTAGAATTAATTGTACCAAAGCTTTGTAAACTTCCTCTATTTTTCTGACGCGCTCTTTTACACTTTCCACATCTAAAAGACGAAGAGTTAAGTATTAATCCTTTTTGGTTTAGTATAAAGTATATGGTAATGCCAGAATCTGAGAGACAGAAGCTTGAAGGTGGAATAGAAAAAGCAGTTAATGCTGCTTTACAAACGGCAAGAGAAGATGCAGAATTAAGAGGAAAGATAGCAGATTTTTTGCTTCAAGGAATAGACAAGCAGAAGTTCAAAGAAAGAATAGTAGAAGAAGCGCTGAAAGATCCAGAGCTAAGAAAGAAGATAATGCTAGAGATTGTCAGGAAGTTGGGCTAAACTTTTTATAACTTTCTTTTAGAGCTTCTAATCCAGGCATCTTCTTGCCGGCCAAGAAAGAGATTAGGGCACCTCCACCTACAGAAACGTAAGAGAACTTTTTCTTCTCTATTCCAAGCTTTTCTATTGCTACGCTAGTATCACCTCCACCTATCAAAGTAACGGCAGTACTATCAGCAACCTTTTCTAATATTTCTTTTGTGCCAAACGCAAATTCCTTTTCTTCAAACTTTCCCAAAGGTCCTTTTACTACAATGCTTCTGAACTGATCAATCATTTCTTTGTAGATTGCAACTGTCTTGCTTCCAACATCAAGAATTGTTGCATCAGCTGGTATGTTTTCTATGTTTTCCTCCTTTCTTCCATTAGAATCGAAAGCAACGTCTATAGGAAGCACTATTTCCTTTTCATATTTTTCTAAAAGAGTTTTTGCATCGTTTAACAAGCTTGTATATCCTTTCTTTTCAAGAGCAAGAAGACTACCAGAACCTATCTCATATCCCTTTGCAAGCAAGAAAAGGTTTGCAAGCATCCCTCCTGTCAATACTTTTTCTAAGCTTTCAGGCTTTTTTTCAAGCATGTACTTAAGAACAGATATGCAATCATCGACCTTTGCACCACCCATTATCCACGCGTTTATTCCTAGAGGAGCAACTACTTTTTGGATTGCGCTCACCTCCTTTTCTATCACTCTTCCTGCTATAACAGGCTTAACAAAAGTAAACCCAACTATGCTTGCATGAGCTCTGTGCGCAACAGAAAAAGCATCCAGGATGTAATAGTCTATTAAAGGGGATAGAAACTTTACTAAAGAAGAGTTTGCATGCTCTTCCATGCCTTTTTCTACATCTTCGTCTTCCAAGAACCTTACGTTATCTAGTAGCAAGGCATTGCCTGGCTTTAGTTTAGCTATGGCCTCTTTTGCTCTTTTTCCGATAACATCATCGATAAACTTTACTTCCTTTCCGAGAACTTTTGAGAAAAGTTCGGCATGCTCCTTTAAAGGTAAGAAGTCAGGCTCGCCCTTTCTTGATTGATGAGCTATCAGAATTACTTTTGCACCCTTCTCTAAAAGCTCTCTTACAGTTTCTGAGTGTGCATAGAACCTTTCGTTTATCTCAATCTTTCCTTCTTTGCTTAGGTCAGAATTTAAGTCTACTCTGACTGCAACTGTTTTATCTTTTAGGTCAAAGTCTTCTAGGGTGAAAAACTCTCTCATTATCTTTTATTTTTGTTTTAGTCAATTAATAACTTTCCGTTTTTCATTACAACCTTTCCGTCTATCTTTACGGTAGGCTTGTTTATGATTCCGTCTGAATGGAAAGGAACATCGTTAGTGCCACCAAAATAAAGATTGTTCCCTAAGCCAAAATGACAAGTTCCTAATGCTTTTTCATCTTCTAAAATATTGCCAATAACCCTTGCCTTTGAGTTTGTTCCAATGCCAAATTCTGCTACTTGCCTAGCTTTATCTCCTAAACTTTTGAAAATCCTTTCGAGATGATTTATATCGTTTCTCATGCTTACAACTTTACCGTTTAAAACTTCACAGAAAAGTTTTGTTTTGGTTAAAGGAAACCTATCAAAAATTATTGCGCCGTTTACAGAATTTTCTATAGGGGCAACAAACACTTCACCTGCTGGCAAGTTTCCCAGACTTCCCTTTTTGCTCAAATTACCATCATCTTTATGCCAAACTCTGTTTTCGCATGAAAATCTTATGTTTGTACCGTTTTTTGCTGTAACTACAACTTCTTTAGAATTTTTCACGAGCTCAAAGAGCTTGGAAGTTATTCTCTGAACTTCAGAATAGTCAGCAGTCATAGCACCTTCTAGGAGCGTGTGCTTGCTTATGTTTGGCATAGTAGCAACTCTTATTCCTTTTTCTACAGCTCTTTTTACAGCTTTTGTGTGAGTTATTGAGAACTTTGTTACAGCTATTACTACATCAGAGCTTAGAATTCTTTCTAAAGCAGCAAGAGTTGGTTCTTCTCCGTTTCTTTTTCTTGTTGGCATGGTATAAAATTCTACTCTTGCCTGGTTTTTGATTGCAGAAAAGATGAGGTTTGCTATCCTTTCCATTTTCTTGTCTGTCAGGATTAGAACCTTTTCCCAAGGTTTTATATCGAGTAACAAAAGAAGATTTTTGTCAAATTCCATCAATTAAATTTTCTCGCTGATAAAAGTATTTTTACTCTCTATTTATTTTTATTGGAACAATTTTAATGAGATGACAAGGCTATCTTTTTTGGGAGCAATGGGTTGCGTTGGAGCATCTGGTGTGCTTTTAGAGACCGGCACTGAGAAGCTTCTTATAGATTATGGAACAAAACCAAGTGAAGTACCGCCAAAGTTTCCGTTGCCTGCAGGAAGAGTAGATGGTGTTTTGGTAAGTCATGCGCACTTGGATCATAGTGGAGCAGTACCACTGCTTATGAAAAACAATTCTCCACCAGTTTATGCTTTGGAAGTAACAAAAGAGTTGACAGAACTTTTGCTTCTAGACTCGATAAAAATATCGCACGAAGAAGGAATTAGCTTACCGTTTAGCAAACAGCATGTTGAACAAACTATGAAGAATTTTGTTTTACTGAATTATAAGAAAAAGTTTAGAGTAGGCTCAACAGAAGTTACTTTCTTGGATGCAGGTCATATACCAGGGTCTGCCATGATATACTTGAAAACAGGTAGACAAAAAATTCTGTATACAGGAGACTTTAATACCATCAACACAAGATTGTTAAAGGCACATGATTCTGAATTGCCAGAAGTTGATGCGCTGATAACAGAGTGCACTTATAGTGATAGAGACCATCCTGATAGAAAGTCTGAAGAAAAAGAATTAGTTAGGATTGTTGAGGAAACTATATCTAAGGATGGTGTTGCCATAATATCTGCCTTTGCTGTTGGAAGAGCTCAAGAAGTCTTGCTGATACTTCATAAGCATGGAATAGACTATCCGCTTTATCTGGATGGAATGGCAAAGAATGCGACTACCATCATAAGCAGGCACAGAAACCTTTTGAAAGAGCCTGATAGCTTAGACTTAGCTTTAGAAAATGTGAGTTACGTTAGGCCTAGGATGAGGAAAAGGTTGGTAAAAGAACCTTGTGTAATAGTAACCACTTCGGGTATGCTTAACGGAGGGCCAGTAGTTCAGTATATCAAAGCTTTGCATGCAGACGAGCGCTCTAGCTTGCTTTTGACAGGATGGCAGCTTGAAGGAACTCCTGGAAAAATTTTGTTGGAGACTGGAAGGTTTATAGGTGATGGTTTAGACCTAGAAGTTAGAATGTTTGTTAAAAGGTTGGACTTGAGCGCACACGTTGGAAGAAGTGGTCTTATAGAATTTATAAAAAAAGTTGCTGCGGAGAAGGTTTTTTGTATACATGGCGATCATACAGAAGAGTTTGCGTCTGAGCTAAGAGAAAAAGGCTTGGATGCAGTTGCACCTTTAGCAAACAACAGGGTTTTCGAGCTATGAGTTCAGCAATTTACTGAGTACTAGGATGAGACTATCTATGTATGTTATTTGTGGTAGGCTTCTGCCATAATTTTGATTATTTCTTATCTCTTTATACAATTCGAACAAGAGGTCCCTTTGTTGTTTGTTTTCTGCTAAAGCTATTAGGTCACCCTTTGCAACTGTGAGAGATAAATTTTCCCTTTTTATGTATAGGTCTTGTTTAGCATACCCTATTCTAGAAATACCTTTCTTTTTTAGTCCTTCGTAAATACCTTCAGTAAATGCCTTCTCGTACTCATTTCTTGGATGAATTACCATTGCCATAAGTAAATACTTGTCTGAAGGTATATATAAATCTTACTGTTACTTAGCGATAGTAACATTTAAATACTTATACTACTAATAAGTGATACATGAACTTAAAGCAACAGATAGACATATGCTCAGAACACTATCAAAAATGGAAGTCTACAGCGCTAAACTCTTTGGATAGAGATGAAGCTAAGAAGGCTATGGAAAGAGCTTTCTTCTGGCTAGAGCTTCAATCCGCGTTTATAACTTTGCATGCAATCGAGCTTACAGTAGGAAACGACAAGGAGAAAAAGGAGAAGATTTTAGTTGCAAAGACAAAACTTTCTAAAAAACTTGTAGAATATGCGAAAGAAATATTGAACGAACTTTAGACTTTATGCTCTGGAAAATTCTTTTTAATGTTTTCTAATTCGCTCTTCAGCAGGATCAGCTCTTTCAAAACGTTTTGAAAGTCTGAGTACATCTTCTGCAATTTTTGAGCAATAATTTTTGCTTCCTCTCTACTTTCTTCTAAGCTCCTCAACTTTTGATCAACTCTTCTTGCATCTTCTAAAATTGCTTCTAAGACCTTAAACTTTTCTGCAAGTTCATGAATTAATTCAATCTTTTTAGAAAGTTCTTTGACTGAAGCATCGAGAACCTCTAATCTTGCTCTATTGTCCATCACCACCTTTTCAAGGTTTTTTAACTGGGTTGTAAAGTCTTTCTCTTCGTTTTCTTCAGTTTTAATGCTTTCTACGATAGACTTTAGCTTTTCTGTCTGCTCTATAAATTCAGAAATTTCTTTTTGCAAGTCCTTTTCTAGCAGAACCTCCATAATAGTTAGTTTGTTTTTCCTATTATTAGAGTTGATAGCTTTTTAAATCGATTCAAAAACAATTTAGTATTGTGGGAAGAGTAATAAGCGTTGTTTCTGGAAAGGGTGGAGTAGGGAAGACAACTTTTGTTTCTAACGTAAGCACAATTCTAGTCCAGCATTTTAGTAGAGACGTAGCTGTTGTAGACTGCAACCTTACCACCTCGCACTTAGGTTTTTTCATGGGGATTTTTTTCTCTCCAGTAACGCTGAACAATGTGTTGAAAGGAGAGGCTAGCATAGAAGAAGCAACTTATGTTCATCCAAGTGGTGTTAAGGTAGTGCCTGCATCCTTAGCTTTAACAGACTTGGAAGGAATAGACATGATGAAATTAAACGATGCTTTAAAAGGTTTGACAGAAAGGACAGAAATAGTTTTTCTTGATGCTGCTCCTGGTCTTGGAAGGGAAGCTATGGCCGCAATAAGAGCTAGTCAAGAGGCAATTTTTATCACTACACCTTTCTTGCCTTGTGTAGCTGATGTAATAAGAACAAAGGAAGTTGTTGAGCAGGTTGGAGTAAGACCTTTAGGGATAGTATTAAACATGGTTACGGGTGATAGAAGAGAGATGAAAAAAGAGGAAGTAGAAAGTATGTCTGGATTGCCTGTGCTTGCAGAAATTCCTTTTGATAAAAACATAAGAACAAGCTTGAGTATGTCTGTTCCAGTCTTTTTGTTGAATCCTAAGGCAAAAGCTAGCAAGGAGCTTTTAAAGTTTGCAGCAGGGTTGATTGGTTTAGAGTATAGGAAAAGTTGGTTGGAAAGAGTGTTCGAGAGGATAAAAATTTGGTAAAGATTAAACTAGTGTAACACGTATTACAGATTTTTCAATTACTTGTAACACGTATTACATAGGTTTTAATAAACCACTTTTTCTTCTAGGATGCTAGCGTTTCCACCTTCCTTCTTTATAAGGTTTGCAACTTCTTTTAACAATTTTAGGTCTGAGCTTTGCCAGATAGAATGCTGAATCATTTTTGCTTTCATTGCTGTCAAAATTCTAAAGACTTTTGTTCTCAAACCTTTCTTTTCTCGTGGGATGTCATATATTAGTAGATATTTTGGCATATATGTAATACGTATTTCAAATATTTTAAGCATTTCTGAGTGTAACACGTATTACAGAACCAAAAAATAAAAAAAGGTTGGAGGGTTTGAATTATGATTTTGTGCTCATGTTTTCCTTTAAGATATATTGCTTTATCGTCGTCAACCCAACCGTTTGTATGACACTTGCTTTTGAGCTCTTTCAAGATTGCTCTTTTTTTCCATTTTTGGAGCGCAGCTCTTACAGACTCACCTGTTATAACAGTTAGGTTCCCCTCCACGGATATTTTTACATCCAGCGATTTTTTGGATTCTCTTAATCCACAGTCACAATCTTTTGATGATAGACAAATTTTTAGTGGGCAAATTTTACATAATTCCATGCAAATCACCATAAGAGAAAAAAAGATTAAGCGATGTTTATGGCTAGTATTTCCATGGTAAGGTCTGGTAGTAAAGCACCGGCTAGTAAAGTTTTTGTCGAATCTTTTGTTTGAAGCCATAAGTAAATTGTTGAGATGTTGTTAGCAATACACACTTCCTGAACAAATCTATGAATCGCTGAACTTACATTTTCCCATTCTTGAGTTGTTTTGAAGTCTATGGTAGCAAAGTACTCTGCAATCATCGGATTAACTATGGTTGGAGTTCTGATAGTTAATCCCAGGCTTTTAAGTTCATCTTTAACTTTTTCTATTCTTTCTTCCTCACTTTTAAGCAATCCTTTTGTCATAGCTACATAAGCCCTTGATGAAGCCGTCGTTACTTCTTCAGGACTTGGACTAGGACTTAAAAGGTGATATCCTACATTGCTGTTTGTTCCGTCTATTGCAACAACCATAGTAACTTTCATCACAGTTTGAGTTATTGTATAGTATGGGATGAAAAACACTGGTTTTCCGTTGATTATGTAAAGCATGAGATTTCCTTCTTCCCATTGCTGCCCTTGCTGTCTTCTAGTTGTTAGGATATACTGAATTTCTGAGTTTGTGTTTACCGAATCAAGAAGTAGCTGGATTGCTAGAGCATTTTGCATTGGAACAAAAAATCTTTCTCCAGTGCCAAAGAATACGTAAACTCCTGCAACTTGTCTTGCACTCCACTGCCCAGCTTCTGGTTTTTGCTTGTAAATTTCAACTATTCTTACACCTGCATACCTAAGCCTTCCTTGGTAGTAGATTGGTACATACCTTATGTCATCAAACTTTATGTTAAAGTACTTCCAGTCTTTATCAACAGGAAAATCGTACATGTTTAAAGTTTTGTACCAGCTTTCCCAATCGCTAGAGTCTATGTGATAAGTGTTGTACAAATCAATTAAGTCATAGGCCAAACTTTTTGGATATCTTAGCTGATCTTTAAGCCAGTCAGGTAGTTCATTGTTCCAGGCAGGGTAGAATGAAGCAAAGTATTTAGTTATGTAATTCTCTTCCCAGTTTCCGTAGCGAAAGCCCTTAATTGTTCCGTCATGCGAATTCACTAGAACTATTGCAAACGGTCTTCTGAAGTTTCCACTAGTTTTTACCAAATAGCCAGAAGTTTTTGTGTAGTCATTGTTAATTTCTTTGTTAATATATATTGCAAAGCAGTAGTACACGTTTCCTTCAGGGTCTACCACTAAGTAAGGTATTGGTTTTCCTGTAGTTGGCTCTTTTTCCATTTCAAGTCCACTAACCAGCAAAGACTTTACCCTTTCTACAACATCCCTTTTGAAAAGCAATGAAATTTCTTTCCCATATTTTCCGTCAGCAAAAGCAAACTCTCCTTTCCAGAAAAAGTACCACCATCTCTCAGAAGCTCCTAGGAAAACAGTTTGTTTATCGCTAAGCACATAGTCAGGAGTACCATCGTAGTACGCAGGCCCTTTGTAGTTAGGCAAAGATGCCTCTTTCCAGTTTCCTATTTTCAAGTAAACTTCAGGCTGCTCTCTGAACAGACCTCCAATACCATAGTACATTGAAAGAGTTGACATGTTGACTTGGGGGAATATCTTGTCGAAATCTATAATCTCCCCACTTGCTGCATCAATCGCTAAAATCACTTGCGAGCGAATGTAAACATATCTTTTTCCTTCCAACGTATCTGTATACTCTGGCAATACAGGAGATGTTGGACAAACCCAGTATTCATGGTTGTTTGCCCACACTATCATTGGTCCATAGTAATACTTGTCTCCTTCTTGTTCAACTGCTATCTTCATCCATGGTTGGCCAACTTTTGTACCATAAGCATATATCATTTGCTTTAGTGCTGCAGTATAGCTTATAACCCTTATGTCTTTAAGAATACTTTCCTCGAATTCTGGTGGAGTTTTTATTGCTTCTGGAGTTGTTAACTGAATGTTTGATAAGTCGTTAGTCCACTTTACATAGTCAATATGTGGTTGAATTCTGTATGGAAATTCAAGAATGTTTTTTACAGCACTGTAATTTTGCTGGACGCTATAGTTCCACCATGATATTGCAGAAGGTGCGAACAGGATTAAGAAGATAAGAAAAATTGTTAGCACTGTTGTTCCTATCGAATGCTCTTTAAGCCATTCTTCTGCTCGCTTTTCTGTAACGCTTATGCAAATTCCTGCTAACAGCAAGAAAACAACTAAAATCAATCTCCATTGCATGAAGATTGGAACTGAAACATCACCAACAGTTAAAGGTACTGAAAGGATGCAGAAATAGAAGCTCCATGCAAACCCTGCAAATAGTCCGTACTTTAAGATTTTTATTGGCTTTTCTTCTTGAATACTTATATAGCAAGCTATTGGAAGTTTTACGAAAGTACGATAGACAAGCAATGGTATAAAGATCCAGAATATCATTGATAGAAAGTCAAAGACAACTGTGTTTTCCAGCAAATAGTTTGTTGAAGGAAGACCTCCGAAGAGATAATGGTTTATCGAAGGAAAGTAAACTTTTTGAATAAAATCGAACCAACTCACGCCATTCATTAACCTGTAAGTGTCGATGAAAAGCCATTGAGTAGCAATAGCATGGCCAGTGAATATAGCAACCATGAAGCCTAGGAAAGTCCTAGAAGAAGCCATTGCTAAGCCTACGAAAAACCTTTCCTTAAAGTTTGCTTCTTCTATGTCCATATCAGTAATTCTATAGAAGAATTTCATCGTCGCCCTTTTTCTCCAGAATATAGGGTCGCACAGGAACCATATCAATGGGATTAGCCAAAGTGTTTGCCAATAGTATCCCTTTTCGAAAGTTATGTCCCAGATGTTTACTCCTGCCTTGTTAAGCATCCACCACCCTTCGAACCTCATCCTAAAAAGCCAGTCAGCGAAAATCGTTTGAGCTACTATGAATGCTAGGATTGCAACGATTATGATTACAACTGTTAGTTTTTTATGCTCTTTGACAAATTCTTTTATTCTCAGAAGACATTTTTCTTCCACTTTTCCTTCCTCCTTTTTTGCCTCACCCACGACCGGATAAAAGGGGTACGTGAGGCTTGGCCCCAGGCAAAAGCCTTCCGGCCCACAAAAAAAGAGGGGAATTGGTCAGAGCTTTAAGCTCTTCATTTCTTAGACTTTTTGTAGATGTAGAGTGCTGTTATTCCAACAGAATAACATGCAAGACAACCTACTGCTACCCACAGACTGAACTCCAAGCTTTCCTTTGGGGTTTCATATTCTTCAGAAACTATTAGAATTCTATAATACTTCTGGTTGTAAAGAACGTTAAAGCGATCAGAATTCAAAGAACTTATCCATTCGTACACATTTGCATTTTCTGGAGAAATCGTTAAAGAGCCTAAGTGTATTAATGCTTCCACAATGCTTCGTAAGTTTTGTCTAAGGTTTTCCTCTATATTGCCTGGTGAATCCAAGTTTATATAGTCTGAAGGAGGAACGCCCCATGGACCGATGTAGAGTTTATATAGTTTAATAGTCTGGCAATAGCAAGCTGGCAAGCTTGCCACTAAATAAAGTAGTACTAACAGTAAGATTTTTGCTTTCAAAGGAGTAACCCCCTCCATGCTCGTTGCTGAGTATACTCTTGGATGAGTTCGCCGTTTCTGTTGTAGAAGGAGTATTTTACTTTGATTACAGCTATTATAAGCATTCCTTCATGTCCGTACCAATAGAACGGCTCTATAATTTCCGTTTCAATTTCTCTTGTAATTTTAGGTGGCAAGTAAATCGTTTCTGGGCTAGTAAGTGATGGCAGTTCCCCAGGACATATCGAAGCTCCTGGAGGATCTAATTCGATCCACCCTGTATTTTCGTTAGAAATTAAGAGGTAACCGTCTACGTAGTCAACGTAAACTGAAGTTATCAAATTTACTGCAACTGCTGGTTTATAATCTTTTGGTGTATCAAATTCTAGGAAGAATCTTGTTTGGTCGTAGAAAAGAACTCCCCAACCCCAGCAAATTCCCCAACCCCAGATTTCAAAGAGTTTTTTGTAAGTTTTTGCTGTCCATGTAGCTGTTAGTTTTCCTTCTTTTACTTCACGATGATAATCAACATAGTAGCGAGGAGGAGTGATGGCAAAGCCAACTCCAACACCTTCTATACTTACTCCTACAGAGAAAGAAACAGGCGAACTTCCATAGTCGCCAGCATGAGGTTCATGATAAACTTCCTCGCAAACATCAGGTAATTTTACTGTTAACTTCATTTCTACTGGATAGAATACATCGTTCCCTTTTTCTATGTGCCATAAATTATCAATTGTGATGTAAACTGCATATCTCTCCTTGTAAGGATAGTTTGTATCTACATGCCAAAGTTCGACTCTTATTCCTGTGTATTCCTTTCTGATAAGTCCAGTTTCATTTAGAAGTCCCTTTGGTATATTGATTTTGGCAATTGCTTGAGTGCTTTGATATACCCCTCTTGTATCGCTTACATAGCACCTAATCGTTACATTGTTTCCCATTTCTTCCCATGGGGCTATGAAAGTAAACTCTGCAGTTGTCACGCCTGTGCTTTTTTCGTTGACGAACCAGCGATAGGAATAGGGAGGACTTCCTCCAGAGGCTGTACAAACAAACTTTTGACTAGCATTTACGTTCATGACCACAAATGTTGGGGAAAGTGAGATTGTGAGAGGAGCAGGACTTCCTGATATTTCTAAGTAAACTCCATAGAACCATATTATCTCATCTGTTGTCGGTGGTATTCCTAAAATATCCTTAGAAGACCTTAAACAAAACTTTGTAAGACCTGTCTTGTTAATCCAGCTTATTCCCTGTGAATTTAGCTGAATAACTACATCGCCGCTTTCTGGCGCCATTTCAGCAGGATACCTCCCACCATCACCTGAATAATAACCTAGATAATAGTCTGACGCTTCGATTGGTAGGTGAGGATGGGTACCGTCTCCTCTTTGAACAACAATGTCAAAACTTGCTCCAACACGTTTAGTATATATCGTAAGCCTAATTACTGCTGAATCTATCGGAAAGTCGTCAGGAATGCTAGAAGTATCAAAAATTACAAACCCTCTTGCTATCTCATAAGCTCCGGATGAAGGGTGATATCTTTGACCTATTGTTACATGACCCCCTACGATTATAGTGTCAGCTTCACTTCTCCATCTTGCATCAGGGTAGTCCAAGTCACCTGCTGCTAAAGTTCCTGCACCATAAGGATACTGTGGTTGAAAATTATAAGTTGCTGCAGATGCTGTTTGCAGCTGATAGAAGGTTAGTAGTAGCATTGCTGTTAACAGAAGCGCAGTGTTCTTATGTGGAACTTTCTTCAACTTTTTCCCTCCTTTTACTGACACCTTTTCTGGAAAAGGGCCACCTTAACCCTCCCTCGCCTCTCGGCCCTGGGAGCAGAGGCTGTTCGCACTCTTCTGAGCCAGGTAGCCAACCTCCTGCTCATCATCTCGAGCAGGCTTGAGAAAAGTAAAGACAAGTAAAGAGAAAAGTAAAGACAAGTAAAGCTAAAATTCAAAAGCTTGCTAGAAAATACACTAACAAGATTTTTTTCTTTATTTTGTTATTTACTTACCGTTTCTCTGGAGACTTTTTTATTTTATTTTCTTTTTTATTTCTTTACTTTCAGACTTTCTCTCCCTAGACTACTCGAGGCAAGTGGAAGTTCATTCAATCAATGGATGATATAAGAATAAAACGAAAAGGATAAATACTTAACGTTCAGACTGTAAACTCTAACTTTTTGAAACCATTTTCAATTTCTTCTGGGTTTGTACAGAAAATGATAAAGCTTTCTCTATGGTTAACACTATACTTTGTTGCTTGCTGTAACAAGCACTTCTCTATTTCCTTAGAAGCACAAACAAAGTACATTTCTTCTTCAAAATTTTCTTTCAAGATTTCGAACAGTTTGTTTAAGTTTTTTGTTTTTGCTAAGAGCATTCTTTGCTGAATTCCATCCTTTTCTACAATTAGCCCTTTCTTTCTTTTTTCTAAAACTTTATACCCTTTCCTTGAAAGAAATTCAGCAGCTTCCTCTTCAAACCCTTCTATATCCAAATCTTCTTGAAGCTTACCAGTTTTTAACGCTAAAGCAAGCTCACCTTCATGCGTTAAGAAATAGCAAAAAGCTTTTTGCTTGTATGCTTTAGCTTCCTTAAACCCTACTAAACCTAAGCTAACGAGCTTTAAAACCTCTTCCTTAAAGCTTTTACAGGACATTCTTAAAGCCTTAGCAAGCTCAGAAGTATATACTCCACAACCATCCAGCAAAGCTTCTAGAATACGCCAACCAGTGCTAGTAACCTTTTTCATCTTTTCTTCAACTATCAAAGCTTCAAATCCATTTTCCCTTTTATTTTCCACATTCTTTAAAAGCTTATTTTGCATCAATTTTCTTAGTTCTTCATCGCTAACTTTTCCTCTCTCTTCTAGTATAAGAGGGAATTTAACCAAGAAAGGGTTTGGGAATGCAGATTTTCTTATAAGCATAAAAGCATGGCCAGTTGGCAGCCTTCTCAAGTAGCTTACATCCTTTTCGTCTTTTAAACCAAGCATGTTTGCTGCATCTTCCACGTCTGAAGAATACTTGGTATCCAAGCCTAAGTTCATGTAGATGTGAGTAGAAGTATTACCAAGTGCAGGATAGCTAACTAATGAAGGATGCTGATCTGTATATACAATTCCAATACCAAGCTCTCTTATTTCTCTAAATATAAGGTCTGTAACAGCTTCTATCCCAAGCTTTTTAGTTTTTTCCCTGTTTAGAACATGGTGCGATTCTTCTAAGACAATTACACCAACCAACTTTTCTCTTACATTCTTTACTATTAGCCAGTCTCTTATCCACTGCAATATAATTTCTATCAAGAAAGTCTTGTCATCGCTCGAAAGAGAATCTAACTCAAGCACAGTAATCTTTCCATCTTCAAAAAAGCTTGAAGGAAGAATTCCTTTATCACAATCGAAAATTCTACCAGTTTCTCTTAAGCATAAAGATTCTAAAGGTCTCATCGCAGTAGCAACCCAATTCTTTTCTCTAGGAGAAAGAGTAGCATAAGAATATTTTTCTAGCCAATCTTTAACGTCAGCAAGTCTAGGCGTCTCAACCTTGTTGTAAATTTCGTTCAAGGCTTTTAACACAACATACCTTCCACCACCTAACAACCAGTAAGCATGGTCGAAAACTTCTGCAAACTCTTTCATCCACTGCACAATAGAAACACCTTCTGGAGGTAAAAGAGGGTTAAAGCGAAAAGGAACTACTTCTCTCCCAACTGTATAAATTGTAATTCTATCTTTGATTTCTGGTAGAGTAAGCAAGTCACGATAGTTTCTCTTGGAAAAATCGAAAATCAAAACAGGTATTTTTTGCCTAGCTAAAGACTCTATTAGATAATGGACTATGTTGGTTTTACCTGACCCAGAAGATCCAAAAATTCCTACATGAGTTAGCAAATCCTTTTTGCAGAAGAAAAACGGATAAAGTTCTTTTTTACCGTAAAGGATCTTCCCTAGTTCTATTTCGCCTGAAATAGCTTCTTGTGGTGGAGGCTCTAAGAGAGGAGATTCGCGCAATTCTGTGTCAGAACTTATGAAAGCTTTTATCCTATCGATAGCTTCTATTATCTTTTGCCTATACTTTTCATTCCCAAGCAAATAAGCAGTTTCAAGCTGAGCAACCTTTTCCCTTCCTAGAAAAGGAGTCAACCTTTTTATTTCTTCTGCTATGTTTTCTTCCATCATTCACCACCCTTCAAGCTTGAGAAGATATTGGCTATTTTCGTTTCGCTTTCATATTCTTCCATCAGCTCTTTCAGCTGACTTCTGAGCTCAACCATGTCTTTCCAGAAGTTTATGTTTTCCTTACGCTTTTCCATCCTCAGAAGAGTAATGTTAAGCTTAAATTCCCTCATTTCTTCTCTGTTTGATATTGTTGACAAAACTTTTTCTAACTCCTCTATATCTTTTTCTATCTCTTGGTTAAATCTTGCATTCATCTCTTCCCTCATTCTGATAGCTCTTTCCAATTCTTCTATCCTGTTTTTCAAGAATTTTATCCTGTCGAAAATGTCGCCTACAACTTCTGCTCCTATCTTTGGCAATTTTCCGTTGTCTTCTGCTTGCATATCTTTTATCATTTTTTGGAGTAAAGGAATGCTTACCTTTTGCACCCTAGGCTTTTCTACTCTTATTTCTTTGGGCTTGTAGCTTTCTCCATGCTTGTAAACTTTAATTACTTTAGATTCTTCCTCTTTTTCTTCCTCATACTCTTCAGGCTTATCTATCCTATAAGGGAGCTTGTATTCTTCCCTTTTCATGTTGTTACTATTAGATAGTAAAATATTTAAATACAACTGAAGACAAGAAAAGACGATGATTTTTTATTCAGACAACTTTCTTTCCAGTTCGACAAGCTTCTCCTCAGTTTTCTTTTTCAACTCTTCATAGCTTTCCTTTGAAATTATTCCTTCTCTGTACTCCTTTTCAATTATGGCCAACATCTTGTTTATTTTCTCTCTTTCTTCCTTCAGCTTTTGAGCAGAGACTACGCCAATAACAGCTTTTTTCAAAGTTTCTGGTGGCACGCTTACTTTTACTTCATACTTTCTGCCTCTTAGCACAACAAACAAAACTATGGATATACCCCCAACTACAGCTGCTAAAATTAGCAGTAGCCACTTCTGCAAAAGTTCTACTAAGCTAGCAATAGCTGGTTTTTCAACAGGCTTTGCAACTTGTAGCTCATACTCTGCTTTGTCCAAGTACTGCCTAGCCAGTTCTACCATATTCTTTGCATCGTCATATAGCTTTTCGTTCAAGTATCTTTCAGCTATTGTCAGTTTATCTCTTGCATTATCTAATAGTTCTTTAACTTTTGTTACGTCCTTGCCTTCTTTTTCCGCTTGCAACGTTCTGCTCTCTATATCTTGCAACCTCTTCTTAAGAGTGAGTATTTGGTAGTATATAAGCTCGGCTCTTGAGGCAAAGACCCTAAGAACAAAATCTTTTTCATCCCTAGCTTCTAATGAGCTTACAACAATTTTTCCATCATAATTTCCTGACTTTGCAGTCATAGGAATTGCAAACCTTATCGAAAAGCTTTGATTTTCTCCAGCTTTTAGGTCAAAAGATTTTGGTAGTTCAACCCAGCTTGGGTCTACACCTTGAATGTTGATAAAGATGTTGCTCAAGTCTACATTACCAGAATTCTTTACAGTTACTGCTAAGAAGCCTATCCATCCTCTTTCTATCTCAAGCTCTTTCGTCCAGTCGACTATCTCAAGCTTTGGTAGTGGTTGGACTATTATTTGAGGATAGGTGGCTGGTGGAACGTACGGAAGTGTAGTGGTTGTAGTTGTAGTTGGCAAGAAAGTTGTAAAGGTAGCGTATGCACCAGCTTTTTCAGTTCCAGAATAGTAAACCAAAAAAGTTATTTTCACATCACCAACATAGCTTGTGCTTGGATATACCACATGCTGCTTTACAGAGTTTGCAGGAATAAAGATGGTGTCTGCTCCTGATGCTAGAGTTTCGCCTGTATCTATTCTGCTTAATTTCCATTCAACACTCACATCCTGCCCAGCATTACCCTTGTTTTCTATTTCTACAGCTACAGCTAAGTCTGGCACTGTATAGTCTAAGACAGTTATGCTTTTCACGTCGAATGGTCCACCAACTAAACGTGTAAAAACTTCTTTCGTTATTGTGTTTGGCGCTTTTGTGGCAGTGACAACCCACTTCCAATTGCCTTGGGTTGAAGAAGAAGAGGTAGTATAACTTCTGAAATAAAGGCCTGTGCTTGTCTTGCTCATTGAAACATTATCTAAAATTAAATTTCCAAGAGGATCGAACAAACTAGCTTTTATTTCGTCTACGTCTATGTTTTTCACGCTATCTGTTGTAGTTGCAGAGACTTGCAGTTCTTTTCCAACTTCTACCTGCGAAGGTGCTTCTAAGCTAAGCATAAAGAAAGGTATTTCTGGTCTTTCATAAACTGAAAAGCTTGAGGTGTCTAGCCTGCTTACATAAACATTAACTAAAGGATCTAGATAAGTTGTGTTAGAAGTTAAAGTATAGCTTCCTATAGGATCTGAATTTGCTAGAGTAAAAGTTGGCATTGGCTCTAAACTACCATTCAAAGTAATTCTTGTGTATTCCCAGATCAAGCTATTGCTAGGATTTTTTATTTGAAGTTTTACACTTGCATTTTCAAGCAAATTCCCTTTTTCATCCTTCAACAAATACTCTATTCTTCCGCTATCACCCTGATAATAATAGTTTTGTTGTGTTTTCAAGCTTACGTTTAGCTTAACATAGGCTTTTAATGTTGTGTTGCTCCATCCTATTCTACCAGTATTATCGCTAGAATAAACAGTAATGAGGTATGTCCCTCTTCGGGAAGTGTTTGTATAGTTTAAGGTCCATAAGTTTGGAGCTACGTTTTGCATTTCAATTTGCTCCAAATTTCCATTAGGCTGAGTAATGTTAGCTCTTGTCCAGTTTATACCAGTTCCAGATTGGTCTTGGACAGAAGCGTTTATTTGTACCCAATTATCAACTTCTATTGCAGCAGAAGATAGAGTGATGTTTATTATTGGTGGGCCAGGTCTAAGAACAAATCTATCGATCCAAAGAGTGGAGTTTGGGTTGTAGTAAAGCTTAGAAGAATTCATCCTAACTGAATAGTTTCCTAAAGGTTTTTCTGTAGAATTCCAAGTACAATTGTACCAGCCATTGCCTTCATCCAAAGCGTTGCATGTATATTCTTGAGTTCCGTTTGAAAGAACAAAAGTTACAGTTGCTCCGCTTATCAAGTTGAAGCTTTCATCAGTAACGTTTCCCCTTAACAAAACAATTTCTCCTCTATCTATCAATGAACCGTTTAAAGGAAGTTGGAGCTGATTCTTTAAGCTTTGCATGGTAACATTTCCTTGAGCTGTTGCAAGCGTAGGAGTAGTGTAATTTGATACAGGATAAAACTTAATCCAGTCTATTGCAGTACCATAAATTCCATAACTATCAGAAGCTCCATAAGAGGGATAAGATCCTGAACTGTCAGAAGTAAACCTCCCTACAATTCTACTTCCAAGAAACTGAGCAGTTTCAGTGCCTGTTCCAGAATTTCTTCTTACTTGAGCTCCATTTACATAAAGGTAAGCAAAGTCATAGTTGGGTTCAGTAGACCATTTCCAATAAACTTCAATCATTTGGGCCCATGATCTATTCCATTCATAACCTATGCCTGGGAAAGAGCTCTGATTGGACCAAACATTCATGTTGTTTGCATATCCACTTCTCCAGTAAGGTTTTTCACTTATAATTTTTCCTTCAGGCTTTGCTCCATTCTCCAAGACGTCAAAGTATATCCAAAAAGTTCTGTTTGTGTTTGCTGCTGTAGTTCCGTTTGCTATCCAGCTTATGTTTCCTTTAGTCAGAGTTTCATTTTCCCAATCATAAGGATGCTCGTAAGAACCTTCTAAAACCCTTATAGAGTTAGAATCAAAGCTGCCAGCAATGCCAAGGCTTTCTAGCAAGTAAGTAAAGTTCACGTTTATTCTTACGCTTGCGTTCTCTACAGATGAAGAAGAGCTTATGTTAACAGGAAACCTGAAGTGCCAGCTTGCGTTCCACCATTCTTGCGCTAAGCTTATGTCTGAAAGCAAGAGAAAAAAGATAAGGAATGCTAACAGTAAGACCTTTCTCATACTAAATATTTGGATTTTCTTAAAAATAGTTACAAACTTTTCTCTATTTCACCAATTTTCTTTTTCAGTTCTTCTATCCTTTCACGAAAGGGCATTTCTTGTTTTTCACTCAACCTTTTCTCAAGCTCACCTGCTCTTATAGTCAAACTTGCAACCCTTTTGTCCAAAATTTTTATGGCATTTCTCTGCGATTCTAAAGCCTCTTCCAACTTGCTAACATGCTCTAGAAGCTCTTCCATCTTTCTGCTAACTTCTACGTCAGGAGTTTCTTCTGGTATAAAGCTTTCCAACTTTTCTATCTCCTTACTTATCCTTTCTAATTCTTTTGCATTTTTCTCCTTAACTTCCTGATAAGTTTTTTCAGATATTATCCCACTTCTGTACTGATCTTCGATGCTTGCTAAAAGCTCTTCTATTTCTTTCAATCTTTCTTTTAGCATTAAAGCTTTTGGAGATGCTGGCTTTTGAACCACTTTGACCGATTCTACTTTTCTTTCTGGCAACTTTTTAATCTCTTCTTCCAGAGCAGCTATCTTCTTCTCGTTCAGGCTGATGCTTGCTAATGCTTCGTCCAACTTTTCTCTCATGAATTCTAGGAATTCACCAATACCCTTAGGCTCTTCTTCTGTTTTCAACCTTTCCGCTTCTCTTTCCAACTTTTCTAGCAATGCTTTGTTTTTCTCAACAACCTCGTTATAAGAACTTTCTGATATTATTCCTTTTTTATATTGTTCTTCTATGTTGGACAGCAAAGTTGTAATTTCTTTCTTCCTCTCTTCTATTTCGGCCATCTTTTCCTCTTTCTTCCCTCCAATTTTTAATTCCTCTTCTATAGCTTTTTTAAGTTCTTCTCTAGTCACACAAGCATCTAGCTTTATCTTGTTCTCGTCAACACTCCTCACAAGCTCTTTTGTCAATTCTTCAAGCTTTTCAACTTTTTCTCTAGTTTCAGCCATTTCGCTAAGCCTTCTTTCACTTTCTAAGTAAAATCTTTCTGTCTTTGAAGCATCCTTCTCTACAGAAGACTTCAAATCTTCAATTTTCTTTACCTTCTCTTCTATTTCATTCAGCAAGCTTTTCAAGTTTTCTATACTTTTTATACCTTCGAGTACTTTTTCAACTTTAGAGAGCCTTTGGTTCAAGTCTTTCGAAGCTTCAGAAAACTTTTCTATTTTTGCGTTTATTTCTTCTAGCTCTTTTTCCTTTTCTTCCAGAGTTTTCTTTATCCTCTCAGGCCTTATGTCTTTTATACCTTCTTCTATTTTTTCCAGCTTCGTTTCCATCTCTTTTATGCTTGCATCTCTTTGGAAGTATAAAGACCTTACTTCTCCTACAGATTCAGCAAGCTCTTTTATCCTTTCGTCAGCTTCAAACTTTACTGCTTTCAAAGTATCTACTATTGCCTTAAGCTTTTCAACCTCTACCAAAACATTTCTTACGTCAATCTCTTCTTTAACAGGCTTTTCTTCTATCTCTTCTTTAATTATTCCTTCTTCCTTCAAAATTTCTCCAACAGGCTTTTCTTTAGCCATCATCTACCCCTCTTTATCCTTGCTTTAAGCGATTCTATGTAAGTTTCAGCCATTCTGAACTGAGCTTGCTTAACCTTTTCTTTTGCTAGCTTTAGCTCAAGCTCTATATCATAAGTATCTATTCCTCTCTTCTTCATGCTTTCTATCGCTTTCTCTATTTCAGCAATCTCTTCCTGATACTTTCTGTATAGTGCAAGCTCTCTTTCTGGAATTCTTGAAGTATCGTGCAACAAAGGCCTAAACTCGATGAACCAAGGTCTACCTTCATTGTATTCAGGGTTCTGCACCATACCAGTACCTATATTTAATTTTGGTAGTGTTGCAGCATATTCACTTCCATAACTCTTCTTTACTCTATCAATATCTCCACTATACTTTGTTCTCATCTGGCATTCGCTTGCTATAACAGCTCTTATTGCTCCTTTGAAATCACTCAAAACTTGTGATATCATTACTAGGCCAATTCCCCACTTTCTGAACTCTCTTACTCCTCTCTCTAAAGCTAAATATCCTTTCCTTCCTCCATACTTTGGCAATAGCCTGTGAACTTCATCGTATACTATAAGTAGCCTAAGCTTCCTAGACTCTTCCCAAGGAACGCTGAATATCGCATCAATAGTTCTTGAAACGAAATCGTCTAGCTGGCTTGGTGTCAGCTTTGTCAAGCAGAAAACAGTTATCTCTCCTTTGTTCAAGTACTTTTCTATTTCTATCTTCATGCTTGGATCGACTACATCAACGATGTTTCCCTTGAATGCCATTGCATCTTCTCTCCTAAGACCAAACTTTGGATATAGGCTTAGCATGTGCTCATCCCTAGAAGGTCTGACAAAACCAGTCCACTGAGCAGTTGGGTCAAAAACTATAACAGGAATTTCTTTCTTCAAAGCTTCTTCTGCTAGAACCATTGCAGCAACAGTCTTACCAGAACCAGTACCTCCTGCTATTATCATGTGCTGTGTAAGCTTGTCCAAGTCCCAGTATGCATCTATGTTAGTTTCAGCTATCTTTCCTACTTTAACACCTTTCGGCAACTTCCTAAAGTCTACTGGGAACACATACTTCTTCCTTGTAACTTGAGCAATCTTCCATGCTATGTACTTTCTTACTGCAATTATGCCAACAGCTATAACAGCTATTACAACATAAGTCCTCCAGTCTGTGAACAAGTTTCTCAGAATCACTACTATAGGTGGCTCTTTAAACACTTCAAAGCTGACTACTGCTGTTGCTGTTTTATTGCTGTAGTAAGCGAAAGCTTCTACTAGATATCTACCTTCTTCTAAGTCAGAAGGCAGCTTTATAGATTTAGTGTATTCAAGCCTTCTGTCAACAGCTACTGTATCAGTGCTTGTCAAGATCTTTTCCATAACTTCAGCTTTCTCTACAGTATAGTTTATAGTCACGTCAACAGTCCCAACTTCTCCAAAAGTGAAAACAGTTACTCTTAACGTTAAAGTTTCACCTGCTCTTAGCTTGGGTGTTAACACATCCATGGTTATGTCCAAGAGTGGAGAAGGCTTAGCTTCAACCTTAAGAGTTACTGGTATCTTGCTTGTTGCGTTATCTGCTCTAACAACAATTTCTCCTACATAGTTTCCTAATGGTGTGGAAGAAAGGGTAAAGAATTTTATCAGCACATACTCAGTTGCACCTTTTTCTATCTCTAAAGAAGTCTTCTCAAACTGCACAAATTCCCAAACTCTTCCTTCTACTGACAAGTTTGCTGTTACCTTTTTATCCAGATTGTTGGTTATTCCAAGCGAGACTGTTCTGTATTCACCAGGAGCTAAAGTTACTTCTATTGCTTCTGTAGAAAACTGAATCGGCTTTTGGACGATAGGACAGTCTTGCGGACAGTTCTGCCAGTTCTCTCCTGTTTCACAAATACCGTTTCCACAAACAGGCAAAGTTATGTTTGGTCCAACCCCGCCACCGCCACCTCCCCCACCACCTGCAGGCAATGTTGTAGTAGTAGGAACGACTTCCTGATATTCTCCAACAAAGTATGCAGACAAGCTTGTTGTAGTTGTAGATGCTCTATGAGCAATTTTATCCAGTGTTGTAGGTAATACTGCCCAGCTAGAGTTGCAGTTCCAGCTTGTAAAGTCCCAGTTTGCACACTTGAAGATCCTTATATTATCTTCTACGTTTACACTACCAATGTAATCCGAGTAGTCTAGGGTGATTGTGACGTTAGTAAAGTTGAAGCTCATGTTTAGTGCAATGCCACGGAGCTTTGTTTTTGCATTAGGTATGTTTACTGCTTGTGCAGTTAGATTGCCTATAAGAATGTTCTGCTGTATATCCGATCTAGTTTCTAGACCAGCAAAGTCTAGCATATCCTTGAAGAACGTTATTACAGCATCGTAGCTTCTGTTGTGTAGAGTTTGGTTGAAGATGCCAGTAGTTTCGTTAGAGCTAAAGTTGTGTATGAGATAATAGCTTATCTTAGGCTTGTTGTTCCTGTAGAACTGGAAGTTGGTCTTCACAGCATTGCTCAGCTGGTCTCTAGTAGTTCCGTTGAAAATAATTTCTGTATAGACTTCGAACCAACCTTCTGTTGTGTTTGTGTTACCTTTCTCATCTTGAGCATATATCTTGAAGTCGTAATCTCCTAGTTCTTGAGTGTTTGTGAACTCGTATTGGTAATGTACTAAGCTCGTATTAGTCATCGTAAAGTTTACTTTAAAGCCGCTTGGGAAAGTTACTTCTGCCTTAGCTTGGGTTGTTGCTACATTGTCTGGTATATCTGCTTGGATAAGTACAGTACCGCTCTGCTTTACAGAATTTGCAGAAACGTTTGAAAAGCTTGGTGGTGTAACATCTGTATAATAAACAGCATTTGGCTCAGAGTCAGAAGCAACAGCATTGTAGTTCGTATAGTTTCCGTAAACAGCTAAAGCATAACTTCTTCCATCTGGTAAGGAAGGGGCAGTACAATTTATTAGCCAGCTATTTGTCACAAAGCTATAGCTTGTTACCGGACATTCTGCTTGACCAACATAAACTTTCCAGGTCATGTTTTCTGTTATTATTCCTTCATAAGTTGCGTTTGCTCTGATTTGAATTGTATCTCCACCTTTAACCTCAACAGGATAGCTTTGGTTTGGTGAGATAAGGTCAATTCTCAGCTTTATCACAGTCAGGTAAACGGTTGTATTCATTTGTACAGGCTGAACAGAAGAGTTTGTAATGCTTATGTTTGCATAGAAGCTTCCGTCCGAGTTTGTAGTGTTGTACTTAACTTCTATGTAGCCTTTAGAAAGACTGTTTACTAAAAGCTGAGTTGTGTTCAGCAGCAAAAAGTCTGACGCATTCCCTTCTTTTGTCACGTTGAAAAGGATTGGTATATTACCGAAATTAGTTACTTCTATAATTCCTATTAAGCCGAGAGATTCAACGCCAGCAGATGCAGAAAAGCTTTCAGGAGTTCTGTTCCATCTCCAGTCTTGAGCAACGTTTACAGTCAAGTTTATTTTATCCCAAGTATTGTTTCCAGAAGCGTTGAACATAAGCTGATAGCTTCCTGGCTGATAGCCGCTTGGAACTGATAAGTTTATCAAAACAAGCTGTGTAGCTAAAGGTTGTAGAGAAGCTAGAGAGGGAGGTACAATATTTACATTGAAATCGGTACATTGTTGACCTATGCAAGCAATTTGTATGTTTGTCACGTTATCGTTTCCTGTAGAGTTTAGAGTGAAATTGGTGGAAGCATTCTGTCCAGGCGGAACGTTAACGCTTAAAGATTGCTCTACTATGTCTAACCTAGGATTGCTCGTAACGTTTATGCTTATCTGCTGTGAGACTTGTCCTAAGCTATTGTTCGGGTTTGTCCACTTTGCTATTAATGTTGCTGTATACAAGCCTGGTGAAGTTCCTGCAGGAATGTTTATTGTAATCAAGTTTGACTTCCATGTACCTTCTGTTATGTTTTGATAATCTACTTTAGTTGGACTTGTAGACCATCCAGAAGGTAAGCTAGCAGTCAAGTTTACCCAATAAGCACCTCCTTGTCCTGTGTTGTTCAGAGTAACGTTTACAGGCAAGCTAGCTCCTTGGTCTTGAGTTATTCCTTCTATTGTTGCTTGAGTAGTGTTTAGTACCATGCTTAGAGAAGTAGTTGCTATTGAAGTGAAGCTAAACAACTGTGTATAGTTAATTGCTCCTGTTGGAGTTTGAGTATCGTTTGCATATATCCTTACATAATAAATTCCAGCTTGGGTTGGTGTGTAAGTTTGGGATAAGCTATAGGTCTTAGTTCCAGCCGGTAAATCTATCGTTCTTAATTCAGTTGTTCCATCTGGTCTAGTTATATTTATCCAAACCATGTCTATCTCTATGTTATCGCTAATAGAAGCTGAAATAGTAACAGATTCGTAGTTTTGGTCTACTGTACTTGGAGAGACAGAAGGATTATCTATGTTTGGTGGTAAGTCTGTAACATACATGCCAACCACTGCATCATAGTATTCTGGACTCGCGTAAGTAGAATTCTGGAATCTCAAGTATAGCGTGTAGTTTCCTCCTGGAACGTTAGCAGAATTGTAATCACATACAACATTAACCACATTGCCACTTCCTGCTTTCGGAACAAAAACACTTTCTGGGCAAATAGTCATTCCATATGCATAGGGATCAGAGATTGCTAATTTTGTTAGAGCATATGTAACATTTACATTGCCTAAGTTTGTAACAGTAATCGTAAAGTTTCCCGTAGTGTTTGTTGGAATAGTAAGATTTTGCAGTGTTGGATTTATAGACCAACTTTTATCCCAAGGGACTGTAACGTTTAGGAGCAAATAGTCCCAACAGTTTGAAGCAGGGTTGCACGAAGAGCCAGTTGCATTTGAAGTAATGTTTGTTATGTATTCTCCAGGATCTTGCCCTAAAGGAATGCTTACGTTGATTACAACTGTAGAATTAGCTTTTTTAGCCAAGGAAACAATGTTTGAAGGATTTATTTTAAGCCAGTTACTGTTCAAATTTCCTCCTGCACCGTAGTTTTGAATTTGGCTTAGGTAGTTGTTACCGTATGAAATTATAGTATAGTTAACATTCTTCCAAGTTCCATGAGATATTGTGTCTACAATCTCATCCTTATCCAAAAGTAGGACCGGATTAGAAACTATAGTAATACTAGTTCTGTTGGTTGCATTGGTTTTTGAACTGTCAGGATTCTGCCAAGTTGCAGTAACGTTCATATAAATCGTAGTTATCAAAGCTTCCCAGGTTGCATTTATCTTGAATGCTTTAGTACAGTTCTGACCAACAGAAAGGTTTCCACATTGTTCAAAAGTTGAGTTTGAGTATACACCTGCTTCAGAAAAGCTTACAGTTAAATTAACAAAACGCATAGTTCCATTTGTAGCAAAGTTAGCTGAGCCTGTGTTCTTAAGCACTACTGTTACATCAAAAGTATAGTTATTCGCAATAGTTATTCCTGTTGCTGTTACAGATTGTGGATCTTGCAGCTCATAGCCAGTGGCAGTTCCAGTAACGTTAAAGCTTCCTGCAAAAGTAGAATTAACGTTTCCAGAAGTGTCGTTTGCATAGACAGTAACACTATACGTTCCTCCTATGGTTGGGGTGTAAGTTACTCTGTAAGTATTACCTCCGATATTACTCATTTCTTTAATCGTGTACCCACCTGTAGGCAAGCTTATGTTAGCCCATACTTTGCTTATTGCAATGTTGTCAGACGCATCAGCAGAAATGTTCAAGCTTTCATAGTTTGCTTCAAGTAATGTTTTGCTTAGCGAAGCATTTTCTACTAAAGGTGGAATTGTATCTGCTACAGTCAGCTTGAAAGTTACATTAAGCTGAACAGGCTGAGCAGAAGAATTTGTTATTGAAACGTTAGCTTCATAGTATCCTGGTTGCTGATTAGCAGGAACTGAATAGTTTACAGTTAAGTTTGCTGAGCTACCAAATGGAACTGTTATGCTATCAGGAATTATTAAGAGCGAGGAAGCATTTCCTGATTTAGCAATAGCAAAAGTTATGTTTACGTTTCCTTCATTCGTTACTGTAACGTTTGTTAAGAAGCCTGAAGTAGAAGTGTAGAGCGTAGAAGAAAATTCTTCAGGAGCTCTTTTCCAAGACCAGTCTTGAGTAACGTTAACAGTTATGTTCAAAAACTTCCAACAGTTTTCTTCTGGTTGGCAGTATTGGATTGAATTTGTTGCATTAACTACAAATTGGGAAGTGTAAATCCCTGCAGGTTGTCCGGCTGGTATTGTTACGTTTATGTAGATAAGTTTAGATTCTCCTGCTGAAAGACTTGGCAAATAGTTTATGTAAGTACTAGTCCAGAATTCAACCCAATCTTGAGAAAGGTTGCCTATCGTTTTATTGAAGAATAGCTCACTAAGCTCATAATTGCCTGTAGAATTGACATAAAAGCTTCCTATCGTTTGCTCGGTAGAGTGATTTTGCTCAGCATAGAAGTCGTTCTGGCTTATATTTAATATTGGGTTTTCTTGAATTGTAACTGTGGTGTTGTTTGTTACTGCTGGTGTAGTATAATCTGGATTTACCCACTTACCTTCTCCTGTTATGTTGTAAACTCCTGGTTTTTGTGCTACTGCTATTGATATGTTCCATCTAGCTGTATAGTTGCTTGCCTTTGGTACGGTCAAGTGCTCATAGCTTGTAAGATTTGTTGCAGTCCAACCTGTTGGTAGCGAGTCTGAGAGAATGCTAATCTTTGTATCTCTCATCGTAGCATTTCCTGTATTGTAAAGAGTCAAGTTCAAGATAAAACTAGCTCCTTCATACTGAGAAGTTCTTAATGCTACGCTTGCTGGCTGGTTTTCTAAGTAGCCTATGGTTTGATTGTAAGCTATGAAGTAGCCTATGTAGCTTGAATTCAAATTGCCAGAAGTATCGTTTGCATAAATTGTAACGTTATGTCTTCCTCCTTGGGATATTGCAGGCGTATAGTTTGCTTCGTACCTTCCATTTTGAGAATTTCCTGCTATCAACGTCATTAAAACAACATCATTTCCACCGTTCGGCAAGCTTATGTTAGCCCAAACTTTATCTACGCTTATATCATCTGTAACGTTTATTCTTAAGGTAACATTTTCATAGTAAGCTTCAAGCTCTGTTGGAGAAATGTAAGAATCTGCAAAAGAAGGTTTGAGAACATCTTGTAGAGTTAGAGTAGCTGTAGATTCTTTTATGCTTACATTGTAGTACTGTGTAGAATTGTCAGTTATGTTACATTTCCATACATAGCTTCCCAATTGTTCAGGAGTAGTATCCCATTGCAAGCTTGTTGTCCCATCGCTTACTGTTGAATTGCTTCCAAAGAAGTCTTCATTCTTATAGAATTTCACCTCGTAACTTGGTATGTTAGCTGAACTGTTTGCATCGCTAACTTTACAAACTAGAGTAAGTACTTGTGTATGATCGTAAGTTCCGCTTGGAGGTGAAATCCAGCTTACATTACTCCAACCCCAAATTTCTATGTAGCTTATGTTGAAAGCTGAATGATAATAAGTCTTGTTAACAGTAGCATTAACAAAGAATTTGCCCCTTGTATGATCTGCTGGTATCGTCCAAGTTGTGTTCACATTTGTGCCAAGATATTCTGTGTTGTTTAAAGTCCAGTTTACTGTTGGGCTATCTACAGCTTGCAAACATTCGTCTTTTACTGTAGAGTTTAGCCATAATGTGTTAGTTTTATGCCACACAGAATTGTTTGCAGGCGAATCGATGCTTATCCTTAAGAAGCCTAACAAAGTTGTAGTTGTATAGCTATTGTTAACTTCTGGATCGTAAAACAGAGAAGCGTTCGAACCTATAGTTGAATTAATTGTGTGTAAACCTGCAAAATCTCTTGCTGGGTTTGCACAACCAGTAGACCAAGTAAAATTACATATACCACTTACATTAGTCAAAGAGCTTCCTAGATAATTTCCATCAAGCCACCAGCTACAGTTATAATTAGCTAGAACAGAGCTGTTGTAGTAATCGGTAACATTAGCATAATAAGTTATGCTTACTCCTCTATCGAAAGTTTCGTCTAAAGGTGAGTAAAGCGTGATATTAGCTTTACTCCATATTTCCATCCCAGTAGTGATGAAATTAGAATCATAATAATTCTTTTCAACCGAATAGTTTAAAGTAAAGCTTCCAGTTGCATGATTTATAGGAACTTGCCATGTTATGTTTTCTCCATTTCCTAAGCTTTCACTATCTAAACTCCAGCTTGCAAGATCAGGAGTTACAAAATTGTTATTCTCATCTTTTGTCGTTGAGTTTAGCTGTATGCTATCATTCCTGTAGAACTTTCCGTTCAGAGGATATACTATGACCGGATAAAGCTTTCCTTTAACTGTAATTACGGTTTCTACTGTGTTCGAAGCATGGTAGTAAGTTTGTGTTGCATTAAACTTTATCGAATAGTTTCCTGGTTGTAAATTATCAGAAGGATTGTAAGTATATGTGCAATAGCCAGTTGAGTTTGTTTGGCAATAGCCTAAATAGCTTTCATTCTGGTAAAAACTTACATTTGCTCCTTCTACAGGACTAGAATATTCGTCCAAAATTCTTACTGTAACGTTTGTTGAATTTGGAGAAAGGCTATTGTTTCTATAAACTGTTTGCTGGCTGACTGAAATTAAGGAAGCACTCAAGTTTCCTGTTAGATTTACTGAAGTGAAAGCATTTGAAAAGCTGGCAGTGTAGAAAAGTGTGTCGTTATCTGCTATAGTACAGTTTAGGTTATGCGGACCTACATTTAAGCCAGCAGTAGACCAATCATATTCTGCATATCCTGTCTGGTTTGTAAAGCCGCTGTAAACGTTTGTCGTGTCGTTCCAGAATTTTACAGGATAGTTGCTTATTGGGACAGAACTGTTTGCATCAGTTACTTGACAAACAATTTTTATAGTTGCTCCTCTGTCATAGCTACCATCTATCGGCGATACTAACGAGACGTTAGAATAGCCGTACACAGTCTTACTTCCTGTTTTTGAGTAAGAGTCATAATACTGCTTAGTAGCTGTAGCGTTAAACGTTATTGGGCCAAGCGGATAGTCTGCTGGTATAGTCCAGGTTGCATTTATTCCAGTTGTCAGCAAACCTCCTGTAGAATTTGTCCAGTTAACACTCACACCTTCAACTTCTGGCTGGTAATTGTCATAGCTTACTACAGTCGAGTTTAGCCAATAAGTCTGCGTTTTATAAAGTATTGATGGCGATGGTAGAATTATACTAGGTATGTATAAAGCACTCTTAACTATAATCCATGTTTCATGCGTGCTTGAAGGGTTGAAAGTTTCTTTTGTAGCGTTTATGTATATAGTGTAATTCTGTGGTATGGTATCATCTGGTGGGTTAAAAGTAAACTCACAATATCCAGTTGAATTTGTTATGCAGCTACCCAAGTAATGTGTAGAATTATAAAAGCTTACGTTCGCATTTTCTGAATTACCCAAAGCAGCTTCAATCACGTGAACAGTTATGTTTGATTTCCAATTCTTACCCCAAGTAGAAGCATACGTGTCATTCCTGTAAATAGTATCGTATTCTCTTAGAATCTGGTCTATTGTAAGACCTTTGGATACAGAAAGTACAGCAGATAGTTCATTGAAGGATGTGACGTTGTAGTAGAGCGTATCATTATCAGTTATGTTGCACTTAATCGTGTAACTTCCTGCAGCTTCACCTGTAGTGTTCCAATACCAAACTGCATAGCCAGAAGAATTGGTGTAATTAGTTGTTACAAAGCTATCGCTCTTGTAAAAGCTAACTGGATAGTTTCCTATAGCTTGAGTAGAATTAGCATCAGTTACTTTACATGTTATTGGCACTATTGTTCCTTCTGCGTATGAGCCTGAATCTGGAGAAATTTCAGTTAAGTTGCTCCATCCATATATGTAAACCCATGTATAGTTTTTGACTTCGTATGTTGTGAATATGCTTATGTTCAGCTGATGTAAGCCTCGTGAATAATCAGCAGGAATGTTCCATGTTGTTACGTTTGCACTACCAATTTGTGTTCCATTCAAAGTCCAGTTAGCCCAAGACCATGCTGATAGAGAATTATCTCTTTCATCTCTCACGCTAGAATTTATTTCAACAGTCTCAGTCTTGTGCCATATTTTGTAAGCTGATGGCTCGTTTAGAGTGACATAATAACCCCAAATTTCTATAATTCTACTATCTTGCCCAGTATCGTAGAATGTTTTGTTTGCTGTAATGTTTAAGTAATAGCTTCCTGAAGGTTGAGTTAAAGGTATAACCCAGCTGCTGTCTTCAGCTGATGAAATCTGTGTCCCATTCAAAGTCCAGTTGATTGTTGCTTGCGATACTGATTGAGAGTTTTCATCAAGGATGGTAGAAGTTAGAGAAATACTCTCGTTCTTATGGAAGATTTGTCCGTTTGAAGGCGTATCTATGCGTGGTCTAAGCAAGCCTCTTATTTCAAGGTATTTGGTGTCAGATGCTGGATAAGAATAGCTGTATTGTGTATGGTTCGAGTATATGGTATAGTTTCCTGGAGTAATTGTATCATAAGGATCGTAGGATATACTACATACACCAGTGGTTCCACTCGCGCAGCTATAAGATTCTCCTGTTTGGGTAACGTAGAAATAAATGTTATCAGTAGCGCTTTGTACGTTTGTGTTGTTATCGTCATAAAGATGAGCTTGGAAATTAGCAGAGTTTGGTGAGAATGTGTTATTTCTGTATATAGAAGATGGAGTTACAGTTAGGTCTAAGAAGAGCTTTCTCCAAAGCTCGATACTAGTGTTTATTTCTTTTACACTTGCATTGTAGTATAGCGTAGCATTATCAGTTATGTTGCACTTAATTGTGTATGGTCCAACTTGTTCTGGAGTAGAATTCCAGTACCAAACTGCATATCCTGTTGAATTAGTATAGTTTGTTCCAAGCAGAGTATCATTCTTCCAGAATTTAACTGGATAATTAGCTATAGCTGAAGAAGTGTTTGCATCTAAAACTCTACAAGTTATTGGTGTTACGCTTCTGTTTAGCTTGTTTCCATCGAATAGATTAGCTATATTTATTTCTGTAACATTAGCCCAGTGCCACAGTGTAAGCAAGTGCGAATCATAAGCAGCAGTATAGTTTTCATCACCAGTAAAGTTAGCAGTAAAGTTATACTTTCCAGGTGCATAGTTTAGAACAGTCAAGTTCTGCAGAGGAGATAGACCAGAAGACCATTGTTGATATACACCAGTTAAATTGTTCCACAAAGCTACTGTTACTGGATATATCGTATCTATCGTTATAGTCGAATTTACAATTTCTCCGTAATGATAGTCTCTATCACCTTGTGTTCCGTTCAAGTATAGCTTGATAACTGGCGTTCTCTTGTTTACAAAAACCCAATAAGTCTTACTAGCAGAAGAATAATTCTGATTCCCTTCTGTGTAATAAGTATAGTTATAGCTACCATTTCCTAGAATCAGATAATCAGTTACAGGATTACTGCTTCCTATTACTTGCCCATTCCTTAAAAGTGTGAAAGTTATCTGTTGATCACCAAATACTGCTGTAGAATACCATCCAGTAGCATTTGTATAAGTCTCGTAAGTTACTGTTACATTGTTTTCAGCTCCATTTATAGTCAAATTCATGAAGTTAACAGTAGAAGTGTTTTGCTGGACTGTAAGAGTGGAAGTTACACCTGTTGAATTAGCAGTCCAGTTTGCTCCTCCAGTAGCATTGAATCTATAGACATAACTTCCAGCCCCTAACAAAATAGTCTCTGATAGAGAACCTGGATTCAAGCTAGAATTAACTAAACTATCATTCCTCCACAGCTGATAAGTAACGTCTGCATCTCCAATATTATTTTCAGTTCCTATAACTGTTGTTTGTGTTGGATAAGTAACAGTTTGATCACCAGTAATTGCCAGTTGTAGAATCCCTTTGTTAACAAAAGCAAACCTAGTTACAGGCAAAGCAGTGTAATTATAAGCACTAAACACAGCAGTATAATTATAAGTACCATTTCCTAACAAGATTTCTTCTGTAACACTTTGTCCGGGACTACCTACACTTACCCCATTTCTGTACAGAGTAACAGTCCCTTCATCGTTTATAGTTTGATCCTTCCAAGCAGTTGCATTTATAGCTTCTGGATATACATAAGTCTTATTGTCTTGAGTCCCATTCAAAGCAAGATAAATGCTTATACTCTTAGGAGTAATAGTAAGCACAATAGAAGTAGAATTGCTCGTATAGTTTTGTCCTTCAGAAGAATTGTAGCGATAATAGTAAGTTCCTGCTCCTAAAGTTAAGACATCTTGAATATTTGGGCCAGAACCTATTAAAGTTGCAGTTGTTGAAGTATTTCTCCAAAGTTGATAGGTTATGTCTGTATCGCCTTGGTTTGTTTCATAAGCAGTAGCGTTTGTTTGTGCAGGATAAGTAACTTCTTTATCGTTAGCAACATTGTCTAGCAAAAGGTTTAAAGTTGGAGTTGCTTTTTGAATGATATAGGATTGAGCTACACTTGATCCCCAAAGATTTGCAGAATCGTTTGCATACCATCTATAAGAATATCCTGTTGGATTTGCAGGCAAGTCAGTTTTTGTTATGCTGCAATTAAAGCATGTTTGATTCCAGTACCAGCATTCGTTAGAGTTTAAAGGGCTAAGAGTTTGGTTTGCGCCGTTCCATTCAAATATTACTGTAGAATTGTCTGTGTAGTAGTTTGGATCGCATACACTCACATTAAACACATAACTTTTCCCCGGCTCGTAGGCCGTGCCAGAATCAGGAGAAGTCCACAAGTAGCTTAGAGAAGGTGGGCCTTGAATGATGTAGCTTGAGCTTAGGCTTGTAGCTTGCCCAGCCGAATCATTAACATACCACTTATAGTTATGGTTTCCAGCTGGCAAATCGTTTAGAGTTATGCTAAAGTTTAAGCAAGTTGAATTATGAGTTACATTGGTTACAGTTGGATAAGTATAGTTGGTTTGACCATTCCACTCGAATATTATGCTAGCTAAATCACTTGCTCCATTCAAATCACAAGCAGTTACATTAAACACATAACTTTTCCCCGGCTCGTAGGCCGTGCCAGAATCAGGGGAAGTCCAATTATAGTTAAGAGTAGGAATTGCTTGAACCAAAGAAAATTGCCAAGTATCAGATTTTGTGTAAACAGTGTAGGTAGTTCCATTAGTTGTAGAAGCATTAACATACCAGTAATGAGTTGTGAATGAAAGTCCGCTAACAGTGCAATTTTGCAAAGTTCCGTTTGAATAAGAGGGAAAACTACATGCTATATTATTGTCCAACACAACAGTCACAGGAAAGCTTGTGTTAACTGAAGAAGTGACAGTAAAGTTTAAATCTACAGTTGTTGAAAAAACAGAAGTTCCATTTGCTGGTGTTTTAGGTGTTGTTATCAAGGTTGCTAATACTCCTGTGCTTCCAGGAGAACCGGCTGCACCGTTAGCACCATCCCCTGCTGGTCCACTACCACCTGCTCCTCCTAAACCACCTGCTCCTCCATTCACGTTAATTGTTCCTGTAAGATAAAAGTAAGTAGCTGAGATGTTTACAAGCCCACCTCTACCTCCTCCTCCACCATCCCCACCATCTCCTCCTGTGAAATCTGAGAAAGTACTAGATCCTCCTGCTCCTCCTAAACCACCTGCTCCTCCTGTAGCATTCAAAAAGCCAGAAATGTTTACTGTTGACGAAATTAAAGAAATTCCGCCTCCTGAGCCACCTCCACCACCACCCCCACCATTCCCACCAAGAAGACCAGCAGTTCCTGGTCTTCCATTAGCTCCAGCAGTTCCGTTGGTAATCAAAGCCCCAGAAATGTTTATGTAGCTTGTTGCATTTATGATAATGAAGCCACCTCCATTACCCCCACTACCTCCGGTTCCGCCAAGAGCGGAACTATATCCTCCTGCTCCTCCTCCTCCACCACCACAGTTAATTCCACCTGCTCCACCTACACAACTAGTAGTAGAATTCCCACCTTTTCCACCTGCTCCACCATAAACAAAAGAACCGTTAGCTCCTACTCCTCCTGCTCCACATCCTTTTCCTCCTCCTGCTCCACCTGAAGCACTTTGGCTAACTGTAACAGTAACACCAGGCTGAATGTAAAGAGATTTAAAATTGTACTGGACGTTAGGCTGAATAGTCTGGCTCGAATCAACTACGCAATCACAGCTTGGATAATCGCATACTCCTCCTGGTAATGAACCACATGGAGAAGAAGAAGATGGGCATGTACCTGAAGAACCTGAACCACAGTATAGATTCTGCGTAGTAACATAGCTATAGATTGGAGTAGCATTCCAGTTGTTTGAAGTGTCGTTAGCATAAACTTGCCATCTTATCGTGCATCCAACAGTTGAGTTTATTGTTACTGTAAAATTACTCCAAGCTGATGCTCCTGATAAGCTCATTCCTGTTATGTTCTGTAAGCTACCTGTGCAGTTGTCAAAGCTGAATATAGCATAGCTTAATCCAACATTGTCTTGCCAATACAAATTATGGCTGACAGCTACTCCTGCTAAGGTTGAGTTTGTTGAATTTAACGAATAAGTAGGCGGACCTATGTCTACAAAGTCGTATAATAAGTTATAAGGAGAGGCAGTTCCATTTATCCAGATGTAATGAATTTTACCATCTCCGTAGTATTTTGAAGGAGTGTTGACATAATGGTTTCCAAAATTGTTGTTAGTTAAAAACTTTGTGCTTTCCCAAGCTGTTCCATTAAATTTTCTGTATACTATGTCATAGTTTGCGTGAGTTGTATTTTCTTCCCAAAAAACCCAAGGATACCCTTTATTGTCTACAGTTACAGAAGCATATTGCGCTCTGTTTGGTGAAACTACTTGGTCTATTCTATACTGGGGAGTCCAGTTTATTCCTGAATTGGTTGAATTGGTGAAATTTACTGTATAGCTTGAACTATCGGATGTAACATATAGATTAGAGCTATTGAAAGAGATAGAAGGATAATAAAAGCTTCCTGGCATTATATCAAGAGCAGTTCCCCAATTGACTCCTGAATCTGTAGAATTTATAAAGTAAATATCAAAATCGTTACCGTTATAAAAAGCAACGTAGATTTTATCGCTTGTCCCTCCTGTTCCATCAACTGCTAAGCTTGGTCGACAAGAAACAGAAGCTAAGTTTTTAACAGCCCCGAAAGTATTTCCACCGTCAGTTGAATTGATAAACCTGCAGTAGTCGTAGTAGTTTGTCCCATCGTAGAATTCCCAATCATAAACTATATAAATTCTTTGCCCTCTCCTTTCAACAACAGGAGTAAAATATGGAAATGGATAGCTATTTATACCATCTCCATTTACTACGACCTTCCAACTCCAGCTTTGACCACTGTCAGTAGAGATGGCAGCAATTAAATCAAATGCATCATTATCGTCATAAACTACTGTTATGTTGTTTCCGTCACAAGAGATAGAAGGATAATATTTTGTTGAAGTAGCGGTAGAAGTTGCGCCATAAAAGCTTGTATTAACGCTCCATGTATTTCCTCCATCACTGCTTCTTGCATAATATATAGCTGTAGAGCTATATCGCCAAACAACATGCAAATTTCCAGAGGCATCCTTACAGATTGCTCTCTGATTTGGATAAAAAGGAGTAGTAGTTGTCGTACCTATTACACTTGATGCATTTACTCTTTCAAAAGAAACTAAAAGGAAGATTATAAAAGACAATGAAAAAATTAATTTTTTATTCATTCTTCAACACCTTCCTTATCTTATCGCTGTATTCTTTTAGATAGCAGATAGAAACAACACCTACTCTCCTTTGAGAAACTTTACCAGCTTTAACCAAGCCAAAAATATACTTAGAAACAGTATTTCTATTAGCACCAACTTTCTTGGCTATATCAGTTATAGTCAACCCTTCTGGGTTTTCCTTCAGCACTTGAAGTATTTTCTCTTCTAGCATTTAAACACTAATGCTTAGCATAATGCCTAATATTAAGTTTGGCTTTTTGACAATATAAAAACGAAGGATAGTTTCTAGTTGAAAATTTTTATAAATAGCATTATGCTGTTCATTAAGCTTAGCATTAAGACTAGCTTTTTGATTTCAGGTTTTTGGTATAATATAATATACCAAAAATTTAAATATAGGTAAAGTACAATATACTAATATGCTAAAAGAAGATTTAGAAAGGTTTAACGAATGGTGGTTTACAGGAAAAGTGAGGAAAGAATTAGCCTTACCTTTTAAAAGATATGCTTTCTCAAAAGCCCTAGAAAGCTTGAAGGACAGACAAATTTTGATAATTACAGGCTTAAGGAGAGTAGGAAAGAGTACGCTTTTGTACCAGATCATAGAAAAATTGTTAGAAACAGAAAAACCAGAAAAAATCCTATACTTTTCTTTTGAAGAATCTAAGGAAAACCTAAAAGAAGTTCTAGAGTTCTATGAAAAAAGAATTTTGAAAAAACCTTTTGAAGAAGCAGGCAAAGTTTTTGTGTTTTTTGATGAAGTTCAGTATGTTGATAATTGGTCTTCAACTCTTAAGCAATTTTATGATTTATATCCAAACTTGAAGTTTTTTGTTTCTGGATCTTCTTCTTTACTTCTTTCAAAGGAGGCCTTAGAAAAGTTAACAGGAAGGTTTTTCTTTCTTGAACTCAAACCTCTAAAGTTTTTAGAATTTTTAGAGATGAAAGGTGTAAAGTTGGAAAAGGTGGAAGTGTCTCCAAGAAGAATTGAAACTTATTTTTTAGATTACTTGAGAAAGTCAGGATTTCCAGAAATCGTTGATTGGGAATCTGAAATTAAAATTGCAGAATACGTTAAAAATTCTGTGATTGATAGGGTAGCATTTAGAGACATACCATTATTGTTTAAAACAAGAGATATGAGTTTGTTAGAGAGGATAACAAAACTAATTATTTCAGCTCCAGGTAGCATCCTAAACATAAACTCTCTATCAAAAAGTTTAGGCGAAAGCAAAATAACAGTTTCAAATTACTTAAAGTTTTTAGAAACATCGCTTTTGATAAGATCGTTAGCTAATTTCAGGCCTGCATTCTCTTCTTTTTCTAGAAAATTAAGAAAGTATTATCCAGCAACAACGTCTCTAATCTTCTCGTATTCAAAAGAAAACTTTGAAGCTAATTTTGGAAAGGTTTTGGAAACATATGTTGTCAATACCTTAAACGCTGAGTATTATTTTAGAAAGGAGAAAAAGGAAATAGACATAATTCTTAAAAACAAAAGGCTATTGCCAGTAGAAGTTAAGGAGAGTGTGAATGAAGAAGATGTAGAAAAATTTTCAAGACTAGTAAAGTATGTTAACGCTGAAAAAGGTGTAATGATATCTTTAAGCCAAGAGTTTGAGAAGGAAGATATTAAAGTAATCCCAGCATACTTGATTGAAAAGATTTTGGTAGACGAGTTTTTGAAAATTATTTAACTTCCCTCTAAAAGCGAGTATACTCTTTTTCTAAACTTTGGCGGAAAATGCTTTAAGTATCTTTCTAATTTTTCCTTTTTTATCTGTTTTTTAATTTCTTTTAAAACATCCTCTACAGGAATTTCGTTGAAGTAAACAAGGTCTAATAAAGTCTTCTCTACATCAGCTACAGGAATGAAAAAACTTTCATACTTAAAGTAATCAAATCCAAAGAAGTACTTTTGCCTTATTCTATGCAGGACTACATTACTACCAAGAATTTTTCTTATACCAACTCTCACTTTTTTTGTTGTAACGATGATAACGTTCGTTTCTTGTTCCCAAAGATCGTGGAAGCTTAGAGCTTCCTGTAATCCTATATAAGCAGGCCTGAAGCAGAATACAGCAACAATAGGATCTTCATAAAAACTGTACCAACCCTTTGTAATTCTTTTTATTTCACCTTTCTTGACAAGGTTGTGTAATAACAAATGACTGTAACTTTTATTTTTCACTATCAGCTCTACATCCTTTGCTCTAAAGACTGGAGTATTCCTTAAAATTTCTCTTATTTTATTCAAGTGCATCATTCTACCCATTTTCTTATCACTTCCATCATATCTTCTAGCCTTGGAACACTTCCAGAAATTATTAAAGCTTTTAATTCTTTTTCATCCACAGGCTTTACAAATTCTTTTATTAACCTTCCTAATGCATCTTTTACTTTTCCCTTTTCTTCAACAAATTTCAATAGGAAGAAAATATCATACAAATCTCTAATTTTTTTTCTTTTAAGGTACGCAGAAATCTTTTCTTCAATAACCTCTTCTGGTCTTAACGTGTTTACAAGAATAGAAGTACCGTCGCTCATCTCAAAAGTTTTTGTAACAAAGTTTTTAATATTCTTAAAAATAACCTCAAACCTAATTACAACGCCTGAATAGGAAAACTTGGCAAAAACAGAATTGTTTGTTTTCTTAAATTTCTTAACGATAAATCCCTTTCCTTTCAAATTATCCAAAAATTTTTCCATACGCTCTTTTGCACTAAGCGGAAGATAAACGTCAACATCTTCAGAAAACCTGTTGCTTCCGTAGCACCGCCATATTGCGGTACCACCATGAATTACTGCAGCAGTAAAATTATCGTACATCTCCATAACTAACATGTCTTGGGCTAGTGCTACAAGCTTATGCACCCTTTTCTTTAACTTTTTGTCTATAGGAATTATCACCATAAATGGGAATTAACCATTCTTATATATAAATATAAGTTTAGTAGCTCTATAAAATAGAATAGCTAACTAAGTTATTAGTGTATTCTCGGAAACTAAAAATATAAATATTAGTTCCAGTAAATAAACTAATACGATATTAAGAAGACGTGATATTTTTCCTTTCCTTTTCCAATACCTAAAGTAAAAAGTGATCCCAATTTTTGGGAATTTTGCTCACTAAAACATTTTGGTTTTTTATAAAATTATTGGAAAATGTCAGTAGGAAGGAAAAAAGGTTTAGAGTTATTTTTACTAGAAATCTTTTTAGTCTAACGTCTTTTATTCTTCTAACACCAAATTAATATTATGAAGACTGTTTTCCTGCTTATAGATGGCATGGCAGACTTACCAATAAACGGTAAGACACCATTATCAATTGCAGAAAAGCCAAACTTAAACTGGCTTGCTTCTAGAGGCTGTACAGGCGAGCTATTAGTTGCTCCAAAAAGCATGTGGAAAAAAGAAGTTTTAGGAAGCCATACGCTTAACATAGCTTTGCTTGGCTATGATCCAAAAAAGTTTAATATGGCTAGAGGTCCTTTAGAAGCAATTGGCGCAGATATACCCTACAAGCAAGGTCATCTAGCCTTAAGATGCAACTTTGCTACTGTTGATAAAGATTTGATTGTTGTTGATAGAAGAGCTGGAAGAAACACTTATGGTTTGGATGAGCTTGCACGATACATAAACAGTCATGTGAACATTGGAGTAGAATACAATTTCATGCGAACTTATGGCCATAGAGCAGTACTAGTTTTAAAGCATGAGCTAAGCGATAATATAAGCTCGAACGATCCTCATACAGAAGGAAAAAAGGTAGGGAAAATTTCTGCTACTGCACCTGATGCTCTAATTTCAGCAAAGCTCGTCCAAGATTTTGTTGAGCAAGTGCATTCATTAATAGAATACCATCCAAAGAATGCAGAGAGGATAGAAAAAGGCATACCACCAGCAAACTACTTGCTAGTTAGACAGCCTGGTAACAGAATAGTTGAGCTTACACCAAAGTTTACTAAGAAGTGGAAAACTAAAGCAGTAGTCTTAGCAGAAAAAGGGGCAGTAAAGGCTACATGCATGCTTGCAGGCTTTGATGCAGTAACTGTGCCTGAAGCAGATTTTGAAAAAACTCTAGATTTCATCTTCGAAAAAATAGAAGAGCTTTTGATCGAGTATAGCTTAGTTTACGTGCACATAAAAGGACCTATAGATGAAGCAGCTCATGATGGAAAGTTTGAGGAAAAGGTGAAAGGAATAGAAGCTGTAGATAAAAGGCTGGAAGCTTTCAAGAATTTTAAGGGCAGGCTAATAATAACTTGTGACCATATAACTTCTACTGAGCTAAGAAGACACATGCCAGGAAAGGTTCCTTTGCTGATTTACGGAAAAGGGAAAGATAGAGTTAAAACTTTTGACGAGTTTTCAGTTAAAAGGGGCAAGCTAAAAAATTTCACTCTTAAAAAGCTTTGGAGTTATGTATTTAAAAGCTAAAGCTCTGTTTTTAGAAAGTATATATTTTTATATACTATCTACAAATAGAAATTATGTACGAAACTGAGCTCCTCAGCAAGTTCTCAAAAATGCCTGTATTTTCATTAGCAGACGTATCTCAAATAGTTAAGAGCAAAAATTATGCAAAAGTTATACTCGCTAGGATGATTAAAAAAGGGAAAGTAAAAAGAATAAAAAGAGATACGTACACACTTCACGAAGATCCTCTTCTAGTTTCTACTTTTCTGGTAAAGCCTAGCTACGTTTCTAGTATATCCTCTCTTTACCTCCACAAAAAGATTACACAAATTCCAAACGAAGTTTTCTGCTTTACCAACAATCTTCCTAAGAGGTTTTTCTTTGTGGTGCCAATCAACTTTTTTCACACAGACTACTTTTTCGGGTTTGAGACTGAGAAATATGGAGAGTTTGAAATACCTGTAGCTACAGACGAAAAGGCAATAATCGATTCTATAGGAAAAGTTCCTTTGTCTGTAGTCGAAGAAGCTTTTGAAAATTTAAAAGTAGAGAGAATGATAGAATACTTGAAAAGGATTGGGAAATCGAGCTTTGCAAAAAGGATTGGCTTTCTGTTGGAAAAGAATGGTTATGAGGTTTATCAAGAGTTAAAAGGATTGATAAAGGGTAGCTACATTCCATTAGACCCTTTAATTAAGTCGCATAAAAGAAAGAACGAAAAGTGGAAGGTGATAGAATGATACAAAAAGAGTTGTTGCTAGAAATAGCAAAAAGGAAAGGACTGAAAAATAAAGAGCATATAGAAAAAGATTATTTTCAAGACCTCTTTCTTTTCAACTTGTACAAAAAGTCAAACATTTTTGTGTTTAAAGGTGGAACATGTCTTTACAAGCTGTACAACATGCCCAGATTCTCAGAGGACTTGGACTTTTCTCTTCTGAAGGTTTCTAAGGATATACCTGAGATAGTTGAGAATGTAGCGAAAAGTATGCAAGCAGAAGTGAAAGAAGTTAAAAAGATGAAAAAGTCAATGTTGTTCAAGCTAGGTTTTAAAGGAATTATCACAGAGTACAATACATTAAGGATAGACGTTAGCCTGGTCAACATAGTCTTCGGTTTTGAAACAAAAAATTATGTTTCAAACTTTATAGACATTAACCCATTCACTCTTAAAGTTTTAAAACTGGAAGAGATGATCGCAGAAAAGGTTCATGCACTTTTTGCAAGAGAAAAGGCTAGGGACCTTTATGACCTATTCTTTTTGTTAAGGCTGAGCAAGCCAGATATAGAAATTATAGAAAGAAAATTAAGGTTGTTTAAGATGAAATTTTCCTTACAAAAATTAAAGAGAAAAGTTGAAGCATTAGAGAGCGTGTGGAAAGAAGAATTGAAACCATTCTTGTTAGAAGAACTTCCGAACTATGAGGTCGTGAAAAGGTTTGTCTTCAACAGTTTTAACATTAGCTAGAAAAACTCTTTTCCACTCTTGTGCATCAAAGGCTTGAACTGCTCATTTCTCACGTGCTCCTTCAAAACTCTTCCAACTACAAGCCAATGATCGCCAAAAAGCTTCATCTCTTCTACTTTACATTCAAAGCTTATTGGACATTCTTTTATTACTGGTGGTCTTATCATATCAGAGTTTTCTGCAGTAATCCTTGCAAGCTTGAACTTATCAGTCTCACTACCAGAGTGACTCCCGCATATCCATGCTATCTCTTCCATTTCTCTTGAGCATACGTTTAAACTAAACTCTTTTACTGCTTTCAAGTTTTCAAAGCTGTATCTTCTTGGTGAAATAGCAAAAGCAACATACTTGGGCTCAAAGCTTACAGGCATTAAAAAGCTGGCAGTCATCACGTTAGGCTTGTCTTGCTTGTCGACTGTAGCTATCAAACAAACTACTCTTGGAAAGATTTGCTCGGATATACGCATAAATAATTTATTGGCAAGCCATAAATTTATTCAAAGATGATACGAGTTAGAAAAGAAACATTAAAAGCCATAGAAAAAGCCTTAGAAGACGTGAAGGCTGGTAGAGTCTATTCTATGAGAGAAGTAAAGCGAAGGTTGGGATTGAAATAACTAAGTTACAAATAAGTTATTAGCAAGCAAAATTAAATTGATGAGAGTAAAGAGGCTTGAGATAAGAAGGATCTTCTCTACGAAGTGTAAGGAAACTCTAGAAATAGAACTGGAGACTGCAAAAGCAAAAGTAAGAGCATCAGTTCCTATGGGAACAAGCAGGGGAAAGCATGAAGTAGTTTACTTGCCAGTTGATGAAGCTATAAGGAAGTTTTATATAATCAGAAGACACTTCACTTCAGAAGATTTTCCAGAGCAGAAGGATGTAGACGATACTTTGCACATAATAGACAAGAGTAAAGACTTTCACGAGATAGGCGGTAACCTTGCTCTGGCAATTTCTTCTGCTTTTTTAAAGGCGTTTGCAACAGAAGAAGGTAAGGAAGTTTTTGAGTTTTTAGGCGGCAAAAAAATTCCTAAACCTTTGTGCAACGTGGTAGGAGGCTGGAAGGAAAACAGAAGTGATATTCAAGAATTTTTGCTTTTACCAGTGCATCAGAAAAAATTTTACGATTCTGTTAAAAAAATTTCTAACGCTTATCTACAGCTTGGTGATCTTCTTTCACAATCAGACCCCTTGTTCAACTATGGAAGAAATGCAGAATCTGCATGGATAACTACTTTACCTATAGAAGAAGTGCTAAATCTCCTGACAAAAGTTGCTAATGAAAATCTGCTAAAAATTGGCTTGGATGTTGCAGCCTCCCAACTTTGGGATGGTAGTAGATACTATGTTTACACTTATTCCAACAGGATCTTCAACTGGAGGGAGCAAATAGATTTCATGCTAGACTTAATGAGAAATTATCCAATAATCTACTTGGAAGATCCTTTTCACGAAGACGATTTTATGTCTTTTTCTACTCTGACAAGCATGGTTTCAGGCAAGATTATTTGTGGTGACGACTTATACACAACAAACTTAGAAAGGCTAAAGCATGGTTTAGATTTCAAAGCAACTAATGCAGTTCTAGTAAAGCCAAGTCAAGTCGGAACTATTACAGACACGATAAACTTTGTTAAAAAAGCAAAAGAAAACAAGCTAATAACAGTTTTCTCTCATCGCTCAGGCGAAACAGAAGATACATTAATGTGTCATTTGGCTGTTGGTCTTGAGTGCGACTATATAAAGCTTGGGATAAGCGGAGAAAGGACTGTTAAGATAAACGAGATGATAAGGATAGAAGAAAAGCTCTAACCTATAACTATTTTATTCACAATTGTTTAATGTTATTCATGAAGCAATTGAAAGGCCTAGTAGAAGAAATCAAGAAAAACAGGAAAGTTGTAGGAATAATTTTATTTGGATCTCATGCTAAGAATAGGGCGACTCCAATAAGTGATATAGACATCTGTATCATAGGAAGAAAGCTAGGAGAGAGCGAAAAAGCAGAAATAGAAGCTTTGGGAAATGAGAAGATAAGGATAGTTTTCTTCGACGAACTACCTTTACCCATTAAATTTAGGGTGTTCAAGGAGGGTAAGTTCTTATACTTGAAGGACGAAGCTTTCATAAACTCTCTTCGTGCTCAAACTATAAGTTATTTCCTAGACTTTAAGCCAATCTTGGAAAGATATTGCAGGCGAGTTTATGGCTGGAAATATGAAATTTGATAAGGTTAAAATAAGTAAGATACTTTCAGACGTTAGAAGGTATTTTAGAGATTTGGAAGAACAGAAAGTAAAAAAATTAGAAGATTTGAGAAGAAAGGATAAGTTCTATTCTTGCTCTATGTTGGTCTTTTCTCTCGTAAACTCTGCAATAGATTTGGGTAATGAGATGATAAGCGCTGAAAAACTCGAGATGCCACATTCTTACAGAGAAATTTTTGAGATTTTATCGAGAGAAGGAATAATAGACAAGAAAATGGAGAACGACCTAATAGAGTTAGTTAGAATAAGGAATGCAATTGCTCATCGTTACTTTGCAGTAACCCCAAAAAAATTGTTTACCTCCCTTCAAAAACTCGAAAGCTTAAAGAAATTTGCGAAAAAAGTAGAAGAAATCACGAGAAGGTTAAAAGTTTAGTTCTCCACTTTGATTTTTTATGGAAAACAAATTTAGTTTATGGAAAAGGTTTGGCACAAGAAGAGGAAAGAAGAAATACTACAAATCTTCTACACTTCTGAGCAAGGCTTGAGCGAAAGAGAAGCAAGAGAGAGGCTAAAAAAGTTTGGGTTCAACGAAATAGTTGAGAGAAAGAAGGTAAATCCTTTGTTAATCTTTCTAGGACAGTTCAAGAACTTTCTAATTATAATTTTACTGATTGCTGCTTTTGTTTCTTTTTTGGCCGGAAGGGAAGACGATGCAATTCTAATTTCTACAATCTTGTTACTAAACGCTCTTATCGGCTTTTTCCAAGAATACAAGGCAGAAAAAGCGATGGAAGCTTTGAAAAAGCTGCTAGTTCCTAAGACAAAAGTTATTAGAGAAGGTAAGCAAAAGACAATTACTTCTCGCGAACTTGTTCCAGGAGATATAATTCTGCTTGAAGAAGGGGACAAAGTTCCTGCTGATTGCAGGCTAATAGAAGTTTTTAACCTTAAGGTTGACGAATCTTCTTTGACTGGAGAGTCTGTTCCTGTAGAAAAGCATGATAGAGTTTTAGGAGATGTTGCAATTCCTGAAAGGAAAAATATGGCTTTTATGGGAACTATAGTAACTTCTGGTAAAGCAAAAGCAGTTGTTGTTGACACAGGCGTACACACAGAACTTGGAAGGATAGCTGGCATGCTAGAGAAAAAAGAAGAAGAGACTCCTTTACAGATAAGGCTTACACAGTTTGGAAAGTGGTTGGGAATATTCATCTTGATAATTTCTCTTTTTGTCTTCCTGATAGGAATAGTTAGAAAAATAGAAATTTCTCAAATGTTTTTAACAGCAGTCGCACTTGCAGTTTCTGCAGTTCCAGAAGGTTTGCCAGTAACAATAACGGTTGCTCTTGCTTTAGGAGTTCATACAATGGCGAAAAGAAACGCTATAGTAAGAAAGCTTTCAGCCATAGAAACTCTAGGTTGCACTACTGTAATAGTTGCTGACAAGACTGGAACAATGACAACAAATGAAATGACAGTGAGAAAGATTTTCATAGGCGATAAGAGGATAGAAGTAACAGGAATAGGTTTCGAGCTACATGGAGAATTTTTGTTTGAAGGCAAGCCTTATTTTGATGAAAATTTGGAGCTTTTATTAAGAGCTTGTGTTTTATGTAATAGTGCATCCTTTTTCAGGGAAGGGGATAAGTGGAAAATCAGCGGGGATCCTACAGAAGTTGCTTTGCTTGTTGCAGCTGCCAAGAAAGGGGTGTTAAAAGAAGAGATGCAAAAGAAGTTTAAGACGTTGGTTGAAATTCCATTCTCTTCAGAAAGGAAAATGATGTCTGTTTTAGCTTCAGATGGAGAAAAGATTTTAGCATACGTAAAAGGAGCACCTGAAAAAGTTTTGGAAGCTTCTACTAAAATTAAGAAAGAAAGCGTAAAAGTTCTTGAAAAAGAGGAAAAGGCTAGGATTGAAAGGGAAATAAGGAAAATGGCTTCTGAAGGGTTAAGAGTAATTGGTGTAGCCTATAAGAAAGTAGAGAGCAAAGAATTTTCTCCAGAAAAAGTAGAGAAAGATTTGATCTTCCTAGGTCTTATAGGCATGCAAGATCCTCCTAGAAAAGAAGTTAAGGAGGCAATAGAAAAATGTAAAGCAGCAGGAATAAAAGTTGTAATGGTTACTGGTGACCATAAGGAAACTGCAGTTTCTGTTGCTAAGGAGCTTGGCATTCTTGAAGGTTTAGTCTTTACTAGTTCTGAATTGGATAAAATGAGCAATGAAGATTTGGAAAAGATTGTTGAGAAAGTTAGCGTTTACGCAAGAGTTTCTCCAGAACATAAGTTTAGAATAGTAAGAGCTTTGAAAAAGGTTGGGCATGTAGTTGCAGTTACTGGAGATGGTGTTAACGATGCTCCTGCTTTGAAGGAAGCTGATGTTGGTGTAAGCATGGGTATAAGAGGAACAGACGTAGCAAGAGAAGCTAGCGACATAGTTTTAACAGACGACAATTTTTACAGTATAGTTGCAGCAGTGGAAGAAGGTAGAGCAATATACGACAACATAAGAAAGTTTATTAGGTTTATGCTTTCTGTAAACTTTAACGAAATATTTGTTACAAGTTTAGCCATACTTGCTAACTTACCTTTACCACTTTTACCTTTACAAATACTTTGGATAAACTTGCTAACAGATAGCCTACCAGCTTTAGCTTTAGTTTTTGATCCTAAAGATCCTGAGATCATGAAAAGAAAGCCAAGAAACCCAAAAGAAAGCATTTTACATGGAATGAAACTTTTTATTCTAGCTGCAGGATCTTTAGCATGTTTAGCAACAATTGCTTCTTTTGTCTTTGGTTTTATTACAGCTGGAGTAGAAAAAGGAAGGACTATGGCTCTTACAACTGCTGTGTTATTCCAGCTCTTGTTTGTTTTTAACTGCAGGTCTGAAAAGAATCCTATTTTTAAAACCAAAATATTTTCTAACAAGTACTTAGTTCTGTCTGTTCTAGCAGTTTTGTTGCTCCAGCTTATTATAGTTTTTATCCCATTCTTCAACACACTCTTTTCTGCAGTACCGTTAACTTCTACAGAATTGTTGATAGTCTTACTCTTATCTTCTTCAGGGTTTTTGCTTTTCCCGAACATTTTCATGAGTTAAGAAACTAAAGCACAAAAAACAAAAACTATTTAATGAGTGTAGCAACAGAAGTGCTCGTACTCTTTGCATCTCTAATAGCTCTTTCAGTCTCAAGCAGAGTTGTTGTAGGCTCAGCTACAAAGATAGCTAGAGTTACGAGAATAGGAGATTTGGTCATAGGTTTTATCCTTCTTTCCATAGCTACAAACCTACCAGAAATAGCAGTGGCTTTTTCAGCTCTAACTTCTAATAACGTGCAGCTAACTCTAGGAAACATCTTAGGCTCGAACATAACTAACATAAGCTTGATAATTGGGCTGGCAGCTATACTTGCACCAACTACTATAACCATAAGGAAGAAGGAGTTAGGAACGCTTTCTCTGATACTCTTTCTAACATCTTTCATAACTTTGCTACTTCTTTGGTTTGGAATTTTGAGCAAAATTTTCGGTATAATTTTGGTTTTTGTTTTCGTCTATTTTTGCTGGTATTCTGTGAGAAAAGAAATTACTTTAGGAAAGATTAAAGACGGTAAGCTAATAGCAAACTTAAGCAGACTGGTTTTGTTGATGTGTGCAGGAATTTTCTTCGTTATAGTCTCTGCTAGGTTTGTTGTAAACTCGAGCTTGAGGATAGCAGAAAATCTCGGCATAGATACTTCTGTTATCGGAGCTACTATCGTGGCAATAGGAACTTCTTTGCCAGAACTTTCGATAACTTTGGAGGCTGTAAAGAAGAGGCATGTAAACTTAGCCTTGGGAGATTTGGTAGGAGGATGCTTGACAAAATTAACTTTCTTGCTCGGTTCAGTCCTCCTTTTTTCTACTTTTTCAGTAGAAATTACAGTCTATTCTACTCTTGTTCTTTTTAGTTTAACAGCAACGATACTTCTTTGGCACTTCATAAGCGATGGTAAGCTTCAGCTAAAAGAAGGCTTAATCCTGCTTTTAGTTTATCTCATCTTTCTGCTAACAACTTTCGGAGTAGAGATAAGCTTGCCATGAATATATTTTATCTTAAGCAAAAATTTTAACAGGCGAGAAGATGATAGAGGTAGACGGATCTATGGGCTATGGACAATTGTTACGCACGAGTATATCTTTGTCTTTAATTTTTATTAAACAGCTGTTCAGAAAAATATACGATTATAGAAATCTTTAAATAAGAGGAAAAATATTATTAAACAGCCGTTCGTGATAAAATGCCGAAAAAGGGTCCTAATAAGAAAAAATTAGAAACGATTATGAAAATTATTAGATCTACAAAATCGAATGGTATATGGATAAGGGAGTTAGCTAGGCAGACTAACTTACCTTTGGCTACAGTTCATTTTTATATTAATAAATTCCTCAAAGATCGGGTTAAGATAGAAACTGTGAAAATAGGTGAATTGCTCATAAACAAATGAAAATCGTTAAATTAAAGGTATTAAAATGATTAATGATTTGCTATCTTCTATCGAGCTAGATCTAAACAAGTATAGTCGTGTTTATTCTAAAGGGGTTTGGAGCGTGGTATTTCCAGTCGCTATTTGTCGAATAAAAAAATCGCTAATGTACGTTGAAGCTAATGGTTATAAGCATCCAGTTATGATAGCTAATAATCACTTTACATTACCGATAGAATTTAAAAAGATATTTGGTAACTCTTTAGAAAAAGTAGTTTTGACACCTATTTTTTCAGAGGATGGTTTTTATTATTTTGTTGGGTCTTTTATTAGAGGGAGTAGGGATAAGAAAGAATCATACGGATTGACCATTGATAAAAAAATCAGGAATATCCTTAAGCTAAAGGAAAAAGATATTATAGAGGTTCAAGTGAGAAATAATATTTTTTATACACGAGTGTGGTGGCGAACCGGTAAAAACTCTATGGTTTCCTTCTTTCCGGGTAAGATATTTAAAATGTTGAATCTTAAACCTCACACTCCTTACCAAATTAAGATAAAGAAAAGTGAGAAGAGCTTCGTATCCAATGATCATTTTTACTCTGTTGATAAAACAAATTTAGAATTTGAGAAATTCGTCAGGAATAAAAGGTTTAATTTATTCGAATTTCTCAGGAGTTCTTATGCAAGAACTGAAGGAGGTAAACTTAGAAAATTTAAAATCAGAAAAGTAGGTAAAAACAAGATATTAGTGAATTATCTCTCTGGTGGACCTGCAAGTAAGGAAATAGAAATAAAATCTACATTTAGATTGGATCCTAATTTTTTCAGAGTGATGGGTCTATTACAAGCTGAATGTTCTAAATCTCTGAAGAAGACATTTTGTTTTACTAGTGAAACTCCTGAAAATATAAAATACGTTATTGAGTGGTTTGAAAAATATCTGAATTTCTCTAGAAACTCATGGTTATATGAACTTGTCTTTGACTCGCGAATAAAAAATCCGGAAAGGATAAATCTAAGTGGGCTGATTTTCTGAAAATAGATCCTAATTTGATAAAAGCTTACCCTAAAAAATTTAACACTAAAGAGCCAAACACGACTGGTATTATGAATCTAAGGTCATATGGAAGAACCCTCAAGGAAATGATAATGAGATTGTTAGAATGCACAAGAGATTATGTTTCAAAAAACGAAGAGTCAGCAGGTTATTTTCTATCTGGAGTATTAGCTGGTGATGGATATGTGGTAGCAACTAAAGAAGGTAGTTTGAATTATGTCGGAATTTCTTTTGATCCTAATAAAATAAGAGAAAGTGAAAATGAATTACAGTTGTACATATTATGTTTAAAGACATTGGGCATTCCAACTAACGATATAAAGATTTATATAAATGAACATGAAAAAGCAAAAGATTTTATTAAAGAAGCTAGTAAGTATGGGATTGAAATTAAAGTTCGTAGAGAAAGACGTAAGGGTTTTGGTGGTGAAATAAATATTTTCAAGTTTAGAAGTTTTCAGAAATTGGCTCAGTTTAATCCATTTTTCCCAAATAAACTAAACATGAAGAAATTCGATTCTTTTTTCACTAGAATTGATAAAAGTAAGGTTAGATTCTTATGATTACTATTGACGGGAAAGAAGCTGGAGGACAAATTTTACGCACTGCTCTTGGGTTATCTGCGATTACTAGAAAGGCAATTAAAATAATAAATATTAGAGGTGGAAGAACCGAAGGTGGACTCAAAACTCAACATTTACAAGGAGTACTAGCTGTAGCTCAATTATGTGGTGCAGAAGTAAAAGGTGCGTATCTTGGATCTAAAGAGATGGAATTTATACCCAAAAAAATAGAAGCGAAGGAATTAAATATTAAAATTTCAACTGCTGGCTCGATCGCTCTTCTTTTCCAGTCATTGCAAATTGCATCGGCTTTTACCAGCAACACTGTTACGATATCCATTAAAGGTGGTTCTACAGCTTCTGCATGGAGTCCAACCATGCATTACGTGCAAAATATATTTTTACCAATTGTCCAAAAAATGGGTTATAATGCAGAGATTAAGATAATTCAAGAAGGTTTCTATCCCAAAGGTGGCGCAGAAGTTAAAATCAAGGTTTATCCTATAAAAAAATTAAGTCCAATTCAATTAACGCAAAGAGGAGAAGTTAAAAAGATAAAAGGAATTTCTGTGGCAGGCTCTTTACCAAAAAGTGTTGCTGAAAGACAAGCTACTTCAGCAAAAGAAATTTTAGAAGAAAAAGGCTATGAGGTTGAGATCGAGTCGAAAGCTTTAAATACCTTTTCTCCTGGTACTTCAATTACTCTTTGGGCTGAGTGTGAAAATTCTATTCTTGGTGCTGATAACATAGGAAAAAAGGGAGTGCCTGCAGAAAGAATTGGTGAAGAATGCGCTAAAGAACTGATAAAATCTATAGAATCTAAAGCAGCCCTAGACAAATTTATGGCCGATCAAATATTGCCTTTTATTGCTTTGGCAGAAGGAAGAAGTAGGATTAAAGTAGAAGAAATTACGGAGCATTGCGCAACTAACATGAAAGTTTGTGAAATGATGTTAGGAGTAAAGTTTCTTGTTGAAGAAAAAGAAAAAGTCATAGAAGTGGAGGGAATAGGATTTACCAATCCAAATTTTAGGTAGATTGTTTCTCTTCTAGTCTGCACACTATCTCATGCTGTGCTAAACCATGGTACACAGGCTTTTTGCAATACTTGCAGACACCTTCTGGTTTTGGAAGATTTTTTTCATCTGTCATAGGTCATTGAACTTTAATTTCTCTTACCTTCTTTGCTTTTGCTTTCTTAAACCTTATTTCTAGAACACCATCTTCCATGCTTGCTTTTGCAGTTTCTGGTACAACTTCTGTGGGTAGCGTTAAGAATCTTCTTGCTGTGCCAAACCTCCTTTCTGCTCTAAAAACAGTTTCAGTTTTTTCAACCTTTTTCTCCTTGTGTTGAGCTACTATTTCTACTGTATTTTCTGTTGCTTTTATAGATATTTCGTCCTTTTTAAACCCTGGTAAGTCAGCTCTGACTATTACTTCGTCAGCAGTTTCGCTTATATCAACAGGAAATACAGTTTCCTCTACTTCTCCAATTCTCCTGAAAGCTTCCCTCATCATTCTTCTCATTCTTTGTAGCTCTTCGAAAGGATCTTCCCAAAACATAAAACTCGCCTAAAACTATTATTTTCTCTTCTAACTTAAAAATCTTAACACTTTAGCGTTTTTTATTTCTCCTTTTCCTCCGGTAGGAACTATTAAAACTTCGTTACACTTCAAGCATCTTACGACAGTAGAAGGTTTGTCGAAAACTATTTGTTCATTCTTACATTTCTTGCACAAAACTTTAATAAACTTGGAAGTAGGCATTTGAATTATCTTTTTCATGCTTTCACCAGTTCAAACTTCTTTGCTCTCCAGCCTCTTATCGAATGCTTTTTACCGCATACTGTACATTTAAGCCTTAAATCAACCCGCTTTGTAGCTTTTTCATAGTCAGGCTTTGGTCTTGGGAAGGATGTATACCCTTTTAATTTTCTTAAGAACCTACGTTGACCTTGTGCCATCTTTCTTTTAGGTCGTTTTTTTGATGATTCAACGGCATGAAGAGTATGATGTTTACAATAGGGACAAAATGTTCTTAATTCTTTTGGGAATTTCATTTTTACACACCCCTCTTATTAACTAGCGAATAAACTTTCATTAAATTTTCTCTTCTCGAGGTTATAATCTTATTATTTTCTAGTTTAAGTAAATGATATTTGAGTGCAGTGGGGTTACGATTTAATTCTTTCGCAATCTGATATTTTGTTGCTTTTCCTTCCTTTTTCAAAATATTAATAATGTATTCTCTTGTTAACCAACCCTTTCCATAAATAACTTTTTTGTATTTATAACTTTCAACAAGTCTTTGCAGTTTAATTTTCTTAATTGGGTTGTCAAATCCTATTTTCTCCATAAATAATTTGAGGTGTTCCCTACCAGAAATCCTAAATAAATATATGTCTTTCTTACCTATTCTTTTCCTTTTCACTTGAGTTATTTTACCTGCAACTATTCTAAAATTTAATAGCATTTGCTTCACATCCTCAATAATTGATTTATTTGTCATATTTATTTGGACGGTAGCCTTCTTAAAATTAACATTACCTTCATCGTCGAATAAAGCTCTTATGAAGGAACTCTGATATATGCTATTCGAACCTAAAATTTGCAAAGGAACTCTTTTTTGTTCGTTGCGCATTTCGCCAAAGAAAAATTTCAATATCACTCCTGTTATTGTTGGGTACATCACTTGTGTACACTTCTCTCTATATTCATTGTAAGGTATTTTACCAAAAACTATTCTCATATTTCTTTTAAATAATTCTATTAAAGTCCTAGATTTGTTCGAATAAAAAACTCTATTAACTTTAGTTATACCACCATCGCCAGCTAAGTGGCCTGCGATGTTTGCAAGCTCTGGAGAAAACTTAATAGGGAATGTGATTTTAATTGGAATAGAGGTTCCATACCCATGTCTTATTTTTTCTAGATCTCTGCTAATTTTCTCTTTGAATTTTTCTCTTTGAATTTCTGGAAGGCGGTTTAAAATTTTCATCACGACATCTAAAGGAATGAAAAGAGATTTTCGCTTATAATTAGAAATATTTCCATTACTTTTTTTGAGAAATTTAGCTAACTCACGTTGAGTTCCGAATAATTTAATTGCATAATTAAAGAGTTTTCTAATAATGTTCTTCTTCACTTTAATATAAATTCGTCTGTTTTCTAAATCCCATAAACTTAATTCTTCTTTCATCTACATCCTTCTTGATTAGAAAAATACTTCTTTATTCTTATAACTTACGGGAGTGTACTTCCGATAGGTAAAGAAACTTCATACACTCACCTTAAACTCTTCTGCCATACCCTTTTCCACAAAAACTTTCATGTTCTCTTCAGGGATTCTAGCAATATCACCACTCTTGAAAGGCCCATAAGTATTACCATCTATTCCAACAAAAGCAGGTACGTCTACCTTGAACACAATCATCGGTGCTAGCTCCTTTTCTTTTAGTGTTTTTTCTAGCATCTCCCCTCTCCTCTTTTTAAGTATATTCGTTATCTCATCAAAAAAAGCCTTTTCCTCGCTTGTTAAATTTTCAGGCATCATCCCAGTCCTTGCTGCTATTATCGATGCGTTTAATATTTTCCTCTCCCTTCTGTTGAATATATCCTCTACTAATCTTTCTATGTTTTTGATTTCTAGCGTGACTTTTCGATCGTCCTTAAGAGTAAGCTGCTTTTTCTGTTGCAGGTATTTTGCTACAGCCTCGAAAAAGTTTTCAGGTACTGGAGTTAGCTTAGGCTGTCTTTGTTCCTCTCTCTGAATTTTTCTTATGAGCTCGTAGGTAATAGTTTGCTCTTCCATAAAAACCATCTAATAATAACTAAGGTGCAACTTATTTAATCTTAACTTTTTTCTTCAGCTTCTTAAAAGGATAGTTTACTGGGTTTTTTATTACTCCAGACTTGCAAATTTCGTCTGGTTCACAAACACCAATGCTGGAATAAAAGTTCTCGTTGTTGCAGTTAGGCGGCAATAAGCCTCTTTCCTGTCTGAAATGCCATCTTAGTTGGCTTCTTAGATAATTCGTCCTTAGAGGTGGAACATTTCTCTCGTTCCATTCGAACATTGCTTTCTCTATTTTCTCCAAATCCCAATTCATTGACCTCAAAAAGTTTACAAGGATGAAAACAGACCTTTTTCTACCGTCAGGAACACCTTTTAATATTTTCTTTATGCAAGGAGGGAAAAAGTTTTCAGGCACAGGTTTTGTAGGCTTAAAGGTCTTCGGCTTTGGTATTTCTTCCTCTTTCTTTTCTACCATATACTTGCTAGCCCAGTCTAAAGCTTCTATTACAAGACCTTCTGCATCATGTTTTTCTGTTTGCTTGATGAATTTTTCTTCTACTCTTACTTTCTCTGGTTCAGCTTCTTCTCTTTTAAACTTGTCTATTCTTTCAGGCTTTATGGGTAAGCTTACAAGTAGATTTTTTTCATGCAAGGAGTATGGCAACCTGAAAAGATGTCTAGAACCAAAGACATCCATACTAACTACTTTGAAAGGGTCTAACTCACCTTCTTTTGTTGTTATGTCTTTGACAGGTTTTCCAATTCTTTGAGATATGTTTGATACATTGTCTATGCTAAGCAGGTCAGACTTCAAATTCTCTCTTATGTACCACTTTATGTATTCTACGATCTTTTGGAGCAATTCTGGGTAAAGGGAGCTTGTCGGCTGGAGGTTGATCTTTTCTGGTAATGCTTCGTACGGGACTATTATATGAAAACCTTTTCCACCTGAAAACTTAACAGAAAAACTTTTAACTCCATGGTCTTTTAATGCTTCTATTATATGCTTGGTCGTTAGTTTCGCTATCTCAAAATCTTTTACATCAGGGTCGATTAGCACATCCCAACCTATTCTTAGATTGTCTAAATCTTGTTTACTCATGTTTACGTCCAACTGCATGGGATTGCTCCACCTCTCTACTGAGCCGTGAAAAGCAACAGTACCTTCTGCTACTGCTTGGAGTATATCAGCGGAATATTGTAGAACGTCAGGTCTTCTACCAAAGCTGTTGTCAGAAAAGACAGAAACAACCTCTCTATTTTTCGATACTTCTATTAGTGCTTTCTGTACGGATTCTCTAGAATACCAGAGCCAAACTCTTTGGAAGTTCATTTTTATCAATTGAGGAAGTAAATTTCCTCAATAAATATTGAGTAAAGAATTTATTTGTTTCTTACTTTTTTCCACCTTACGCCATCTTTTGCGTCTTCTATCATTATCCCAAATTCTCTTAGTATTTTTTCTCTTATTTCGTCAGCAGCCTTGAAGTTTCCAGTCTTTCTCAACGCTTCTCTTTTGATTATAAGGTTTTTAACTTCTTCCGGCAATTCTTCCTTCTCTTCTTCCTTTAGAAGGTCTAAGCCAAATACCTTGTCAAACTCTTTTATCAATTCATACTTTTCCATGTTGCTTAAGCCCTTATCTCTTACAACTTTCCAAAGTACAGCTAAAGCTCGTGGCATGTCTAAATCATCGTTTATAGCCGATAAGAATTCATTCATGTATTTTTCATTCTTTCTCTCAGGACCGCTCAAATCTTCTCTCATTAATCTTATGTTTTCTCTTAACGTGTTCAAAGAGTTTTGGGCAAACTCTAAGCTTTCTTTTGTGAATTTCAATTCTGACCTGTAATGAGCGCCTAAACACAAGTATCGAAAACTAAGTGGATCAAATCCTTCTTCTATCAAGTCTCTTAGAGTTATAAAGTTTCCTGCTGATTTTGCCATTTTAACACCTTTTCCAAGAACTAGAAAAGCGCCATGCAACCAATAGTTTACAAACTTCTTTCCAGTTGCTGCTTCCGCTTCAGCTATTTCGTTTGTATGATGGATTGGTATATGGTCTATACCACCGCAATGAATGTCGAAAGTCTCTCCTAAATATTTCATAGACATGGCAGCGCATTCTATATGCCAGCCCGGGAAGCCGATGCCCCACGGAGATTGCCATTCCATTTGTCTTTTCTTGTCTTTGGGAGAAAATTTCCAAAGAGCAAAATCGGTCAAGTTCCTTTTTTGTGGGTTAAATTCCACTCTTGCCCCTGCTTTTAAACTTGCATTTAACTTTTCAAAGCTCATTCCAGTAAGCTTCCCATAATCCTTCAGCTTAGAAGTGTCAAAGTATACACCGTCATCTATGATATAGGTATATCCTTTCTTCTCAAGCTTTAGGATAAGTTCGATCATGTCTTGAATATGGTCTGTCGCTTTACAAACTATCGTAGGTCTCAAAATGTTTAGCCTTTGTGTGTCTTCAAAAAAGGCTTTTGTGTAAAACTCTGCTATTTCCCATGCATTCTTTTTCTCCTTTCTTGCACTTTCTTCTATTTTATCTTCTCCTGTATCTGCATCTGAAGTAAGATGACCAACGTCAGTAATGTTCATAACATGCTTTACTTTAAAGCCGTTGAACTCTAGAACACGTCTTAAAATGTCTTCAAAAATGTAAGTTCGCAGGTTGCCTATATGAGCATACTGATACACAGTTGGGCCACAGCAGTACATTCCTACTTCTTTGTCTTTCAGAGGTACGAAGATTTCTTTCTTCCTACCCATTGTATTAAACAGCTTTAATTCCATGCTATCCTCTAGAGCCCGGGACGGGATTTGAACCCGTATGCGTCGGTCTCAACTTCTCATTCTCTATCAAAAGACCAACTGCAGCCGACTGCCTAACCGGGTTCGGCCACCCGGGCTTATACTTTAATTTTTCATATAGCTGAATTAAAATAAAAGCAGAAGAAGTTCTAGCAAAGTAGGCAAAAACACCCACCCATTTTTGCACCTAATTTTTGTTTAGTTTGTATGCTTAAATAGTTTTCACTTTTTCTTCTTTATCTCTTTCCTCAGCTTAGAAATTTTTGTTTGTTTGCCACACTTGCTACACTCTATAAGGAAGAATTGATTTATTCCACTTCCATTCACAAAAGGTTCTTTCCATTCAACCCTTCTTTTTTCCGAAAAGCCGCACTCAGGACAAGTAAATTCTACTTCTGCATCCTTTTCTTCTTTGAGCTTTATTATTTTTATCCTCCCTTCTACTTTCCCTTCTAACTTCCTTATTGTTGTATACTCTATCATATTACATAGGCCTTCTTTTTGGACGCAAAGCTCTACTTCCGCACTTCCTACACTTTACTTTTCCAGCTCTTACTTTGGCAGGATCCGCTCTCATCTTACTCTTACATACTCTACAGACGAATACCCGATGGTAGAGCCTTGCAACTGCTTCTGGGAAAAGCTTTTTCGCCATATTTACCACTTTGCTCCTATACCTAAAATTCGTGAAGAGTTAAATTTAAATATTCTGTTTTCTAACTCTACTCGTAATATGTTGAAAGAGGAGATAAGGATTTTAGGCTTTGACGATGGGGCCTTTTCCTCAAGGAAAGGAAAAGTTCCAGTAGTAGGTGTTGTTTTTAGGGGTGGGAAGTTTCTTGATGGTGTTTTGAAGACTGACGTAAAGATTGACGGGAACGATGCTACGGAAAAAATAGTAGGACTTATAAATAAAAGCAGACATAAGCAACAGCTAAAAGTGATTATGACAGATGGGATAACTTTTGGAGGTTTTAACATTCTGGATATAAGGAAAGTTTATGAGAGTACCGGTATACCAGTAATCGTGGTAAACAGAAAACGTCCAGACTTGGAAAAAGTGAGAGAAGCTCTGAAGAACTTTAAGGATTTTGAAGAAAGATGGGAGCTTATAAAAAAGGCTGGGAAGATAAGAGTGTGCGAGATTAAACCTAATGTAAAAGTTTACTACCAGTGTGTTGGGATGGAAGACGATGAAGCAAGAGAAGTAATTGCCTTGAGTAGTACTCACAGCCAAATTCCTGAGCCTTTGAGAGTTGCGCACCTGATTGCTACTGCTTTAGTTAAAGGTGAAAGTGGTGGGAGAGCTTAAGAAAAAGTTTAAAAAGGTTGAAAGACTGTTGATGAGCACCAAGCTTGGTATAGGAATTTGGATAGTAGTGGGCTTGTTAGTTCTATTGTTTTTATTGCATTCTAAGAGTTTATTTTTATATCTCCTAGTGATAGTTGGAACACCAGTACTCTTTTACTTCAAGAGTCAGGACTGGCTTCCCTACATTTACGGTGGAATTTTCCTTGCTCTTGGTGTTCAGCGTTTGCTTGGATTATTGCTTTCCACAAGCATGCCTGTGGTTGCTGTTGTTAGTAGCTCAATGGATCATGGTATTGTTGTTAGTTACAGGGGCAGCGAGACTATATTAGATTATCCATGCAGTGTTATGACAGCAAACTATAAGGAGAACTTTGATAATTGGTGGGATTTGTGCAAGCATACTTATGAGAAGTTTAACATAACAAAAGAGGATTTTGCTAAGTTTCCTTTCAAAGATGGTTTCAAAATAGGCGATATGCCTATTGTCCAAGGTTCGGATAGCTATAAAGTTGGTGATGTGATTGTGTACGAAGCAGGACAATCAGCACCTATAATTCATAGGATAGTAAAGATAAACGAGGATGGTACTTACCAAACAAAAGGAGACCATAATGCAGGGCAGAATCCTTACGAGTATTCGGTTAAGAAGGAGCAGATATACGGAAGAGTAATCTTTATTATACCAAAATTAGGATATTTTAAAGTATTTTCAAGCATGTTTGGGGTGTAAAATGCTTAGGTTTTGTCCAAAAGATGGCACTTTGCTGAGTGTTAAAAAAGTAGGGAAGAAGAGAGTGCTTTACTGCAAGAAATGCGGAAGAACTTTTAAAGGGGAGAAGCTGAGTTTAAAAGAAAGTATAATTGAAGAGAAGAAGGAAGTAGTAGTAATGTCAAAAGATGAAGGGATTTCGGAGCTACCTACTACAACAGTGATGTGTCCCAAGTGCGGGAACATGGAAGCTTATTGGTGGATTCAACAAACACGTGGTGCAGACGAACCACCAACAACATTCTATAAATGCAAGAAATGTGGCTATAGCTGGAGGGTTTACGGCTAAGAATTTAAAATTGTCAAGGAATTTATTTTTATGCCAGTTCACTATGTTCCAAGGAAGTTGGAAGAGATAAGAGAAAGAGACACTTTCATATCTATTGTTGGTAGAGTAGAAGCAGTAATGGACAACCTTCTTATTCTATCAGACGGAAAGAGTAAGCTAGAAATATTTTCTGAGGAGAGCGTGGAGGAAAATAAGCTCGTGAGAGTTTTTTGTTCAAGAATAGAAGGTGGATGGAAGGCCGACGTGATTCAAGACTTGAGTGGCTTAGATTTAGAACTCTTCAAGCGTGCTGAAGAAATTTACAAAAAAGCAACAGAAAAACCAATAAATACTTAAAAATAAGTTATATTAAGGGGTTAAGATGTTTAAAGCGACTATTACAAAGCCAAGCATTCTAACCGATTCAATTTCTACCATAGCTGAACTGATAGACGAGGGAATATTTAAGATAACAAATAAAGGGATAAGTCTGGTTGCTGCTGATAGGGCTATGGTCGCTGTCGTTGACTTTTTTATATCTTCTGATGCTTTTGAAAGTTACGAGCTTGATAAAGAGCAGAACATAGGGGTAAACATAAGCAACTTACTTTCTGTTCTGAAAAGGGCAGGGAGTGGAGACAAGGTAACGATATTACTGCAGGACAACAAGCTAGAAGTGTTGATAGAGGGTAAGGGTAAGAGGAAGTTTGTGATACCACTTTTGGACATAGCTCCAGAAGAAGTACCGCCTGTAGACCAGCTAGAATTTACTTCTCAAGTTACCTTAAAGCCTGAAGTGTTGCAGTCTGGCGTAGAAGATGCGGAAATAGTTTCAGATTCGGTTTTGATTGAGACTTCTCCAAACTCTTTTTCCATGATTGCAGAAGGAGATATAAGCAGGACTGAGCTAGAGCTTAAGAGTGGTGATGAATCTCTTATGGAAATTAAAACGAGTGGGTCTGTCAAGGCCAGATATCCACTAGACTACCTGAAAAAAATGATGAAAGCAGCTAAGTTTTCTGATGTAGTGCGTATAAAGTATGCTCAAGATTATCCAATGAAGATGGAATTTGAAACAAACGATAAAAAAGTCTCACTTTCTTTTGTACTAGCTCCAAGAGTAAGTGAGGGCGAATAAACATTTTTCTTCGATTGTTAGGTTTTTCTAGACTCCTCAGACAGTTTCGGAGAACTAACTTTTTGAGCTTTATTCTTGTTCCAATCTTTCTTAGTTTCACATTTTGGATCCAGACACATCCTGAAAGGCCTTTTACCTTTGCGCAAGACTTGAACTATAGGGGTGCCGCATTTTTCACAAACCTTTCCTGTTGCTTGTATTCTTGAGTTGTGCGGTAGCGGATAACCAGTCTTACACTTGGGATAATTACTACAACCAACGAAGAAAAGACCTGTTCTTCTAGACCTTATTATTCTTAGCTCAGATCCGCAGTTAGGACATTTACCAATTCTTCTTTCTTCTTCTCTCGCTTCTTGCAAACCTTCTAATAGCTTCTTTCCTATTTTCTTTTCGTTTGCTTTAAACTCTTTTAGTATTTCTTCCAAAGTTCTCTTTGCTTCTTCAACGACTTCCTCTCTCTTTTTCTTCCCGTTGTACACATCTTCCATTTCTTTTTCAAACTTTCTAGTCAGCTCTTCGGATAAAATTTTAGGGCAGTATTCTTTCAAAGCTTTAGTTACTGCTTCACCAAGTTTAGTCACTAGTATAGATTTGCCTAGAATGTACCTTCTGTCATAAAGCGTTTGCAAAATCTCACTTCTTGTAGCACGTGTTCCTAGCGATCTTGCTTCCATTTCTTTTATTATGCTGCCTTGAGAATAGCGAGCAGGAGGCTGAGTTTCTTTTGCCAGTTCTTCCAACTTTATTACTTTAACAATCTGTCCAATTTTAAGCTCAGGCAAGATCAACTCTTCCCTTTTTAAGTAAGGCTCGTATATTTTAGTCCACCCTGGCTCTATTGTTCTCTTACCAACAAGCAAGAAAATATGACCATCGATATCTAAGCTTACTGTGTTAGTTTCCCTTAGAGCTTCGTCTGCGAAAACAGCTAAGGTGCGTCTTGCTATGAGGTCATAAATTTTCTTTTGCTGAGCAGTGAGTTTTGAAAGATCAGGAACCTCGTGAGTTGCGTAAATGGCAGGGTGAGCAGGATCTTCCTTCTTTCCTTCAATAGGTACAAGTTTTTCTTTCTTCAAAAGCTCTTCAGCAAATTTCTTGTATGGAGGCAAAGAAGCCAAAGCTTTCAATATCTTTTCATAATTTATGGTTGGTGGTAATTTCTGAGAAGATGTACGAGGATATGAACAATATCCTTGTTGATAAAGCGATTCAGCTATGTTCATAGTTTGCTGAGGAGAAAATTTAAAATGTTGGTAAGCCTCAGCTTGTAGGTCTGTAGTGTTAAAAGGAACAGGGGGAGCCTGTTTATACTTTTTCTTTTTAACATCCTTTACTTTAGCATCTTTACCTTTACAATCTTTCAATATATTATCAGCATCTTCTTTCTTCCATATTCTTCCTTTCTCATAAGTAGCTACAGCCTCTCTGCCATCGATTTTCACATGTAGCTCTAGCTCCCAGAAAGGCTTTGGCTTGAACTTTCTTATTTCAAGCTCTCTTTCTAAAAGCATCGCAAGGGTAGGCCCTTGAACTCTCCCTGTAGAAAGGATGGAAAAACCTTTTCCTTGGTAGTTTTTGAGAGCAAGAGTTAATGCCCTAGTTAGGTTTATACCCCAAAGCCAGTCTAGCTCATGCCTTGTTAAACCTGCTTCAAGTTGACCAAAGTCCATGTGCGGCAATATTTTTTCATAAGATTCTACAAGTTCATCTTTGGTCAAAGTTGAAAATTTTAGTCTCTTGGCATCATTTCTATTGGCAAGAAACTTCAGTATGTTAAACCCGATTACCTCACCTTCTGTATCGTAATCTGTAGCTATTATAAACTCAGAAGCTTTTGGCACCAACTTGCTTAAAACATCCAAATATTTTTTTGAAAAAACCGAATCTTTATTCACTTCATAGCTAGGCTTCCAGGTATAACTAAAAACAGGATAGCTCCAACCCCTCTCTACAGGAGCTAAATTGAACAAGTGCCCGACAGCACAAGCAACGATATGCTTCTTACCGTTTCTCTCAAACTCGTAATAAGTAACTTTATTCTCATCAGTATACACTTTCAAGCTCTTGTTTTCAGCAAGAGCTTCCGCAATTCTTCTGGACGCGTCGGGTTTTTCGGTTATTATTATGACTGTCATAGTAAATTCTATTATTTGTTAAAAAGTATTAAAAAATGATTTATTCTAGGACGAGAGGGGAGACTTTTGTAAGCTCTTTTATTATCTTCTCTAGTGCTGAGATTTTATCTTCAAGGTAGACATTCCTACTCATTAGCTCGTTCAACCTTTCTTCAGGAAAGACTTGCATTTCTTTCATTTCTTGTAAAGCTGTTTTCAAACTTTCTATTTCCTTTTTGTCGCTCTCTTCCATTTTTGCCATCCTGTTTGCTAACTCTTCCATCTGCTTCCTCAAACTTCCAAAGTCTACGAGTTTTTCGTTTACTTTTGATTCTATAATTTTGCTAACTTCATTTTTAGTCTGAGCTAAGAGGTCTTGCACTTCTTTTAGCACACCTTCTGTTTGGGCCAGAATCTTCTCAGTTAGGTATATCCTATTTTCTTCCTGCCTCTTTGTCAGTTCAAAAATCTTAGCATTAATACTTTCGAATTCCTTGCTCAACTTATCCATCCATACTTTTATATTTCCTAGTTCATCTTCTATCGTGGTAATTTTGGTAATTCTCTTTTCAATGTCAGATTGGAGTGCATTAAATCTTGCTACTAGTTCGCGTGTTTCTTCAATTCTTCTTGCGACCTCGTTCGACAATACACCAATTTTCTTCACGTTTTCTAGGCCTAGGGTTGGTTGGAGCTCTTTCAAGCTTGTCTTTAAATTTTCTATGCTCTTTTCTATGTTGTCTATTCTAGATTCGTTTTTCAAGACCATGTTTTGAATTTCAAGGATTTCTTTTATGTTCTTACTGATTACACCTTCTGCTAGCCTCTTCTCCACACTTTCTTTTAACTCGTTAAAATCGGTGGTGCTAATCTGTTTTCGTAAAAATGATAAGTCCTTCTCAATACTTTCTATTCTTTGGCTCAGTCTGCTCAAGTCCTCAGCCTTAACCTTTTCTGGACCAACCGAAGTTAGAGATGATAAGGAATTCTCAATGTTTTTAACTCTGTCCTTCAGGTCTATGAGCTCAGAAGAGCTTTCCATCATTTTCTTGATTTCTACCATGAGAGCATTCTCGACCATCACCAAATCTTCCAGATCTTCTAACCTTTTTTCCAAGTCTTCTATACCAACTTTTTCAAGGCTCTTCTCAACAGATTTCATTCTTTCTTCTAACTCGCTTACTTTCTTTTCTAAATGCAGAACATCTATTCTAGAATCCTTGCTTGGCAAGAACCCACCTAATGATATATTTGTGTTACTACAAGGTTATTTTTTTCGTTCCAAAGCCAAATTCCCCAAATAAGGACAACAGCTAGAATTAATCCTTCTCTCCACAGCAAAGTGTGGACGATTTCAAAGTAGTTTAAGCCGTAGTGTAAAGCTACTAGAATGGTAGTGAATATGCGAAGAAAGTTGATGAAGAATATAGTTGGAATTGCTATTCCTATGAATTTTAGCTTTTTTTTCAAGCTTTTGATTGGCGTGGCTATAGCAAGTGCTAACAGAGCATACATGCTTTTCCAACCAGTAGAGTCCCAGGAGACTTCGATAGAATAAAACTGATTTTTATTAGCAGTTATTATCGACGATCCTTCTTGGGCAGCAGGATAGCCGAGTAGTGCTAGCGAGTTCTTGGTTAAAGTAGCAAGAAAATTCTGCAAAGGCGGGAAAGAGAGGTTAAAATAAATTACAAGGTACATAGGTATTGCTAATAAGTTAAAATTTATTAAAAAGAGAAGAATGGTTAATAGTTTTCTTTCCTTTTTCTGTAGTTTTCTAGCCATTTTATCAGCCCAGACTTTCTAACTTCTGCAAGAAGGCTTTCGAGCTTATCTTCTTTAACACATTTCACACCATCAACGTCTTGAATAAATTCCTTTTCTATCTTTATTACTGGAAATTCTAGATTGGCGACATTGATTTCTTCTTCACATTCTGTTACAAGAGCTCTTATCCCGAAGTTGTTTAACACATTAGCGTTGCTAAGAGAGTTGCAATATACTACCCTATTTTCTAGGCCTAAAAGTTTGTCCAGTTTTTCCAACTCTAAACTATTTATGCTTTCTAGCTCTACAAGAGGTTCAAACTTTTTCATTCTTATTCTTTCAAACTTTTTTAGAATGTTGTTAGCTCTTTTTAATTCTTCCAATTCTTTTCTACATTTCTCCAGTTCTTCTAGGCTGAGCTTAATTCTCTTATAGGTTAAAAGTTCAGCTTTTCTTTTAGAGAGAACACGAGTAAGAATTTCTAATTCCTTTTTTGCTTGTTCGAGCTTTTTCTCCTTTTCTTCTAAAACTTTTTCTCCTCTTTCTTTTGGCTTTTCTACTCTTTCTTCAGACTCCTCTCTTTTTCTTGTCATCTCTTCAACGATGCTTTCAACATTTTCTTTACCTTCTTTCAACAACTTTTTAATTACTTCTTCAAAAAGTTCGGAAGCACCTTTCTTAGAAAGAAGATAGCTCACTCTTGTAAAGAAGCTTCTATACCTTTTCCATGCTTTTACACATGCAGCTAGCGCATCTATTTCATGCTCGTTCTTAGCTTTGTAAACGAAAGCTTTAACTAGTTCTTGTTTTTCGAGCACAGAAAACGATATTTCTGGGTAGAAAATTTTACAGCCAAAAGAGCTTGCCAGTTTTTCTACACTCTTTGGCGGAGGGTTTACATCCGTAGCAATTATAATAGGTCTACCGAAACTTAGTATAGCTTTTATAATCTCTTCTCTTTTCCAGTCTCTTTTGCTGTGCAGATAAAGTAACTTACCCTCAATATCCACTATAGCTATAGCTGTAGTAGTTCCAGGATCAATTCCTACTATGACGTTCTTAATCAAGAATCACCATTATATTTTTCAGTTAAAACTTTTCTTATTTTTGATGCAAGCTTTTTACCTATTCCCTTAATTTTTATTAAATCTTCTTCTTTAGCGCTAAAAACTTTTTCCACGCTTCCAAAATGTTCTAGAAGCCTTTTAGAGAGTATGTTGCTTACACCAGGAATGCTTGCAACTATTCTTTCTTGCAAGAGTTTTAAATCTTTTGGTTTTTTCTTGACTTTAAAACCAACTTCTTTTCTGTTTTCTTCCTGCTCTTTTTTGGCAATCCAATAGATAGTTCTTGCTGTATCGTACGGATTTCTCGTGCTTATCAAGCTTATACCAAAATCTACAAAAAGGCTGGCAATGGCTGCTTTCAGAGCATTCTCATTTATTTCCCTGTTTGAATAACCTTCTATCAGAATTGCAGGCCTTTCAAAATTTTCCTTCAAAAGCTTAGCTTGTTCAAAGATTCTACCGTCTATAATAGAAGATATAAAGTCTGAATGAGTCTTTCTTTCTATAGCTATCCTGTTTTCTGAACAAATAAAATCTCCTACTTCTAAGTTCAACTCGTTCACAATAGCACCCATGCTCTTTAAATGTTGGATAACGTCCTTTTCTCTGTAGTCAGCAATTATTACGACTTTTGGAGGTTTCAGAATCTTTTGTGTTTCCAGAAATTTCACCTATAATTTTTGAGTTATTTTTGGAATATAAAGTTATTTTCCCGTAAAGATTAAAATTTTTGTTTTTTATCAAAGGATTCTTCTCGCCTCTCTTTCTGGAAGTACCGGAAGTTTACTACCCAAAAAGATATCTTTTTAGAAAGCAAAGATAAGAGAAATGCCAACAGAAATGGAAAAATTAACTAGCGAAGATTGGAGCAATCTAATTCAGGGGATTTTATTCAATTTTAAAATCACAGAGGAAAAATTAGGAAGGATGATTCAGGTAAGTCTAAGTAGTATTTCGAGTTGGTTAAACCAGAAATGCGACATTCCATCAGATTGCAAGCTAAAAATTCTCTCATTAATTGAGAGGAGTGGTGTATCCGTATCAAACTTAATTGACATTGGAAAAAAGGTTAAAAATTCCATTCTTTTTAATAATACTTTAGTGGATAAAACAAACTCAGTTAAAAGGTCACAATTAGATGGTGATATACTTTTTATTAGAGATAATCGATGGTTCTTGAATACACCACTTCTCTTTCCACTCAAATGCCATGGAAATGATATAAAATTTATATTTCAGAAAGAGTTTGTTATTGTCTTTTTCGAGAATAAAAATAAAGAAAATCCGCAACCATTAAAGTTGCCTAAATTAATTAGTGTAAATGAGGATTTTCTTGTCGGTTTAGGTATTTGGATAGCAGAAGGAACAAAAACGAAAAGAAACCCAAAAGTTGCAAATAGTGAGCCAGTAATAATTCAACAAGCAATAAAATTTTTCGAACATATTGGTATAAGTAAGAAAAAGTTATCAGGCTGGGTCCAGATTCATCCAAGATCACCATTCAAAAATAATGAGGACAAACTAAAAGAATTCTGGTGTAATGTAACAGGTTTCGGAGAAGAACAAATTAAAGATGTACGGGTTAAAAAAGATAGAGGTGAAAGAAGTAAAGTTAGAGTTAAGGAGATGGGTACTTTTCACTTAGGGTGTGACCTTATTCTTTCAAGGTTACTTGTTGAGGGATTGCTCTTAAACGTTGAAAAAATAATAGAAGCTGTAACAAATTCGGAGTTACCTTTCTTGAAAGGAATTGTTGCAGGAGAGGGTTGGTGTGGCCAGACAAAGCAAGGTGTGGCTAACGAAATAACTATAACTTTGAAAGAAGAAAGGTGGAGGAAATTAGTTTTAGATTTACTTTTGAAATTAGGAATAAAAGCAAAGGAGCATAAGGAAAAATTTCAAATTTTGATTTGCGGTTTTAAAAATTTAAAGAAATTAAATGATTTAAATATTTTTCAATTTCTTCCTGAAATGAAGAAACGACTTGAGGATGGTATTTTATTAAGTAAGTATAATATTTCCCTTAGGAATAAGGAAAAAATAATACAACTACTTAAAAATTCTAAAACTTCTTTTACTAGTAAAGAAATTTCTGAGTTATTAGGTATGGGAAGAAGTAATGTTAATTCATTGTTAAAAGAATTGCTAAAAGAAAATAAAATTTCATGTACCTTAGGAAGAGGCAAAATTCCTCATAAATGGTATTGTTAATCTGGTTTGATCCAATCTAACAAGGATTTTTTGGGTTTAATTTTTTTAGTAGTTCGTTCCTTCATGCTATAAACAATTTTCTTCATTTTTTTCTCTTTCTGGTAGCTGCTCCAGAAAAATGCTTCATCTCTCGTAGATTTGGTAATAAGAAATATAACTCTACCTGGTATCTGTCTCCCTACACGTCCACGTCGTTGAATAACACGAATAGGTGAGCTGACTTGGTCATAAAATATAGCTGCATGGCTAGCTACCAAATCAAGACCCTCTTCTGAAATTTGTGAACCTATCAAAACGTTAAAGTCACCGCTTGCGAATCTTTTTATAGTTTCAATTTGTTGTTGTTGAGTCAGTCCTTTACCCTTCTTTATAGCTTGTCCTATCAGGATTTCAGATTTTATTCCATTTTTTCTCATAAGTTCATTTATCTTGTCTATGGTACTTCTATAGTTTGCAAAAACAATTATCCTGTTTGATGGATTTTCTCTCAACAAATCCTTAACTATATACAAAAGTTTTTCAAGCTTAGGATGCTCGATTCCTCTAGAATAAAGATCTTCTGTAATTTTTATTGCTTCCCTTATTCTTGGATCTCTGATGAGTTCTTTATCACTTCTTCTTTTGCTAGATTTAATTTTTTCAAAAAATTCAAGTAATGGAGAAACTCCTTGAGTTTCCAAAAGTTCTAAAGCATGCTCTATTTTTATAGCTTCTACAACTCTGATTATAGCCCACATAAAAGAATAATCCCTTGAGCCTTCCATCATCTTTTGACTAAACTTTTCTTGAAGCATTAACAAAGACTTTTTAGTTGGTCTGAGAGTCTGAAGGAAGTTGTGGTCTCTGAGCCAGAAAAGATTTTCTTTTAATCTTTCTTCAAGCAAAACTTTAATTTTTTTAAAATCTTCCGGCAAATCAACATAAACCCAATCTTTTGATATAGGCTGAACATATTTTTTCATATCTTCGTCTAGTTCAGTTCTTATTTCAACAGCTTCTATGAAAAGGTTTTTCTTTATTTCTTCTATTTTTTCAAAACTTCCTCCTGGAGAAGCAGTTAAAGCAAGGATTAAAGGATTTTTTGCCTGTTCCATATACTTTCTTGCAACATAAGTATAGGCATAATCTTTAACTGCACGATGGCTTTCGTCAAAAGTTATGAAACTAAAATTTTCTAGAGTTAATCTTCCGTTTTTCAAATCATTCTGAATGCATTGAGGAGTAGCAGCTATAACTTTTGCTTTTTTATACATTTCCTTTCTTTTTTCTGGGTTTATTCTTCCTGTTATCAGAACTATCTCTTCAGGGTTTATCCTTGTAAAATTTTCGAAAGTTTTTTTATGCTGAGCAGATAAAGGGCGAGTGGGGCTAGCTATAAGAATTTTGCTATCTGGATATTTTTCCAGTCTTTGAACTCCTACCAAAAGTGAAATGATGGTTTTTCCTGTGCCAGTTGGCAGAACCACAAGAGTGTTTTTTGTGCTTGCTGTTTCAGCTATTTTAAGCTGGTATTCTCTTGGTTGTATCAAATCTGTTCTTAAAAGGTCCATACAACTCTCAATTCCAATTGCTACTATTTAAATTTTGAATTTGTTTAGAAGATGAACTTTTCTTCTAGAATTCTTGCTGAACCTCCTACCGATTTTATCTTAAGAGCTACTTTTATCAAGTCGGAAAGGTTTTCATGCTCCCAGACTGAAAACTGTATCATCTTTG
>Ga0080004_1164259_pt1 | contig 175790 bp, 182 predicted proteins | sample WasSprMetagenome_FD_69207 | JGI IMG/M metagenome (GOLD analysis project Ga0080004, IMG submission 69207) | Sulfidic aquatic microbial communities from Washburn Spring, Yellowstone National Park, USA - WS (SPADES assembly) (version 2) | ecosystem: Environmental > Aquatic > Thermal springs > Hot...
AAATTTTTAAGTAAACATCTACATAATTCTGCAGAATGTGCCGAATCCTTTAGGATTGGGCTTTTTAGCCCATCATCCTCCAATTTTGACGTACAATCCAGCCCCTTCGAGCCCCTCTTTTATATATCTTAGTCTTCTTTTGTTGGAGCACTATATCCTCTCATCTTGTATTCCATGCCTAGTCTGTCATACTTTTCGCTTACGTCATGAAAGGGCAGTATATTGATTTCATTTACTCTGCTAACTTTCTTTCATAAAAATGTTGAAAGTGGTCCCGCGGGCAGGATTTGAACCTGCGACACTCCGGTTTCTGTGCGCCCGGTAGGCTGAAGAGGCCTGCCCTTGGCAGACCCTACAGCCGGAAGCTCTACCAGGCTGAGCTACCGCGGGCTCATTTTATTGTCATTTTTGGGAAATTATAAATTTTCTCCGGCATTCCAAGGTTTTTACCGAAAAATCTGATTGTTTTATACTCGTATATTTGGAAAGGATGGGACTAAAAACATATCTTCTTAAAAAATTAAGGATTTTGAAACCTTGTCCAGCATCACTCGTAGGTTGACTGGCTTTGCTCTCTCATGAATTGGTAGAGATAATAAACGCCACCCGCACCTTTTCCGGTTGAGCCGCTTCTCTTCCAGCCGCCAAAGGCTTGAACACCTACGACCGCGCCGGTGGTCGAACCGACCGTTCTGTTCGCATAAACTACGCCGGCCTGTATCTTATTAAAGAACATCTCAATCTCCTCCTTGTTTTCCGAGAAGATGCCAGCAGTCAAACCATAGTCCGAGTCATTCGCCATCTCTATCGCTTCCTCTAGCGTATTGAACTCTTTGAGCAAGAGAATCGGTACGAACAGCTCCTCCCTCCAAAGCCTATGCTCCCTCGGCAGACCTTCTACGACTGTAGGCTCAACATAGAAACCATTAGCAAGTTCGCCCTCCTTGAGAACCCTGCCACCGTACAATACCTTCCCGTCCTTCTTTGCGAGCTCCACGTACTCCACGTAACTATTAAGAGCTCTTTCATTTATCAAAGGTCCCATGAAAACATCCCTCCTCCTTGGGTCGCCCACTTTAAACTCTGGTAACCTTTCCAGCAGTCTCTTGAGGAATCTATCCTTAATGTTTCTATGGACTAGCAGTCTTGAGGTCGCGCTGCACTTCTGGCCTCCATAACCGAAAGCCCCTCTTATCACACCTTCTACGGCCTTCTCTATGTTCGCGCTTTCCGTAACTATCGTTGCGTTCTTGCCACCCATCTCCGCTATGAAAGGTCTGGGTGCCTTAGAGCTGAAACGGGCATATAACATGGAGCCAACCTCCCAGGAGCCGGTGAACGCTATGCCCATCAGGTTTTCGTTTTCCAAAAACTCATCTTGCACATCCCTTCCAGAACCGGTTATGTAATTCACGACGTTCTTCGGTACACCAGCCCTTATCAAAATTTCATAATACTTTAATGCGATGTAAGGTGTATCGCTCGCTGGCTTTAGTACTAAAGTATTTCCGGTGACGAGGGCACCGCTACTCATGCCTACAAGTATCGCCAAAGGGAAGTTAAACGGCGATATGATTGCCCACACACCGTAGGGCTTCATCACGCTTATAGCACGTTCACCGGGATAAACAGAACCCATTTTCTTTACGAACCCATCATTGCTCTCCACCAGGTATGCATAATACCTTAGATAATCTATGGCCTCATCGACGTCTGCCATCGCCTCAAACCTATTCTTACCGTTCTCAAGGGTTATGGTTGCCGCTAAAATGAACTTTTCATCCGACATAATGTCTGCTGCCCTTCTTACTATCTCGACCCTTTTCCTCCAGTCTAAGTAACCCCAGTATTCGAACCCCTCTTTAGCAGATTCTATAGCCTTCCTAACGTGCTCCCTTTGAGCTTTTTGGAAATAACCTATGATTATTCGCGTATCTATAGGTGACCTGTCTACGAACTCGCCCGCATTCGAGTAGACCGGCTCGCCGCCTATGTAGAGGGGATGATGCTTCCCCAATTGGGAGCTGACCTCTTCTAGGGCTTTTTCGTACTTTCTATGGAAATCTTCGGCAAGGCCAGACTGGGACATCCTTAACCATGTCATTTCGTTTACAAAAGCCTTCTGCATAGAAATAGTGTAGGATAAAACAACGTTAAAAAGTTGTCTGAGAAATATCCCCCATTTTCTAGCACTTTTTGCGAATTTCCGGTGAAATTTTTATTAAAAAGGAAAGCTTTAATTTTTCGTTTAGTGGGAATGCGGGGGTTGCCAAGCCTGGTCAACGGCGCAGGACTGAGGCTCCTGTCCCGTAGGGGTTCGTGGGTTCAAATCCCACCCCCCGCACATATATTTTGGGCTAAACCTTATTTGCTGGGCTTTAGGAGCAAGCACATAAGAGACTCATAGTTCAAATCCAGGCACCCATAATACCAGAGAAAAAGCTTACATGCTAATGATACCCTAGTCCCGTCTTCATAGTTAAGAAACATCTATTGGATTTGAACTATCTTAACTAGATGTATAGGTTCGTCTTTTAATCCATAAGTTAGTACTATTACTTCTCCGCTTTTTACTTCCCCCGAAGACCTCAATGTAGAAAGCATCTCTTCAAGACCCTCAAAATATTCTAAGGTTTCTACCTTCACTGGTTTAACCCCCCAAAGTATTGAGAGCTTACGTATCGTCTTAATATAGCCTGAGCATGCATATACTTCAACATTTGGACGGTTACGTAATATTCTTAAAGCTACCTTACCAGTCTTTGTGTAGATTGCAATTGAGGCCCTTAGAGATTCGGCTAACATTGTTATTCCTTCAGCAAATCTATCTCTAATATCTGCATCTCTCGGTAGCCTAATCTTTCTAGGTGTAATTGTTAAATCGTATGTTTCAATAACTTTTTTCAACCACTTAACAGCTTCTACAGGATACTTACCTGCAGCTGTTTCACCCGTCAGCATTAATGTATCTACCCCATCTCTAACTGCAGATAGTATATCTACTATCTCGCTTCTAGTCGGTACGGGGTTATCTATCATCGACCCCAGTAGCTGTGTGGCTACTATTACCGGTTTACCTTTCTCCAAGCATTTCTCCACGATAGATTCTTGAAGCCGAGGTACTTGTTCCAATCCAAAATGCATTCCAAGATCGCCTCTTGCAACGAGTAATGCATCTGAAGCGTCAATTATCTCGGTAAGATTATTCACCGCTTGGACGGTCTCTATCTTACTTATAACCCCAAGTTCTACTCCACCTAAAGAAGCTAGCGTAGACTTAAGAAGTTCCACATCTTTGACATTTCTAACATAACTTAACCCAATATAATCAAGATCATTTGATACGGAGAATCTCACGGCTTCTAAGTCTCTGTTTGAGAGTGTGGGTAGGTCTATCTCTTTACCTTTTACTACTATAGCTTTCCGTGAACTTATCTCTGCAGGTGTTAAAGCTTTAACTGTGACTTCTCCTTTCTCAACCTCTACTACTTGAAGTTGGATTCGTCCATCGTCCATTAAAAGAATGTCACCGACATTAATATTGTAAAAGAAAGGCTCGAACGGTATTGGAAGAACCTTCTCATCAGAACCTTCGATCCTATCCTTACATATCATCTTAGCTAAATCATTCTTCTTCAAAATTACTTTATCCTTTATCTCTCCTAGCCTAATAGAAGGGCCCGGAAGGTCTCCTATCAGTGCGATATGTTTGTTTAAATTCTTACATGCATCTTGTATTAAGTCTACATATCTTTTCCATTCATCAACGTTCCCATGGCTAAAATTTATTCTGAAAGCAGAAGCTCCTAACTCGATAATCTCCTTAATCTTCTCCGGCTCTGCCGAAGCTGGACCTATAGTTACAGCAATCTTCGTCTTCAACTTGTTTCCAGCATGTCTCTCATAACAGTAAGTTAAAGAGTTTACTGCAGCAGAGAAGTCGGAACGATAAGGAGGAAGCTCGTTATAAATCAATTTGGATACAGCTCAGAGTATTCGATTAAGCCAACACATCGTCTTTTTCACGAAGATTAGTTTAACTCTTCTGAACCTGATCAACTGCTTTTGTATATAGATCCATGTTGATGCGTGGGCAGTATGGGTCGGGCCCGTCGAAGTTCTTGAATATGATGTATGATCTAGCATAGCATCCCCCCATGCATGACTCTCTTACGTTGCATGATTTGCATGGTTCTCTCAACCTTGGATTCATAACTTCATTCATCTCCCTGCTCTGGAGGTACTCTTTGACGGCCTGCCTGAATCCCCCCTTCACATTGCCGAGCCTTATGTCTAGAATATCGCAGAGGAGTATGTCTCCAGCTGGATCTATATCGATAACCCTGCCCCTTCTACAGTCGGCCCAGGTGGAGATGTATCTGGGGTCTATGATCAGCTTTCCAGGGACATAGCACCAGACATTGATCCAATATCCGAGGCTTTTCGCGACAGACTCCGCCGACTTTAACGCCGTGATAAGCTGACTAGTGCTCGGTGCAATCTCCTGGCTAGCCCTCCCAACAGGCATCACCGGTATCATGCAGGCATCATCGGCTCCAAACCTCTCAGCGAGCTCGACATATTCTGCAGCATCCAGATAATTCAAGCTATTTATCGTCATAACGGTCGAGAAACTGAGGCCAGCTCTTCTGACAACCTCAACCCCTCTCATTAGTTTATCCCAAGTTCCCGGACCTCTAATGCGCTCATGAACCTCCCTGCGCGATCCCTCCATGCTAATAAACAAGTAAGCATAGTACCTCTCGAGTACTTCGGCAGCCTTTTCATCTAAGCATTGCGCATTAGTGTTAATGCTGCATTCGATGCCATAGTCATGTGCTCGCCTAAGACATTGTTCCAGGTCTGGGTTTATCAGCGGCTCCCCCCCGGTTATGCCTATATACGATACACCACATTCAGCAAGCTCATCAATCAACTTGAGCTTCTCCTCGAGCTTAAGCTCCTCAACATCTATGAACCTATTTGCATAACAATGGATGCACCTGAGATTACATGTTCCATTCATTATCCATATAACCGCTTGAGGAATTACAGCATCATTGCTCAAGCTCTCACCGCTAGCTCCTTAGAAGAAAGGCCTAATACTTCTTCCCGCCGAGCATTATTTATACCTAAAGCGCGGAATGTTAAAAAGTAACGTCTCATCTATTTAGCCAGCCACATAACATGAGGATATCGAGTGCGTTGGGCGTGAGAACGAGCATCATAAGACCTTTTGATCCTTGGAGGGGTAGACTTTGCACATGCCCATCGAAGTTTTCTTTTGACCCTTATACTGGGTGTGAGCATGGCTGCCTCTACTGTTATGCCTCATCATATGTTAAGAGGTTTCATGAATGTAGGCCTAAGAAGAATCTCCTAAGGCTCGTTAGAGGTGATGTGGCTCGGCTGCCCGACAACGCCCTCATCTCCATGTCGAATAGCTCTGATCCCTATCCACCAATGGAGCGGGATATGCAGTTTACGAGACGCTGTCTAGAAGAGTTTCAAGGAAGGAACCTGAGGATTCTGATCATAACGAAGAGCGATCTAGTTCTCAGGGATCTTGAGCTTCTTAAGAGGCTTAGGTGCGTGGTGACGATGACGATAACCACCCTTGATGATGGTCTTGCTCGTAGGCTTGAGCCCGGTGCGCCCCTGCCCTCAAGGAGGCTTGATGTTGTGGAGAAGCTCAGCTCGGAGGGAATCATGGTCGGCGTCCGCATAGACCCGATAATCCCATACCTGAATGATGAGGGAGTCATGGATCTCCTGAGGGAGATTAGGGATGCTGGCGCTGTTCATGTCACATTTAGCACGTTTAAGCCGAGGTCTGATTCTTGGGCGAGGATTGAGAAGACCTTCCCGTATGTTGCTGAGAAGCTTAGGCCCCTCTATTTCGATGGGGGTGAGCTGGTCGGGAGAAGTCGATATCTTCCTAGGCCAGTGAGGTTCAGGCTCATGAAGATGGTTGCGGATGAATGCCGAAAGCTTGGCCTAACCTTCGCCTGCTGTAGAGAGGGCTTCGTGGAGTTGAACACGGGCGCTAGCTGTGACGGGAGCCACCTGATACCAGCAAGGCCATATTCATAAGAACAAAAGCTATTATTGGCAGAAAAGTCCAGTTGTGCCATCCGCAGAAGAGCATCCATATAGTCAACAGAATCCTTGAAGCTTTCAAGAAAGGCGAAAAAGATGTGGCGGAGTTCTGGATCCAAAAAGGCAGGTGTTAACCTATGGCACTTAGATGGCAAGACTTTAAGTCAGACGTTTTTGTTGATTGGTGTCCAGGATGTGGAAATTACGGCATACTGTTGGCTTTGCAGATGGCTCTGGCAGAACTGGCACTTGAACCCCATAGAGTCGTATTAGTGTCCGGAATAGGTTGTTCTGGCAAGACCCCACATTTCGTAAAAGTTAACGGAGTTCACACACTTCATGGTAGGACCCTGCCATTCGCACAGGGAATAAAGATTGCGAATCCAGATTTAGAAGTTATAGCTATAGGCGGTGATGGTGACGGGCTAGGAATAGGCATAGGCCATTTTGTTAACGCGGGAAGGAGAAACGTGGATATGACCTATCTGATACACGATAACGGGGTTTATGGACTTACTAAGGGACAAGCCTCACCAACACTTAAGTTGGGCTTAAAAGTTAAAGCAATACCCAAACCGAACATTAATGAAGCCGTGAATCCACTAATCGTTGCCCTTGCAGCGGGATACACTTTTGTTGCAAGATCTTATGCTTACGACACCAAACACTTGAAAGAAATAATAAAACAGGCAATTCAGCACAAGGGACTAGCCTTAGTAGATATACTACAACCGTGTCCAACATACAATGATATAACTACAAAAGAGTGGTATGCTGGCGAAGATCGGATAGATCCCAAAACCGGTAAACCAGTACCAAGACTTTACAAGTTAGAAGATGTGGGATACAACCCCGTTGTGCATGATTTAAGTGAAGATTTTAGTAAAAAACTTGCCGCCATGGAAAAAGCTAGAGAATGGGGTGATAAAATCCCCATCGGGGTTTTCTACAAGAATGAACTAATACCTACGTTCCAAAAACGCATAACCCAAAGGATACCGTTTTATATGAAAAACCCGCCAGCTAAACAAAAAATCTGCGATGATGCAGGTTCGCCTATAACCGATGTTGATGTTTTATTTAAAGAATTAAAGGTGACATAAATAACCCAAAAGTTACACAATACCGAATTTTGCTTAATCTTCATTCTTCAATAACGTATTTGACTCTGAATCTCTCGTATCCATGTTCTTTGAAACTTTCGACCTTCATTTTTACATCAATTAATTTTTGCAATTCGTAAATGAAATCTTCAAAGTAGTCGAACACTCCACAAGTCCTGCAGAAACTTCCTTCAAAATCTAACACAAGCTCTTTATCGCTTATTTTAACAAGCTTAGCTTTAGCTTCCGGGCTTCTGTATTTATTGTATTCTTCTATTGTCTTCAAGATGGAATCTTTAAAACTCAGCATCGATTTTTGATCATTCTCTAAGACATTCGGCCTCTTGACGCTTTCTAAGACTATCGCCGGGCAGACTCTTCTAACACCTTCCCGCGACTCAAGGTCTTTTATGAAGCTCGAGAGTTCTTGCGAGCTCTTAAACCAGCATTCTGCTACGAGCATGTGGTCACCGCTCGTTAAGTATAGTCTAACGGTTTCCTCCTTATTCCTTAACTCTTCCATAACTTTGAGTAAATGCTCCGGCTCCGCATCCAGCCCTATTATCGCCAGCACTTCGTAGCCTAGCCTCTTGGGATCTACCTCAACGGTATATTTCTTTATTACGCCTAGGTCCTCAAGGCGCTTGATTCTCTTCCTCACAGCAGCCTCCGAGACCCCGAGCTTCTTGGCTATCTCAACATAAGATGTCCGAGCATTTTCCATGAGTAGCTTAATGAGGGTAAGGTCCGATATTCGAACCATAATGTTTATTATAATCAACTATAATATATACATAACGCAAATTGAGGTGTTCGAAATGGAGCAAGTTCGTGTTACGTTATTAGGAGAAAAAGCTCCTAGTTTCGAAGCCCAAACAACGCATGGAGTAATAAAGTTTCCAGATGACTATAAGGGCAGGTGGGTGGTGCTGTTTTCACATCCAGCCGACTTCACGCCCGTTTGCACCACGGAGTTCGTCGCATTCCAAAAGAGGTATGATGAATTCAAGAAGCTAAACTGTGAACTCATCGGCCTCAGTATAGATCAGGTCTTCAGTCACATAAAATGGGTGGAGTGGATTAAAGAAAAGCTTGGCGTCGAGATACGGTTTCCGATAATCGCCGACGATCAGGGGAATATAGCATGTATGCTGGGCATGATTCATCCTGGAAAGGGAACGAATACCGTTAGAGCCGTCTTCATAATCGACCCCGAAGGTGTTGTTAGAGCGATACTCTACTATCCGCAGGAGGTCGGTAGAAACATGGACGAGATCTTGAGACTCGTTAAAGCCCTTCAAGTCTCGGATGAGAAGAAGGTGGCGCTGCCGGCAAACTGGCCGAATAATGAGCTTATAGGAGACAAGGTAATAATACCGCCGGCGCGCGATGAGAAGACCGCCAAGGAGAGGCTGGAGAGGGCGAAGGCAAAGGAGATCGAGTGCTACGACTGGTGGTTCTGCTACAAGAAGCCCTAAAATACCAGATTCTACACAATCATTAGAATGAGATAACATGACCCAAAAACTCCAAGTATACAAGTGCAATGTTTGCGGCAACATCGTGATGGTGATGCACCCGAGCTTCGGTGAACTTGTATGTTGCGGCCAGCCGATGCAGCTACTAGAGGAGAAGACGGAGGACGTCGGTATGGAGAAACACGTTCCCGTGATAGAGAGAACAGCGACTGGGGTAAAGGTGAAGGTCGGCTCAATACCCCACCCCATGGAAGGAAATCATTACATCGAATGGATCGAGTTGACCGCGGATGACAAGGTCTACATAAAGTTCCTGAAACCAGGCGACGCTCCGGAGGCGGAATTCCCGGTCAAGGCCGAGAAGCTCTCAGCCAGAGAGTACTGCAACATCCACGGACTCTGGAAGTCCAAGTAAACCCTTTTCTTTTATTTTTATCAAGGTTTTTTACATAGCAATCAATTTCTTCTATTATATGAAGGCTGTTGGAGATACGAGTCCTAGAATAATATCGCGAGAGATTGAAAGTGGGTTTTACTTGCTGAGGGTTGATGATGAAAAGGTGAATTATTTCGAGGCCATTTGGAGCATTCCCGAGAGGATAACCTATAACGCTTATCTCCTTGTCGAGGATGGCGGTGCTGTTTTATTCGATGGCTGGAAGACAGTCTATGCCGATGATCTTATCGAAGCTATTAGGGGGATCGTGAGTCCCCGGGACCTTACGCATGTTATAGTTCACCATGTTGAGCCGGATCACTCAGGCTCCTTACCAAAGGTTTTGGAGGCTAATGGGTTTAGGGCTGAGGTGGTGACTAATCCCATGAGTAAGCCTATGATTGAGTCCTTTTACAAGATATGCCCAAAGTTCAGACTGGTGAAGGATTGTGAGGAGATCTCGGCGGCCGGGGAGAAGATCAAGTTGATCAACACGCCATGGCTACACTGGCCCGAGACCATGATGAGCTATCTAACGAATCGGAGAATATTGGTCCCATGCGATGCCTTCGGTGGATACTCGATTCCAAGAATGATACTTGATGAGGATGATGAGGTTGTCCGGGAGTATCTACCGAGCGTCAGGAAATATGTCGCGACGGTAATAGGGTTTTACAGGCAGTATATAATCCGGAACATAGAGAAGCTCCAGAGCCTTCAACTGGATATCGAAATTATAGCTCCAGCTCATGGGCTCATCTGGAAGAGAAATCCGCGGCTGATCTTAGACTATTACAGAAGCTTAGCTGAGGGTCGCCCCGACGGCAACAAGATCTTGGTAGTCTCCGGCTCGATGTACGGCTTGATGGAGAAGGCCGCGAGAATCGCTGTGGAGGAGGTTGAAAGGCTTGGAGGAAGGACGGCCTTTTACCAGTTCAACGACTTGGAGCAACCACCTTTCTCGGAGATTATAGGAGATGCTATTGACTCGAGGGCAATCATACTCGCCGCGCCCACCTATGAGGCAGGGGTTTACCCACCGATCGACCATCTGGCATATCTGATAACTAAGAAGATCCCACCCAAGCCCGCACTCATCTTGGGCTCTTACGGCTGGGCTGGCATCGTCGCTAAGAAGCTCTCGGAAAAATTGACGGGCGCTGGTTTCAAGGTAGTCGAGATGATCGAGTTTAGGGGATCCCCAAGCGAGGAGGATGCTCGGAGAATTAGAGAAGGTGTCAGAAGACTCCTTGAATCGTCATAAAGACAAGCTTTGACCACACTTTGGGAATACCCCAAGCTACTGGCTTTACAGGGCGTCGAGGAATGCCTGATATTAGAGAGGCTGAATAGGTTCACGTTAAGGGTTGAGGTTAGGGGCCGGGAGAGCTTTGCATTCCTACAAAACACCGGAAGGCTTCTGGACTATGTGGTACGCGGAAAAAGAGGCTTCTGCATTCCAATAGAGAAACCCCGAAAACTCTCGAGAAGACTTTTCGCAATTTCAGAGAATGTCCTCGCCGCGATCGTGGACACGTATCTCCAGTCGAGAGCTTTCGAGGAAGCGATTGGCCGTGGCCTCATACCTTGGCTCAGGGGCTGCCGAATCTCGAGGAAAGATGTCTTGTTAGCTGGAACAAAGATAGATTACCTCATGCTCTGTGAACTGAAAGATGTGCTCGTAGAGCTTAAGAGTGCTGTTCTGAGGCTTAACCATCATGCATCTTATCCTGATTGTCCTTCTAGTAGAGCCGTAAGACAAGTAAAGGGATTACTCGAGTCTGTCAAGCGCGGCACCCGGGCGATTCTCGTATTCATCGCAGCCATTCCACACGTTAAGGGCTTTAAGCTCAACTATGAGATGGATCCAACATTATGCGAACTCATAGCGAAGGCTCATGCGGCCGGACTAGAAATTAGAGGCATTCAAATGGTGTATGAGTCAACGGACTCCTCAATAATGCTCCTGAACTCAGACCTTCCGATCGAGATTTAAATTGCCCGAATTCTTAGCCGTAAAGATGACAAGCAACATAATGCCCGGCTTTGAGCTCTAGGAGTTTTGGCTCGTCCTGAGCGCAAACATCCTTTACATAAGGACATCTCGGATGAAACCTGCAACCCTTTGGCGGATTTGCAGGGCTCGGAGGCTCTCCCTTCAGTATTATCCTCCTACGCCTAATCTCCGGATCCGGTATCGGTATCGCCGAGAAAAGCTCTTGTGTATATGGATGCAACGGATTCTTGAAAAGTTCCTTCGATTCCGCAAGCTCTATTATCTTTCCGAGATACATCACGCCGACCCTATCACTTATCGCCTCGATTATCGATAGATCATGGCTTATGAAAAGGTAAGTTAGGCCCATTGTTTGCTGAAGGTCTTTGAAGAGATTTATGAGTGATGCCCTCACGGAGACGTCAACAGATGAAGTCGGCTCGTCAAGGACTACGAACTTCGGATGCGTGATCAGCGCCCTTGCGATCGCAATCCTTTGCCTCTGGCCTCCGCTGAATTCGTGAGGATACCTGTAGAGGTGCTCGCTCGAAAGACCAACCTGCTCGAGCATCTTTAATGTGCGTTCCTCAGCTTCCCTTCCCTTGCATATTCCTTGAACTATCAGCGGCTCAGAGACTATGTCTTTCACAAGCATCCGTGGGTTAAGGGAAGTCGAAGGATTTTGGTAGACTATCTGCATATGTCTTCTGAGTCTCTTTAACTCTCTTCCCTTCGCACGTGCGATGTCCAAATCATCGTAACCGTCTTCGTTCTGTAAGTCTTCTGGAATTGTCCCGTCGGGATCGAAAAATATCCTACCAGAGTCAGGATCCAACAGCCTTATTATTGTCTTTCCAAGAGTCGTCTTTCCACAACCCGACTCGCCGACGAGTCCGAAGGTCTCACCCTTCCTTATTGATAGACTCACACCATCGACCGCTTTCACTTCACCGACCTTCCTACCGAAAATCCCTCCCCTTATCGGAAAGTACTTCCTTAACCCAAGTGCCGCGATTATGTTACCCATACTCAACCACCGTAAAGCAGGCACGCTACTTGATGTTCTTCAGAAACTTTTACGAGTGCTGGGACTTTGTGTTTGCATTCATCCATCATGTACTGACACCTCGGATGGAACCTACAACCGCTCGGTGGATTGACCAAGTTCGGAACGGCTCCCGGAATTGATTTGAATGGAGAACCCGGCCTTGGAATTGATTCAAGGAGTGCCTTTGTGTACGGATGTAGTGGATTTTTAAACAATTCCTTAACCGGGGCCACCTCAACGACATTCCCAGCGTACATCACGGCTACCCTATCGCTTATCTCCGCGATGACCCCCATATCATGCGTGATATATATAACGGATGCTCCGAACCTTTGCTTTAACCTCATAATCAGATCGAGTATCTGTGCTTGCACGGTCACGTCTAAGTTTGTCGTTGGTTCATCCGCCAGAAGTAGGGTTGGCGAGCATGAGAGAGCTATCGCTATCACTACTCTTTGTTGCATCCCTCCACTGAGCTCATGTGGATAAGCGTCTACTACTCTATGTGGGTCCGGAATTTCCATGAGTCTCAGCAACTCGATTATCTCCTCGCGAACTATCTGCCTAAGCCTTCTTGTAATTATGTTCTTTATGATTGGAAGCCTTCTCATGAATCGTAGGCTGATTGAATTTGGATTCTCCAACATCTTGCTATATGCCCAAAGTTCAAGCCCAGCTGCGAACCCTCCATTCCCATCCTTTATCTCTCTCTTAAGGTGCTGGATCGCTCTCTCAAGCATCTCTCCGAGTCTATGAGAAAAAATCGCTTCGGCGATCTGTTCTCCAACCCTGTAAAGCGGGTTGAGGGCAGCGTTCGGCTCTTGGAATATTATTGATATCTCCTTCCCACGTATTCTGAGGAGCTCGTGTTCATTCAGCTTGAGTATGTTAACGACATCTCCGTCGCTCTTCCTGAAGAATATGTCTCCGTTCTCGACCTTGCCCGGCGGCGGCGTCAGGGCCATTATCGTGAGAGCAGTTACCGACTTTCCGCTTCCAGTCTCTCCGACGATTCCCAAAGTCTCGCCTTTCCTAAGTTGTAAGTTTGCTCTTTCAATCGCCCTGACTATCCCCTCATAAGTGTAGAACCTTACGACTAAGTCCTTAATCCTCAGGTGTTCATCGTCGTTCAGCACCATCCAATCATCGCCTCCTGATCATTGGATCAAGAGCATCCCTGAGAGCATCGCCGAGCATGTTCCAGCCCATTACGAATAAGAATAGGAAGATTCCTGGAATAATCCAAACATGCCAGTATGCGAACGGGTTTTGTGCTGTCCCGATTATCCAGTTCCTCGAGAGTGAGATGAGCTGTCCCCAGTCTGCATACCCCTCCGGAGGTCCTAGGCCCAAGAAGCTCAGCGCCGCGGCGGTCAGCACGACTGATCCTATGTCCAGGGATGCCATAACTATGAGGGGGAATATTGCGTTTGGGAGCACATGCCTGAAGATAATTCTAAAGTCCGAACAACCTATAGCTTTGGCCGCCTCAACAAAGTCCTCAGAAGTTATCCTGAGGAACTCTCCCCTCACAAGTCTCGCATAGGCAGGCCACCAAACCAAGACTAATGCAAGCGTTATGCTGTCGAGGCCAGGTCCGAACGCCACGGCCAATGCCATGGCTAATATTAAGGCAGGGAACGCGAGGATTATGTCAGTTATCCTCATCAAGGCCTCGTCAATTATCCCCTTATAGTATCCGGCTAGAGCACCAATCACAATCCCTATTAGAATACTCGCCACCACTACCAAAATTCCAATTCTGTACGCAGTCCTCGTTCCCCATATTATTCCATAGTAGAGGTCGTACTGACCCTGTGTCGTGCCAAACGGGTTCTTGGGACTCGGAGGCTGTGGGATAGGGGAGTATCCGTATCTCGGGATCATATAGGGATCTCGCCCGGTTATTGGAGGAGCGAGCAAGGGTGCAGCGATAGCAATTATCGTGAAGAATATCACGATCGCTAGCCCAGCTATCGAGAGCGGGTTTTCCCTTATTCTTCGCAGCACGAACTTCAGTTCTTTTATTCTCGGATTCTCCTCTCTAACGACTTTCCTATCGAGCATGCTAGATCACCCCAGTCTTATCCTCGGGTCTATGTATGCATAGAGTATGTCGACGATCAAGTTCGCTACGACAAAAAGCGTGCCAGCAAACAGTGCGAATCCGAGTACAGCAGAGACGTCGAGTTGCGTCGCCGCACGAGCAGCGAAGTAGCCGATACCCTTGATTTCGAAGACAGTCTCAGTTATTACCATTCCAGAAAGCATGGAGGCCGTCAGGAGCCCAGAGAGTGTTATGATTGGAATCAGGGCATTCTTTGTTACGTGCTTGTCTATCACAACCCTCTCCTTGAGCCCTCTTGCCCTTGCGGCTATGACATAGGTCTTATTCAGTTGTTCGAGCATGCTAGACCTCATGACCCTCATCAGAACTGCAACATTTATGATAACTAAGGTAGTTACTGGAAGGATTAGATGGCTCAGAGCATCAAGTAGTACTGTCCCGTTGAGATTCAGGATCGCATCTATCGTGTAAAGGCCAGTGTATGTCTTAAACTGTCCCGAAAGGACTAGGGCCTCTGCCCATGTGCTCAACCTTCCCGGCCCGAATATTCCAAGGCCACCGTAGAACACAGCAAGGAGTACGATTCCGAGCCAGAAGGACGGAAGAGACCAACCAATTATCGCCATGCTCCTCAATAAGTGGTCGATTGCGGTATCCTTCTTGACAGCAGCAACCTTTCCAAGGATAATGCCTACGAGTATCGTCAGGGGTGCTGCATAGAGCGTGAGTTCCAAGGTTGCCGGGAAATAGTTTATCAGCGCGCTGAGGACCTGCATACGTGCTGACTGCGACCAGCCGAGGTTTCCTTGCAAGACTTGCTCGATCCATTTAAAGTACTGAATGTAGAACGGCTGGTTTAATCCATACTTCTGGATTATCGCTTCAATATTCCTGATTTGGCGTGGATCTGTTATGTAAAGAGAAGCACGCATGTAAGGGTCAAACAACTGGCTAACAGCAAATATCAGGAGGGTCACGCCGATGAGCACTGGCACTAACAGGAGGGCCCTCCTGATCACATAATTCCTCAAGCTGGTAACCAATGTTTTGTCATGAGGTTAAGATACATCCTATTAATTAATTTTAGCCGCAAAAAGACAAAATAAAAAAGGAATTTTGGGTTTTACTCTTGAGCAGGTGTCACGTAGCCTTGCCACTCGGCGAATGTACCCTTTGAATGCATGTATGGGAACACAAAGTTATGCATGTCCGGGTAGTCAGCAAGCCATCCTATTATGAAGACTGGCAATTGTCCCCTTACCATTGCCTTGAGATAGATAGGCCACTCAACAGCTCTAACCTCGACCTTGAACTTCGGGTTTAAGCTCTCAAGGTTCTCCTTCAACATCTCGGAAACGGCCTTACGTTCTTCGTTTCCAGTGTTATAGAGTATTACGATCTTGAAGCCCTTCTCCCAGACCTGTCCTCCCCATGCCCTTTGGAGGTGCTCTTTAGCCTTATTCAAGTCTAACGTATAAACTGGCTGGTCGGGATTAAAGAATGGTAGTCCTTCAACTCCCGGACCTGGAACATGTTTCGCCTCACCAAGGAACACTTCGTTCACTAGTCTATCGTAGTCTATTGCGTATGCGAAGCCAAGTCTCACGTCAATGTCGCTGAAGAAGTCAGGAGGTATTCCTTCTCCATCAAGCTTTCCGCTTCCTATGTATGGACTCGTTGGGTCGATTTTCATTGTGAAGAATATTGCATCATTTTGGGTCGTCGGCAAGTCCTTAACGCACCTTATTCCCTCGATCCCCTCTAACTCCTTGATATACTGTCTCGGAACGTAAACGATGTCAGCATCCCCTTGTATGAACATGAGTTTCCTTGTAGACCACTCATCAACGCTTTTGACTACTGCTCTCTTTAGTTGTGCCGGTCCTCGGAAGTAGTCGTCGAACCTAACTAGGGACACTTGCTTCCCGTGCTCCCATGCTTCGAGCATAAATGGTCCGGATCCACAGTCAGCCTCCTGCAGCTCCGGCTCTGCTGGGTTGTTGTATTCTGTCCAGTTTTCCCAAGTTCCGGGCCAAGCTCCATGGGCTATTGCGCACTCTTTATCGATGACGCTCGACCATGTCTGGCTCAGTATCTGGAAGAACACCGTTAACGGATAGGGCTTAGCTAAGTGGAAGATTACGTTTCTACCTTCTACTTCGACCGCCTTATCTATCTGCTCTGCGGTGACCACTATGCTTCCATTCTCACTCCTCGTACTCTGTACTCCCAGCAAGGGCTCGAGCAACATCCAAGAGGGTCCTCCATCCCTATCCATTACCATGAACCTTTCGAAGGAATACTCAACATCCTCTGGTGTTATCTCACCGCCATAGTGGGTCTTTATTCCCTCCCTTATCGGGAAAATTATCGTCAACCCGTTGTCTCTAACGAGACCATTCTCGACGGATGGAACGGCCTCAGCGATCACGGGTATAAACTTGTCGACATGCTCTCTGTCATAGAATATCAAGGTATCGTAGATGTTGAATATGATTTCACCACTTGCCGTGTCGTAGGCCCAAGCCGGATCCAAGGTCTCGGGCTCTCCGATCGTTGCAACAATCATAGTATCGGGATTCTTGGCGTCTGACGACTTTGATAGCGCATAGAAGTAGGTTCCTGGGAATGCTGGGTTATAGTACCATCCTTGGACCCAGGTTCTCTCCCAATGCCGGCCCAATGGTTGGGCGAGGACTACGCTCGGGACATCCTCGTAGTAGATCTTTTGTAACTCGTAGTAGATCTTCTCCCTCTCCGTTGGATCGATTGTTATTATTCCCTTATCGATCAATTTGTCAACTTCAGGGTTCTTTATATAAACGCCAGTCCGAGCAGTGGTCGTGGTCGTAGTTGTCGTTGGTGCGGACGGAGGGATTGTTACCAGATAAACCGCGACGGCCGCAACTATTGCAACAACAATTATCACAGCAATAACTACAGCAATGGTCTTGCTTATCGCACTAACACTTTTTCGGACCATCAATTTTTTGATACACAGCATGCTTAAAAGCTTTTTTAACCGAAAACTATTATGCCATTTTTAAAAGCAAGCTGAGAATCCTATCTTGCCACTCTCAAATTCGAATACATGTTCCCCCGTTAAGTGCTTGTTACGAAGCGAAGTATAGACATGAAGTAATTATGTTTCAATCGATCAGTACGGGTACGTTAATACGGCTTCAACAGTTTTCTGGAGAGACTTGATCTTGATGATGAAAATTTTATATAACTGATCTTAACTCAGACATGGAGAAATGGAAGGGAAACCTCTCCTTCGTTTTTTGGAAGAGGCACCATTATCTGTTTTTCATTACCGTTTGCTCCTAATAGGGAGTCTTATTTACAGTTTCACCGCTATGAATGTTATGCTGGTTGCGGCTGTTTTAACGCCTGTTATTAACGAATTTAAACTTGGAACACTTGAATCAGGCTTGCTGGTTAGTATCGGTTATTTAGGCATGTTTTTAGGGGCATTATTATGCGGAGTCCTTGCCGATCAAATTGGTAGAAAGAAAACTCTGCTTTTTACCACGTTGACCATGAGCGTTTTTACTGCGGCTAATATGTTCGCAACAGACGCCTTTACGATGGGTTTTCTGCGGTTTTTGGCCGGGATTGGACTTGGAGGATCTCTACCGCAGCCCGGCATCTACGTTTCAGAGTATGTCCCAGCAAAATACAGGGGGCGCTTCTTAGGTATAATCGAGGCTTCATGGGTTTATGGCGCGCTTCTATCTCTAATTTTCCCTTATATCTTATTCCCGCGGCTTGGTTGGCGCCTAACCTTCATGGTTGCGTTAATTCCCCTCACGTTAATTCCTTTAATACTGTTTTTCATGCCCGAATCCTTGCGTTATCTACAGCTTAAGGGGAAGGTAGGAGAAGCTCTAGAGTTTTTAAAGAAACAAGGATTAATTACCGAAAATTTTGTTGAGGAGAAACTACCCAACGAAGTTTATGGAAAACATAAAATCACAGAGGCCTTAAAAGAATTGTGGTCACCACCTTACTGGAAGAGAACCCTTCTTTTATGGATTTTATGGGCTGTGCTTGTTTACACTTATCATGGTATATTCGTGTGGCTTCCGACAATCTACGTTAAAGAGTTGGGGTTAACGGTCGTAAAGTCAATTGAATGGACTATCGCAGTTACTTTAGCGCAAATTCCAGGATATTATAGCGCAGCATTTTTACTGGATCGTATGGGCAGAAAACCCATAGCAGCGGTCTATCTACTTATGGCCGGTGTTGCATGCATCCTGTTAAGCCAAGCACGTGCACCGGAACCTATATTTTTATGGAGCGCAGTGATATCCTTCTTTAATTTGGGTGCATGGTCAGCTCTTTACGCATACACGCCGGAGCTTTATCCCACACGCGTCAGGGGGACAGGTTCCGGTGCAGCAGCCAGCATAGGACGCATAGCCGGGACAATAGCCCCAACATTGACTCCGCTGCTATACAGTTCTGGAGGCCTAGCAGCCGCGTTCGTGTTGTTTGCCTTGATTCACATATTGGGCTCCGTCGCTGTTATAGTTCTTGGTGTTGAAACTAAGGGGAAAACGTTAGAAGAAATAGCAAGGTAATGAATGTTTGGGAAAAGTGGTGTGCCGAACCTTACGCTTGCTTACTTATGCTTCAAAGCATACATTCTGGATATTTCGACAACATCGGTAGCCACCTCTACCGCATCCTTTCCTAAAAGGACGGTAAGAGGCTCCTTACCTAAGCCTGGCCCCTCGTAGAATATTTTAGGTACTTTACCTCCGCACATTTCCACGAGTGTCTTTATCTTCCACGGCATACTCATTCCTTCTACTGAGGAAAACTCTTTGGGCTCCAAACTTCTATCTATTCCAGCATAATCCCAACCCATTTTTTTACAGTATTCTTCCAAGAAAGTCGATATTTCTGGCGTCCATGCGAAGTTTATTCCAGCCCTGTATCTTCTGTCATATTTTCTAACCTCTATTATGAGTCTTGCCATATGATCGGAGGCCCCAAACTTAGGATATCCGGCAGCCTTGACCCTTCCGCTTACTAAAGTTATCCGTCCATCTATTCCTGCCACATCCTTAGGAGAAGTTGCGTTTTCCATAGAATACACCAAGTTAACTCTAACCTCTGGCATTAGAAGTCCAAAGTATTCTGACGATTCGAGTATCTGCACAGCCCTCACGAGGTTCCCTAGGATAACGTCCTTTTCTTGCTCAGTCGAAGCATCCATTCGCAACACCTCAAAGGTCAGGCTTTTCCAGCGTTTCAAAGAAGACTTTCCAGAAGGGATCCTCCTCTGGGAATTCCAACTCGAACTCCTTACCATCATCCGAAATAACTTTCCGACCACATTCTTTGCTTGTCACTTCGCCGACAACCATAGCATCTATGCCTTTGCTCTTCAAAGCACCTATAACTTTTTCTACACTATTTTCTCTCACGGTCAATACTAGCGTCCCTTCACTAATGGATTTGTAGGGATCTATCCCAAAAAACCCGCATATCTTCTTAGCTTCTTCGGAAATCTTAATCCTGTTTAAGTATACTCTGACACCAACGTCACTTGCTTCAGCGATTTCATAAATTCCACCGAGGACCCCTCCTTCTGTTGCATCGTGCATTGCCGTAACGCCCCCGGCATCAAAGGCGGTTAGAGCATCTTCAACTACTGACATCTGCCAGTAAAGCTCTTGCGCCTTCTTGACGAGCGATGAACCAAAAACTCTCGTGAGTGTTTTAGGATATTGTAGCGCAAGAATTGCTGTTGCCTCGACCGCTGCACCTTTTGTAATTAAAATCTTGTCTCCAACTTGAGCACCTCCTGGTGTAACGTACTTGCCATCTTCAGCAAATCCCCAAACAGTACAGCCTCCGTTTAACGGATAGGATATTCCCCCATAAACACCAGTGTGCCCCCCAACGATCGTTATGCCAAGCTTGACACACTCTTCGTGTATTGAACTCCATATTTCTTCTAAAACGCTCCGTTGCGTGTTCAGTGGTAGTAGTAGACATATCGTCATGTATTTTGGCTTCACTCCGAAGACCGCCACGTCGCTTGCGCATATGTGAACAACACCCCAGCCAAACTGTCTCCAGCCCCAAGATGGGACGCCGAACGTTGGGTCCTCTGCGACAACCATTACCTTGTCCCCAACTTTCAAAACAGCCGCGTCAAAACCATGCTTTGGGCCAACCAACAACTCGTAGCTCGGAGCCCCAGTCTTTGGGAATATTACTTCGTTAAAGATGTCCGGCGTCAACTTCCCAATCCGTGGTAAATCTTTCTTGGCCATTATCCCTCCCTGAAGCCCAAAGTTCAAAATGATTTGCTATAAACATTCTTATAAGTGACTTATAACGCTACATAAGGTTAAAAAAATATGAGTATGTGTTCCTGCATCATCGCTACGTTTGACTGCTCGCGTACTTCTCCATTTTCTCCACTAGTGCGCTTAACGAATTCTTCACGTCGTTGACCAATGCCTCCAGCTTCTTCACCTTCTCTCTTTCATCTTCCAGCTGCTTCTTTAACTCATCCAACTCTTTAGTCGAAACCGATGGCAGTTCTATCTTTACACCCTCTTTGGCGAATCTTTCTAACGTTTGACGAATTAGTTGGCCTGCCCTAGTCTTGCCAGTAAGGTGATTCCTCACTGTAGCCTCGCTCCTGCCTATGTCCTCAGCTATCTGTGATACGCTCATCTTAGCCCTTTCTCTTGCAATGGCCGCCGCTGCTACGGCCAGCGAGTCAACCCATGTCAACCTTTCTGAGGGATCTTTTAGTTCTTCCAGTACGTCGCTTCTAAGTATCGTACCTATTAGGAGAGCCGACTCAAGCTTATGTATCTGCTCCTTACCCAAAGGTGAGAGGGAAATCTCCTCACTCATGCCTCTCACCAATCTTTATCGTCTCAGTTGCTTTTATCTCTATTCCCTTATTGGTTATAATGAATGGATGGCGTCTCATGGAATGGGACGTGCCGCGCATTTTCCAGACAATTATACTACGCTTCAATTCCCCATCAACCTCATCTAAGTCAAGTCTGATGATCCCATCAGCAGCATGCTCTACACCCGGACCACCAAATCCCCTCTCGGTCACGCTTACTTGAGAGATCAGCATTGAGGTGCAACCCATTCCAGACAAGACCTTCTTTAACTGTAAAATCATACCTCTAGCCATGGCGGGCTTAGTTATGTATAACGTCGAGACAGAATCTACTACGGCCCTTTCAGCATTCACATCATTTATGGCATCTCTTAGGACATCTAACAATAATTGAAAGTCTCCAGGGTCCCTTACAACATACTTCTCCCTTTTCGCTGCCTCACCTATTCCTGCGGTGAATGCATCAACTATTGCGAATACGTTCTTCTCCTCGTATGACCTCACATCCCATCCAAACTGGGACATGGATATCCTCACTTGGACTGGGTGCTCTTCTAAGACTACCAGCACCCCCGGCTCCCCGCGAAGTAATCCATTATAGAGATATTGCTGAGCGAGTATCGATTTCCCCGTTCCAGGCCCTCCGGAAAGCAGAACGACATTTCTTTTGGGAATGCCTCCGTTAAGTATTTCATCCAATCCCGCTATGCCTGTTACAACCCTCTCTATCATTTCATATCTTATGACGCTCATCCCATTCAAAAATGTTTTCGTAAGTATCTTGAATCACTCAACATAGATGTGCACCTTATCATCTCGCCTTAAACGTCTGCTGTGAGAACAGGAAGAAGATTGTCTGGTTATTGGCCATAAGTTCATGAGAAGCAAAACTCGGTAAAGAAGAGGTTTACGAACCAAAAAATTTAAGGTGATCGATAACTTTTTAACCCAAACGGCGACTAAACAAATGTTCATTTATCTTATAAAATTAATACAAACGTGCAGAAAAAAGGTTTAAATATAATACTCGTTCAAAAATAAGGCATTAAAGCGTACAGGTGAAAACATGAAAACACTCGGGCGCTCCGTGGAAAGAGAGGAGGGAAGTGCGCTTCAGGTCGAGAAGATCATGGAGCTTTTAGGGAAAGAAAACATAAGGTTCATAGACCTTCAATTCACAGACGTTCCTGGGAAACTCCAGCACGTTACCATCACTGCAGAGTACCTTGACGAGCAGACGTTTGAGGTCGGTGTTCCTAAGCTCGACGGCTCCTCGATAAGGGGTTTCGTCGAGATACAGGAGTCTGATATGGTTCTCAAACCCGATCCGTCAACTTTCGCCATAATTCCTTGGTCGGCGAACTCTTTAAAGACTGCAAGAATGCTGTGCGACGTTTACTGGGGTCTTGGGAAAGGAAGATTCGAGAGGGATCCAAGGGCTGTGGCTCAAAGAGCCGAGGAGGAGCTTAGGAAAATGGGTTTTGACACATCCTTCTGGGGACCCGAGATAGAGTTCTTCGTCTTTGACAAGGTTAGCTGGGATGTCCAGATACCGTCGAGGGGCCAGAGCTACAGCATAGAATCGAAGGAGGCTCCATGGTCCATAGGTACGGGATATCCGATAAGGTTCAAGGAGGGCTACTATCCAACCCCACCACAAGACACTCTCATGGATTTCAGGAATGAGTGTGCAAGGATACTTACCGATTACTTTGGAATAGAGGTTGAGGCTCACCATCACGAGGTCGCGACAGCAGGCCAGTGCGAGATAGATATGAAATACGATACGCTGACGAGGATGGCAGACAAGTCCGTGACGCTCAAGTACGTCGTTAAGAACGTCGCACACCAAATGGGACTCGTGGCTACGATGATGCCAAAGCCAATTTTCATGGATAACGCGTCTGGAATGCATGTACACTGTAGCTTATGGAAGGACGGACAGAATGCATTCTACGATCCAGATGATGCATACGCGGAGCTGAGCCAAATTGGTAGATACTTCTGCGGCGGTCTGTTAGAACACAGCAGGGCTTTAGCAGCAATAGTCGCACCAACCACAAACTCCTACAGGAGACTCGTCCCGGGTTATGAGGCACCAGTCTTCATAGCATGGAGTAGGGCTAACAGGTCTGCAAACATTAGGATACCGGTGTACCATGTGGGTAAGTTGAATGCATCAAAGAAGAGGATAGAGTTCAGGACGCCCGACCCATCTTGCAACCCCTACTTGTGCTTTGCTGCAATATTGATGGCGGGTTTGGACGGCATAAAGAAGAAGATAGATTGCGGTGACCCGGTGGATGAGGACATATACAGGATGCCACCAGAGAAAAGGGCGTTATTAGGTATAAAGCAACTACCAGGAAGTTTGATGGAAGCAATGGAATGTCTAGAGAGTGACAATGAATTCTTAAAACCTGTCTTCGATGACTCCCTCATAGATGTTCTGATAGATATGGCAAGGAGGCAACACTTGGAGGTCTCCCTGAGGCCGCATCCCTACGAGTTCTACCTTTACTTTGATGTTTAACGGACTCGACCTTTCCAATATATCGTTTCCTCACAACTCTCGCTATAGGGCCTTATATGTTCATAATTTCTTTTGAACACAAGATTTGGATTGAGCTTGTGTAATACGTATTTACAAACAGGCTCCGACACAATCTTGCAAGATGTTTTCGTATCGACGTTAAGCGAAAGGGATAGTCTGAGGATTGGGCATGGGTTTTTGCAACGCGTAACGAGCACATCATCTTCAAGCCTCACAACCTCTACATCATTCTCATGCAGTCTGAGAAAGTCCAAATAAAATAATTTGTAGACGTCATTCATCGACTCAACCGGGCGCCGTTTAAGGGTCCAAATAAAGCCATAGACGAAGAAGACTGTTTTTGCGATTGCTAAAATAAGGCTTTTCACAATTTTTGGGACGTTCAATTTTCCGATAAAGTTTTTTAAAACATTCGGAATAAAATCTTTTTATGGGTAAGGGCTTAAAAATTTTGAACGTTTTTCTTGGTAGCAAGGCCCGAAGGGGTTGGCCTTCACCGTTCTACGATTATGATGCAAGGGTAAAGGAGTGGATTGGTAGGCTGAATGGGCTAAAACTCCAGATACCGGTGGAGTTCGTGAACCGCACCGTCTCGAATATGGATGAGGTTAACAGGTTGGAGAGAGAAATCGGCGATGATGTTGATGCAATATTCGTATATCTAATAACGTCTGAGAGTACGCGCTTTACTTACTTGGCCTCTAAAAGGATAGCCGACCTAGGATACGACTACATACACAAGTATGGTGGGTACGGTATACCTACGGTCTATGTGATAGACCTTTACGGCGGTGACATTTCGGGCTTGCCGCTTGTGGAGGACTTGAAGAAGGCAGGCAGAAGATTTTTGATGATCTCCTCGAATGATGTGAATGAGATAGCTAGAGCTCTAAGGGTCGTTTACACGGTCAAAATGCTAAGCTCGTCTAAGATTCTCATCATAACTAGGAGGGAAGCTAACCCGGCAAAGTACCTTAGCCCACAATACGTGAATTTAGTGAAGCAAAAGCTTGGTGTAAGCTTGGAGTACGTTGATTATTCTGAAGTTAAGGCACTTTACGACGAAGTTGATATGGGTGCCGCGGAGAGGCTTGCCAAAGAGTTTATGGAGAAGGCTATTGAAGTCAGGGAACCCCAAAAGAGCGAAATCGTCAAGGCCGCGGCGATTTACATGGCCCTAAGGAAACTCCTAGATAGGCATGATGCGAACGCGCTTGCTATAGATTGCCTCGGCTGGCTCGAGTATGGTAAGGTCGAGATGCCAACGACGCCATGTTTGGCTTTATCTCTACTGAATGATGAAGGCTTTGTAGCGGCCTGTGAGGCAGACGTTCACTCAGCCCTGACGATGTTGATCTTCAGATACCTTGCTGACAGGCCTTCTTTCATATCGGACCCAGTTGTTGATACTGCTGAGAATGTTGTAATTCACTGTCACTGTACGGCGCCCACAAAGATGGATGGGCAAGCAGCTCGATATGTTATTAGGAACCATGCAGACAGCGGTGATGGTGTTGGGCTTCAAGTATTCATGCATGAAGGCGCGGAGGTCACCGTAGCAAAATTTATCGAGGGTTTGAATGAGATGGTCGTTTCCGTAGGCAGGGTCTTAGGGAATGTCGATATAGACCGCGGCTGCAGGACGAAGGTCAAAGTATCCGTGCCTGACGCCCGTAGGTACCTTTATGGATATAAGGGAGGGCTCCACAGAGTCCTAGCATACGGAAACCATCTTGCAGCTCTGGAGGACCTATCGAGGTTTATGGGTTTCACGTTGACGCTGGAGGGTTGATTTTTCAAAAACTAAGAAAATTTGTTAGCTTGGCTACAACGGCAAAAACCCACTATAACTGCATAAACCAAATATCAGGTACACAGATATGTTGAGTACCGTTATTATGGATCCTATCTTTAGGAACTTTACAAATGTTATCGTTGACTTCATTCTTGTTTCCAGAACTTCAAGTATTATTACATTTGATGCCGCTCCCAGTATTGTTAGATTTCCGGCTATTGTTGATGACATGGCTAGCGTTAACCATTCAACTGTGTTACTGCCCGTATAACCCAAATTATTCATATAACTTATGAAGAGTTTCACAAAGGGTACGTTACTCAGTAATTGACTTAGGAGCAGTGATGTTAACGTTATCCTCAATATGCTGCCTATGCCGTATTCCTTTGTAGGCAGCAGTAAGCTGAGCAGTGGCTGCAACACGCCGCTACTCCATATGCCCTCCATGGTTATGAACATTGTTATGAAAAATACTATAGTTCCCCAATCAACCTCCGAAAGTATATTCCTCGGATTGGTAGTTAGTAAGTAAATTCCTGCAGCTACCACGAATGGTATGACACCTCTATACTTTATGTGCGGCGCTCCGAAGAGCTCTAATATGTCGTTAATTATTAGCAATGCTATTGTTATTACTATGCCCAGACCTGCTAATATTGCATCCCTTTTATTTTTCAAAACCTCTTCTGGTATCAAACCGATACGCACTTCGCTATCCTTAACTTTGAAGATCTTTGACATTACGTAAGTGGTTAGTAGTATGTTCAGTATAGTCGGTATCGTCAACCTGGTTATGAATGTTATGAAGGGTGCCCCAATGCCTGACTCGATAGCTATTAGCAGATTTTGAGGATTTCCTATAGGAGTCATTACAGAGCCTATAGTTAGTGAGAAAGCTAGTAGTAGGAACATGAATTTAGGGTCTATACCAGCGACTTTGGATATGGTGTAAGCTATTGGTGGACCCATAAGAGCTACTGTATCGTTAACTGCGAACGCAGATAATGCGCCGAAGAGTATCGATGAACCGTAAATTAATGTAATTCTCCTACGAAATATGGAAATGAACCATAAGGATACGAGTTCTAGAAGTCCTGAAGAATTTGCAAGACCCACTAAGCTAAACATACCTATTAGGAATAATATGACGTCTAAATCAATAACCCGGCCAATCTCATCAAAATCTACTAAACCCAATAAGACGACCATGAATGATGCGAAAGCCATAATACACCAGACAGGAATCTTAGGCCTCCTACTCCTAAGTATTAAAGAAGCAACTAGGAATATCAAAACTATAAGGCCTAACCACGCTCTTAAATGTCCAAACGCTTCAAATCCATGCAATGTTAAGTAACTCATCGCTTTGATGAAATTCGAAAACGTTGCTACTTAAACCTCAGTGCAGAACATTGTGGCCAAATTAAATAATATGGGAAAGAGATTGTTGGAGTACCTTTAAAGAGTATACTACGTACCATGCGCTATGAAAAATGATACTATATCAGCCACTGTAATTAACTTCTGGAAAAGCTTGCCGGTAGCAGGCCTACCCTCCAGCAGCAGGGCTTATTATTGTAAGGACGTCCCCAGGGTTTATCTCAGTCTCGTCTGGTGCATAAACGCCGTTCAACACGAGCCTAGAATTCCTAAGAACTTTCGTTAAAAGCTCCTTTTCCATCAGGGGCTCCAGCCTTTTGTGCACGTCCTGTAACACGTCTGCTATCTTGGAGTTATCCTTGATGGGTACAGTGATCTCTGGGCCTGCGACTTCGCGTAGAAAGCCCATAAACTTCACTACAACTTCTTTCTTGCCGGCCTCCAAGTTTCGGCACCAAACTTAGTTATCCAAAAAGAAGTATTTAAATATAAGAGCCCTTCTCGCAGAGAAAAGCAGTTTTACCACTTCAAGTAAAATTTGTAAAAAAAAGGATTGAAGCTGGTTTAATATATCTTGTTGATGACGAAATCCAATCCAAGCTCCTGTAGCTTGGCCTTCGTCGGCTTGCCGTTGGCATCCCATCCAGCAGCCTTGTAGTAATCGTTCAGCATCGGCTCTAGCGGAACAGTCTTTCCCTTTGCAGGACCTGAAGGCAGCGGCTCATGCAAGCACCTCCATGGTAGCGTGTCGTAATCCCTTCCGAAGTCACTTACCTCCCTGAACCAGAAGGCCCTTGTTAGGTTGCTCGCTCTTTCTCCGACCTTTACGTATTCCTCAGCCGTATAGTTAAAGCCTGTCGCGGCGTTTACCATCGGCAGGATGTCTTCTACGGCATCGACGCCAAACGTAATGAATAAGCAGACGCCCGTGCAGTCTACGGCAGCAAACACGTCGTTTAGCGTCTTAACCCATGCACCCTTTCCTTGTATGTCGTAAGGTAGGTAAGGAGGCTCTCTAGGTGCAAGTCCTAAGCACTCTGCTCCGAACGTCCAAGGCCTCAGGTGGCATGCGCCCCTGTCGGACCTTGCATAGCAAAGGCCCATGCCGAAGGCAGCTCTAGGCTCGTATGCCGGCATCTCTAAGCCCTTAACATGCATAGCGAATTTCTGTGATCCCTGTCCTATTGTGTCTGCCGCCCTCCTTACACCCATTGCCACGAGCTTTCCGAGCTTGCCGGTGACGGTCCCTCCTCTAACTAGGGCTTCTATTAACGCATCCTCGTTACCGAACCTGAGATTTACGCCGTCAGTATCCTCTTTTGTTATCAGCCCTTTCTCAAAGCACTCCATGAGGAAACCTATCGTGTTTCCAGCCGATATACCGTCAAGACCATATAGGTCACAGAGGAACTCTGCAGTCGCTATCGTGTTCTTATCTGAAATACCACAGTTTGATCCGAGCATAACGAGGTTTTCGTAGTCAGGTCCCTCGTCCACAATTCCCGCCCACTTTCCAGACTCTATTATAGCAACGTGCGTACACTGGTTTATGCATCTTGGACATGGCCTTCTTCTCTGTCCTCCCATCCATAGTGTATCTCTGAAGCTCTCACCGCTTATATCTTCGGCATACTCAAAGACGCCCGTCTGGAAGTTCCTAGTTGGAAGGGCACCCGCGGCATTCACGCCGAGCACTATGTTCGAAGTGCCCATCTGCTGGTGCCTTCCTCTTACACCGGTTATTGGGTTCTTTATCAGCTTCTCCCTAGCAGCCTTTGCTGCCTCTTCTAGCTTCTCAGGGTTAGCGACAGGTATTTCTTTGTGACCCTTAACCACGATGGCCTTGAGCTTCTTGAAGCCTAAGACAGCGGCAACGCCACCACGACCTGCAGCCCTGTACTCGGCTATGACAGTCGTTATCAACGCCAGCTTTTCTGCAGCAGGACCTATCGTCAAAACCATGGGCTCTATATCGGATCTGTGCCTCTCTTTTAGTAGCCTTGTCGTCTCGTAAGTGTTGGCGCCCCATAGGTCGGACGCATCACGGAGCTCGACCTTGTCGTCCTCTATGTAAAGGTAAGTCGGTTTCTCGGCGATGCCGCCGATTATAATTCCATAGTAACCTGCCGCCCTTAGCATGTCAGCCCATGTTCCGCTCGCATAACCATCTGTCCAACCTCCGGTCAGGGGAGATTTTGTCGCCACGCAGAATTTCACGGAGCTAGGCGCGACAGTCCCTATCAAAGGACCGCACATTATCGCTACCTTGTTCTCTGCGCTGAACGCAGGAACCCTTGGCGGTATCTCGTTAAACAGATAGTAGGCAGCCAGCCCCTTACTTCCCATATAATTCCTGAGAACTGCTGGATCAACAGTCTCCTTGGAAATACTGCCCTTCGTAAGGTCGACCTTTAAAATAGTTTCCGACCTCATAGCATCTTTAGTTTTTTACTTCTCGTTTAAATATTTTACGGAAAATTAAAATGCAGTAAAACGCTGTTGAGCAAGTCTTTTCCGACCACTTAACAAAAGCGGCACACGTAATTATTTAAATCCATGTTAAACGACTTTAAAACCATGCGCATATCCCAACAGATATTTCCAAGACCAGTGGCGCTCATAGCGACAGTCGATAGTAAGGGCAGGGAAAACGTTATGTCAGCCAGCTTCTTGATGCCGCTCAGCTTTAACCCAAAGTATGTGGCCGTTGCCATAACACCGGAGAGGCATACTTTTTCGAACATCAAGGAGATCGGTGAGTTCACTGTGAACATAGCTACATTAGATATGCTTGAACAGGTAAGGATTTGCGGCAAGTATTCAGGTAGGGACGTCGATAAGTTCAGCATGACAGGGCTGACCAAGGTGCCGTCCAAAAAAGTTAGGCCCCCCGGCATCGCTGAATCGCCAATAACTTTTGAGTGCGTGGTTGAGTATATGGGCCTATTCGGCGATCATTACCTTATCGTGGGAAGGGTAGTCGAGGAACATGTAAGAAGAACAGAGTTCAGCCCCCTACTCCATTATGCCGGAGACAGTTACATGGAGGCCCGTGCCCTGAAGTCTTGAACGTTCCAAGAATGTATGTTGAGCTCGAAGCTCCGACTCAGGTATCAGGAAGTTTGGCGCCACGCGTTTTACCAATTCAAGCTCAACAAAGGGTAGGATCGCGCTGAACGCTAAGATAGCGAGATCTTGAGGCGAAAGTGGCACCAACTGGAAAACGTTCCTAAGAACATCTAAACTTACTATCATGCATAACATGAAAAATTCCCATAGGACAGCGAGGAGTAGCCACTTATGCGGCTTGACCTTGGTTATCGAGTATCTTATCGAGCACAAGTTCAAAGCAAGAGAGAGTTCGATAGTGACGAAGGACAGGAAGAGGACAGTCCTAGCGGCCTCGATGCCCCTGCCTAAATTCGAGAAGAAGAGCCAGACAAAGAACAGCGTATGGATTGGAACTATTATGGTTAGCAGAAACCTGATTTCACGCGAGAATACCGACTCTTTCGGATCTCTTGGTGGCCGATTCATGAGTCCAGGCTCGGGCGGTGCTAAGCCTAGAGCTATGGCAGGGAGACCATCAGTCGCCAAGTTTATGTAGAGTATGTGGACCGGCAGTAGAGGGAGCGGAAATCCTAGTAGCACAAGTATGGCCATGGCCGCCACCTCAACTATGTTGCTCTCGAGTAGGTATAACAAGAACTTCTTGATGTTGTCATATATCCACCTGCCCATCTCTATCGCTTTCACGATTGTCGCGAAGTTGTCATCGGACAGTACCATGTCAGCCGCTTCCTTCGAGACTTCTGTCCCCGTTATTCCCATGGCAACACCTATGTCGGCTTGCTTTAACGCTGGTGCATCGTTCACACCATCGCCGGTCATTGCAACAACTTTACCCCTACGTTTCCATGCTCTAACTATCTTCAGCTTGTCTAGGGGAGAAACTCTTGCATAGACTGTAACCTTCTCGCATATATCGCTGAGCTTGCTCTCGTCTATCCCTTCCAGCTCCCGCCCTATTAGCACGATGTCCCCTTCTTCATAGATTTTCATACTTTTGGCTACAGCTACAGCGGTCTGCTTGTGATCACCGGTAATCATCACGGGCTTTATCTGAACTTGCTTACATACCTTGATGGCTTCCATAGCGTCTTCTCTCGGAGGGTCCATCATGCCGAATAGGCCGATTAGAGTGAAGTCTCTCTCTAACCTCTCTGAATCCGTGTACTCCTCCTGATAGATCCTTCTATATGCAACCGCTAAAACCCTGAGACCATTTGTCGCCATCTCGTTGTTTATCGCGAGTACCTCAGACCTTAACTCCTCCGATAATGGCGTTTCTTCCCCGTCCAAAAGAATCTTGCTACAGGAATCTAGGACCACTTCGACCGCCCCCTTCATGTACGCAACCAAAGAACCATCCAGCGTCTTGTGCACAGTCGTCATTCTCTTCCTCTCCGAGCTGAACGGAACTTCGAAGACCCTTGGGTTTGTTTTTCTCAGCTTTAGCTCGTCGATTCCAGCCTTCCTTGCAGCGACCACGAGCGCGCCTTCTGTTGGATCTCCCACGATGGCCCATCCTCCGTTGGTGCTTACGAGTTGCGCATCATTACACAATGAGCCTGCTTCGAGAAGTAGCCGGATCGGTCCGTCAGGCTCTATAACTTTTTCACCCTCGAAAAACTCTCCCTTTGGCTCATAACCCACGCCCGAGACTTTGATTTTCCTCCTTGAAACGAAGAGTTGCACGACGGTCATTTCGCCCTTCGTGAGCGTCCCAGTCTTGTCAGAACATATGACCTGCGTGCAGCCGAGCGTCTCTACTGCTGACATTCTCCTGATTAGGGCATTATGCTTAGCCATCATGTACATGCCTATCGCCAGCGTGCCCGTGACTATCGCCGGCAGCGCCTCCGGAACTGCTGCTACCGCCAGAGCTACAGCAAATATCAGCATCTCGACGACAAAATTAACCGTCAGGCTACCATGCAAAAATAGCTCCTCAATAATACCAGCGATGGCTACCAAGCTTATTACGATCAGCACAACCCTCACGAGAAAGCTGCCTATCTCCTTTGTCTTCCTCTCTAGCGGCGTTTCTTCCTTTTCTATGGTTGCCACAGTTTTTGCTATCTTGCCAAACTCAGTATTCGACCCCGTAGCAACGACAATGCACTTACCTTTGCCATACGTAACGGTAGTGCCCGCGAACACCATACAACGTCTATCGGCGATGCTTGCATCAACGGGTGATGGTTCAACCTGCTTTAAAACTGGTGTTGATTCACCAGTAAGGGGCGCCTCATCAACCTGTAGGTTGACGACGTGAATGAGCCGAGCATCTGCAGGTACCTTATCGCCAGCCTCGAGGAGCAAAACATCGCCAGGGACTATCTCCCTCGTCGCCACGTTGACGACTTTGCCATCTCGTATGACGTTGGCCCTTGGACTCAGCATCTTCTTCAGGGCTTCGAGCGCCCTCTCTGCCCTCATTTCTTGGACGAACCCTAGGATCGTTGCCGCCATTACTATGACGAATATCAGTATGGAGTCTATGAGCTCGCCCAAGATTGCCGAGATAACTGTGGCTGTGAGTAGTAGCAATATCAGAACGTTCTTAAATTGATTGACGAATATCTTTAGGCCAGAAACACCTTTCGACCTTTCTAGCTCATTCGGGCCGAACGTAGATAGCCTACTCATTGCCTCTTCCGTAGTAAGCCCCCTCTCCGGGTCGGTCCTAATCTTGGCTATGACTTCCTTGACATCCATCGAGTGCCAATTTTCGATTATAGAACTGTAACCTTCCATATTGCTACAGCAAAAGCCACTTAAGTTGTTATAAAGGATTAATCATGACGCCCAACTTTAAGCAACCCTCTTCCTGATGGATATTCCAACAGGCACAACGTACAATGGCCTCTCATCCTCGGACACTCCCAAGACCTTTCTAACCTCGTCATCGTAGAAAGCTCCAATAGCGACAGTCCCTAAGCCCATGGCCGTGGCTTGGAGGTATATGTTTTGACCTACGTGCCCAACTTCTATGTGCACGTACCTCTCGCCCCTCGTTCCATACCTTCTCGTAGTCCTAGCATATATCGCGGTTATGACTATGTTCAGTGGTGCCTCCCTGACCCAACTCTGTCCAAGGCATGCCGACGCCAGCTTCTCGCTTACGTCACCGCTCATGAGTAAGTCCAGAGAATGATCTTCCGGTCGGTAGTGGTACACGCCAGCCTCTAGCCCTTCCACACCACCATCCCTCACGACAGCATAAACCTCGAGCGGGTAGGTGGCGCCCGCGGATGGAGCGGCTCTTAACATGTTCCTACGGTCCGTTATCCCTTGTGCGCACCACATCAGTTGCGAAACTTGGTCGAGCGTAAGCTTGCCTAGTGCATATCTCCTCTCAGACCTCCGCCAGGATATCGCTTCCTCGACCGACATACTGCCCTTTAAGGATGGGCTACGAAGTGCTATTCTGTTTGGAGGCTTTAGTGGCAATACTCCGTCGCCCCTTTTCCAAGATGCCTTTTTGCATAAATAAGCTTACGGGCTTTTATCACCGAATGAAGGACCAGGGCGAAACAAACTTTTTTAATTTCTGATTTGCTGGTTTTGTGATGAAACCCAGTGTTAGAGAATCGGGATATTGGCACAGGGCATGTTTTGTTGATCTTTCTGATGGCTCCGTAAAGTATTTTGACCCTGGTAAGGATGTTTATAAGAACTTCATAGGTGGAAAGGGTTTAGGTGCGAAGCTCCTGTTCGATAATACGGAACCTAGGATAGACCCGCTATCACCAGATAACGTCCTCGTTTTCTCCGTGGGTCCGATAGAAGGGCTTGCCCTCTCAAGCGCTGCTAGAATGGCGCTGTGCTTTAAGTCGCCACTTACCAACTTTTTCGGCGAGAGTTATAGCGGTGGTTATATAGGTACTGAGATGGCTAAAGCGGGACTTGATGTTATCGTGGTGAAAGGTGCATCGAAAAAGCCAGTTTATCTCTACGTCGAGGACGGTGAAGTCCAAATACGTGACGCATCCAATCTTTGGGGTTTGAACACCTTAGAGACTGAGAAAGCTCTCTGGAAGGAACACGGTGATAAGGTGCAAACAGCCGTCATAGGACCGGCGGGCGAGAATTTGGTCAAGTTCGCATGCATAGTCCACGGCATATATCAGCACAGCGTTAAGGGATTAAGGGGTGGCTTCTTCGGCAGGACGGGAGGAGGGGCTGTTATGGGAAGCAAAAAGTTGAAGGCAATCGCAATAAGGGGGACGCTCGAGGTCGTTCCGGCCGATGAGAAGGCGTACGAGGAGTTGAGGAGGGAGGTATCGAGTAAGGCTAAGAATACGCTAACTACACTCGCAAAGTATGGCACCTCTGGGATAATGGCTCTCACACAGAGCACAGGCTCCCTCTCAACTAGGTATTATCAGGGTGGGAGCTTTGATGGTTATGAAAAAGTCGGACCAGAGACTATGAACAGCACAATAGTGAAAAAGCACATAACATGCTATGCGTGCCCGGTAGCTTGTGGTAGGCACAGTGTCGTTGATTACGAAGGGAAAACAATAGTCCTAGAGGGACCTGAATACGAATCCTTGTATGCGCTGAGCCCGCTCTGCGGAATCGATGACCTAGCGGCAGTTGTGGCGGCCAACGAGCTTGCAAACCTGTATGGACTCGATACAATAACCCTAGGCAATGTCGTAGGTTTCGCTATGTACTTGGCGGAGCGCGGCCTTCTCAAAGAAAATGATATAGGCGTAAAGTTTGGGGATGGTTCATCACTCGTTAGAGCTGTGGAGGCTATAGCTTTCAAGAGAGGTCTTGGAAAGATACTCGCCGAGGGTACGAAGCGTGCCGCAGAGATTTTAGGATTTCCTGAGCTGGCGGTTCATGTGAAAGGTTTAGAGTTCCCGGGATACGATCCGAGGGGATTAAAGGGTGTTGCTCTTGCATATGCCGTATCGCAGAGGGGCGCATGTCATCTAAGGCATGTTGCTTACAGACCGAACCTGACAGGGAAGCATCCATTCAAGCCTGATGTGCCCGTTAACAGATTGTCTTACGATGGTCATGCTGAGTACGTCGCAGAGCAGGAGGACTTCTACGCAGTCATCGACAGCCTGATAATGTGCAAGTTTTACTCTTTGCCGACGATAGGCCCGATGTTATGGGAAGGTGTGACGGCCATATACAACATGGCTACTGGAGCTGGTGTAAATGCGGCAGAGCTTAGGAGGATTGGTGAAAGAATCAACAACCTCATCAGACTCTATAACATCAGAGAGGGGTTGACAAGGAAGGACGATTACCTGCCAGAAAGGATGTATAAGGATCCGTTCGCGTTCGGTGCATCGAAGGGTGAGGTCGTAGATAGAGGAAAATTCGAGCAAATGTTGGATGAATTCTACAGCATAAAGGGATGGACGAAGGAAGGAAGGCCCAAGCCGGAAAAGCTTGCAGAGCTAGGTTTGACGGAGTACGCGAAGAAGATAGGGCTGGCATAGACAACTCCTAAGGAAGAATCGAGCCCGAAATTCTTAAATGTAGCCTTCCCATTCAAGGGAAGGCGGAAAAATTATGCCTGTTCCGAAGAGGGCAGGTGTTTTGCATGTCGGAGTCCAAGCAGTCATGGGAGGAGAAGAGGCAACAGATAGTTCAGATACTCGAGGCTATAGCAAACGATACCGGAACGCCAAGGAACATAAGGAGGGCGGCCAAGTCTGCGAGCGACGCCCTATTTGACGAGAGGTTCATACCTGCCGTAAGGGCGGCGAATGCGATTGAGATAATTGACGAGATAATCTCAGACCCTAACATGCCGCCCTTCACGAGAACGCAACTCTGGATGGCAATGTCTCTGTTGGAAACCATAAGGGCTGCCCAACAATGAAATGTCCGCGGGCGTTGTTAGCCACCGTGGCATCAGCATGTATGAGAGTTGAATCTATCGCTCTTTAACGGTGAGTGGATTATTGAAGGTTATGGTGAGGGGAATATACTCCACCGCACTAATAAGGCTCATTTTAAAGAACGGACACGAAATATCCTCACCCACAACCTCACAGAAGGAAAGGTTTGGGGTATGGTCCACAGAATCGCCCGATGTGATGATATGCGATACGCAGGATAAGCATGCCGTAAAGATCTTGGGAAAGAGGGAATGTGTTGAAGAATTTATCAGGATATTGAAAAAGGACGTGCCCTCCACAATATTTGTCGGAAAAACAAAACAGTTGGAGAACCCTCAGGGTAATGTTCAACTAATAGCCGCTTTCCCATTGAATGCGAAGTTGGAGCTTGATGCACTCAGGAGCGAGGTAACGTATACTGTACCATGGCATCACTTTTGTAGAGCTGGTAGCGAGAGCCTTTCATCGATGGTATCTTTCGCAGAGCAGTTAATCGAGGAGGGCCTAGTTCAACCAGAGAAAGTTTACGCGCTTTTTAAAGAATACATCTCAAAACTGATGCCTAGGCTAGGTAGTAGCATTCGCATCATACACACTAAGTTGGATGGAAGGAACATAGTCATGGGCCCTGCTAAGGTTATATGGAGGGGAAATGGTGTCATCAAGGTCCGGAGACTAATACTCGGCTGTGGTGTTTATGACGGTCTTAATGTGCCGAAGTCGCCGGGAGATTACGCCATAACGGAGCTCAGGAAAGAGAGTATGTACACGGTCACAAGGTATTACTCCTTGAACGGTAGCCCCAAAGGTGAGTACTACAACATATGCACGCCGATAGAAATGTACGACACGTATGTTAAGTACGTGGACTTGGGCGTGGATGTCGTAAGACCTTTCGGTAAGGAGCCGAGAATTATCGACCAAGATGAACCAAGGGAGGCATGTGCTGCTGGCAAGCTACCAGAGCACATAATGAAAAAGGCATTCGATGTGGCAGATGAACTCATGAAACACCTGACTTAGATAGTCATCTTGTATGCTTGAAGCTATTTCGAGACAACAGCCAGTTTGAGCTGCTTCACACCTTTTTCCTTCATCATCCGCTCTGCAAGCTCCTTTATACTCTTCGTTTTTCCTTTTACCGCAATTATCTCTAAGCAATTATCCTCGTCAAGGTGCACGTGCATCGTGGACGTGATTATATCACCATGCTCGTGCTGTATGTCTGTCAGAGATTCCTCCACACCCCTGCTCCTGTGGTCGTATAGCAGTATTAGAGCGCCCGCGACTTCGCTGGACTCATGAGCCCACCTATACTCCGTTAGGAAGTTCCTTATCGCTATCTGTATAGCTTTTGACCTATCATAGCCGACCTTTTTGAGTATGTCATCGAGCTCCTTCAGTAGATTGGGTGGTATTGAGATGCTGATCCTAGCTACGCCCGCTCCTCTCATATTCAACAAATTAAAAGTGCGCTTTGTATATTTATGAGCTATTGCTCGCTGAATCGTGCGTCCTTCCTATGAGGCCCCCAATCCAAGAACCGCCGGCTATCCTAATAAAAGCGCCTACCCTTTCTATTCTTTGGACAATTACAGCCGGCGGTACCAAAGAGAGGATGGTGTGGATTACGTTATACGCTGCCGTAAGTGCCATGACGAGCAAAATAAGCTCCAACTCGGAGCCTAATTTCAAGCCCAGCGTCATCGAGAGTAAGGAGTTAACGAAGGCAAGAGACTCTGGCACCGCTATTACTAGGATTACGTAATTCATTGCGCCCATTGTGACAACTCTGACCAACGCAGCCAGCGTGCCCATGCGTAGTAAAAGAGAGCCAAGCCGGCACTCCTTGACGAGCACTCTGGAGCCTAGCCAAACGCCCATGAGGGTGGAAACAACAGCCAAGAATTTCATGGACGGTCCTATCGGCCAAAGCCACTCTCCTGTCGTAACGATGGTTAATACTACCCAGTACACCAGCGATGTCAGGAGGCCTAAGGAAGGCCCGAAGGCTAGGAACGAAAAAACTACGGGAATCTCCGCCAAGTCAAACTTAAGGTAAGGTAGCAGAGGAAAGGGAAAGCTGAGCCTGAGCATCGCTATAGCTGAGGAGAGACCTCCAAATACCGCCGCGACTGCGACCAATAAACTCCTAGAAGGTCTCTCCCGCTCCATGCCCTCAAACAATTCCCTAGAACATTTACTTAAACTTTAGTTTCTACCAATTTTTGAGTAAAAAATGGATGGTGTTATTAGGCCTTTCTGATAGGCAACGATGGAGGACTTAAGAAGGAGAGTATTTGGCTCTTGAAGCCGTTATGACCTGCGAGGGCTGCGGTAAAGAATCCCATGACTGTTACCTCAAAAGTCCCTTTCAGGAGTATCGGAGCCCACAAGCCTGGTAGAAAGGCTGGTGCTGCTGGTAGGAAGAGTGGTACCATCACCGCGAACACGAGATATATCCACAAGGCTTCAGGTAAGAAGGCCAAAATCACGACCGGTATGTAAAGCCAAGTCCTCGAGTCCAACCATCTTTTAAAAACCTTCGAGAGCAGACCGACCGTAATTCCCATGATGGCCTTTCCAATGCTCGCCGTGATGCCTAAGGGGCCAAGGCTTCCGAGCGGCCCGAACCATATCGACGGAAGGATTCCCGCTATGAAGCCTGTCAGACCTCCCAGGGCCCAGCCTCCGTATATGCCCGCTATGATTGCCGGAAGTAGGGAGAAGTCGAGCGCGACCTGCTGAATCATCGTTGGTATGACCGTTATGGCCGCCAAAGCGTTTCCTAATGCTCCCATCATGATCGCAAAGGCCCAGCGTCTTGAGTTCACACAAGCTCACCTCTTTGTAACTCATCTTATCTCATTCGTTTAGCTATAAAAATCTTTTTACAAAATTAATATGATAATTTTCGTAAATTATTGCTCAATTTGTGAAAACCTATCTGACGGAATGGCTTCAACCATTTTAAGAAGCAGGCTCATGAGCCATTCTTGGTTCTTGAGCGATAAAACCCTAGACCTCCCAACTTCGTAAATTTCCACTATGCCGGCCTCTTCTAGCGCTTTTACGTGTCTGTAAGCGGCAGCGTAGTCCATGCCTAGAGTCTTGGCGACGGCCTTTATGTGGAGAGGCCTCTTGCTGTCAGCCACCATGAGTAGTATCTTAAGCCTCGTCTTATTGCCCAAAGCCTCGAATAACCTCGAAACACGCTCCACCTGCTCTTCAGTAAACAAATTTGACATTATATTTTTACAGTTGAATGTTAATATATAAACTTTAAAGGCTCGAATTTATGATGTTTACGTTATAATTTCTTGCTGCAAAGATAACTTTTAGTCGGCCGGACTCGTCCGTTAAAGCAACGTTCTACCCGCGCATCGCCGTACCTCTTAATCTTATTTAAAAGGTTTAGTAAGGACATTACATCGGGCATCTGCATGGATAGGGGAATACTGGTAACGATCGAGGGTATAGACGGTGCTGGCAAGACGACGCAGTCGAAAGCCGTGGTCAGGTGGCTCAAAAAGAACGGTTACGCAGCGAAGTACACGAGCGAGCCAACATCTGTCGGTGCAGGAAAGTTATTGGGTAAGCCGGGCTTCACAGCATCTCCAGCTCTGGAGGCGCTTCTATTTGCAGCAGATAGGATGGAGCACGTGAGAAGGGTCATAGAGCCTGGCCTTAAAAAGGGTTATGTCATCGTCTCCGATAGATATGTGCATTCCTCGATAGCATACCAAGGCACGATGCTTGGAGATATGGACTGGGTGAGGACGATCAACAAGTTCGTGCCGAAGCCGGATGTGGCCTTCCTTTTGGACGTGGAGCCAAGGGTTGCGCTCTCTAGGATAAAGAGGCCAAAGAGCAGGTTTGAGAAGCTTGAACTCTTGGAGGCCGTCAGGAATGCGTACCTAGATATGGTTGCGTCTGGCGAGTTGATACTGCTTGACGGCACGAAGTCGCCAAGCCAAGTTACCGAAGAACTCTTAGCCAAGCTTAAACCCTTCTTACCTAATCCTAAGTGTAAGGGACCATGAGCAGCGTAGGCGAGGCTTACAGAAGGCTTAGGGGGCTCTTATTGGACAGGCCATATAACTTCAGCTGGGTCGATAACATGCTCGCAGCTTGTGGTAGGCCAGTATCTAAATCTCAGGTCATGTGGTTGTACGAGCAGGGCATAAGGGCGCTGCTCAGCCTAACCGAGAGCCCGCTCCCGGAGGAATGGTTGGAAGCAACGGACCTCGTCTACATGCACGTGCCAATGAAGGACCATGAACCACCGAACGTTGAAGACCTTGAGAGATGCGTCAAATTCATAATTTCCAACATCAACGCCGGCAGACCCACGGCGGTTCATTGCGCTGCAGGCTTGGGAAGGACTGGAACGGTAATCGCTGCATACTTCGTCGCCTCGGAGAGAATCTATCCGAACGAGGCAATAGAGAAGGTCAGGAGACTAAGACCCGGCTCCGTCGAACCACTACAGGAGACCTCCGTGTACGCTTTCGCGGAAAAATTCTTTAATGAGCTCTAACGATTTTGTTGTTGGATGATGTTGTTGAGGTACACTGAAAAGATGATGAAGGCTGCAGTATCTGAAGACTACCGGACCATGGTACGCTCTCTCCCTTAGTGGGGTATGAAGAGTATTTACTCAAGCATCCGGGAAAATTTTTTCCACAGGTGCTGAGCTAATCGGATACTATTCGCTAAGCTGCTCCTTTATCCTCCGCGCTATCTGCGGTCCTATGCCAGGCACGGACATGAGCTCCTCGACGCTAGCCCTCTTCAGGTCCTCTATGCTCCTGAAGCCCCTGCTGTAAAGCGCCCTCGCCCTAACCCTGCCTATCCCCTCGAGCCTCACCAAGGATATCAGCTCCTCCTTTACCCCGTGCCTCAGCCTCTCCGTCATCACGCGTAGCGGATTTATGAAATCGACAGCCTTTATGACGTTCGCTATTTGATGGGCAGAGTAGCAGACCCATTCCGCCTTCTCCCTCAGGGCCGCAAGGTCGCCCGGCTCGACGCCAAGCTTTTCGTAAATATCGCCCTCGCTCACCTCGTTTACCCATGCCTCCAATACCATCACATTCTTTAGAGCTTCGAGGTATGATTCGTAAGCTTCAGGCTCCTCGTCAGGGTCCGGCGGTTTAACGAGCAGCTCGTCTTTGTGTCTCTCGTAGTAGTTGGCGAGTTTTTCTAACGGAATCCTAGCCATGGGTATGGATGGTACGTCGGGTGTCATGCAAAGCATCTGGAGGAGCGTTACCGTCGTTATCTCCTTTACCTTTGACTTCATCGCCTCTATGAGTCTAACAGCCGTCAGCGGGTCGATGTAAAGCTCCGAGACCCTCTTACCGAGCTTCGTTGCATTTAACGTTCCATCAACAAATTCCACCATGCCGTGCTTGTCCAAGAACTCTATGGCTCGCATAATTTTGTCCTTTACACCGACGACACCGTACTGGTATCCGAAGAAAGTTTTTTCGAAAAAGCTGAGGAGCTCCTTCACACTTTCCGTAGCCCTCGTGGCTATCAACGCTAAACTCTGCATCCTGATGTGTCTCTCACTCGAAAGCCTCGAGTAAATTTTCTCTGGCAAGCCCATTATATATCTGCTTAATATCATCTCGCGCTCCACTTCCTTTCTTGCTATGCTGACAGCGTATCCTACTTCGTCGTACCTTGGCCTTCCAGCCCTTCCCGAGAATTGTTTGTATTCCATGACCGATATGTATTGCATGCCGTAAGTCGGCTCGTACCTCCAAAGCTCCGGGATTATCACGGTTCTCGCCGGAAGGTTTACGCCAGCTGCAAGGGTCGGCGTGGCACAAAGTATCTTCAGGCATCTGTTCCTAAAAGCCTCCTCGATTATCTGCCTATGCCTATAGCCAAGGCCGGCATGATGGAAAGCACTTCCTCTGACCATGAGCCCGGCAAGCCTTTCCGTGAAGCTGGAACGTTCGCCTTCGCTCATCATGTGCTCAGCGGCCTCCCTTAACATCTCAGCTTCTTCATAGCTGATGCACTCCGGATGTCTGCTTAAAGCAACGGCAGCTTTTTCCGCCAAGCTCTCTGCCTTCCGTCTGGATAGTGCGAATATCAGAGCCTGTCCGCCTTCCATAACCGTCCATATCGCCACGTTAAGCGCCGGGTCTGATTCGTAATTCTTCAGCTTGAGGCTACCGTCGTTAAACTCCAGCTTCCCCTCAAAGTAGACCGCTTCCTTGAGCGGGACGGGCCTCCACTCGCTTATCACGCACTCGCAACCCAACCAATCCGCCAACTCCTCTGCGTTCCTTATGGTTGCGCTGAGCGAGAGGATTTGTGCGCCAGGTGCCATCTGCCTGAGCCTCGTTAAGACAACCTCAAGCGTGGGCCCTCTCTCAGGCTCCCCTATAACATGGATCTCATCCGCTATTATTAGCGACACATCCCTCATCCACTCCGCGCCATGTCTCAAGAGACTGTCTGCCTTTTCATTCGTACATATTATGACGTCATAGTCGGCAAGCCATCTGTCTTCACTATCGTAGTCGCCCGACGTTGCCGCAACCTTTATCCTTCCGCCTTCTCCTGAAGCCAACAACTCCTTGAACTCATGTAACTTCTCTGACGTCAGGGCTCTAAGCGGTGTGAGGTAGATTACCTTGCCGCCCCTTGCTAGATGAATTGAGGCGGCCAGAATCGCTACCAGCGTTTTTCCGCTGGCAGTCGGGGTCGCTAGGACGAGGTTCTTTCCGCTCAGGACGTTCCTTCTTATCGCCTCAACCTGCGGAGGGTAGAGTTCCCTTATCCCAGCTTTCAAGAGGTTTGACTTGAGATAGTCTGGTATCGGAAGGTCAGTTATGAGCATGGAATGCACCAAAGTTTTTCAAAACGTCATGCGACCTTGTAACTGCCCGGCTTCGGTGTATAAACTTTTCCTTCAGTTATTAACCAGCTCAATATCCTGTTTATCTCGGGCTCGCTCAGCCCATTCTCCACTAGGGCAGCCTTCAGCTCCTCTTCCTCCGCGACTCCCTTCCTTTCTTCGAACTCCTTTATCGTGTTTAATACGATGGCAAGCTTGTCCCTAACGCTCTTCGGCTTTCCTGTCATGATGACGTCTATGTCCGGCTTTCCGGTCTTGACATCTATGCCGACTTCTTGCAGGCTCCTTTTCATCAGTAGGACGACAGCACCAGCATCCTCCTCCGTTACCTTATCCCTCAGCGCAGCCCTTGCCCTAGCCTCGGCGAGTCTTATCAAAGATTCCAACTGTCTCGCGGTTATCGTGACCGTAGAGGTCTTTTCGTAAACAGACCTCATCTGTAGGTAAAAATCCTCTAAGATCTTAAGCGCTCCAGGCGTGAGTTCAGGGTTCACCCTTTTCGCGTACGCTATGTATTTCTTCAGTATCTCCGGTTTTATCGGCGGCGCAATCGTCGGACTGCCCGTCGAATGGAGCGCGAGTATGTGCGACGATACTTTTCTATCCTGCTCTACGTTTGGCTCATCTCTCAGTACGAATATGAGGTCGAACCTAGACAGCAAGGTTACTGGTAGGTTGACGTTGTCTGTGAAAGACATGTACGGGTCGTATCTGCCGAGTGCAGGGTTGGCGGCTGCCAAGATCGCGGTCCTCGCATTCAAAGTAGCCACTATGCCACCTTTGGCTATGCTCACCGTCTGTTGCGCCATGACCTCATGCAGAGCCACCCTGTCCTCCGGCTTCATCTTGTCTATCTCATCTATACAACACACTCCCATATCCGCGAGGACTGTCGCACCGGCCTCCAGCACCATACCACCGCCCTGCTCCCTGATGACGGCAGCGGTCAAGCCAGCAGCTGTCGTGCCCCTTCCCGAAGTGTAGAGACCTCTCGGCGCTATGTTGGCAACATACTGCAACAGGGCGCTCTTTGCCATTCCTGGATCTCCAACTAGCAAGATGTTCACGTCACCCCTGACTTTCACACCGTCCGGAAAGACCTTTGTCCTGCCGCCAAAGAGCAGTAGCATTATGGCCTCCTTTATGTGCTCAAGCCCGTAAATGCTAGGTGCCAACGAGTCTATTATCTTGTTGTAGATCAGGGGATCTTGGGCCATCTGCTTGAACAGCTCTTCTTCCTCTGGGGTTATCTGGAGAGATTCGGGTTCTTTGCTGACGGTTTCTACCCAGACGGCGTCCAAGTAAGACTTAAAAGTCCTCAGAGGGGCTTCGCCCGTCCTTTCTTGGGTTGAAAGCAGTATGCTTGTTATCAGGACCCTATCTCCCGGCCTTGCCCTATCCACCAAGTCATCCCGCAACCTCACCTCTATAACCCTTGGTAGCTGACCCGGTGGTAGGTCCTCGGGCTTCTCTTGAACACCAATCACTTGGTAGTCGATGAACTCCGATTCTTCCTGCACTAGGTCAAACGCGGGCCTCCTTCCCCTACACTGGGGGCTCGTGCACCTTTCGGGTTGTTTTAACCTAGTTGCGTTGTTCTGCGGCACCCTGTACTTCTCGCCACAGTATCTACACTGAAAGACACCTACGTCCAGCATCGGCTTAACCACGGTCGCCCTTACGACTATGCCGTCCACCATTATCAGCTTCCTTAGGTGTGAGGACCTTATGTCACGTATCGGCGTGATTACGGGTAGGTTATGGACTCTCGCATAGAAGTTCGTTATCTTCGCGGCGTACTCTGGACTCTCTATTTGGAGTTGCTTGTAAGCAGCCCTGCTGAGTATCGGCAGATACGTCAAAGGCTCGTTGACTATTTTATGAGATAATTCCTCGTCAAATGCTATTAGGTCGTTAAAGTCAACAGGTATGGACCTCTGGTTTGTGAGCGCTGCCTTCGCAAGCAGAGCTCTATATTTCTCACTCTTGAACAGCTCCACGAGCCTTTCTTCAATCGGAACGCTCAAACCTCCTCACCTCCTTTCGGACAGACATGAGACATCCATTCATTAACGAGTCCCATGACCAACTCGAAGAGTATGTTCTCTTCCGGAGTCATCCTATCGATCGTTGCTGGTTTAATCCTCTTCGCCGCATAAGAAAACAGCTTCAGCAACCTGAGCGAGACTATGTCCATCAACCTCCGCCTAACCTCCTCAGCCTTTTCTTTGCTTGCCTTGGAGACTTCCTCTATCAACCTCTTTGCATCCATGTAAAAGTACTTAGGCACCTCTTGGAGCTCTGTAACGTTGTTCTTCTCTTTCCACAATAACTGCGATAGGTAATTTAAATCAACCGTAAGATCCGCCCTTTTTGCCACGCCTGCCTCGACAAGCTTGTCAGCAGCCCACTTTCTAAGCTGCAAAACATTTCCTTGCTTTAGGTTCTCCATGGTGATGCCTGCTACCTCTAACCTCGGCACATCTTTCAGCAACACTACCTTGCAGTATGCGTTCAGGTATTCGAGCTCGACCTCTTTTAGCGACTCGCTTAGGGTTGAGAGCTCCGTGTCTATGTTCATCGTCATTTTATTGCTTCATACACGCTTAAAAAGCGTTAATTTCCAAGGAGTTCTCCGAAAGTGGGACGAATTACCAGAATATTTGCTCCGTCCCATTTTTCTAAACATTTAAAAAGAGGCTCCATAAAAGCTAACACGAACGAAAAAGCATGAAGGAAGGCTTCTTCCTAAATCAGTTGACAAGCCTCAATGATACTGGATTGGGAACGATAGTGTGGCTTATATGGCTAGCCCTCATGATGTTGTTCCTATTCTATCCTACGATGAGCCAGAGGATACAGCTCGGCTACATGCTAAGAGACCTAGAGAGGAAGCTAGCGAGGCTTAAGCTGGTTAAGGACGAAGTAAGGGATAGGACCATAGACGCGATAAAGAGGATTGGAAAGCCTGAGAAGGACCCTACGCAGGATATAGACAGGCTCATGGAATTTTTCGTGATAGAGCCTGAATCTATGGACCCATACGGTATAGTCTACAAGCTGGAGCACATACTGGAGACCGGTGAGTCGAAGTTTGAGGAGGAAGTTAGGAAGCTGAGTCCGGCGGCTGAAGAGTACAAGGTTAAGACCTTGGCAAACTTGGTGGAGGTTGCAAGGACGACCAACTACCTGTACCGTATAGTCAGGCATTACTACCTGCTCGGAAAGAGGACGTCAAACATCTACCTGATACTTCAGCTACAGATGTTGATGCCCCAACTCATGGAGATGACGGAGGCGCTCAGGCTTGCCAGCTATGCTTTCGCTTATGGTCAACCTATAGGCGATGGTATCGGTGTGTTAGCAGTGGCTAAGCTGGCTTATGGCAAGGAAAAGGCGCGATACGAGATAGCGAAGGATACGACGGTATCCGAGATAGAATTCGAGAATAGGAGGGTGCTGATCGTTAGGGCTACTGGACCGGGAGGGACCGTCGGCAGACCGGGAGAGGGTGTGAAGAAGCTCATCGAGAGGGAGGGTGACAACGTGAAGCTGATAATAACGATAGATGCCGGCTTAAGGCTTGAGGGCGACGAGTCTGGCAAGATGGTTGAGGGAGTGGGTGTTGCCATCGGAGGGCCTGGGATAGACAAGTACAAGATAGAGGAGATAGCGAAGGAGAGACAGATACCGCTGTACGCCTTCGTTATCTACGAATCGATAGTCGAGGCGATAACACCTATGAGGGAAGCGATAGCGAAAGCTGCAGATACCGTGGTCGAGAAGGTAAAGAGCGTCTTGCTCGAGAAGGTTCCGGCTGGTTCCACAGCAATAGTTGCTGGCATAGGGAACACAGTAGGCATAGGCTGACTGAGAAAATGTTTATAATGAGCAGCTCTGTCTCCAAGAGGTAGGTGTGATTCTTGGAAAGCTTTCCGCCCTCTAAAATGGCGTTGAGATACGTGCCTCCGCTGACATTCCTGAAGTGCACTGCGTGCGGTACGGAGAACTCCCGGACCTTTAAGGAGGAAGATTACGTTTTCAAGAAGACGAATGAGGTATGCCCCAAGTGCGGAAATAATGAGATGCTGATAGTGGCGATATACGTCAAGGAAAAGGAGAAGAAGACACTAAGTTAATACCTTGCACCCATCCTCTTCCACGTACACCGTACATTCTGCTTGCGCCACCGGCTGTCTCGTCTTCTCAACGAGCACTGGATACTTGTGAATCCTGCCGGTCTTAACGAGCCTTTCATGGACGCTTAAGATCTCTGGAATTTTTGACCCGCGTAACCATCTCGGCGAGTACGGCAGGCCCTTAAAGTTCTCCGCTATGTACTCGACAAGAGCCTTTTCATCCGGCTTTAACTTCGCCACCGGAACCTTTTTGATATCCAGCATGAATATCGTAGATAGGTCCGCGTTTACCACACTACCGGCGGCGTTCGCGAAGCTTACGAAAGGCTCTATCGCATAGACAGCTCCCTTAGCAACCCTTCTTGGGTCCGGTATAGCAACGTTCGGTATTGATGCCCCACCGTGAAGGTTGTACCTCGATATCTCATGGCCCGTAAGATTCCTGATCGGCTTAAACCCGGCCTTTTGTATGGTGCTCTGAATTACAGCACCTATCTCGCCAATCCTCGTACCTGCCCTTATGAATTTTACGGCCGCGCGCAATGCCTCCTCGGCCGTAGACACGAGCGACTGCTTTTCCTTCGAGAGCGAAACGCTTATCGCTGTGTCGACTATGTAGCCGTCTAGGTGCACGCCTAGGTCTATTTTGACAAGCGCGTTCGGAGGCACTGTGGACTGATCATTCGGCAGTGGCGAGTAGTGGGCCGCAACCTCGTCCACGCAAACGTTGCAAGGGAAGGCAGACCTTCCGCCCTCGGATTCTATCATCGTTTCGACCGCCTCGCATATCTCTATCAGCCTAACGCCCTCCTTTACCAAGCTGTAAGCCCTTTCTTTTACGCGGGCCGCTATCCTTCCGGCTTGTATCAGTAGGTCAAGTCCTTCTTCGTTCATCTCTTATCCTCCAATATGCTCCTTGCGAGGTCCATGAGCTCCTCTCTTTTTTGTTGATGCCTGATCAAGAAACTCGAGACTATGCCCGCAAGTTGAGACTTGCAGTCTCCGCACAGCCTGATGCCAGTCTTACATTCCCAGTAAATGTTCCTCAGCTCATCATCGTCGTCGATGAAATGGTTGGTCATGAGTTCAAAGACTATGCACTTCTCGGGCTCGCCACCAAGCTTTCGTTGCTCTTCGACAGTCCCCCTGCCGCCAGTAAGGGCTGACCAGACTTTTCTCTCAGCCAGCTTCGGGTCGTCCGATAACGTCATCATACTCATCGGGTTCCTCTTAGACATCTTCTCCTCGCCCAAAAGAGACTTCGTCAGCTTATGGAAGACGGCACTTGGAGGTACGAACTTAAACTTCTTGGCAATGTCCCTAGAGAGCCTGATGTGCGGGTCTTGGTCGATGCCTACCGGTACGAGGACGGGTTTCGGGCCACCGTGCTCCTCGGTTTGGGGCAACATTATGTCCCCAACCTGGATTAGGGCAGACAGATAATACTTGATCTGCTTAGGGCCGTAAATCGCCTCTAGCATGTTAAACGTTACGGCCGTCGAGAATATGAACGCCATCTTCTGGACTAGCTTTTCTTCGGACTGCTTGTATATGTAAGCCCTCTTATAGTCCAATCCAAGCGCAAGAAGGTCCGCGACATTCCCTATAGCTATCTTATGCGATTCCTCGAGAGGTATGCCGTTGTCCGCGAGCGCCTCGAGGTCCGCTATACAATAGTGGGCTACGGCCTTATCCGAGAGACTCTGATAAAATATGATTTCCTCTGCAGTCATCATCGTGCCAAGATGGAATTCGCCCGTCGGCTTTATCCCGCTCATGACGGCATATGCCTCATTCTTTCTTATACTCTCCACAATCCTCGGAAGGTCTCTGTGGCCAAACTCGACCTTCCTCCTCAGTAGCCTGTGGGTTGATGGAAAGGCGGAGATAAGCTCGTCTGTCATAGGCTCTATCCCAAATTCCACCATCAATGTTTCATAATCTGCTGGGAGTGTTGAGTTCCACGGGTCTATCGGCCTTCTGCCGTCCGACAATCTTTTACACCTTTGAAGAAGTCCTTCAAACCTAAAAATATAAACGTATAGCCAAAGCTTAAAGATAGTGCAAGATAACGAGAGCGACATTTATCTCATCCTATGCATCATCTACTCTGGGTTGGCGAGCGAGGTCAAGAGGTTAAAGACAGGCGTAGCAGGGATGGATGAACTGTTGGAAGGTGGGATTCCGGAAGATTTCTTCGTAGCCGTAACAGGGGAGCCCGGTTGCGGAAAGACGATATTCTCCATACACTTCATCAACCAAGGAATAATCGAAGGCGATAAGTGCATCTATATCACGACCGAGGAGAGCAGAGAGTCGATAATAAGACAGGCATCGCAGTTCGGCATGAGATTTGGGGATGCGATGAATGACGGGAAACTTATCATAATAGATGCACTAATGGGTAGGGAAGATAGGTGGAGCCTCCAAAACCTCGATCCAGAAGCACTCGTCAGCAAGATAATCGAGGCGAAGAAGGAGCTCGGCTACGGTAGGGCGAGAGTAGCGGTAGACAGCCTATCGGCCTTCTGGCTTGACAAGCCCGCGATGGCTAGGAGGTATAGCTACTTCATAAAAAAGGTACTCTCAAAGTGGAACTTCACGATCTTGGCAGTCAGTCAATACGCGATAACGACTGCCGAGAGCTTTGGATGGGGGATTGAGCACATAGCAGATGGGATAATCAGATTCAGGAGGCTATTGAGAGGGGGCGAACTGAAAAGGTTTGTGATAATCGAGAAGATGAGACAGACGAATCACAGTAGGTACTTGCATGAGATCGATGTGAGGCCCGGCGTTGGTATGGTGGTTTTGCGAAGGGTAGAGATGAGAGCCGAGGACTACAAGCTCCCTCCAGAAGTCTTAAGAAAGATACTCGAAGCTAAGAGGAAGTCGGAGGGGATTCTTTGAATGGAATGGGAGAAGATACTGGAGCATTACTCCCGGAAGGACGTGAAGCACGAGATAGCCGAATACTGCGCTAATCGCTGGGTCGCATTACACTGCGAAGAGCTTGACGAAAAAGGAAAGAAAATCATACTCAGGTACGATACTTACAGGAGGCCGTTGAGAATATTCTCGGAGGACGATGTTCAAAAATTGCTTTCTGAGAACACTAGGTATAGGCCGAGGGCAATATACGCATCGGCGCATGTTTACCGAAGTCTCAGATCAAGGGAGGACGTCGTTGACAGGAAAAACATTATCGCATCCTCCCCAACCCTGGACATAGATTCCAAGGACGGAGATTGGAGGGGCGTCCTCGAGAAAGCCATGCAAGTCATCAAACTGCTGGAGAAATACGGAATAGTTAATTCCGTCTTCTTTAAGTGGAGCGGTAGAGGCGCGCATGTTCACATTCACCAAAATGCATTCAGCGAGGAGATAAGGAGGAGAATTGATCCGATTGATATATCGTATTCTGTAACGAAGTTTATCGCAAGTATGCTCGAGCCAGGAGGCGGGGCGGTCGTTGAGGCAATAATAGACATTCAAAGAGTCTTCACAGCGCCTCTCTCGTTCCATAGGGATGTTGACCGCGTTGCCGTTTGCGTCTTACCCGAGAACCTCTCCGAGTTTAGCATCGACTGGACATCCCCCGAATCCTTTCAGCACTTCCCGAACGCTTGGAGAAGGTTTTCACCGGGAGAGGGTGATGAGTTAGCGGAGAAGGCCTTCATGAAGATCGGGCCATACATCGCAGGCAGGCCCCGAAGGAGAAAGCACAGGCCGCTTGACGAGGAGATACTCGATATGATGAAGAGGTTGGAGAATTACCCATAACGGAATTGGCATAATCTTATATTGTGCATTCGTTTTTCATACCGTCATGTGCCAGAAAGCAAACGACCTGCCGAGCAGGGCCGCAAAACTTGCCAAGTATCTTGGTGAGGAGTTTAGTGGTTGTCCACAGATGACCCTGAAGGCCCTTCAGGAGACCTTCGGTGTGGTGGATCATAACGTCTTCACAGCGGCAACACCGCTTGCTGGTGGCGTCGCGAGAGGCGGAGAGGTATGCGGAGCGTTGCTAGGAGCCTTATTGTTCGTCGGCATGCTCTGTGGTAGGAGAAAGTTGGAAAGGACGGGCGAGTCTAAGGATTACTCAAAATGCATGGATCTCTCGATCAAGATATACGATGAGTTTAAGCAAGTTTATGGTAGTGTCAGGTGCAAGGATATACATCTGAGGCTTTTTGGTAGGGTTTATGACTTAAGAAACCCCGAGGATCTGAGGATTTTTAGCGAATCTGGGGCGATGAATAAGTGCGCCGACGTGATGGCGAAGGCCGCCGAGATAGCCGCAAGGCATATCGTAAAAGAGAGTTTCAATGTTTAATACAACCTTCATAGTAAGAAATGATGATGGAATATGCTCGCAGGCTTTTGGTCTGGACCTTTTACCCGCTCGGGTAAGTCAGCCTTAGTACCGAAGGGGCCTTGGCATTACGCTCTGAGCGGCTTAGCGGTGCACTACAAAGCTAGCTTGGAGTTTTTAAAAGACGTTGTTCCAAAGCCCTTAGAGTTAGACAATGGCGAAGTCCTCGCGTACTTGGTGGACGTAGTATCTTGGAGCCCTAACGCCGCAGAGGTCAACATCGAAGCACCGGATATGGTCCAATATGGAGAGGCGGCTTTCTTCCTAAAGGTCAAGCATGAAGGAAATACATATGCCTACTGTCCGTACATGTGGGTGGACAATGATGTTGCTTTACTCAGAGGTTTACTCGCAGGATGGCCCAAGAAGCTTGCGAGGCTTGCGATTACTAGGCTCCATCCGATGCTTCCGGCACTCAACAGACCGAAAAAGGGCATGAAGTTAGGAGGTTATGCCATGAGGTACGGTTACGGTTTGTACAGCATAAGGGTTGAGTTGGAACAGGAAAACCCATCGAAGAAGCTGCCGCTACTCGGAGAGTATCCCTTCATCCTGCCTAGGTACTTCGCGGATATAGCGCCGAGTTTAGGAGGTGTTAACGAGCTCGTCGAATTCGTCGGCGAGGCCGATATAGAGGCTTGGGAAGGTAAAGGAGGCATATCCATAGGCGGCGGGTTCAACGACGAGCTGGATGCCTTCAGGCCCGTTGGTGAGGTTAAAGGTTACTACTTTAACATGTTGCTGAAGGCTAAGTCGCTAAGAAGCGTAGCTAAAATGGAGGGCTTCTAAATCTAGGTCGTACCTTTCAAAGGTTTTAAGGGCTCTCAATTTGCCTACTCAGTATAAGCAATTGAAAGTTGTTAATACTTTTTATTGTTTAGGTTTTTCAAGAATTACATAGGGGCTTTGAGTCGGCCATTCAGGTAGTAATGAAACAAACATGATACCAGCAACATCTACATACCTTAAAATTTCTTCTCCGGTATTAAATACTCTATGTGGTAAATTTTCCTTGATGTAGACAGCATCACCGGCCTTAACTTCATACTTTATACCATCGACCTCCACATATCCTCTGCCACTAAGTACGTAGTATACCTCCTCACAATTGTGTTTGTGTAAAGGGGTATGGTATCCTGGGTCAACCTCAACTATGCCCATGCAAATGGTCCTCACATCCGGAACTAACTCTGGATAGATTACTTTAATATCCCTTATTCCGGGTAAAGTTTCCATCGGAGCACCTTTTAGGAACTCTGACTCCTTAACGACAACTTTTCTTTCATTCATATCCTTTAGATAGTCTAAGCCTCCTATTAAGAATTAATTTTTCCAAAAAAATTTATATATATTAAATTTTGATCTACTAAAATAAAAGGTGAAAAAATCATGTCCGAAACACGGGTCAGTAGAAGAGATTTCTTAAAATATGTCGGTAGTGGTATCGTTGGTTTTGCGGCTGGTGCTGGTATTGGTTTTGGATATCACGCGATGGCACCGCCTCCTACTGCACCACCAGAAGTTACTTCAAAACCATTTAAGGGAATAACGCTGAACGTTCAATGCATTCAACCCCATGTCAAAAACTTCAGAGATGTTGCCAGTATATTTGAAAAATACTATGGAGCTAAGGTCGTTGTAACAGATGTGCCTTACGGTGAACACCTATCAAGGATATTGCTTGATGTAACAGGGGGTGTAGGGCACTACGATGTTTATGAAGCATGGTATGTTGGTATTAGCATGCTAGTAGCCAATAACTGTCTGATGGACTTAACAGACCTTGTAGAAAGAGATAAAGAAGAGTTGAATATTGAGGACTTCTATCCTACGCTTTGGAAAGCATACGCTTTACGTGAAGGAAAAGTTTATGGTCTACCGGTTGATGGTGACATTCATACTTTAGTTTACAGGCCAAGCATTCTCGAAAAATATGGGTTCATGAAGAATGGTAAGCCAGATCTGCCAACATGGGATAAGTTTTCTGAAGCTGTTAAGACAATAACTGAAGGTGAAAAAGGCAAACCAGAAGCCGAAAGAGTTTATGGATGTAGTCTAATGCTCGCCCCAATTCATATTACAGCAGGCTCAACTTTCGCAAATAGATTCGGAGCATATGGTGGTAAGTGGTTTAATCCTGATGGTACCCCGGCAATCAATAGCGAGGCAGGAGTAAAGACTTTGCAGAACATAATTGATACGATACCATATGCAATACCAGGAACATTAACTTATGCCTTTGATGAGCAGAGACTTGCCTTCTTCCAAGGTAAGACCGCTATGATGGAAATGTGGCCTGATATATACATTAGAGCAAGAAGGCCTGAAGAGTCGGCTGTATACTATGATGTAGGAGTAACTACTTTACCAGGTGGCGTTAGTGGTCTGAATGCAGGATTTAGCGTCTGCGTTTCATCGCTAACAAAGAAGAAAGAGGCAGCATGGGCTTTCTGTAAGTTCATTACAAGCCCAGCCATGCAGACATTGAGCGAGCTTGGTTTAGGTGGCTTAGATCCAACAAGAATATCTGTAGCTACGAATCCAGAACTCATGAAGTGGGAACCTGAATATTTCCCTGCTTGGAGTGATTCCATCACGCATAGTTTCCCGTGGCCTACTCTAAAACAAGCAGAAGCATTAATGACTATATTAGTTGAAGAACAATCGCTTGCAGCTGCTGGTACAAAGAGTATTGAGAGTGCATTGGCATCTATTGAAGATAGATGGAAAAGTGAGTTGGCTAAAGGTTAATGCATAAAATATATCCTTAATTTTTTATTCTTTAATTCCACCCATTGTTAGACCTCTAACTAAATGCCTTTGTACGATTAACGCAAAAACATAGATCGGTAAAATTGCAATTAAACCAGCGGCTGCCATCTGTCCCCATTCCCAGCCACGTTCACCATAAAAGCCAGCAATTCCTACTGGTAATGTCTGGTTTAGCGGTGAATGCATCAACAATAATGCGAAAAGAAACTCATTCCATGCAAATATCACGCTTAAAATGGCAGTGGCAAATAAACCTGGATAAACCCTAGGTAGTACGAGTCTGAATAATGTGTATGTTTTTGACCATCCATCGATCTGTGCAGCCTCATCTATGTCTTTTGGAACTTCATCAAAAAAGCTTTTCATCATCCAGATGACAAGTGCAAGATTAAATGCGGCGTAAACTATTGCTAAACCGTGAAGCGTATTTATCAGACCACTGTACTTCATAATCAAAAATATTGGAATGGAAAAAACTACAGGTGGAGCCATCCTAGTCGTAAGTATCATGAAGAATAAATTATCCCCTCCCGTCTTATATCTAGATATACTATAAGCGGCTATTGTTCCTATGGGTAAAGCTATCGCAACCGAGCCAAAAGAGGCAATTATTGAGCTTATCAGGTTTGCAAAAATAAACCTACCCGACCTTTGTGGGTCAAAAATTATTAAGTAATTCTCTAAATCGAAATCCTTTGGTAGTATGGGATGCTGATATATTTCAACTTGTGATTTAAAGGATGTGAGGAAAAGATAGACTATTGGTGTAAAGAAAAATAAAACAGATGCCGCAAGCCCTATGAAAAGTATTAGTTTTAAGAAAGCTCTGTTCATAACTTATCACCTTTTTGTTAATTTATTTATTATCATGAGTATTATGTTGCTCACAATTATTACTACAAAAAGCACTATTACTGTCAAGGCAGATGCGTATCCAAGGTTTAATTTCCTAAAAGCCTCTTTGTATATAGTTAATCCAATTATTTCTGTAGAAAGTCCTGGACCTCCAAACGTAGTGATATAGACCACATCAAATATTTTTATAGCATCCATAAGACGTAAAAGTAGTGCAACGATTAATGTTGGAGTTAACATGGGTAATGTTATTCTTCTAAATATCTGTAAACTTGATGCACCGTCTACTAAGGCCGCCTCATACGGGGCAGTTGGAAGGGCTTGAAGGCCGGAAAGTATGATAAGCATGACAAATGGTGTCCACTCCCAAATGTCTATCAAAATTATTCCAAAAAGTGCTGTTTCAGGTTGACCAAGAACAGGTATTGGTTTATTCAAGATACCAATGCTTGTAAGAATGTAATTTATTAGGCCGAACTCACTATTGTACATAAGTCTCCATATATTACCAACAACTATCGGCGTCGTCATCAGTGGGAGGAGGAAAAGTGAGCGGAAGAAACGCTTGCCTTTTATATCTTGATTTAACATCAACGCTATGCCGAGTCCAAGAAGCATCTCAATGGGTACGGCTATGCAGACAAGTATTGCTGTATTTTTTAATGAGGTTTGAAAAATAGGGTCTGTCAACGCTTTAATATAATTTTTAGCAAATACAAAATTAAACCCAGCGATTTCGCCTTTAAATGATATGTCTGTTAAACTTAAAAATACTACCAAACCAAAGGAAGCAAAAGCAAAGATTCCTAAATATACTACTGTTGGTAAAACTAAAAGTTTATTCCAATGTTTTTCAATGAAAGGTGTTTTATACTTCATTTTATATTATCACCCTTTCAGTCTTCTTGTCTATTACATGCATTTTCTTACGATCAAAAGAAAAGTATGTTTTATCACCTGGATTTAATAGTTTCTCATCGGTTATGACTTTTATTATATGATCGCCAGACTTAAGATGTATTATATATTTATCGCCAATGTTTTCTACCAAATCTACCATAGCTTCATAGGCATCGTCTGGGTTTTGCTTCAAAGTTATATGCTCTGGTCTGATACCTAGAATTAAATCGCTCGAAGTAGCATTATGCTTAACAAACTCTCCTTCTTCTACCAACTTAACTTGAAAGCTACCGGCATCAAGGTAAATGCCATCAGATTTTTCTACCAAGCTACAGTCAATAAAATTCATAGAAGGACTTCCGATGAAACTTGCAACAAATAGATTCTTTGGGTGGTAATATAAATTATATGGCGTATCATATTGTTGCAAAACACCTAAATTCATTACTGCTATCCTATCTCCTAATGACATAGCTTCGATTTGATCATGAGTAACGTATATTGTCGTTGTTCTTAACTTTTCATGTAATTTCTTTAACTCTATTCTCATCTCAGCCCTAAGCTTTGCATCAAGGTTCGTCAACGGTTCATCCAATAATAAGACTCTAGGCTCCTTTACTAATGCTCTACCAAGGGCTACTCGCTGTTTATCGGCTGGGCCAAGCTTTGTGGCCTTCACGTCAAGTAAATGGTCTATCTTAAGAATTTCGGCTATTTCCTTCACCTTATACTCTATTTCAGTACGGGGCAGTTTCTTAATTTCTAATGGAAATGCAAGGTTCTCGCGGACAGACATCCTGTATACAACATAAAATTGGAAGACCATACCTATGTTTCTTTGTTGAGGGGGTAAATGATTGATGACTTCACCGTTGAAATAAATGTTCCCTTCAGTAAAGTTATCAAGACCTGCGATGCAACGAAGTGTGGTGGTCTTTCCACATCCTGATGGGCCAAGCAAACATACAAATTCTCCATCTTTAATATCTAGATTTAGCTTATTAACTGCGATTATATTACCGAACTTTTTTGTCACATTTTCTAGCTTAACACTTACCATGCTTCCCACCTCTATAATATGCTTTTCCCAGTGGTTTTATCAAACAAGTATATCTTATCTTTATCAAAAGTAATTCTAAGTTTTTCTCCCATCTGGAATGTGCTCTCGGACGAAACTGTCTTCTTAATTATAATATTACCGGATTTAAGATATAGGATGTTCTCTAAACCAAGCTGCTCCATACCATATACTTCCATTTCGAAACCTACATCTCCCGTTTTTACTATTTTTACGTCACGTGGTCTTATACCCATTATCACTTTACCATCAGTCTTATGCTTGCTAATTATGTCGTAGGCCCAAGTTAGTTCATATCTAAATTCTCCAGAGTCAAAAAATATTTTAGTCCCATTAAATAATAAATCACCTTCTATAAAGTTCATGGAGGGGGTTCCAACGAAGTCTGCAACAAATATGTTACTCGGTCTGTTGTAGACATTCTCAGGTGTATCGTATTGTTGCAATTTTCCTTTATTTAAAACTGCTATCCTATCAGCGACGCTCATGGCCTCCACACAATCAGGAGTTGCATAAATCGTAGTCTGTCCTAACTCACTTTGTAGACGCTTTAATTCGGATCTCATCTCAGCCCTAAGCTTTGCATCAAGGTTCGTCAACGGTTCATCCAATAATAAGACTCTAGGCTCCTTTACTAATGCTCTACAAAGAGCAACTCGTTGCTGCTCTCCGCCACTTAGACCCCATATTTTTCTATTCAGCAAATGTTCTATGTGAAGTTTCCGAGAAAACTCTTTAACACGTCTATCTATCTCAGATTTAGGTAGTTTCATCACCTTAAGTGGGGATGCTATGTTATCGTAAACTGACCAATTTATATATAAAGCATAGGATTGAAAAACCATTGCTATACCGCGATCTTGAGGTTTTACGTGGTTTATTAGTTCACCATCAAAGTATATCTCTCCAGCATCTGGGGTTTCAACACCTGCTATACATCTTAATGTAGTGGTCTTACCTGCACCAGATGGTCCAAGCAAGACCACGAGCTCTTTATCATTTACTTCTAATGATAAATCATCTATTGCTACAACAGATCCAAAAGTCTTTTTCAAGTTTTTAATGAGTATCTTAGTCATTTTTTATTAGATGTTGCCACATTCCCCCTTATAAATTTTTATACTAAGCAAAAGAGATAATTCTTGTCAATCTACTATGTTGACAAAAAAAGAAAGGTGGTGTTTGTTTTATGGGTATTCTACGGGGCAGGGTCCGGAACAAACGAACGGTAGTCTGTTATTGTTGAGATTGTCTAGCAGGTTCTTCCAATACGCTTGTTCAGCTCTTGGGGTATCAGGACCTAACGCTGAGATCGCTCCATTTATGATATCGTTGACAGTCTTGAAACTGCTACAGGTATATGGGTCAACGCAGACAAGGGTTGAACCGTCGAGGTAACCGTGCCTTACGTTGAGTATTGTTGCGATCAGCTGGGCGGAGAGCATCCACCACATGTTTTTAGCATTAGCGCTTAGCAGGTAGTTACTAATCTGCTTCCTCGCTGTGTTAATGTCTGATGAGAACGGCGGATAGATCCAGCCTGTTGGCTTATACAAGTTCAAGCTGTTAAGGTATGATACGTCATCAGCGGTGATTAGTTTGTTCCCGGCGTTAGCCCAGTAGCCCAGCGTCTTGCCCCCATGGCCCGGCTCCAGGCAGAGGTTTCCGAAATTGTTGTCCTCTTTGACCTCTCCGGACAGTAGGGTGACGGTTATGCTGGTGGATGTTGTAGGTATCCAACTACCGGATGGCAGGACTTCCTTCACAGTGTATGTTCCGGCGTTAAGATTGTCAAAGCAGTAGCTTCCATCCTCACCAGTATATGCTGTATCATATAGAGTATCTCCCATGTAAAGCTCTATCTTGAATCCTGCCACGGCGGGTTCGCCAGCATCCCATAAACCGTTTGCGTTGGCGTCGTAGAACTTGTACCCGCATATCTTGGCGATCAAATCGACGGTCCAAGTATCAGTAGCGGTCACCGTTAAGCCGATAACATCCCTACCAGAAGCTGTAGCAGCATTCTCCAGTGGGTCTGGGTCTCCAGCATGAACGGTGTACGTCGTAGTGATAGTCACACTCTCATCTACACCTAAAGTGCCTGTCCAAATGGTTCCTAGAAGCGTGTCGATGACGCTCACATCGTATAATGGGGTATCGCCCGTGTTTGTTACTATTATTGTATAAGTTATGGTTTCTCCTGCGTAAGCCGTATCCTTATCGGCCGATTTATCAATGGTAATTGCTGGGTGGAGAACGTCAACGGTCCACGAAGCCGTATCAGTCACCGCTAAGTGTAGAATGTCTTCACCGGAGGCTGTAACAGTATTGGTGACGTCGCCAGAGGGGCTTGGAACTGTGTAATACACTGTGAAAGTCTCTTCCTCACCTACATCCAATACGCCTGTCCAACTAAATCCAAGCACATCGTCAGATACCGTCACATCGTATAATGGGGTATCGCCAGTATTCTTGACAGTTATCGTGTAACTTATGGTATCGTCCTCATGAGCATATTCTGGACCAGACTTCGAGACATCTATGGCTGGATGCAATATGTCAACGCTCCAAGTCGCAACGTTGTTACTCATGTTGGGATCTTCGGTATCGCTTGATACGGTGGCCGTGTTCACCAGCGGGTCTGGGTCTCCTTCCTGAATGGTGTACGTCGCGGTGAATTGCCAGATTTCGCCGGGGTCTATGCGCCCGTCACCGTCGGTGTCGCCGCTTACATAGGTTGCCGTACCAGCCTTGTTATCAGTAACAACAACATTACACGCCTCATCCGGACCTGCATTAGTTACAATGTAGGTATAGGTAATCTCGTCGCCGACATGGGCATATTCTGGCCCACTCTTCGCTATGGATAAGTCTGCTTGTCTAGTGACCTCGCAGCTTACAACATTGACTTGGAAGTACATGTTTGTTCCAGCAACGTTTGGATTATTGCTTGGGCCTTGGGCTGTTACATCAGCATATATTTGCATTTGATAAATTCCTATCGACGAAAAGGCTGGAACAGTAACGAGTACGGTTTGTGAGAGATGTGAAGGGTTGTAGAGAGTGAAGCTCGACGGATCAAAAGTTATTCCATAACCCCTTTTATCAACCATTACAACGGAGGCCCAGCTAACTTTATCAGGATTAGGTGGTTGAAACCAGTAAGCTACTACTGTAATCGTTAATGGTTCATTCAGACATACCGTGAAGCTTGGTCCTGGTGGGCTGGAATACGCCACTCCATTGTAGCTTATTTTAACTGGGTCCTCCTCATAAGTGGCCGCGATATTTTCGCTGGTTTGATCGCTAACGCTAGCCTGCTCCCCATCACTCGTTGTTCCATCCTCTCCACCATAGCTTGCAGTACTGGCCTCGTCAACTAAAGTGGCCTGCCCTCCGCTACCCGTATCATCAACAACCTGTGCGCCCTCATTCGACGCATCGCTGGTCGGTTTTTGTCCTCCATCATCCCCTTGGGTATCAGCGGTCGTAACGGAGCTCCCATCGCTTACATTGGCTTCATCAGCCGCAACAACGTTTAATGAAAACATCATTAGCGGCGTGCTCAGCAGCAACAAGAGCATCAACATAACGGATATAGCCGATATTCCGATTTCGATTTTTTTACTCAAAAAATCTCTTCCTTAGAGACAGTTGAGGGACAGTCATTATTTAAACCTTAAAAATTTTTGACACACTAATCCAACGGTTATTCGTTGTTTTTCATCATTCTTTCTATCCGTCCGTTTTGGGCAAATCACTTATAAGCTCTGAAACAATGAACAGAGGATGCTTATAAATAGGGTCGGCGAGCTCAAGCATCAGAAGGTATGAGAGTATGGTTGCAGCCCCATTTTTGGTTTCGTATGCTATTACGAGAAAGTGTAATTTGAAGTGCAAGCACTGCTATAGTGATGCTCAGGAAGAACCTCTACCGGATGAGTTATCTTTTGAGGAGACGAAGAAGCTATTGGACGATTTGACAGACTGGGGTATTAAGCTCTTAATAATCGATGGTGGTGAGCCGTTACTTAGGGAAGATTTCTACGAGATTATCCGCTATGCTACGCGTAAGGGGCTAAACGTAGTTGTTGGAAGTAACGGTACCACAATAGATGTAGATGCTGCTAGGAAGATGAAGGATGCTGGAATAAAGTGTGTACAGATATCTATTGATGGAGCCAAACCTGAGACGCATGATAGTTTTAGAGGGGAGGCTGGGGCATACTATAAAGCATTGAAGGGTGCTGAAGCATGTAAAGAGACAGGACTACCATTCCAGTTCGGGATGGTTATTAGGAGGGAGACGTTAAGCGAGGTGCCTGAAATGCTTAACCTAGCTATTGAGAGAGGAGCTATAGCTGCCGAGTTCTTCGACTTAGTTGAGGTGCCTAGAGTCAAGAGTAAGTGCTCAGAACAGGTTCTGGCGAGGATGGAGAGGAGGAGGGTTATGGAGTGGCTTGCAGAAGCTCAGAGAGACTCGCCCATAGTTATACGTGTTCCTGCATGCCCAATGTATACTCTAATATTAAAGGAGAAGAATATTCAGCCTAAACACTTCCCAGCAGATGTTTTGAAGAGGATACCATACTATGATAGGGGGTGCGCGGCAGGGATGCCAAACGGCTACGTTACAATCCTCCCAAACGGGGATGTAATCCCATGCATGCTGCTACAGGTCAAGCTTGGAAACATTAGAGAAAGAAACATAGTCGATATATGGGAGGACTCACCAATCCTAGCGAAGCTGAGAGCTAGAGAACAGCTTAAGGGAGAATGTGGAAAATGTAGGTACAGGGATGTATGTGCAGGATGCCGTGGGAGAGCGTATGAAGCAACAGGAGACATGCTATCAACAGATCCTGGATGCTGGGTATGGTAAGTTTTTTAGAAAAGCACAGTTCTAGCCGCAACGATAATCTCTCATAAACTAAAAGCCCAGTCAAAGTTTTATGAAACAAGCAGTTTATAAAGGAGCATGATGGTTTGACAGATAAAGTCGGATGCGCCCTTAGCCGGGGTGCCCTAGCCCGGTAGGTCTGCCGAAGGGGCCGGTCTGCTAAACCGGTGGCCTATGGCCGCGCGGGTTCAAATCCCGCCCCCGGCGCCTCAACAAATCCCTTGAAAAAATTTAACTTGGTACGAGTGTAGCTTGCCTCTTGCCAACGACGCGAAAATTCCTAGGTGTGAGAGGCTTTCCGCCATAAACAATGGCCACTTAGCACTTCCCATAATCTACCGATTGCTGTTCCTCAGGACCGATCTTTATGGCCTAGTCTGGTTTTTTAGCTGATGTCCTTTTGAAGAATCCAGAGAGTTTCGTGAAGGCAAAGCCAACAATCCCTGCTGCCTGGGCTATCGCAACCCAGATCACCACGGTCCTCTCCCAGCTAGCAACAGCGTACTGTTGACTCAAGGCCTTATACCCCTCTTCGCTTTCCTTCAGCGACTCCTGCAAGCTTCCTATCTTTTCTAGAGCCTTTTCGTACTTTGTCTGAAGATCTTGGTGCGTCTTCTTCAATTCCTCGTATAGTGCCGTAAGCATCGCGTACTCTTTGCTGAGCGAGTTGTAGTCGGCACTGAGATTCTCATACTTATACCTGAGGCTCTCTTCAGACTTTAGCAGCGAGCTGTACCTGTCCTGTAATATGGCATACTCTGATGATAAGTTGAGATAGTTACGACGGACTGAAGAGAGCTCCCCCTCAACCTTAGAAAGCTCCATATTCAGCCGTGCGTTGAGCGCCTCGACTGATGTAAGATTGTGCTTGAGGTACTCATTTTCAAGCTCTAACCTGTCAACTAATGCATTTAACTCAGAAACTTCGTCCCTAAGTTCGTTTACTTCCAATTCGAGTGTATCGATCGTATCCCTTAAGCTCGAAACCTCTGACTGAAGCACGCTTATCGTTGATTGCGCAGCGTTAAGCTCGGATACCAATTCTGAGTAGTATTTGCTCCTAACGCTTGCCATGTAGAACTCTTGGAACAGGCTTCCGTCCGTGTAGTTGGCTTCGATTTTTGCGGACACGAGTGTGCCGAGTGTTGATGGCGGACAGAGTGTCAATACGCCGCTATACACCAAACCAGGCCCGCCGGTGAAAGAGGTCACGAGGTAATCGTCGTACAACGTCCTAGTGGACGCGCCAGCATGGTAAACAACCTTTAGGTGCACATCAAGGTCCGATACGGCTGTTAATGCGGTCACGACGACCCTGATGCTGAAGCACGTGCCTGGTTTCACTTCTGTCGGATAGCTCAGCTCTATCTTCACGGAATTGTCGTTTATGCTCATTGTAAATGCCTCTGCATGTATGCTTGGTATGAAGAGCGCTAGCGTTAAAAGTAAGGTAAGGATATACCAAGGCTTGCTCAAACCAACCCCCTACGTATTTTTGTCCGTAACGCATATTAATTTTATCACTTCAGGGTACGGCGCCAGCTACATCCCTATCCAAGTTCTTACGGCCCTTCCTATTATGCTGAGTATCGGGGCGTTAAAGAATCCCAGGACTATGACCAGTAGCAATAAGACGCTCATGGAGAACAGCATACCAACAGGCGCCTCCTTTCCCCCTTCGTGCTTTGGCTCCAAGAAGAAGATGGCTCTGATCATCCTAAGATAGTATGCGGCGGTTATGGCGGTTGCGATTATGCCGATGGAAGTCATGATTACAGCACCCGACATGAAGGCCCCGGAAAATATCATCCACTCGCTTGCGAAGCCTCCCAGCGGCGGCGTTCCTGCTATCGACAGTCCGGCAACGAGCATCGTTGTGGCTGTGACGGGCATCTTGGAGGCTAGGCCGCCGAGCTTTGTCAAATCCCTCTCCTTAACTTCATGTATTAAGGCTCCGGCACCCATGAAGAGCAGCCCTTTTGCAAAGCCGTGATTCAGAACGTGGAATAGGCTGCCAGAAATACCGAAGGATGTGAGCGACGAGAGGCCGAAGAGTATGTAGCCCATTTGACTGATGCTGCTGTAGGCCAAAAGCCTCTTAACGTCGCTCTGGACGAGGGCCATGATACCTCCCCAAAGCATTGTTACGACCGCTAGGGGCATGAGCCAGACCGACATCTCAGAGACCGCCGCCGGCATGAGTCCAAGTAGCAGCCTAGCAAAGGCATAAACACCCGTCTTTATCATGACACCGCTCAGGAGGACGCTTATCGGTGTTGGTGCTTCGGCATGGGCGTCCGGAAGCCATGTGTGGAATGGGAAAACCGCCATCTTAACCGCCGCTCCTATGAATATTAACGTCGCTATGCTTAGCAGTGACGCTCTGTGAATTTCGTAAGCACGGGGAACGTTCTCCAAGAGCAACGACATGTCCATGCTACCGAATATGGAATTGAGCCAAGCTATGCCGAGTAGCATGCAGAGAGCACCAGCATGTGTGAAGATGAAGTACTTGAAACCTATGAGTCTCGGATTTCCCGTTCCCCAATACGCTATGAGAAAGTAGGACGGTATGAGCATTATCTCCCAGAATATGTAGAGCATGAATAGATTCCAAGAAAGGACGACACCCATCATACCCGTTTGGAAGATTTGGAGTAGTGGGTAGTAGACCTCCAGCCTGCTTTCGTGCTCCATGTACCTGTGCGAGTAAACGCTAGCTAGGAAGCCCATCAGGGATATGAGTAGAGCAAACGTATAGCTTAGGCTGTCTAGCATGAAGTTCAGGTTAAGACCGAATGCCGGTATCCATCTGTATTCCTCGTAGATGTATTCACCAACCATTATTGGTGATATGTAGTAGAGGATTATCAGGAACGGTATGAGACAAGAAACGTGGCATAGCATGGCTCCGTACTTCCACGAACGCTTTCCCAATAGGTAGGTGAAGGGTGAAGTAAGCAAAGGCAGGAACACACTGATGAGGAGCAAGTAATTCACACCGCTCATACATGAACACCTCCGAAAAGCAAGAGCAAGAATATAATCAAGAGTATTGCGATTCCTAGGGCATATCCGCTGATGTTGACATTGCTGCTACCAGTTTGCAAGTATCTGAAGGCCTGAACAAAGGACTGCATCGCCCTAGCCAGCGCGTAGTTGAACCCGTCTATGACTTTTTCCTCAACATACCTCCTGATCTTTGACGAAAGCCAAAGCGTTCCATCCACGAAAACCTTGTAGTACGCATGGTCGATATAGTACCTGTTAACCAGCAGTTTGTGGAGCGCTGAACCTAACCTGCCTTTCCTTACGCTAACGGGGTTGATTAGCGGCATGCCCCTTGATGTTGCGGAAAGGTAAAACGCATAAGCGAGCGACAGGCCCGATATGAGTATTATGGCTGAGGTAGCGTACGCTGATGGGCTGGGCTTAAAGTGATGATGCAGGCCGATGTAGCTCGTGAAGGGCTCCTCAAAGAAGCCAGCTAATAGGCTTAGCGTAGCAAGTATGAGCAGTGGTACCGTCATGACCTTTGGGGCTTCATGCGCATGCGAAGATTCTGGACTTGGGGGCGCTAAGAATATTTTGTAAATCCATCTCATGGTGTATGTGACTGTTAGGATTGACGTGAAGACGACGAGCAAGTAAATTATGCTATTGCCAGCCTCGAGCGACGCCTCTATTATCAGGTCTTTACTGAAGAAACCGCTGAACGGTGGTATGCCGGAGAGCGCAAACGCACCAAAAAGTGAGGCAACGAAGGTGAGCGGCATCTTTCTTACCAGCCCGCCCATCTCGTCGATGTTGTTCGTATGAACCGCATGTATTACTGCTCCGGCCGAAAGGAACAGTAGGGCTTTGAATATGCTGTGGCTGAGAACGTGGAACTGACTGGAGAACCATCCGAGCTCGGACGCTAAGCCGAGGGCTGTGAACATCAGCCCCAGCTGGCTTATCGTAGAGTAAGCCACAACCCTCTTTATGTCGTTCATCACCAAACCCATCGTGGCAGCCAGGAAAGCCGTTACTGCCCCTATCGTCGCTATGGTCTCGTACCAAGGAGCCAAAATTCTCCCGAACGCCTCAAGCGGGACAATAGTGAACGCCGTCCTAGCAACTAGGTAAACGCCTGCCTTTACCATGGTCGCTGCGTGTATGAGGGCGCTAACCGGTGTCGGGCCTTCCATAGCATCAGGCAACCATACGTGCAAGGGGAATTGGGCCGACTTTCCTATCGCGCCCCCGAAGATGAGTAGCATACATGCGATAACGAAGCCTTTGGCATTCGGGTCATTTGAGAGCAACTCCTCCAAGCCGACCGAGATTTCGTGCATACTGAACGTACCGAGGGATTTGTAAAGCAATAGTATGCCAATTAAGAATGCTACATCACCTACTCTTGTTGTGACGAATGCCTTTATCCCTGCATGCGCCGCAGAGGGCTTCCTGTACCAGAAGCCTATCAACGCGTAAGAACATAGGCCGACTATCTCCCAGAATATGTAGGTTTGTAGGAGGTTGTTGGATAGTACAAGACCGACCATTGCTCCGACGAAGAAGAGCATGAAGAAATAATATCTCGGAAGCCCCTCCTCGTGCTCCATATAACCTATTGAGTAGAGGATGATGAGCGTGCCGAGAAACGATGCGATGGATGCGAACAAAATGGATAGCGGGTCCGCTAAGACGCCCGCCTCGATCCAGTTACCGTCTGGTAAGGGTATCCACTTTACCCTTTCTTCTATTACCTTCCCTCCCCACACATCAAGTACCATGGAGAGCGAGAAGACGGCAGAGATCGATGCTGTAAGAACCGGGTAAATTTCACCGACTCTTTTACCAAGCCTGAAGACGATGGGGACGAACACGGAGCCGATGATAGGTATCAGCCACGAAAGCCATGCTGCGAACGGCAACATGTTAGAGAATAGAATCCTTTGGCAATCATTTAAACGTTGAGCCGTGCGGACTACTTACATCCATAGTTGCGTTGTAATGTTATGCTGGCACTTCAATGCCTAGCTCCCTAACGACCTTCCTGCCTTTGTAGGAGACGTACTTTAAGAACGCGTTTATCACTAACTTGAGCGGATAGTTCTTTCCCCCTTTAAGGTAGAATTTGTTAACGATGTCCTCAGCCCACCTGAGCGAGTGTAGAAGGCAGCGCGCCATGACTTCCTTGTGCTCGTCCTTCACCTCAACGTCTGTGAACCAATTCTTGTTCTTCAGGAGGCCCATCGGCACGAAGAACATGGGGACTATGAGGGACCTGTATGGCCTGAGCCTGTCCAATAGCTCTGCGGTCGCCACAACATCGTCCGGTGTTTCTTCAGGAAGACCAAGGATCAGTGTGGCGGCTGGGATTACGTTGTTATCGTGCATTATTGCGAAAGCCTCCTCGACGACCTCAGGCCACTTCTCGGCGGGATAGGGCGCGGCCTTTGCCGGCATTATCTTCTTCGCGAGCTTCGGCGATCCTGTTTCTATCCCGACCTCCACGCCCCAGTAGCGTTGGTGTTCATCACAAATTATTTCTGCCAGCTTCCTGATCAGGCCATGTTCCTTCTCGGCAAGCTTTATGGCTGCGAGGCTTGCATGGCTCCAAGCGAGCGTCTTCCAATATTTCTTGGACAACTCGTGCAACTTTATCAAGGCATCCGGATTCAGCCTGATCCCGTTCGCGCCGTATAGGAGGACATCCTCGGAGTGGAGTATGCCCGATTCCACACCACCCTCAACGTTCACGAGTATCTCCTTTTCGATTCTATCGAGTGGTATGTGACGGAGGGGCCTAAGGGTTACTGAGCAGAATTTGCATCCCCTAGGGCACCCGCGCATGATCTCTACGAGCCCGTTAATGCTCGGCCGCTTTATCGGCGGGATCTCCTCTATCGATGGTACGTCGTTTGGGCCGACGAAAATGTATCTAGGTAGTGGCTCGCCCGCATATGCTCTTTCGACCAAGTCTGTGATCACTCGCTCGCCCTCGCCGTCAACTATTGTATCTATGCCCCATCTTTCGATCAGGTCTGGCTTGTAGAGCCATTGCCATGCCGCCGGGCCTCCGACTATTACCTTGAGCCCCCGCCTCTTCGCCTCGGCGAGGCTTAAGCCCTCCATAAGGTTCCGGAAGCTCTTGGCATTCACGGGCTCCTTCTTTGTGACGACCCACCATTCGCTGCTCGGAGGGCATAGCGCGAAGTAGTCATGGTGACTGAGCATGAGTATCTTTGCATCCCCAAGATATCTGTTTACGTGATCCGGGTCTATCACCGCCGCATTGTACCCTTTGTCTTGGAGAAGGGCTTCGAGCTTCCTAAGCGCGTAGGGTGCTTGCCATGGCCTCCCCGCAGAATCTGTCTTCATCTTCGGACACGCTATCCACATCCAGAGCCTCTCCGGCATGCCAATGGCAGGCCCGGTCGCCATGAAGCCCAGAAACTCCTTACCGTGATGCGTCGTCATCATACTCCGATCTGTCGTCAGGATTATGTCAGGCTTGCCCCCAGACAACTTCCTCCACCTCCTCGACCAATAGGCCGGTAATCCGCGAGGGCCTGAGAGCACCCCTGCCGAGCACGAGTAGTATCCCTTCGCCCGAAGCTCTCTCAAGATCCTTCTTCAGTTCGGAGGCTGGCCTCTCCTCAACCACGATACTTAGCGAGACACTGCTCAAAAGGATGTTTCGCAAAGCATCATAGTAGGATTCATGGGGGTTTTTATCCAAGTAGAATCTAATGAGGACTCTCCGTTCCCGGTGGGCTAGTGCCTCCGCAAGCTTCCTCTTTAGGTGCTCGACGGCCTTCTCATCAAGCTCGCCCGCAAACCATACTTTGAGAAACCTTTGAGAGAGCAAGCGGCTAGCCCACCAATTTTTGGAGAAATTAGCGAAGAATTAAAGCTTAAGTTTTTGCTGTACTGGCCACTAGCTTCTCGCGATTTCGAGTATGAAGTGCACTTAGCCGTGCCATTCCAAGCCAGCTAAACCTTTGAGCAAGTATTACGATGTAAAGACTTAATTATCGGTAAGGTAACAGCCTAGATTAAATGAGAGAGAAAAAAGGTATAAGCTATGTTGTTACAGTGGCTATCGTAACAGCGGTTACGATAGCTTTGGGATTTTTTCTTTGGGGAGTTGTAAGTGGATGGACCGGGGCTTCTACGATGGACATCGTGTCAGAAACAAATAAGGGAATAGCCCAGCAAAGAAGCATACTCGTGGTTGAGTTTATTGATTGGGAAAGCGGAACCGTTTGGGTATCAAATCCAGGAAAAGTGGATCTTGTAATACTTTCATGTACGATTTATCCAAAATCCAACCCTCAACCACAGGGAAACTATCGAGAGATAGCTAGAGTTAGTGCTTCTATGGACCGTGTTTATCCACTGAAAATAGGATCGGATTGTCAGCTTATTACAGGCCAGAAACCGTATGTTATCGATATACGTGCTATAGCCTCAACCATATACAATCCAAATAACCCGTTGGAGAATGCTCAATGGATGATTATGGTGAGGCAAATTGTATAGGAAAGGTATTGGTCGTAAGAAGGGCATTTCAGCAGTCGTTGGAGGGGCAATAGTTCTAGCGTTGTTCTTCGCAACGGTGGTGCCGCTAGTTATATTTATGCAGAATTCGTACGCATTATTTCTAAATGAGTCGAATTCGCGGAGGATCTTCGATACTGATAGAATGTCTGAATCACTAATGGTTGGAATATCACAAGATGTGTTAACGAAAGATCTGACGCTATTATTATCAAACGATGGGCCTGTGAACGTTAGGATTGTTAGGGTTTGGGCTATAGATGCCGTTAGGCAGACTGCTATACCTGCGGCGGGGCCATGTTTGGAGGAAAACCTTCCAAGTCTACCTCCTGGTGCAAACGGCACAATCAATGTTCAAGCCTGTGTTAGTGGGTTTACGGGCAACGTGCAGTTCTTTGTCGTGACGGAGAGGGGCAGAATATTCTCCTCAAGTAAGGTTTACTTGAGTGGAGGTCGACCTGTTGACATAGTGTTCCCGTACACGTTGACTGTTAGCATAATTAACATGGATAAGGGGCGCTTGTATGAGGTTTATGTTACACCTATTGGAAATGGCAGAGTATCGCCTGAAAAGTTTACCCATAAAGCAACCGCGAGTAACGAGAACGTTACAGTAGCGTTCGGAGCATCTCCGGGAGAATACGTCATCGCATTATATGAATCCGGCAAACTCGTTCAGGTACCTGAGGGAAATCCCCAGCGAATAGTGGTGCCAGAATCGACGGCGATCATTTTCACATTAGGTCGTAAACCTTATGAAACCGTGCCGCTCGAACCCATCATATCTGCCCCTTCTTCTGTTAATAAGAAGAGAGTTGATACAATATTAGCGGATATCTATGTTAGGCTACCGAAGGATGCTGATGAAAGCGTAGAAATAACTCAGATAGCAACGAACTGGATTACAGTCACCGGTGGCGCAACTATAGACAGTTGCGATACTTATATAGGAGTTGAGATTCAACCCGGACAAATCGAACTTGTCGGATCATGTACAATTACCAATATCGATAAAGTCACTGGTAAATCTTTCACAATAACTGTTAATAAGAACAGTATTTTTGGGGAAGGTGTGATTTCTTCGGCAACTTATACAAATATTGAGGCGAGTAAGGATATCAAAGTTACTGGATAATCGGATTGTTTCGGGGACGGCGCTTTTTCCAGTAGAGCCATCCTCAGGTATCGATAAATTCAACAGAGCCATCTTGTGGATTATATATTATGACGGAGTCCCAACCGGGGTTCAGCACGAGGGCTTTACCGATCGTTTCCATCCTTCTGCTATGTGTATGGCCGTGGATCACGACGTCGTACATGCCGCTCCTTGCAATCGCCTCAACAAGCTCAGCATACTCTCCATGAATGACCGCGACCTTTTTGCCGTTGAGGTCTATGGAAGCAAACCTGCCCTCGAGCCTACCGCCAACCTCGTTGATCACCTTGTTCAGAAGTAGTAGATCACCGTCGTTGTTCCCTAGAACCGTTACGAATCTCAGCCCTGCGAACTCCCTCACCGAGAATGGAGCAACCCAGTCACCGCAATGGATAACGAGCTCGACCCGCCTTTCCTTGAACACGCGTACCGCCTTTCTTATCCGATCCAGATTGTCATGGGTATCGGATATTATGCCAACGGGCAAGCCTGACACCGCATGCGTACGTTATGCCCGTCCTTTTAGCTTTTTCAACGAACATTCTGCTTAAATATGGTGCCTAAAATTGTATGCGTAGGTGGTTGTGGTGGAGATAATCCTGAAGGTTAAGTCAGAGAACGTCGATAGGGTACGGAACACCCTATTAAGCGATGACGTGGTTTCGAGGGCAAACGTCCTCGTGAGGGATGCGAAGAGCTTGATCGGCGGCGAGGGCTTCGAGGGCTACTACGTCAGGATAATAGGAACCGATGAACAGTGCAGCAGAGCATCGGAACTCGTGAAGGATATCGTCGAGGAAGTGAAGGGCGAGGAGAAGGAAAGGATATCGGCGAAATTCGAGGAGGAAGGGGAGGCCGCGGTCGAAGGCTTCGGCAGGATATTCGGCTGAGGCGCAAAGTTCAATACCCTCCACGTTCTAAAAAATTTTCGTCGGGACTGCCGGGGTGGCCGAGCAGCTAGGCGGCGGCCTGCAGAGCCGCTCTACTCGGGTGCAAATCCCGACCCCGGCTCCATTAAGGCATTATTTCCACGGTATTGTTGTATTCCGGATACAATAAATCTTCAAGCCTGAGTCGCGACCTTGATGTAGCACTCATAATCCTTTCTAGGTTGTTCTCGATGAGGTCGATGATGAATTTCGAGCACTCGCAAACGGCCTCGACCCCCTCAATTCCCCACAACCTTTCGAGATGCGTGTAAAGACATCTGGTCCCGCAGGTTCTTAGGCGCTCGCATGACTTGCATGGTTCCTCGACGATCGGCTTCCTTTTCTCGATATCAGATCTTGAGACATTTCCCAAGCGGCCCACAAAAGCCCATCTTTCCGAGACCGCAATCGGGCAGGATACAACCCTTCCGTCAGTCAGAATCGTGAAAGATTCAATCCCGGAGCCGCATGGTGGAATCGGTCCGCCCCTCAGAACCCTCTTGAGTATTCCACGGAACGGGACTATTCCAAGAAGCTCGCCCCGCTCAAGTCTTGCAAGCCATTCCCCGAAAAGCCTCCTGAGCCCGGTCATGTAGGACTCGCGGATCCACTGCCAGAGATCAGGCCACGATTCGATCGGAACCCATACGAAGCTGAGTTGCCAATGGACCGAGTCGAAGATGCCGATGTCTAGCAGGTGCATCACGTCGCTGAAAACGTCGGAGTGACAGGTCAGAGTCATCCTCGCGACAAGCTCCCCTTCGAACCCTTTTGCGCGCACGGCGCTCACAGAATTCAGCACTTTCCTGTAAACCCCCTTGCCTCTATACATGTCGGTTACCGCCTCCCGACCGTCTATGGATATGAGGATTGTAGAGAGCGAATCAAGGAGCCTCGGACTCAGCCTATCGAGCAGGAGCCCGTTCGTCTGGACAACGAACCGCGCATCCGGAAACCTCTCGACGACATCTTTCATGAATGCTATGTTCAGTAGAGGCTCGCCCCCGTAAAATGCGACGACATCTCCGCTCTTTATCAGGTCATCCAATAACCCGATTCTATACTCCACCCTCCATGGGACGATGCTCGGGTCGAAGCTCCCTCCGCAGTATTCGCATGAAAGGTTGCAGCGCCCTGTAGTGTAAAGGATGAACTGCATCCGGAGATTATGCTGAGCACGGCAACGGTATATTTACTTTACCGGGGTGGGAGCAAAAACTTAAAGCCCTAATAGAGCAATTTTCAACGATTTGGATCCGAGTTCGAGACTCAAGGCCCTCCGAAATGAGGTCAAAACTTGTAGGAAGTGCTCCCTCTGGAAGACCCGAAAGAATGCGGTCTTTGACGAAGGACCGGTGGATGCTCGGATCATGCTCGTTGGTCTCGGGCCCGGAAAGCAGGAGGACCTTCAAGGCAGACCTTTTGTCGGGGCAGCCGGGAAGCTTCTCGACGAGCTCATCAAGGAGGCCGGGCTTAATAGGGAGCGGCTGTACATAACCAACGTCCTCAAGTGCTTCCTTCCGGAGAATCGGGCAACAGAGGAGCAGATAAAGGCCTGTGCACCATACCTCGACGAGCAGATAGGCCTAGTAAGCCCAGAAGTTCTGGTCCCCTTAGGGAACGTGGCGGCAAACTATCTTTTGAAGAAATTCGGAATGGAGCCGGCACCCATGGAGGAGATTCATGGAAAGTTCTTCAGGGCATCGATGTTAACACAATCCATGTTGATCGTTCCTATGTACCATCCGGCCTCGGCCCTCAGGAATCCGCCCCTACGGAACGTCCTCTTCGAAGACTGGAGGGAGTTCGGTTCAAGGCTGAGATCTTTGGGAATAGTTCCCTAGCGCTACGATTATATTTCATCCAAAGCCTTGATGATTCCGATGGAATATCCACTCGCTAGGTTTCAAGAGGAACTTGGAGAAGGTAGGGCGAGGTGTAGGGCCTGCAGTAGGTTCTGTACAATAAGGGATGGTGGTTTTGGGATCTGCTGGAACTACGCGAACATCGGCGGGAAGATATTTCACGTCGGCTATGGCCTCTTAAGCTCGATCGAGAGCAGACCCATAGAGATAAAACCATTCTTCCACTACTGGCCTGGCTCTTCAGCGCTCACGTTCTCGAACTGGGGCTGTAACTTCTACTGCCCATGGTGCCAGAATCACAGAATCAGCTTCAGCAGGCCTCCAGCAGACTCTGGTGTCAGGCATTCTCCGGAGGATTTGGTGGAGATGGCGAAAGCATTCGGCGATGAAGGTCTTTGTGCCAGCTTTAACGAGCCTGCTACCCAAGTTGACTTCCTTTTAGATGCGTTCTCGCTCGGCAAAAAGGAAGGACTCTACTCTACTGTGGTCACGAACGGGTACTTCAGCCACGCCTCGCTGGAGGCCCTAATCGAATCGGGATGCGATGGCTTTTCAATAGATATAAAAGGTTGCCCGAAGTCCCACACTAAGATTTTGAAGGGTGTGGACCCAAATGTTGTATTGAGTAACGCGAAGCATGCAATAGAGCTTAATGCGCATGTAGAAATGGTCTTCCTCATAGTCCCGGGATTCAACGACGATGATGATTGTATAAGATGGATAGTGGAAAAGCATGTCTCGATGCTCGGAGAGGACGTCCCTTTGCACATCAACAGGTACTATCCGGCGCACAGGTACACCTCACCACCTACGCCCCTCGAAAAGTTGCTGTTTGCAAAGAAAATAGCCCAAGAGGCCGGCGTGAAGTTCGTCTACATAGGAAACGTTGGTTTGCCGGAATTCGAGAGCACCTACTGTCCCACATGCGGAAAGCTGCTGATAGCTAGGAGTGGCTACGAGGTCACCGCCTACAATTTGGACAAAGAGAATAGGTGCCCTAGGTGCAATACCCGCATACCTTTAAGGGGCTGCAACATAAAGAAAGAGAAGAGATGGCGCATTCTTTTGTAATAAAATTTATTTAGAGACTTCTATTCCAAAAAGTTGATCGGGCATGGGCCTAAAAACCTGGTTCCTAGCCACGAGACCATGGTCATTCGTAATGACTGCAGTATCGGTAGGGTTGGCCGGCTCTCTTGCTTGGAAGGTTGGCTCATTCGAGCCTTTACACTTTTTGCTCACGCTTTTTGGTCTAATAGCGTTCCATGCAGCGAGCAACATGCTAAACGACTACTATGATGTGAAGCATGCGGTCGATGTATACGGTGCGCCTACCACTAGATACAGGGTGCATCCTTTGCTTTCGGGTCAGATAGGTGTTAAGTCGTTCACTATTGCGATCGCATTCCTCTATGCAGTGGTTCTAAGCATTGCGACGTATCTTTCGCTGGTAAGGGGTTTTGTCGTTTTGCTCTTTACTGTGGCTGGACTGTTCTTCAGCTATTTCTACACGGCCGACCCTGTTCCGCTAAAGCACAGGGCTTTGGGTGAAATATCAGCCCTCTTAACATGGGGCCCCCTCATGGTGGGCGGAACATACTTCGTACTAACGGGAAGGTTAGACCTCCTGCCCGTGCTCGCGTCCTTGCCCATAGGTGTGCTTGTTATGACGGTTCTCTTTGCGAACAACATGCGCGATGTAGATTACGACAAGACGGTCAACATTACTACCCTCCCGATGATCTTGGGAAAAGAGCGCTCCCTCAGCTTCTACAAATATTCGATAATTTCTGCCTACGTGGCGCTCTTTGCGCTAGTGGTCGCCGCGTTGCTTCCTCCAACGACACTTCTCGTAATTTTAACCATACCGAATGCGATAAGGCTGATCAAAATCTTTAAACATGGCGTACCTGACGCAGCAGACCCGCTGACAGCGCAGCTTACGCTCCGCTTCGGCCTACTAATGATAGCGGGCGTACTCATAGGAGACCTTTTAGAAATTTTCGGCATCAAACTTTCTCTTTAGGTTGAATATGTGGGGTCGGCTCGGCTCTTCCGACATCATAAGCTCAGTCTGGGACGGCAGCCTCATTCCCCGTAAAGTTTAACATACAAAATGACTTTATATCCTTTCAATCTTAGGTAAGGCGGCCTTGAAGTGGTTATGGGCTCCTTGGCGCATGGCTTACATAAGCTCCGGCGGGCCTAAGGAGTGCATTTTCTGCACAAAAGGCGTCTCTTCGAACGAAAAAGAGGACCTAGTCCTCTTCAAGGGCAAGAGGTGCTTTGTCCTGATGAACCTTTATCCATACAACCCCGGTCACCTCATGGTGGCGCCGTATAGGCACGTGGGCAACTTAACGGAACTGGATGTGGATGAAAGGAATGAACTCATGGAGCTGATAGTGAAATCCATAGCAATTTTGCAGAAAGTCATGAATCCGGATGGTTTTAACGTTGGTGTAAACTTGGGGAGGGTCGCGGGCGCCGGTGTTGAGGGGCACGTCCATTTCCATGTTGTTCCACGATGGTCCGGTGACACAAACTTCATGACCGTCGTGGGCGACGTGAAGGTAATGCCTGAGCTTTTGAGCAGCACATACGAAAAACTCGTGGTACACTTCGTCGAAAAGAAGTAGTCTTCGAGTTAGGGACTTTGACATGGGTAAATTTAGAGCCATAATATTCGATATCGACGCGACGATATGCGATAACACGGAAAGGAAGAGGAGGGCAATTGAGCTAACATTAAACATAGCGGTGCCCGAAGAGCTTTACTCACGAATAAAGAAAAAGGGTTTTCCACACATCATAAAGGCGCTTGGGTTTGAGCCTAACAACGAACTCGTCAAAAAGGTTGAAAGGTGCTTTCTCGAGAACGAGGAGCTTTATGTTCTTGACAGGCCGATAGAAGGCGCGGTCGAGACCCTCAACGCTTTAGCATCGATTTACAGGGTAGGCTATGTGACGGGTAGGCCTAAAGAACAGTTGGCGCTGGATTTTCTGAAAAGATATGGTTTTCCAATAGGTCCAGTAATGGCAAGGAGGATAGGCAGCGGTGAGGGTATGAAAAAGGTGGAAATGTTCAAGGAAATGCTCAAAAGACTTGGGGTAGAACCTTCGGAGGCGGTCTCCGTTGGCGACATGCCCGAAGATGGTCTTGCCTCAAGAGCTGCGGGGGTGCTATCCGTTGGTGTTGCAGAATTTTCAACAGTTGATGTTGACCTCATGAGGAATAATTTCGACCACATAATAGAGAGAATAACTGACCTTCCTAAACTCCTTGCAGATTTAGAGGGAGGCTATATTTGATAGCTCCACATCAGGTCTTGCTAAGAGCACCACCCTGCTATCTGAATCCTTGGTAACGATTACGTAACCCAAAGACCTATTAAGCTCTTCAGCGAAATCGGAAACTTCCTCCATGCTTGGCATAGCCTCCCTCGGCAGCCTCTTTTGAGACTCGCCTACGTGCATGTACGCCTTACACTCGACAAACTCGGGCATGGCAAGTTTTATTAAACTCGCATACTTCTCGGCATCTTTCATTGTGTAATTTTTCACCAACGTTAACCTCACAACTTTCCTACAGTCAAGCGAACTCATAAGCTCCAGACTTTTTATCGTTCTCTGCCAACTGTCCGTTATGAGTGGTCTCGTAACTTGTTTGTGTGTCTCTTCGTCAGGCCCGTATAAGCTTATGTAAAGATTGGTTGGCAGGACCTCGAGCTCCTTTAACACCTCGGGCATTGTGCCATTGGTCACGAGGAACGCCGTCATGCCCCTTAGCTTTGCCTCCTTTATCAGGTCGGAAAGGTAGGGATAAAGCGTCGGCTCGCCATCTAACGATATTGCTACATGCTTCGGCTCCATAGCCTCGTTAAACCTTTGAGCGGTAACCTTAGGATTGCCCTTGAAGCCCGAGAGGAGTTCTCGTTGCGCAGCTATGCAACCATCAAGTATCGCCTTTGGCTCGTCCCAATCCCCGCTATACGGGCTAACCCTGTTTATGCTGTGGAAGCGCCAACAGAATATGCACATCATATTACAATATTGAAGCGTCGGCGTCATCTGAACGCATCTGTGACTTCTTATGCCGTACCACCTCTTATAGCAGAACTTGCCGCCCCTTAGCGCGGTTTTCGTCCAGTGGCAAACTTTCACGGCGGAATGCCTGCCAACTATCCTATACCCTGCTTTCTTGAACTTCTCTAACGCTTTAACCTCATCCCTAGATAGTCTATGAGCCGGGATTGTCGACATCTGAATCCACTAAGGCTCGGTGGGATATATGTTTAACATAATATTTATACGGCTAATGATAAGGATGAAGATCGTGGTGTATGGTTTATGAGGATAACTGATGTTAGACTTGTGTCGTTATACTCGCCTCTTAAAGAGCCCATGAAGCTGTCCGTTGGAACGCTCGAGAAAAGACCTTTTGCGCTAATCGAGGTTCACACAGATGAGGATATAATCGGTCTTGGGGAGACCTTCGTGAACTTCCCGCCATGGTCGATCGAGGAAAGGAAAGTAACGCTCGAGAACGTGAAGAAATTGCTTCTGGGTGAGGACCCCACGAATATCGAAGCACTATGGAAAAAGATGCATACATCATTGGTGAAGATGGGGCTTCAAGGTGGTTGCAAGGGTGCTATAATCCAAGTGATTAGCGGGATAGACATAGCCCTTTGGGACATCCTTGGAAAAGTAAAGAACCAGCCCATATGTAAGCTCATATCAAATAGTCCAAAGCAAAAATTAAGACTTTACGCAACCGGACTCAGTGCAAGCGACCCGGTAGGACATGCGAAGAGGTTGGTGTCAGAAGGATACGACACCCTGAAACTTAGGATAGGTTTTGACCCTGAGAAGGATGTCGAGCTTGTGAAGAGTGTAAGAGAGGCTGTGGGCAAAGATGTCAAACTAATAGCTGACGCAAACATGGCTTGGGACTACGAAAAGGCGTTAGAGATGGCTAAGAGGTTAGAAAGGTATGAACTCTTCTGGCTCGAGGAGCCTATCATGTGTGATGACCTAGACGGCATGTCGCGGCTTGCGGCCGAACTCGATACTTGGATCGGCGCCGGAGAGAATGCTTACGGTTTGGCCGAGTTTGAGAGGATGGTAAAGAAGAGGGCTGCCGACGTCCTAATGCCCGACGTCAGCAAGACAGGCGGCATAACTGAGGGTGTTAGAATAGCCAAGCTAATAAACTCGAGCGGGCTACCTTTCTCGCCGCACTTCTATGGCTCTGAGGTTGGCTTCGCAGCGACCTTGCATTTTGTTGCGGCAACTGAAGGGTGCTTGATAGTTCAAAGAGACATATCGGATGTACCTCTCTTCAAGGACATGCTAAAGGAACCAATAAGGATAGAAGATGGTTATGCTGAGGTGCCAAAAGGTCCTGGCTTAGGCATAGAGCTAAATTGGGAGAAGTTGGAGAAGTACCGCACAGGTTAATGGGTGACACTCGATCTCAAGACTCGCTAAAAATTTCTATGAGTTCTTTCAGTAGCTTATCGTTAGCGGCTGCCACGTATTTGACGTCACCTTTGTAGAGCAGGTTTAGGTTTTCCAACGACCCATCCAAACATTTTACAGCACCGCCCGACCGTGTTACTATATATGCCGCGGCCGCCATATCGACGACCCTCACACCATTCAGAGCAAGGAAGCAGTCTAACCTCCCACAACCCACGTACGCAGTCTCTAGGGCCGCAGAGCCCATGAATCTCGCATAACGGGCCTTTGAGGCTACTCGCTCAGCGAATTTAGATAGCTTTTCGCCATGCTTGAAAACCTTTAGGTCGAAGGAAATTACTGCATCGCTCAAAGAGCTTGTGTTTGACGGCTTGGCCGGTTTACCGTTAATGTATACACACTTCTCGTTCGCTATGATGACCTCGCCATTAACTAAGTTGATTATACCAGCAGCAATTATGTCCGAAAACTTCTCACCCTTAGAGATTGCCACGGCCGCGGAGTAAAAGGGTAGGTCCTGTTTCAGGTTTACTGTTCCGTCCACCGGGTCCACGATAGCCAAGTATTCGGAGTTATCCGGGTCGCCGAGGAGTCCTGCCTCCTCACTGAGTATTGTTATTCCTGGTATGGCGTCCTTTAGGACGTCGATTATGGCTTTCTCGGAGGTGACGTCGGCCACCGTCGATATGTCGCCGAAGGCGCCGGCACCTAGCTCACGACCTTTGTCCTCTAGGCTGTTTAACGCTAGCTTTGCAGCTTCTAGCGCCCTCTTTATTATTAATTCCAACTCGGGGTCTCTTTCCTAAATCACTTTAACTTTGTCGAGGGGTCTGATTTTCATGACGTCCGTGTTAAACAGCGAGATCGGCGGCTCGCCCTTTAGGACCTTAACGATGTTCAATGCACCAGTCTCCGCCATCGCATACCTTGCCTCATACGTTGCATTGCCTATATGCGGTGTCAAGACTACGTTTGGAAGCTTCAGCAACGGGCTGTCCATGGGTAGCGGCTCAACCTCGAAGACGTCGAGCGCCGCTCCAGCTATCCAGCCTTCTTGTAGAGCCTTTATCAGCGCTTTCTCATCTACTACGGGTCCCCTTGAAGTGTTTATCAGGAACGCGGTCTTCTTCATCATCCTAAGCCTTTCCTCATTTAGCAAATGGTATGTGTCCTTCGATAGGAACACGTGTATGGAGATGAAATCTGAGGTTCTTAGAAGCTCCTCAAGGCTAACGAACTTTATCCCGAGCTCCTGCTCAGCCTTCTGATTCCTGACGATATCATAATAGATTAAGTTCATGCCGAATGCCTTTGCTCTCACAGCGGTTGCATAACCTATCTTGCCAAGCCCGATTATGCCTAGCGTCTTACCTTTAAGTTCTGTTCCCAACATCATGAAGGGCGTCCATGAAATTTTCCACTTACCCTCTCTGATATACCTGTCACCTTCGACTATCCTTCTAGCGATTGCGAGCATAAGACCTATGGCAACCTCAGATACGGGCTCTGATGCTGCCGGGGAATTTGTGACGTATATACCCTTAGAAGTAGCATACTCAACATCTATGTGGTCAACACCCGCGGTCATTGTGCCTATGACCCTAAGGTTCGGTGCGGCATCTATTACCTCTTTGTCCACCCTAGCTGTTAGATGACAAAATATGGCATGGACATCCTTTACACTTCTAACAAACTCTTCATGCGGTATCGGTTCGTCCTTCTCTCTGTAGATCACCTCGCACTCTTTTCTTAAAACCTCTATGCCCGACTCCGGCATCCTGTTCGTGACGAATACCTTTGGTTTCATGTGTTTTTCAAAGTTTTGGTTAGATATAAATTTCATCTACGCCTTTGTTTCAAGAGCCGCTCCGCAATTTTCGAAAGTTCCGGCCATCTTCTTCGGACCTCCGTCTCGATTATCTTGGCTATTTCATCGCTTATGCTATAGCGCGGTAAAAGGCTTTTTCTGTAGTTAAATACTGCGGCTGAGAGTGGTGAGTAGAAGGTAAGCCTTGGTTGCTTCATGGCTAATTTTATCGCTTCTGCTAAGAACTTCTTGTTTAGCTTCTCCTGCTTTTTCTTCAACGGTGTTTTTTGCTTCATGTCATTCATTAAATTTTTGAAAGTTATAAGGTTTACCTTAAAACGTAGATGGTAAACCCAATTAATTCAAAAATCATTGCAACTCAACGGCCGATGAATAGTACGAGGCGAATCAATTCAATTGATATCGAATTAATGTACCGTTTGGCACTGAATCGTTATGAGCCCTTGGGAAAAAACGCCATTTTTCGCGTTTTCCGCGGGCTTTTGGATGCGAATCGGTTGGGGAATCGTGCATTTGTAAAAATAAAACGTCACATGATGAATTAGCAGATGGTTTCTGCTTTGCTACATTTCACACGTTATCTGATTTTATGGTTTACCTAAAAAGGTAAAAGGTTTACCTTATAATAGTTTCATGCCTTTCTGCACCTATCGAAACGTACCTTATTGGACAAGCCAAGATTTTTTCTAGGTATTCAATGTAATCCCTCAATTGCTTTGGAAGAACATCGAACCCTCCCTTCAAGGCTTCGAGTTTTTTCCTTTCCGAAAGATCCCTCCAACCCTCCAACTCGACATATACTGGCCTACACTTTTCTAGAACATGTAACGAGCTAGGAAAGTTCTTAATCTCTTGACCGTTGTACTCATAAGCCAAGCAGACCTTAACGGGATCTATACCGGAAAGACAGTCCACCTTCGTCACAGCCACCGATGTAACACCGTTCAGCATTATCGAATACCTTACAGCAACCGCATCGAACCAGCCAACCCTTCTGGGCCTTCCAGTGGTGGTTCCGTATTCCTTGCCCTTTTCTCTTACCATCGATGCGATGGGTTCTTCCATCTCTGTCGGAAATGGGCCCTTACCAACCCTCGTGGTGTATGCCTTAGTGACACCTATGACCTCGTCAACCCTCTTCGGACCTATGCCCACGCTGTTACATGCGGCTCCTGCCGTCGTGTTGGAGGATGTGACAAAAGGATACGTTCCATGGTCGATGTCCAACAGCGTCCCTTGGGCTCCTTCCAGTATTACAACTCCTCCCCGGTCTAGTGTTTCGTTGACAAGAAGCGCCACGTCTCCGACGTGCTTTCCTAGCTTTAGGGCAACCTCGCGGAGAAACTGGGCAACACGCTCGACGTCCAGCTCCACATTCATGTTGTAAACATTAGATAAAAGGGCCTTACTCATGTCTAAAGCCTTCTTAAGCCTAGGTTTGATAGATTCTATGCCGATCAAATCGGAGAACCTTATGCCGACCCTTGCAGACTTGTAGGTATAAGCTGGGCCTATGCCCCTTTTGGTCGTTCCGACACCCTTACCGGACGACTCCTCTGCCTCATCCAGCATCTTATGGACGTCCAGTACTATGTGCGCCTTGCCGTCGATCGTCAGCGTTGGTCGTATGCCCTCCCTGTTTAATGATTCCAGTTCCTCAAGGAGCTTTATGGGGTCTATCACCATGCCGGATGCTAGGCAGACATGTTTGCCTCTAAGTGCGGCGACTGGTAGGTGATGGAACCTGTAAGTCTTACCGTTAAGGACAACGGTATGGCCTGCGTTAGCACCGCCCTGGTATCTTACCGCCAAATCCGCGTTTTCCGATATAAAGTCCACAATCTTGCCTTTTCCCTCATCGCCCCATTGGAGTCCGACGATCACTATGGCTGGCATTTTTCACTCTATTACCTCCACGTCATGTGGGTAGCTCTCCTTTATGCCCGCCTCGGACAAGCTGATGAACTTGGCATTGCTCCAGAGCTCCCTAATGTTTCTCGCGCCGCAATAACTCATACCGGCTCTAAGAGCTGACACGAGTTGTCTAAGGAGCTCCGAGGCACTTCCCCTGTAGGGCACGTATGCCTCGACACCCTCGGAGGTGTACGCGTAATCCACTATAGAGTCTAGGTCAAAATCTATCTGTCTACCCTCTTTGAGGTCTCTGGCTAGCATGGCATAAAACGATGCCATGCCCCTGTAGACTTTGTATTTCCTGCCGCCCTTAGATATCGTTGCGCCCGGGCTTTCATCCGTACCGGCAAGGAGGCTACCTATCATCACGGTTGACGCTCCTGCAGCGATAGCTTTGACCAGATCTCCGCTGTTGCGTATGCCGCCGTCTGCTATCAACGGCACATCCATCTCAACGGACTTCTCAGCACAGCTGAGTATGGCAGTAAGCTGTGGTACGCCGACCCCGGCCACAATCCTAGTGGTGCAAACAGCTCCTGGACCTATCCCGACCTTGATGGCATCAGCACCAGCAGAGGCAAGGTCCTCAAAACCCTCGGGCGTAGCTACATTACCGGCAACTACCTGAACGTCGCCAAAGACTTCTTTAAGTTTCCTAACCGCCCTTATGACCTCATCCGTGTGACCGTGGGCAACGTCGATGACTAAAGCATCTGCGCCAGCATCTAAGAGTGCTTTTGCCCTATCCAGATAGCCTTCCTTTATCCCTATCGCGGCGGCAACCAAAAGCCTGCCCTTCTGATCCCTTGCAGCGTTCGGGTACATGCTCTTAATCATTATGTCTTTTGCCGTGACGAGGCCGACGACCCTATCATTTTCGTCAACAAGCGGCAGTTTCTCGACTTTGTACTTCTTGAATATCTCTTTCGCCTCCTCGAGCGTTATCCTACGGGTTGAGACCACAAGCCTCTCCCTTGGCGTCATGACATCGGTTATGGGCCTCTCATTATTCTCCTCGAATAGTATGTCGCGCTTCGTAACCAAGCCTTTGAGCTTACCGTCCTCATCAACTACCAGAAGTCCTCCTACGCCATACTTTTCCATGAGCTCCCTTGCCTTTCCGACCGTGCTATTTAGGGGCAAAGTGTACGGCCTTTCTATTATGATGTTTTCAGCCCTCTTGACGCGCTGAACCTCTTGGGTTTGCCGCTCAATGGGCATGAACCTATGTATAACGCCTATCCCTCCATGTCTTGCCATCGTAATTGCCATCTCAGACTCCGTAACAGTGTCCATCGCTGAAGAGACTATCGGTATGTTCAGCCGTATCTTTTTCGTGAAGAAGGTTTCCGTTGAAACTTCCTTCCTAGAACGTAGGGAGAACTTTTGGGGCACAAGAAGGACGTCATCGAAGGTTAAACCTTTCTCTATTTCTTTTATGACCACTTAATCCCTTAGCCCACTGGTTGAGCGGCTGAATTTAAAGATTAACTAGGTTACGACCTTCTCTAGTTCGGAAGTTTCGTATGCAAGCCTTATCTCCTTGGCTATCCTCCTACCCATACTCATACCCTCACCATATAGCAGGTAGGAGTAGGGTGAGCCGTTTATGAAGAGGTTTGTACCGGCAACTATCCTAGCCGAGAATTCAAAGACGACTATGTCATCGGGCGTTCTACAAATGGCCTCTATACAAAATGGCCCTATCATACCTGGCGGTACGAGCCTTTTCGTAGCTTCGACAAACCTTTCAGCAATGTCGAAGAATTTTTCCAGCATCGACTCCCTCAGGACTAGGGGTATGTTGCCTACTACCTCGTAGGTCGGTTGTACACCAAGGTTCAGCTGGTCCGACGCCGGTATCCTTCCCAAAGAGTCAACGTTGGTTTCGTACCTCCTGTCGACACCAAGCAACTCCACCTCCTCTTTAAGGGGCGAGTAGAAGAAATGGGGATAAACAGTTACGCCTACTACGTACTCCTGTATGTAAAGCCCGCGATTCATCCGTACGCCCGTTTCCGTCAGTTTTTTTATCAAATCCTCCCTTCCGCTTGCTATGAAGTACCCTCTCCCTCCCTCTGCGCCAGGTAGCTTGACTATGACAGGACAGTCCACTTCATCCGGTGAACTGAAAGCCCTCGGTACCTCTATGCCTGCTTTCTTGAGGAGCATTTCTTTGAGCTCCCTGTCCGATTCCCAAATTAGAAGTTCCCTATTCCCGAATATTGGGACCTTGAAATCCTTAACGAACTTCTTAATATCAACGTCCGATATTATGGTTCCATGCGGTACCAATATGCTGCCCATGTTGTTTAGATTACTTTGCACATCCTCCCTTAGTAGGTCCTCCACATTCTCTACTAGGATTAACTCGTCCGCTAACCTGAACCTCTCGTAGAGTCTGTGGCGGCTCCTAGGGCATAAAAGTACGGCCTTAAGCCCCTCGTCCTTGGCGCCCCTTAGTATCTGAAGAGCCGAATGCGAGCCATATGTGGCGACCGATACCTTCATGTAACCACCTCTTTTAGCCTATTTTGCTCTGCCGCCTTCTTAATCTCCATCGCTATCCTCCTACCTACGCCTACGACAAAACCATAATAGTACTTTGAGTAAGGGCTGGTCGTGGTCAGCATGGGACTTCCCGGGACTCTCAACGACACGTCGAAAACCACGAATTCTAGATCCTTGTCTATTGCGCCTTGAAGGGCAAATGGCCCTATTATGCCTGGCGGGTATTCTTTTTTTACGGTCTCTACGAACCTTTCACCAACTTCAAAGACTTTCTCCAGCAACGACTCCCTCACGGACGCTGGCTGATGCCCCACCTCTATGTTCTGGAGTAGGACGTCAACCTCTAGCTGTTCCCTGGCAGGAAGATTAACAAAGTCGTAGAGGTTCGTCTGGAGCCTCCTGTCCGCGCCAAGAAACTCAAGGCGATTATCGAGTGGCGAGTAGAAGTAGTTAAAGTTGAAAAGCGTACCTATGACAAATTCCTCTATCACGGCTTTGGATAGCCCCTCCTCGGATATCAGACCCGCTTCAATCCTTTCCCGAGCCTTTCGCCTATATTCTGAGGGTGAGGAGGCGACAAAGAAGGCCCTCTCAGCCTTCCTCTTGGCTTCCTGCACCTTCACTATCACGGGCCTGTCTATTTCGTCCGGCGAGCTGTACCTAATGGGCGTCCTTATACCGGCCTTAGAGAGGAGGTAATACTGGTTCCTTTCTGCCCACCTCTCCTCTGCCTTCAACAAAGCCCTGTTGCCGAATATGGGCACGAAAAATTCATTTTCTATACCGTCGTATGGCACGTAGGTCGTAAAGGACCTGTTGGGAACGAAGATGGAATTTGCTGCCCTCAGATTAATCATCACGTCCTGTTTCAGAACGTCGCTAAACTTCTCAACCACGATTATTCTGTCCACTATCCTCTTGAAATGGACATAGGCCTTCATCCTGTCCCTTTGACAGACTGCTATAGTCGAGAGCCCCTCATCCTTCGCGCCATCAAAGACTTCTAAAGCCGAGTGGCTTCCTATGCAGCTGACAGACAGCGCTCTTGTGTTGTAGCTCTCTATAAGCCTTGCTATCTGGGACCTCTCGATCAAACCCAGCACCCAAGCTAGGCCTTGCTGTGTAGGATAAAAAATATAAAAAATTAAAGTTTTAGACCCCTTCCCGGACCACTTCGGTCCTAACCATGACGGACGATCTATCTGCGAAGTGCTTTGTGTACTCCTTCGGTGCCAATCCTTTGACTATGTGCTCGAAAGCTTTCTCAGGCTGGCTTTCACGACCGCAAGTGTAGACATCAACCGTTGCGTATTGATAGCCGGGCCATGTATGCACCGCAACATGGCTCTCCGTGATTAGTGCTATGACCGAGACACCGCCCTTCTTACTGAAGAACTTCCACGACTTAAGCTCCACTAGGTGCATATTCGCTATCTTAATAGCCTCTTTTACCAGCCTCCTCAGGTACTTCTCGTCAGATATCAGTCGGACGTCGCATCCATAGAGATTGCCGTAGACGTGCTTGCCCACTATGTTGTCCTCGTCTCCCTTGAAAGTGGTCAACTTGTAGCTACTCAACATTTTTTGTCTATTTGCTCTACAAACCAAATTATAAATCTTCACCTTCACACGTACACTCAAGCACGTCTGACAACTCTTTTTCACATCGGTTGACCTTCGATGACAAGCATCCGTAAGTTATCATAAATTGCTAATTTGTTTGACTTCTTCTTTTGAAAATGAAACAAAATTTGCACATCGGCTAAGCATCGGAAGTAAGAACGGTCTTGTGAGGGTGTCCACCGGTTCGCGAGTCTTGGCCATAAACGCGCCGAACCGTCCCGATAGCATGAAGTGGCTAACCAACCTGTAAGAGCCCGTTCACATTAAAGTTTTTTAAATGCCCCGTGCCCGACTAAAGCCGGTAGTCCTTCTTGCCAACAAAAGAAGAACTCATTCAAATTCTCAGAAGCGTTATCGACCCAGAGCTCGGCATTGACATAGTCTCTTTAGGGATGGTAAAGGATGTTAGCGTAGAAAATGGCACAGTCAGAGTGACCCTAGAATTGACGACACCGGCCTGCCCGTTCCGTAGCCAACTGAAGGAGAACGTCGAGAAGGTTCTAAAGACGGCACCAGGGGTCTCCGAGGTTAAGGTAGATGTGGTTGCCCGCGTCGCCTCCTCAAGGGTCAGCTATAATGTTCTTCCAGGTGTAAAAAACATAATCGCGATCGCCAGTGGTAAGGGTGGTGTCGGCAAGTCCACAGTCGCTGTGAACGTAGGTTTGGCCTTAAGCGAATTTGGTGCAAGCGTAGGCATACTCGATGCTGACATATACGGACCCACAATACCCAAGATCTTAAACGTCAAAATTGGGCCTACCAACGCTGGTAATAAGATAGCGCCCGCAATAAGCTACAATGGTATGAAGGTGATGTCCATAGGTTTCCTCCTCCAAGAGGATGAGCCTGTAATATGGCGGGGGCCACTCGTCGCAAACGCCATCAAGCAGTTCTTGACTGAGGTGGAATGGGGCGAGTTGGACTATCTCATAGTGGACCTTCCGCCCGGAACCGGCGATGCCTCGTTAACGCTGGCACAGAGCATCCCCCTTACCGGTGTCGTCATAGTTAGCACGCCCCAGGATGCCGCGTTGAGGATAGCTATGAAGGCCCTGAACATGTTCAGGAAGCTGAACGTCGAGATAATAGGTATAGTCGAGAACATGAGCTACTTCGTTTGTCCTAACTGCGGCCATGTGTCCGAGATATTCGGGAGGGGCAGTGTTAAGGCTGCCTGCGAGAGGCTTGGAATAAGGTTTTTGGGTGAAGTGCCGATAAGCCCGGATATAAGAATCAACGGCGACCTCGGAAAGCCGGTCGTGATCGCGGCACCGAAATCCGAATCGGCGGAAGCCTTCAGGAGAATAGCTTATGCTATAGCGGGTAGTGTTTCGGTTATAGCCTACAAGAAAAAAATGGGAGGAACGGGGAATGTCGCTTGAGAAAAAAGGCCTACCAGCGCCCGGAGTTTACGGAAAGGAAGAGCTCGACCTATGGAAATTACTATCGAGGATGCAAGATGCTTTAGTTGGTGGAAGCTCTGGAGCGGTCGCCAGCTTCTTGGGCATCGTCAAATCTATCGGTAGCAACGGAAAAAGGGTCGAGCATTTGGAGATAGAGGCATACGACAGACACGCGAACCCCACGATACAGAGGATATGCGAAGAGACGAGGGAGAAGTTCGGCCTAGAATTCGTAGGGATATGGCACCTAAAAGGCAGGTTTAAGGTCGGCGAACCTCTTGTACTGGTCGTCGTGGCAGGCAAAAGCAGGAAGGAAGTTTTTCAAGCTTTGGAGGAGGCTGTTAACAGGTACAAGACGGAGCCCGCGCTTTTCAAGAAAGAGGCATACGAGGATGGAACGTACGCGTGGCTTGATGCAGGGCATTGATGGACGTTACTAGCGGGCTACGGTGCCTTATTCTTGTTTAGCAAATTGGGGTAGCAAGACCCTGATGAGCCTCTCTTCACCGGCCATGACGTGATAGCTCGGCGACCTAACCTTCTTATCCCCTACGAATACGTGGCCGTGAACTATCAGTTGCCTTGCATGGTGTATCGAGTTAGCCAATCCGAGCTTGTAAACAACGGTTTGTAACCTTCTCTCCAAAAAGTCCCTAACCGTAAGCCTTAGTACGTCATCCAACGTCGCCGTGGAGGGCAGAACCCCGAGCCTCGCCAGCTTTCCTATAAGCACCCCCTCTTTCTCTTTCCTCTCTTCGCCACTAAGAACGAAGAGGGACCTAGCTATTGCCCTATACTTCCTGAGGGTTGCTGCCGTCCTCCAAAGCTCTCTTTTGTTCCTTAACCCGTACTCGCCTACGAGCTTCAGCTCTTCCGCTAAGACATCCGCTCTCCAAGGATGCCTTGGCGTCTCATACTTCTTACGGTGCCTCTTAGGGTCTCCCATGCCTGTAGGCTAGGCTTTATTGTCCTATTTTTAGCTTTCGGAGATTTTAAGAGAAAAAGTTTATACGAGCTTGTCCTATTACGCGCTATGGATTGTAGCCAATTAAAGTCTCTCGCAAGTTTTCAGAACCTCTTCAAGGAACTCTACATGTCTAGGGATTTGAGTAGGGGTGCCGATAAGACCCTGCTTTGGTTGGTATCAGAGCTGGGCGAACTGGCCGATGCGTATCTAAAGCAGGATGTAAATTCCATGAAAGAAGAGGCGGCCGATGTATTCGCATGGCTCTGCAGTTTTTGCAACTTGCTTAACATAGACCTTGAAGAGGCAGTCTTAAAAAAGTACGGCAACGGATGTCCTAGATGTTCCTCATCACCGTGCAAGTGCCCGGTGAGATAAGGAAATTAAAAACCCTTTAATAGAATATATCAGGCTTGCTACACGAGTACGAGATCGGTAAGCTTGAAGCAAAGGGCGAATTGAGAAACTTCTGTCCAGTTTGCAAGGGCAGGCTTTCTGAGTGCAGGCCGGCTGTGTGCCCATTTGTTAAGAAGCTATCTATGTGGATACCAATGGAAAGGTTCCAGGATAGGATAGTGTTCGGTGCGAGCCCACCAACAGTGTTCGTGGGTGAATGGGGGTATCCAAGGGTAAACGTCGGACCTGCCGTTTCTGCTATGGAAAAGGACTTCGCAGGTTTACTTGACTTGCATGAAAAATGGTTGGGTTTTTCCATAGATGAGCTCCTGCTCATGAGGCTCAGTCTACTTCACGGTAAGAAAAGGGTTGGTGTTACTGTAGCAAGGATGCCGAGCAGGTTTATCGAATCCTTCCAGGAGCTGGCAATGTCGTCTACACCAGTGGATACCGAAATGGAGTTAGAGAGCAGACCCGCGTTAAAGCCCCTATTTTACGTAAGGGAATCGCCACTAGGCCCTTCAGCGCCGCTTCTAAAAATAAGGCTTGCTGAGAATCCCAGCGTCCCAAGGATCGTCGAAAAGGCGGTATCGGATGCGGATTTGAGGGCAGAAAATGCTATCTTAACAATGTACCGCTCCGGCATTAGGCAAGAGCACATAACCCGGCTCCTCTCCATCGGCCTCCTTGGCTCAAAGAATGAGAGGAAGATGGTCCCTACAGAGTGGAGCATAACGGCCGTTGATGGGATAATCGGCAAGGCACTCAGGAAGGAAGTTATAAAATATTCTTTAATAAACTGCTACGAGGTTTATGGGTTCGAGGCCTTACATAACAGAGTTTGCATCCTCTTGCTACCGTTGAGATGGATGTTCGAGGTCCTTGAATACTGGCACAGCATGCCCAGCAAGTTTCCTTACTCGGACCACGAGATCACGGGCTTCCCGGAAAGGTATCCTGAGAATATTGGCGGTGCCTATCATGCAGTAAGGCTTCCGGTACTGGAGCATCTATCGGTTAGGAGAAGACAGGCGGCTGCTCTTGTCTTTATTGAGGTCTTCCCTGGCTGGTTACCGCTCGGCGTCTGGAGACTTAGGGAGATTAGCAGGAAGGCCCTTAGCATGCAACCTACCAAGGCGAATAGCTTAGATGAAGCCCTATCGCTCTTATCAACGAAGTTGAAACTTCCGATTGAGAAGTGGGTAAGAGCAAGCTGGTTGCTGGATTTCTTGAAAAATCAAACTAGGCTGGAATAAAAACGATCGTTTTACCCTGAGAATGTCTGGCAGTAATGGGGAGGGAAGCGGCTTATATGAGCACAATTTTCTTAAAATCGGTGCATAAGGATGCCCAAGAAACCTAAGAACACACTCTCACCAAGGTACAAGGCAAGGGTTGGTTACGAGAGCGAGTATGCTTTGGTCAAAAAGCTGGTCGGCAAGGGCTGGCCCGGATGGTACGCTCTGAGAACCCCTGGAAGCGGAAGCGGAAAGATGGCAAAGCCAGACATTATAGCGGTAGAGAACGGAGAACTGTATGCTATAGAAGTCAAGTCAAGCAGGAAACCTTACGTCATGCTAAACAGGGAACAGGTTAAGAGGCTCCTAGAATTTTGCAGGATGTTCCGCCTAAGGTGTCCACATTGTGGAAAGGAATTCGCGGCAAAACCCGTCTTGGCGGTCAGGTTCATGGGTTATGGATGGGAATTCATCGAAGTTCCGGAGAATACGGACCATCCAATTATAATAAAAAGAAGGCCTAAAGACTCAGGTTCATGATGCATTCTTTCTTGTTTGTACCTGCTTATTTTGCTCCTTTTCTGGTGCCTGCTTAAGCTTTATCACCCTCTCCTCGACCGGTTTCTCGAAGACTTTTCTCTCAACTTCTCCAAGCTCAATGAGTAGAGGACTGAGGAAGTGGCTGAGCGACGGCGAGTTCTTAAGCCACTTTCTCTCGGAGGGTTTTGATAGATAACCTATTTGGACGAGGGCTTGTAGTAGATTCGATACGCTCCTTCTCTTCTTCTTATCCTTGGTGATCTCTGGTGGTAGGAGCTCTGCTATCTGTGTTAAAGTAAACGGTTGGACTCGTATGTTTGCTATAGCGGCTAAGATTGCCTCGACATCCTCTGGTTTCAACAACCTCGTTTTCCAACTAAGCATTGTGACTATCGGGTGAATCTTACCCATTGCGGTGCTCTACCTCTGGTAGAGCTTAAGTATGATATCAGGATCTATGATGTTGGTTTTATTGCAAGAAGGACAGACCATCTTTAAGGTTTCTCCTTTGTTCTTTAATTCCGTCAGCTCTTCGGTGGTGGGTAGCCAGACAGAAGTCCCAGCCCTACAGTATCTACATATTATCTTTGCCTTTTTATCGCTCGGTACCTTAGGGATCTTTTCCCCTGTACTGGTTTTTAGTAAGAAGATTATCTGTTCACCTTCCTTCGGCGCCCCGGCGGTCGCCTCAGTTTGCATAGATTTGAGGACGCTCTTTATTGACTGCAACTCTTCCTCCAGCTTTGCCCTTTTCTCCACTAGGCTTTCGAATTGTTTCTCCAACCTCTCGAAGACCCACTTCGGAACGAACTCTCCGGAGAGTGCTGGTATGACTAGCTCCACCAACCTTTTCCTCGCCTTCTCTAAAAGGTGTCCCTCCAACGGTTTCAGCATTGGAAGCTCACCGCGCTTTATCTTCAGTATGTTATTCATTTGCTGTATGATGGCCTCTATGTCCTCAGGTTGGGTGTTTTGGGGCTCGGAGAGTAGTGTAAGCAAGGATCTAGCGGCGTTTAGCTCATCTTCCAGCTCCTTAAGCATTGTCTGCTTCTTTGAGACCTCCTCGTCCAACTTCTTGAGTTCCTCTTTTTTGTTCTCTATTGCCGAAAGCAAATCCTTTACTGTGCCCTTTACATCAAGCAATGAAGAGTACTCGACATAAAGGGTTTCGCGTAACCTTTTTAATTCCTCAACTTCCTGTTTTAGGCTATCCCGTTGAGCCTTCAACTCTTCTAGGGCAGACTTTATCGCGCTAACTTCCGACTCGACATTAAGTAGCTCGGCACACTCACGAAGAAGAGAGTCGTGTTTCGCGCTGGCTTCGTTTACGTTTGCCTCAACCTCTTTCAATTTCTGCTCAAGTTCCGCTATGTGCTTGTTTAGGTCGCCGGCTTTGATCACCTGATCGATCACTTCGTTTGGATCGCCCTTTGAACTTTTTATGGAGTTCAACACGGCAACAAGCCTTTCGATGTCATCCAAGCCTAGCTTATATTGCTCTAAAACCGAGAGTAGTGAGTTGACCCTGTTCACTATTTCTAAAGTAAGCTTTCTCTGCTGCATGTAAATCTCTAAATCTTCCTCGAGCCTCGCTCTCTTCTTCTTCAAATCGTCTATCGCATACTCTATCGTTACGAGCTCCCTTGTCTTTTTCTCGTACTCCTTCAACAAGGCGCCTATGCTCTTTCCTGTCTCCTTTTCCAGCTTTCTTAACCTAGTCATGGCAGTGGCGTAATATCTGATTTTTGACGGCTCTTTCGAAGCACTTTCGATAGCGTCAAGAAAGTCTTCTAGCTTTTGTAGCGAAATGCCGGCTTTATCCAACCTACGCAATAGTTCCTCCGCTTTCTGGGCCGTTGCGCTTTCCTTAAAGACTCCTTCCTCTGCCAAGGGCTTTTCTCTCGAATTTATTCAACCATTGAATATAAAAATATTGTTTGTTAAGACGGGCTGGGTGACCGTCTTAATACCCTAGTATCAGTTCCTGCTCGGATTCTTCATCGTTACGCAGTAACTCCGAAATACCCGCTGTCATCATCCGTCATAAAGGTGCATAGTAGCCACTAATTAGCGTTTCAGTCTAAGATATCAGCTACCGTTAATTTGTCCTCGTTTTCTACCTTTGCCTACCTCTTCTTCCTGACTGGAACTTTCTCCCTCGTGGTCCGCTAAAACCTTCTTCGCGAGGCATGGCTTTTGCTGAAAGGTTGTTTTCTATGTTTACGTTTGGCATTTCTTCATTGACGATCTCTATTGAACCGTACCTTCCAAGGTTTAGTTGCGCGAATCCTTTAAACGGCTTTACGAAAGCGTTGGTGATCATAACTACATCACCCTCGTTTATTTTGTCCACATTATCGTCCCAGAGAACCAACGTTATGGCACCGGTCTCATCAGCAATCAACGTCTCGCTAAGTTTATGCTCTCTTTGGTCAAACTTCGAGGCTACGAACTTCTCCTCGCCTTTTTTTACAACCTTCGCAAGAAGGTTTACCGAACGCGACCAGGGGGTTAAGTTACCGATTTTTACTAACCCACTCAACCTCTTTTACCACGCTTTTTTTAGCATTAGGTCTGGTGGGACGTATTTAAGTGTTTGTATTTTTCGTAAGAACGTCTGACTCAATCAGTATGCAAGTATGGTTCGAGCAACCTGAGAACTTCTTCTTTGCCTATGTCGAATAAATAGGGGCCCAATCTAGGACCTTTCGGTATGCCTAGGAATATTTCGTAAAGCTTCCTAAAGAATTGCTGAGGTTCTATTCCGTTGGAGCGGGCGAGCTCGAAGATACTGTGCTGTAGCTCCTCTGGGCTGTTAACCTCGAGTATCTTTGATGCCAATTGCCTGATCGCTATCCTTTCATTCTCACTCAACTCCACCAGACCCCTCTTCACCCTGCCGAACTTTTGTGCATAGTTTATCGCAAGTCTAACCCTCCTCAGTACTTCATCATCAATCTTATAACCGTACCTTGTGAGCCTAGAGATTACAAATTCCTCAACCCTTCCTTTAGGGGCAAAACTGGCCAATTCAACAAGGAGATTGTAGGGGACGTGCGTCTTGGGTTGTTTGGGCGGTCTAAGGTGATGAATGTACTCGTACAGACCCTTTAGGCGCATCTCAGCCGTTTTTGTAGCGGCTTTTTGCTTGCCGAAATAAACGTCTTCTATGTAATCGACCTCGTCCATTAGCTTAGGTATGCTTTTGTACGAGATTCTCCTGGTTCCAGCGTACCTTTTATACACAAGAAGGAGCAAACTCTCTGGCGTCCCATATTTCAACCATTCCTGTGGTGTTAAGACATTACCCGTAGATTTGGATATCTTTCTTCCATGCTCATCCAAAAACATCTCGTACCTGATATGATAAGGCGGCATGAAGCCAAGAATACGTTCAGCTACTATGTCATTCACCTTAACAGAATCCGCTATATCTTTTCCATAAGCCTCGAATCTTATATCAAGCCTGGCCCATCTGGCGGCAAACTCTACCTTCCATGCCAGCTTTCCATCGCCCTTCCTTATGTCCGCCTCGCCTTCGTATCCGCACCCCTCTACCTTCCTACCCTTTATCTCGACACCTTCGCATCTGTATTTTACGATGAACCTTTTCTGATCGTATTCGTATGCACTTGCCGTGTATATCCTACCGCAGTTTTTACATATAGGGAAGTACGGGAGGACCCTCAGGAATTTGTCCTGACCCACCGTCTCGTATATTATCCGGCCTATGGTTGATGAATTTCTCAGAATCTTGTCTATCTCGTTGACTAACATGCCATCCTCGTAAACCTTCTTGGCCGAGAAGAATCTGTACTCTACGCCGACAGCGTCAAGAGCATCCTTTAACATTCCGCTCATGTGCTCGCCATAGGAATTATGGCAACCAAACGGGTCTGGTATGTGGGAGACGGGCTTTAGCAGGTACTCTTGGAGCCAAGACGGCATATCGGAGGGCACCCTTCTTAAGCCGTCCATGTCGTCTGCAAAGGCTATGGTTTCAGAATTGTAGCCCATGTTCCTGAGAGCCAGCATTACGCCATAAGCCCTTACAGCATCCGAGAGGCTTCCTACATGCGGTATTCCTGAAGCGCCAAGGCCACTTTCAGTCCTTATCATGCTTGTGTCTCTTCCAGAAGATATTTCGCGCTCGATTATCCTGCTGGCTACTGTGTCTAACCATGTTCCTTTTCCGATTATCTCGTCCTTTTTCATCGGGCAAAGCCCCCATAGTGTGGCGTAGATTAAAAGTTTTAGCTTGGATAAGCAAGCCTATCAAAAGCTGGAAAGTCGGGCGACCACACACATGGAAATTTCGTCAAAACGGACAGAGAAGCCAGCCTCTCTCAGCCTCTTCATCACGCCCACCCAAAGCCTTATGCCCCTTTTTATTCCAGGCTGGCCGACGTAGTGAATCAAAATACCGTTTGGCTTTAAGACCGTGGCAAGCTTCTTATAAAATTCCAAGCTGTAAAGGTGACCGGCGAGAGAAAGCCGTGGTGGATCATGTATTACAACGTTAAACTCTTTTCCAAAAGAATCTAAAACTTCATACACATCGCCAAGGATTACCTCAACGTTCTCGTTATCCAACCCCCTTGACCAAGGATTGATCCTAGCAAGCTCCAGCACGTTCCTATCCACTTCCACTGTGACGACGGAGGCCGCACCCCTAGAGATAGCGCCTATGGCCGTGTAGCCTAAACCCATACAAGTATCTAGAACGCTCTTACCGCGAAAGCTTTCAACGTTCCTAAGCTTAAGCTTTGTATCTTCATCCGGTGTGATGTCCTTTACTCTATGCATGTGTATCCCGTCAATCTCCAAAGTCGGTGGCCTTCCCCACTTCACCAATACGAGCTTGTAAAAGTGCTCACCGACTATTGCCGCCGGCTCCACGGCTCCCGCCCTCAAAACATACACATCTCGCGGTCTTTTCGCGGACTCTTCTATTACCTTCCAGTCCACGAACCTACCTCTGACTTCTACGCCCGCCCTCGTCAATCTACACAACTCTTTCGATAGCGCGAGGTCGAAAGAGAGTGTGACTTCGGAAAGGTTACGCCTCTTAGCATCGAGCAGCTCTTTCGCGACGGGCTCTGCAAGTAATGGTTCGTTAATCGGTTCAAACTTCATCATGGAACGGTTAAAGCCCAGTATATTTAAGCAAAATCCTGTGATAAAGGCGAAGGCCGCAATATTGACATCAACGAGGGATGCCGCATCGATGCTTGTGAGGGGCATACTGTTAGAAAACTTTGGATTTAAGGAAACCGACTGGTACTTTAACGGTAACCCCGTCTTCATGAAAAATGACGTACTCCTTGTGACGCTCGATGTACTGCTAATACATGCGGAGGGTATAGATGAGAGGCTAGACGTACCCCTTCTCGTGGCTGTCTCGAAACACGTATCGGAGAAGGGCATAAAGGCGCTGCTCACGCATCCTGTCGGAAACTGGGGCTCAGATGCAAGCCAAGGTGGTATGGCATTCAAGGTTTCTAGAACGTCTTGTGCCGCACTCACAACATCTTTGATGACGCTTTACGAGGAGTCAAGCTCGCTACACGGCTGGTCGGTGGGTCTTGAGGTAACGCACCATGGTCCATTTAGTACAAAGCCTTTAATATTCGTGGAATTCGGCGGTCCGGAGAACGAGCTAAACAACATTAAAGCGGCTGAGGTCGTGGCAGCCGCGGCAGTTGCCGCGATTGAAAGACCAAAGCTTTTGGAACCTGCTATAGGCTTTGGAGGCGGACATTATGCCCCGCTATTCACAAAACTCGTACTCTCTGGCGAATACTCGTTTGGCCACATGATACCGAAGTATGCCTTCCCGATAACCAAGGAGGTCGTGTTACAGGCTTTTGAGATGACGGTCGAAAAGCCCGAGGTAGCCGTGATGGATTGGAAAGGTATTCCTAGTGTAGACCGCCAGGCACTTCAATCAATGTTAGAGGAATTTGGAAAAAGGGTAGTAAAGAAAAGGTGATTCCGTAAAGGGTACAGCAAATATTTATTATCACGTGCTCGTAAGTGCTCGTCGATATGAGTGAAGTTAAGAAAATAGTGAAAGAGTCCACGATTGCAGAAATAATATCTGTCAGCGGTGGTATTGTAGCGGGCATCATCCTCTCTTCGATGACTGGTGTTCTAGAAAAAGTTCCCGGCATGTTAGCGGCGATACCGGCTTTCCTGAACATGAGGGGGGCCATATTCTCCTCGTTTGGTGCAAGGATTTCCACAAGGCTTCATATCGGTGAGCTGGAGCCTGTTTACAGGTTAAGGGGTCTTGCCCTTGAGGAGGTGCTCGCATCCTTCACCTTGGGTATATCACAATCGGTACTTATTGGGATATTCGCGTATCTGGTATCTTTATGTATGGGCGTTAACCCTTCCTTGCTGTATTTATTGGGAATTTTTGCACTTGCAGGTTTTCTTTCTAACGTGATAATGATAACCATAACGTTCTTTTCAGACATATGGCTTTACAGGCGCGGGATAGACCCGGATAACGTCATCGGACCATACATAACGACAGTCGGCGATACGATAGGTCTCCTAACAATTATAGCCTCAGCTAAGGTGTTGGGCCTATGACCAAGATTTTCTGGAAGCTCTTGAAGGAAAGCCAAATACCTCTAACATTGGCTGCAGCTTTCGGAGTACTTTCGGGAGCTCTTTTGGAAATGCGATTGGAAACCCTCATATCGTTACCCATATTGCTAGCCATAGTCCCGCCGCTTAATGATATGGCCGGCGATTTAGGGACGATCATTGTGGCAAGACTTACGACAGCCTTCTACCTTGGTTCGGTCGAGCCGAGGTTGCGCAGGAATAAGGGTTTGCGCATGAACCTATTTTCGCTCATGTTGGTTAGCGCAATAGTTGTGCTCTACATAGGCCTCATACTTTCTCCTGTTTACTCAGCAACGTTGAATACGGGTGGTATGCTGCGTACCGTGTTCGCTATGGTCGTGCTTGCCGGCATGATGGGTGTTTTCTTCACATTATTGTCTGGTATATTCCTATCAGTGTTAAGCTTCAAGAAGGGATACAACCCCGATACGGTAGTAATGCCCATAATAACGCTCATAGGGGATTTCTTGAGTATCGTAAGCATCCTGTTCGTCGCAAAAATTTTTGGTTTGATCTAGCCTTTATAAAGGGTTGTGCTAAATTATATATCGAGCTTGCACAATAAAAATAGCGAGGTTAGGAGGTACAGTTGTCTAAGACCTCCAAACAACGAAAGTTAAAACCTGCGAATTTGAAGGATATAATAACCCAGATGAAGGATACGTCAGAATTGATGCTAGACCTTGCCTTCTCGACGATACTCTTTGAGGAGGACTATTTTGCGGAAGAAGTTCTCGAGCTTGAAGAGAAGATGACGGAGCTATGCTTCAAAGCAAGAGAGGTCATAATACAGGCCTCGAAGGGTATAAAAGAAGTTGAGAGTCTCTCAGCGGTCCTTCAAATAATTCAGGCCGCAGAAAAAGTCAGCAACGCTGCCGTTGAGATAGCAACAATAGAGCTTAGGGACATAGGTCTTCCAAAAGCATTCTTCAAGACAATGCATCTCATCGAAGAAACGATAACGTCATTGATCGTGCCAGAGAATTCAGCTGCTATCGGGAAGAGGCTGGAATACATAGAGAAGGAGACCGGTATGCAGATAATTACGATGAAGAGGGACGGCCAGTGGTTGATAAAGCCTGATGGCAAAATAACCTTGAAGGCGGGCGATAGGTTGATAGCAAAAGGACCATTCGAGGCTCTTTCCAATTTTGAGGTTTTCGTATTAGGCAAACATGTGATGATACCGAGCATATCGGAGTTGATGGAGCCAGATTCCCAAAGGAGGATTCGTGAAATGTTGGTCGAAATGATGAACCTTTCGCAACTTTCTGTGGACCTAGCGTATTCCTCGACAATATTTTATAATAAAGAGATAGCTGAGGAGGTGTTAAAAGTAGAAGAAAAGATGGACCGCATGCAGGAGACCGTAGAGCATGAAATCTTGCTTTTTGCAAAGGTGACTGATAACGTAAAGCTTCTAAGAGGGTTATTGAGACTTGCTTGGGCGTTAGAGACCATAACGGATGCTAGCGTTGAGATGGCAAAGGTCGTCTTGAGCGGTGTAGCCCTGCATCCAATATTTGTGTCAGCGATGGGTGAAAGCGACGAGGTGATAAGTAAGATAGAAGTCAAGCCAAATAGCAAGCTGGACGGTCTGACCGTTGCGGAGTGCGGGCTTCAGTCTGACATGGGCATCCAGATAGTGACGATAAGGAAGGCGCTTACGGGTAAATGGGAGTATTATCCGAAGGGCGATACCAAGATAGAGGCCGGCGACGTCCTCATAATAAAGGGCAGTAAGGAGGCGATCGATTCTCTCATCAGCTTAACCGCAACGGAGAGTGCTCCGAATGAGTCCGGAGAAGTTTAATCTGATAGTGACGACGCCAAGGGGGATGGAGTCGATCTCAGCATCCGAGCTAACAGATATATTAAACCGCATGGGTGACCCGTCTCCTAAAGTCGAGCAGACCAGAATCTCGGGGCTTCTAACAGCTAAAACCTCTCTAAATCCTGTTGAGGTGGTTGAGAAGTTGAAGGAGATTGTTGAAAAGGAGCCGTGGTTTATCAGGAACATACAAAGGGTCATACCGATCGAAGAGGTCGTAGAAACAAATACAGAAAAGATAGCGGATGCCGCCTTTAGGCTTGCTCAAATAATACCTGAAGGACACACGTTCCGGGTCACAGTTGAGAAGAGACATACGCAACTCTCTAGTAAGGAGATAATAGAGGCTGTGGCCGCTAGAATCAACAGAAAGGTTAATTTGGAGAGACCGGACTGGGTTGTTCTCGTCGAGGTTCTGGGCGGCCTAACCGGTATCTCTGTAATTAAGCCGAACCAAATATTCAGCGCCTCAAAGCACGGTTGAGTAAGCTAGCCAATATAGCCTCTTGCTATCCTTAACGCTTTTCTCACGACATCAGTAGCCGACTTACCGAAGATGTAAGTCATAGGTTCCAAGCCAACACCCCCCTTATCGAATACAACGTCCAGATCGTTATACTTCCTGAAAGCGGCAGCAATTGCCTCTATTACGGCCTCCTCGCCACTCGCATCCCCCTTTTCCGTATAAGCTAAGTTCATACCAAGCTTCTTAACAGCAGCCTCGACCCCCTCATCGTACTTCATGTTCATGACAGCTCTGACTTCATTCTTGACGCTCCTAACCCGCAGAAGCACCTTTGCCATGTGCTTCGAGGCACCAAACTCAGGCCTACTCATGGATTTCGGCCGGTCCCTCAGAGCGACGATTCTTCCTGGTACAGCAGCAACATCCATCTCAGACTTGGCATCTTTTAACGACACGGCGATGTTGACTGCCACCTCAGGTATCAGCTTGACGAAATAGCTCGACTCTTCGAGCATAGAGAGCGCATGCTCCATATCCCTCAGTATCTCCATATGTTCAACGGATGGATGCTCTGGAGCTTTGAGGCACACGTCGCATTCACCCAACGATGGGTACAAGCTTTTATGGTAACCACAAAGTAATCCCCTCGAAAGCATTCCTTTCCAGAAGGCACAAAATGTCTCATTTGCCTTTCCTACACTCTCTAACATGTCGTTGGAGACGAGCTTCATAAGCTTGTCAGCTTCATCTAAGGGTATGCCTATGGATTGAAGCTTCTTCTTGTAGTAGTCGGGATCTTTTGATAAGTATAGGCTAACGGCTGCCTGTGTTATCCCGAGAAGGGTGGCTATCCTCGATTGACTCAAACCGCTTTTCCTGAGCTCGAGCGCAACCAGACCCCTGATCGCTGGCAAAAAATCTCGAACCATTATCTCGCATGGAGGAAACATTCCGTTCTATTGCTGTGTTTGTTACGGTGGTTTTATAACTTTATGTTACGTTAGGAGCAAAAATGTATTTGTCCGGCCGCTTTCTATACTTTGTAAAGGTTGAGGCGCTTTGGCCCACGTCATGCAGCTTCCTAACATAGTGATCATCGGAAGGAACCTGAAGAACAGGGTCGCCGAAGTTGTGCTTACAGCATCGGGCGGTCAACCAGTACTTATAATTACGGGAAAGACTGCTTATAGCATATACGGGCGCTCGGTCTCCGAGGCGATAGCAGAAGGGGCCGATGTGGAGGTACACAGTATTGAAAACGAGATCTCTCAAGAGTTGGATATTATTCACAAAATTCTTTCTAAAAGAAGGTTCGGCGCGGTCGTTGGGATAGGTGGCGGTAGGGTAATAGACGTGGCTAAAGCATCGGCTCATGAGGCGGGTGTGCGATTCGTCAGTGTTCCGACAGTTGCATCTCACGACGGTATAGCAAGCCCCATGGTCTCCGCGATGGATAACAATCAACCATACTCTAGGATGGCGAGCATGCCGTTTGCCATAGTGGCAGACATAGAGGTTATAGAAAAGGCTCCGCATAGATACGTGGCAAGCGGTTGTGGGGACCTTGTGGCTAAGTACACAGCAGTCAGGGATTGGAGGTTGAGTCATAAGGTTACTGGCGAGTACTTCGGTGATTATGCGGCAAGCCTCGCATACATGAGCGCAGAGATAATTTTCAGGAATGCAAAAAAGATAGGTGAAAGAAGACAGGACAGTGTCAGGACGGTCGTTGAGGCCTTGATAAGCGCGGGTGTGGCAATGGGCATAGCCGGGAGTAGCAGACCGTGCAGCGGCTCCGAACATTTGATATGTCATGCACTGGGCCGTCTTATGGAAGATCCACCATTGCACGGCGAAAGGTGTGGCGTTTCCACGATATTTGCGGCATTAGCGCATAAAGCCGCATGGAAAAAGGTCAAAGCCGCATTGTCCTCAATAGGCGCACCATCGAATTTATCGGAATTGGGAGTTGACGAGCAGACATTCGTTAAGGCAGTCATTATGGCACCGGATATAAGACCGGATAGATACACAATACTCCATAAACTAAGATTGGCAGAGTCGGACGTAAGGCGGATGCTTAGGGAGGCCGAACTTAGCTAAAGCTTCAGCTTTGCGTAAGCTTCCTTCAGGTTCTGCTCGACCTTCTCTTTTATCTGCTCGTAGTAGTTATTGCCCTTAGAATCTATGATGACGAACAGCGGCCCGAATTCCTTTACCTCCATGACCCAGATGGCCTCTGGAACGCCCAAATCTAGCCAGTGAACGCCTGTGATCCTTTGGATAGCCTTAGCACCTAAGGCACCAGCACCACCGGTGAATATCGTGTAAACCGCGCCGAACTTCTTACAAGCCTCCGCCGTGCGTTTTCCCATACCACCTTTTCCTATGATTATCCTCACTCCAGACTTCTCTATGAAGTCGTACTCGTATGCCTCTATCCTAGTACTGGTCGTAGGTCCTGCAGATACGATCTCCCACTCACCATCTTTTTTCTTGACTATTGGGCCCATATGGTATATTGCCATGCCCCTGAAATCTACTGGGAGCTTCTCTCCTCTTGCTATGAGTTCAAGCGCCCTCTTGTGACCTGCATCCCTCAACGTGTATACAGTTCCCGTGAGGTACACTATATCGCCGATTGAAAGTTTTCTGACCTCTTCTTCACTGACCGGTGTTCTCAAATTATATTCCGCCATGCTTACACCTCCTCTTCAAGAAAGTTGTGGCTTGGATAAGTAACTTTCCCGTCCGCCGTGATCTTCATCGTCGCCCTCCTAGCCGCCCAGCAGAAAACCATGACAGAGATGGCATACGTGGCAGGATGTCTCTCAGCTATTTCGATATGCACGTCCAGTGCCGTGGGCCCGCTACCCGTGCCGTGAACGCCCCATCCCAATGAGTTCACGGCATCCAAAAGCTTCTTCTCAATCTCTGCAATTTTAGGGTCTGGATGCCTTTCACCTACAGGTCTCAATAAACCCCTTTTAGCCATCTTGACGGCTATCTCGCCCGTAGCTCCTATGCCGAGTGCTATGATGTTTGGTGGACAGGTTCTGGGGCCCGCATCGAATGCCGTGTCTATCGCAGCCTTTAACGCTCCTTCCAAGCCTTCAGCTGGTGTAAGCACCTTCATCATGCTTACTGCCTCACTACCCCCGCCCTTAAGCATCACCGTTATCTCCGCCTCATCGCTATTTGGAACGACCTCCCAGTCTATCCAAGGTAGGTAGTTGCCTACGTTGTTTCCCGTATTCTTGCCTGTTATAACGTCCACGACATTCGGCCTAAGGGGTATGAGCTCCGTGGCTTTGGCTGTAGCTTCACGTAATATTCTCGGAAGAGAACCCATGTATGGGAACTTCTCACCAACCTTGACGTAGAAGAGAATGGCGCCTGTATCTTGGCATAAAGGTCTCTTCTCCTTTTCAGCTATTTCAAGGTTGTCAAGGATTGCGCGGAGCATCTTCTTCTGCAGTTCACCCTTTTCTTTTTTGTATGCCTCCTCCAGCGCATTCTTGACGTCCCTTGGAAGGTATACGGCAGCAGCCATCAGAAGTTTAATTGTAGCTTGCTTTATCTTCTCCTCAAACTCCTGAGGAGAAATGCCAGCACCAACCAAGATCCATCGAGTTTATGTTGAAAACTTCTTATGTATATATTTTATCGTGCAAAAAGTTGCATCGATGCGATGAGACTAAGCTTAAATATGGTACGGCGTTTTAAAGTAACGTAAGATGGTGAATGGATTGAAAGATGTAAGGGTTTTAGATCCTGAAAAGATTGGATGGGAGCCAATTAAGCAGTACCCCAAGGGCGCTTGGAGCAAGACCCTTTATGTCGACGAAAAAACCGGGGCCACAGCAATGATTGTTAAATTCGACAAAGGTTTTCGCGAACCACCCCATACTCATCCGTCGAACCTGCATATGATTTTTCTAAAAGGAAAGCTAGTCGATGCTAAGGGCAACGAAATAAAGGCAGGCATGTACGTCTTCGTGCCTGCAGGCGTAGAGCACGGCCCATTCGATGCACCCGAGGATTGCGTATTTTTCGCATACTTCGATGGACCGCCGTAATTCAGTTCAAGGTCTAAAGGAAAACTGGCTCTGGCTCAAATGTTGGTAACTTAGATAATGCTTTGAGTTGCAGTATGACCTTCTCCCTTATTTCTCTGACGGTTGGCAAATCTGCGACGATCTTGCCTTGCTTTATTAAGGGCTTAAGCAAGGGCTTGACCGGTCGGTTACATTTGGGACATGCTTCCAGTTCTTTCGTCCACGGGACCACTGTGTCATGGAACATATCGCACCTGTAGACCTGTTTCCTTCCGGGAAGCTTGCCCTTTTTTGACCTCGGTTGTCCATTTACCTCGACTATGTCAAGGGCAATGTCTACAGACGGGGGAAATGCTATCGAGGTCCCGACACCAAAACCATCCACGAGGTCCATCAATTCCTTAATATCAGCCTCGTCAACCCCGCCGCTGACGAATATCTTAACGTTTTCATGTCCTAAAAGCTTGAGTGTCCATTTCGTCTCCATTACTATTTTCCTCATGTTCCCTCTTCTGGAGCTTGGTGTATCGAGCCTAACACCATACAGCCTATCTCCAAGGCTTTCTGCCGCAAGTAAAGCCTCCACCCTCTCATCAAACCACGTATCGCAAAGGGTAATCCTAGGGACTTCGGGGGGCATGAGTTCGTCGAAAGCTTTCCAAGCCTTTACTTGGTCGCCAAACGTTATTATCATGGCATGTGGCATCGTTCCTACGGGCTTTTCACCCATCATCTTCGCGCCCAAAACGTTTGAGACAGCATCGCAACCACCTATGAACGCTGACCTATCTACCATGGGCGCTATCGTTGGATGTACGCACCTTATGCCGAAGAATAATAACGTTTTATCGCCTGCCGCTAACTTACATCTGGCCGCCTTTGTTGCGATACTCGTACTGTGGCGCAGAATCCCGAGAACTGACGACTCCATTTGGCCAAAGGATGCATAGTTCCCCTCCAATCTTACGATTGGCTCCATCATCCTAAATATCGTTCCTTCTTCCATGGCGTAAACGTCAATCGGTTTCCCATCGAGAATGTAAGCCATCTCTTCTATACCACCCAAGATTGCCCATTCGTAACCTGCAGGTAACGAGTATGCGTGCGCCTCCATGGCTACTGAAACTTTATCCAGACCGGACTTCTTTATGACCTCGGAGGCTCTTTCAAAGTATACATCGGTCACCTTTCCTTCCTTTATGTCAGATTCGGAGGCTACGTAGAGCTTAGGCAACAAATTCACCCTTAAGGTACGAAATCTAGCAGCTCAGAGCTGGTTAATATGCCCTTGTACAGAAATGATATTTGACGGAAGGCTGATAGCTGGTCGAACTCAGTAAGCGCGGATACGCAATCAACTGGCAAGTACACTCTGTAGAGGTTCAGGGCAGCAGAACCTGCTGTGTGTAAGACGCATATATTGGATACGGTCCCTGTGATGATCACGTTCTTTATTCCCCTTATCCTGAGTATGTGGTCCAACGGGGTCCCGAAGAATGCATCATACCTCAGCTTCTTTATGATCACCTCACCCTCAACGGGTTTCAATTCCTCTATTATCTCGGAGCCCCAAGTACCGGCTACCGCGTGCTTCCCCCATATCGGGAACTCCGGGTCATCCTCCATGTGCCAGTCTTGCGTGAATACGACAGTAGCGCCGCTTTTTCTAGCCTTTTCCAGTAGGCGCTTTATGTTCGGAATAGTACGCTTCACTGCCTCGCCTACATACAGCTTGCCCTTTTCATTCGCAAAATCATTCTGCATATCCACGATTATTAATGCGGAAGTTTTTGCATCCAGACTAACCTTTTGCGGTTCAGGTATGCTTGGTACTTCAACCATTTTCAAAAACCATCACCATGCTACGCTCATAGTTGGTATGCGGCTTCTCTTTAACCGTTGTTTATAGGCAAAAAATTCATGGAATCATGCTGTATTATGCATGTTTTGCTAAATCTTTCGGGGAGAACAGGGCTCCATAAAGGATGTGCTTATTTAGCTCCAAGCATAACAAATAAGAGATTAACTATGGAAATAAAGCAGGTTGATATCTCAAATAAGACTCCTGAGAGGAGGGTTGCAATAGCAACAGGTCGCATAAAGCTTAGGCCTGAGACCGTGGAACGTATAAGGAAGGGTGAAGTGGAGAAAGGCGACCCGTTCCAAGTAGCAAGGCTCGCTGGGATACAGGCGGCTAAACTCACGCCCCTGCTTATGCCATTATGCCATCAGCTCAAGTTGGAACATGTTGAGTTAGAATTGAAGCTTACCGACTCGGCGGTGGAGGCAACGGCAAAGGTTGTTGCTACAGAAAAAACCGGTGTGGAGATGGAAGCACTCACTGCCCTAACGATCGCACTTCTTAATATTTGGGATGTGCTTAAAGCGTACGAGAAAGATGAGAGCGGGCAGTATCCTGTCACGGAAATATCGAACATCAGGGTTATCAGTAAGGTGAAGCAACGCGTTGATGTCCCATGAGCTTCATAGAAAAAGGGCACCAAAAAAGGTCAGCATAGCTATAGTAACCGTAAGCACTTCCAGATACGAGCAGAAGGTGAGGGGCGAGGATTATATTGATGACACTGGCGACATTTTGGCGAACGGCATGCTTGCCAAGGGTCACAGCGTGGTATACCGTGAGCTCATTAGCGATGATGTAGGACAAATAAGGTCAGTATTGCTCGCTTTGCTGAACAGGAATGATGTTGATGCGATATTGTTTTGTGGTGGAACTGGTATAACGAAGACTGACCTTACGATAGAGGCCGTGGAGCCGTACCTAGAAAAGAGGTTGGATGGCTTTGCTGAGATTTTCCGAATGTTAAGTTACCAGAGGATAGGTTCTGCTGCGATGCTCTCGAGGGCCATAGCTGGCATAGCAAGGGAGAAGCTGGTCGTCTGTATACCGGGCTCGCCTGATGCTGCTAAAACTGCCATCGAGCTCCTCGCAGACGAGTTGCCGCATATAGTTTACATGGCAAAGAGTTAAACAAACATGAGGCTAACTTTTCTTGGTACAGGTTCAATAGTACCGACGCATAACAGATTCTCTTCATCGATACTCGTCGAAATAAGAGATGAGAGAATGCTCTTGGACTGCGGCCCTGGAACCTTAGAAAAGCTCAGGAGGATCGGTGTAGATCCGAACGCTATACCAAGGGTATTCTTGACCCATTATCATATAGACCATACGCTCGACCTTCTGGCCATGGTGAAGCTGAGGGCCTTCGACCAGTATGGTGGCCCCTCTCCTAACCCTTTGAATCTTAGGGTTTACGGCCCACCGGGTCTGAATACTTTGGTAAGCCATCTTTTTGAGAAGATACCCCAATTCAGGTATGTCTCGGAAAACTTGTCATGCTTCAAGTATCTTGAGTTGAAAGAGGTAACGGAGGGTCTTGTGGAGGATGGAGCTACATGGCGCGTAACATGTGCACCGGTTAAACATTACAACGGCGTAGCGTACAAGATAGAGGCTGAGGGGAAAAGCGTAGTCTACTCCGGAGACACAATCCCAGACGAAAACCTGATAGAACTTGCGAAGAATGCGGACGTCCTGATACATGAGTGCTCGTTTCCAGATGAGCAACTCTTGGGGCTTCATACCTCAGAAAAGGGACTGGCTGAAGTGGCTGCTAAAGCGAGGCCGAGAGTTTTGATTCCCATCCACCTCTACCCAGCATGGGAAGGGAGAGAGGATGAACTCAAGATGTCGCTGACTAAAGCCTTCAGCGGGGACGTCATCGTGCCAAAGGACCTTGAGAGTTACGAAGTTTAATCAGGCATACATCGGTTTTCTTTCAGCTGCTTGTGCAACCTCCCTTAACGAGTGTAACCTGTCCTGCATCGTCTTTGCCTCTCGGTATAGCGGTTCCAAGTCTATCTTTATCCTAGGAACAAGCTTCGTTAAAGTTTCTAGCAACATCGCAGCTGCGGCAAAAAGCGGGGTATCTTCTGTCACCTCTGCCAACAACACCACGACATCAAGGTTGTTCCATCTTCCTTCACAAAGCAGGACTCCGGGGACGCCCGGAACGACGCCTATATTCAGCTGTTCTATGCCAGCATTGGATAGCATTTCCCTTGCCTTCGCCGTACTGCCGATGCCGTAAATCTTCGCTTCCCCGGATTCTTTAGGAACACTTAAAGTCGAGACTATCATATCGCAACCATTCCTTAAAGACCATTCTACGATCGTGTTCGCTACAGCTCTCGAAAGCCATAGCGGCAGGTTGAACTCCGATAAGAATGTCGCTAGCTTTAGCTCTTCCTCAACATACACTCTTGCTGGATACCTTGGCTTGCCGCCATAAACAAAGGCAACGGGAGGGAAATGGACGGACTCTATGAAAGCCACTTGGTCCATTTTCAAGTGCGCCACGAGATAGCTGGCTACAAGCGACGTAACTAGGCTTGAGGATGGGAAACCATCTATTACAATGCCTCCCCTCAGGTCAGGTCTTTTGTATTCCTTAATTTTTATTATCTCGGAGGATTCGTACGACATAAAGAAACCTTGTACAAATTAGTGCTTATAAAATTTATTTGTGAGTCAAGCTGGCTGATCGATTACTAAAAACAGCCGCTAGATAACAAACGTTTAAAAAGAGATGTTTAGAAAAACCCGAGCGGGGGAGGTTGCTTGGCTATACTGAGCGACTTGGACTTGTTGAACTACATCAGGAGCGGAAGGTTGTTAATAGAGCCCTTCGAGGAAAGCACTGTTAGGGAAAATGGTGTAGACCTCAGAATTGGCGGGGCTATAGCTAGGATGAAGAATATCGGGAGGCCCCTTGACACTAGAAACGACAACGTCGAGGATTTTTACACGATTGAGAGCGGCAGTAGCTTCATCATAAACCCTAGGGAGCACGTACTCCTCCACACGAAGGAGTACATCAAACTTCCGGTTGACCTGATGGGTTTCGTCAACCTTAGGAGTAGCTATGCGAGAGTGGGTTTGAGCATACCTCCGACAATAATAGATGCAAACTTCGAGGGGCAGTTAACGATAGAACTTGTTGGTGGAGATTTTCCGGTTAAGCTCTACGAGAATGACAGGTTCATACATGTTGTCTTTGCCAAGCTAACATCGCCCGTGGAGAGACCTTACAGGGGGAAATATCAGGGACAGAAGGGCATAAGGCTTCCTTCATTCAAATAAAGATGCGTTAGCTTGAAGCCTTAAATATTTCCCATCAGGTTGCTGAATCAACGGCAATGAGCGAGACTAAACAACAAGTTGAGCAAAAGCAAAGTCAAAAGAAACCTCTATGGGGAATTGTCCACATCTACTCTAGCTACAACAACATCATAGTTCATGTAACGGACTTGAGCGGCGCCGAGACGATCGCCAGAGCTTCTGGTGGAATGTTCGTTGATGCCGGAAGGCTTGAGCCAACACCGTATGCCGCCACAAGAGCGGCTAACTACGTTATGGAGATCGCAAAGCAGAAAGGCATATCAGCCGTCCACATTAGGGTTAGGGCTCCTGGTGGTGTTAAGGCGAGAACACCGGGCCCGGGCGCTCAAGCTGCAATTAGGGCCGTAGCTAGGTCTGGTGTCCAGATCGGCAGGATAGAGGACGTCACTCCCCTTCCCCACGATAGTATAAGAAAGAAAGGCGGAAGAAGGGGAAGAAGGGTCTAGAAACATTGAAGGTAGAGCGTAAGAATCTTGGCAAGATGTTAGGCTATGTTGTGGATATTGCGCCGAATATGAGATGGGGCAAATTCCTATACACCATTAAGCTAGCGGTGATGGACCTTCCTAATGTTGTGACCCAGAACATGGAAGAACTGTTGGACTGGATATGGTACGGCTCTGCCGTAAATGTAGAGATATCAAGCGTTCAGCAAGAAGACAAAGTAAAGTTAGTCGTGGATAACGTTTCACCAAATGAGTACGAGTCTTCCATACAACCGGTGCCAGTAAACGTCTTAAACTTTGACGCTCAGACTGGAGAGTTGGTACTCAAAAGGGATGATGGCCGCATGTTAACTCTTAGGGTCTATGAAGAGCATGTAAGAGACGAGCTCTTAGCAACCTCCGAAAAGAACTTTTATGCACTATTTCTCGAGAAACCGATTGGGTTAAGGATAATCGGCCTTATACGCTCATCGAAGTACAAACTCTTTAGCAGGGCCAAAGAGTTGGCTAATTCATTCATCCCTTCGTTCTTAGAACATAATCTCTGTAAGATGTGACACCAAGTCTCTCGACAGCCCTCTCAAAGTCCAGCTCCGTCTCTATTCCCAAACTATGCATGGCTTCGTTTGCTTCGTCTATCGTCTCTGAGTTTGCCACAGCTTTTGCTAACTCGCTCGCTTCGTAAAGTATCTGAGCGTCGAGGAAAAACGTTATGCTTGAGAAGATAGACACATACGCAACCCTCGTTCCTTCCCTTATAGGTACATTACCCCTCACACCCTTGGCTGCCATAATGGCGAGCTTGCTTGCTTCAGTATCTAACCCCTCTAACAAGAACTCCATAAGCTTCACGTCATCTTGCGTCATACCCAATGCACCAAGTAAACCGCCCATCGAGGCTATTTCGGACAGTCTCAACTCTAGCTCTTGCGGCTTAAGCTCACCATCGCATCCTAACCCCACTACACCTACTATACTCTTAACGCCAGAGTTAACCAATGCTGCGAGCACCAAGGAATCGCATAGAGGGGACTTAAGACCCTCCTCCTTCCCAGTAGCTAAAACATCTCCTCCGACATCAATTCCGACGATGAAGCCTATATCAAGTCTATCAGCCATTTCACGAATGCCGCTCGCAAGACCTTTGGCTCCCTTGGTTAGATCTAAAAGCAGAACTTTCTCGCCCAGCTTTGCGGAGAGTCTACAAGTTTGCGGTATAGCGCCACCCCTTATTCTAGTTTGACTACCGGCTAAGCATACCGTTTTGCTTAAAACCTCTTCCACGTTATCTAGCTCGTCCAAGGACCTCGGGCCGGGCTTTGGGTCTACGACGAACCTTTCCCATAAGGCTGAGCCTATCAACACTTCGAACCTATCTTTCCTCAAAGAGTTTCTCGTCGGTATCGTTCCCAGCGCATCGCCACCACCGCCTATACCTACGACCGCAGCCCTTCTAGTACCCTTTAAGTCGAAACGTTTCCAGTCCATGAATAGCACCGAACCTTTAAAGAAGCGCCTTTGCAAGCTTTATCGCAAAGATTGGATGAGTTAGTAACTTCGTAGCAACCCTTTTAACGTTAAGTCCGTTTGCCAAATCGAGTATATCCGATGCATCAAGTAACGTCTGAAGAAGGTTCAGCTCATCATCCGTCATCTTTTCCAACGCGCGCATGACCTTTAAACTCTTATTTATTCTCGTTATCCATGGTTCGTATTTCTCATAGAATTCTGAAAGCCTCTTCTTTGACGTGTCACCTTCGTGGCATGCCTTCGCGGCAACTTCGCCTGCTGCCAAGCCTGCTGCTACCGATGAATGTATGCCCGCGCCTGTCAAGGGTATGACCATTCCAGCAGCATCTCCTATGAGCATAGCGCCATCTAGTATGCACTCTTTTATCATTCCGCCGACTGGTACGGGAGCGCCTCGGTAATCGATTATCTTAGCATTTCCCAACTCCTTCTCGAACATCTTGACAAACTTGTCTAGGTAGAATTTTGCTGGAGCGCCCCTCACACCTATGCCGACCTCTGCGATCTTCTCGCTTTTGGGGAATATCCATGCGTATCCGCCTGGGGCTATATCGTTGCCGAGGAAGAACCTTACAACATCTGTACATTCGAGCTTGCAGTTCACCATCACGTATTGGATAGTCGGTATGGGTTCCGAGCGCTCATTTATACCAAGAGACCTCGCCACAGTTGAATTGTATCCATCAGCACCTATGACGACCTTTGCCGAGTACTCATCACGATTCGTCTTGACCCTCATAACATCTCCATCTCTCCAAACCGATACAACCTCCTCCCTTACGTGTATGTCAGCACCAGCCTCAGCGGCTTGAGCAGCTATCTCCTGTATGAAGAGCGATTTGTTTATCAAAAATCCTATGTCCTTTATCTCCACAAACTTCATGTTTGGCGCATAAACCCTTGCGTATGCCCTATTGAGGACTATGCTGGGTTTCGGCTCCACACCGGCTGTTTTGAAAGTTGTTTGACTCGTTGCCTCACCGCACGGTTTGTTTGCCATAATCGTCGGACACTTCTCCAACAACAGGGTCTTAGCATCGCCCAGAGCTGCCGCTTTCGCTGCCGAGACGCCGGCCGGTCCGGCGCCAACAACTATGACATCGTAGCTACCCATAGCCGAGCACCCTATCTGAATTTCAAGAGCATGTATTTATCCTTGCCACACCCTTCCATACTGAGTCTCGTGGTGTGGGCTTTGTTAAAGATGAGGACCGACAGTTATGGTTTTTCCATATAGACGATGCTTTCTTTTGCCTCGCCGATCTTTATAACTCTTTTCGTCGTTGCAACCCTTCTGTTTACTATGCGTATCTTTTCAACGTTAAAGCCTATGCTCTCAGCCAGTCTTGCGATCAGTATATCGGATTCAACGACCCTGTCAGGAAAGACCCCGCCTGCGACTACTAGGGCTACTTTGCCTTTGGGCTTCAGAACTCTGAACATCTCCGAAAGAGCCTTTTTCATGTCTGAGAAGTAGGCTTTTGCGATTATTGGGAGGTCCATTTCGGGAAACGGGTCTTCAACGTTTTTTGGGTTCAGGCCCAAGTAAGAACGAACCGCATCTACCTTGACGCCGGGAAGGAAGAGCTCGTATTCTATCCTATAGACTGTTGTGTACTCTATCTTGTTCAGATATGGTGGCGATGTTATTATTGCGTCGAACGTATCGTCGGGTAGCTGGAGCATCCTCGCATCGCCGAGCATTATCCTAACCTCACAATCCTCGAGCTTTATCGACCTAACATCTTTGATCATCCTCTTAACAATCCTCTTGAAGAATTTCCTAAATGGCGGTGTCGGCTTCTTCACTATCTTTATTACACCACCGTTTTTGTAAGCATAAGAGGCTTTCATGGCGCTCCTCATAAGAGCTAGCATGAAAAAGCCCTTGATGTTTTCCTCCATTTCGGCGATCCTGTCCCTGAAGAACACAACATCCTCAAGGACCGGTCTGCTGAAGGCCCTCTTTACGAGCGGGTCAAGACCTTCCAGCGAAGGCTTGGAGTAAGGAATCGAAAATAATGAATCCGCTTCCTTCTCCAGCAAATCTGCATCGTATCTGGTAGTCTTGGTTTGCGATACAAACACGGCCAATGGTGACGAATCAACACCACAGGAGTTTACACCTACCTCCATACAGGCAAGCGCCGTCGTACCGGAGCCGAGAAACGGGTCAAGCACCCAACTCCCTTTACCTAAGTTGAACTCTTTAAGCATCAGCCAAACGAAATCTCTCGAGAATCCTTCCTTAAAGAAAAAACCAGTTATGCACAGGTATGTTCTTATTCGGGACGAAGGTCACAAGCTTTCCGAGGTCGTACCTCTCCTCGATCACGAACATATGCTACTTCCCCCTAAGCTTAGTGGCCTCTGCTATTATTGTCTTACAGAAGACTGGGAGATCGTCAGGAACTCTGGACGTTATTATGTTTCCGTCCACAACTACTGGAGCGTCTATGAATGTAGCGCCGGCATTTATCACATCATCCTTAATCCCGCTGACACAGGTTACCTTCTTTCCATTCAGTAACTTAGCTGATATTAGAAGCTGTGGCCCATGGCATATGGCACCTATTATCGCTCCTTTCTGCCCATGTTTCCTGACAAACTCCACAACCCTGCTATCCCTCCTCAGCCTATCAGGAGACCAACCGCCGGGAATTATGACTATGTCAAAGTCCATGCTAAGGGCTTCATCTATCGTTAGGTCTGGAACTATCGACAGGCCATGCTTACCTCTGTACACATCCCCTGTCGGTGCCACAACCTTCACATCAGCACCTTCCTCTATGAACCTGAGCAACGGGTAGTGGAGCTCCAAGTCCTCATAATCAGGGCCAGCAAGTATTGCAACCCTTTTACCTGAAAGGCTCAAGCCGAGCACCTTTTTAGCGTGGGCGCTTATCGTATAAAAAAATAGCGCACGTATTAAGTCCTTATATAGAGCGACGGTTAAAATTGATTTTGAGGGAAGGGCTTTTGCAAAAGGATATGCCCACCGTGAAGCAGGTTATTGAGGCTCTAAAGAACTGCTACGACCCAGAGATTCCGATAAACATAGTAGACCTTGGTCTTATCTATGACGTTCAGGTGAGGGATGATGGTAGCGTGTACGTTAAGATGACCCTTACGGCTCCGGGTTGTCCTATAGGGTATCTTCTTGTTGAGCAAGTAAAGGAGACTATAATGCGTGATGTGAAGGGCGTGCGGAGGGTTGACGTGGACCTAGTATTTGATCCACCATGGAATCCGGGAATGATGAGTGAAGAAGCCAAGAAGATGCTTGGCATCGAATGAGTTAAACCTCAATCCCTAAACTACGACTTGAGTGCAACAGCCGTCCAGATATTATAGGAAAGCTTAAGCGAAGGCTTTATCGAACACCTAAAGGGTTAACTGGCACATGGAGCTGGTACCGAGAATACAGGAAAAAGCATGGAACCCGTCAATTGAAAAGAAGATGCTCGAGCTTTGGGAATCGGAAAACCTTTACGTCTTTAACATAAGGAGCAAGAAGAAAAAATTCGTTATAGACACGCCACCACCGTACCCTTCAGGAAGGCCATGGCACATAGGAGCGGCAGCCCAATACTCCCAGATCGACATGATAGCAAGGACGGCTAGGATGCTGGGTTATGAGGTATTGTTCCCCATAGGTATCGATAGGAATGGTATACCCGTCGAGCTTTACGTCGAGAGAACGTACAAGGTCTCCATGAGGTCGGTACCAAGAAAGGAGTTCATCGAACTCTGTAGTAAAGCTCTCGACGAGTTGGAGGCAGAAATGCTGTCCATAATGCGAAGGATGGGCTTAAGCGCTGACTTCGAGAACCATTATAGGACCGATTCTCCGGAGTATAGAGCCCTAACCCAGAAGACCTTCATCAAGCTTTGGAACGAGGGTTTGATCTATGAAGCAACAAGACCGAACAACTACTGCTGGGAATGCGGAACGACGATAGCGGACGCTGAAGTCGAGTATGAGGAACTTCCGACGAAACTCGTTTACATGAAATTCAAGGTCAAAGAAACAGGCGAGGATTTGGTCGTGGCGTCAACAAGACCGGAGCTCCTGTGCTCCTGTAAGGCTATCATCGTAAATCCAAACGACGAGAGGTATGTTCACATTCATGGGTTGCATGCAATAGTCCCGATTTACTCAACGGAAGTGCCAATAATACCGCACCCGGCAGCCAAGCCTGAGTTTGGCACTGGTGTTATGATGGTCTGTAGCTACGGTGACTACACGGATGTCCAGCTATTCAGGGAGCTTGGTTTGGAAGAGGTCGTGGCAATAGGCGAGGATGGAAAGATGACGGAAAAGGCGGGTAAGTATGCAGGCCTCAAGGTCGAGGATGCAAGAAAGAAGATCATCGAAGACATGGAGCGCGAGGGGCTTCTCGTAAAGGTCGAGGATATAGTCCATAGGACCCCAATCTGCGAGAGGAGCAAGACACCGATAGAAATAATCCCGATGAAGGAGTATTATCTCAAGCAGCTTTATGCCGTGAAGGACTTGGATAGGTTAGCAAGGAAGATGAAGTTCCATCCGGAGATGCATAGACAACTCTTACTGGACTGGATAAACTCCCTTAAGATAGACTACCCCATCTCGAGACGCAGGTACTACGCTACCGAAATACCGATCTGGTACTGTAAACGTTGTGGCACGCCCATTGTACCGCCGCCAAACAGGTACTACAGACCTTGGTGCGAACCCCCTCCATTTGAAGCATGTGAAAAGTGCGGATGTACGGAATTCATCGGCGAGGAAAGGACTTTTGATACATGGATGGATTCTAGTATCTCACCACTTTTCATCACAAAATACAATACCGATGAAAAATTCCACAAGGCCCTCTATCCCGCTAGCATAAGACCACAAGGCAAGGACATTGTCAGGACTTGGCTCTACTACACCCTACTCAGATGCTATCAGCTCACAGGGAAGGAACCATTCAAGCACGTCTGGATATCTGGATTAGGTCTTGACGAGAAGGGAGAGAAGATGAGTAAAAGCAAGGGCAACGTCATAGACCCTGTCCCCATACTGGAGAAGTACGGCGCCGATGCATTTAGGTTCTGGAATGCGCAGGAAGCCAGTTTAGGTTATGACTTTAGAATATCCGAGGCAAGGATTGCGAGCGCTACGAAGTTCCTGACGAAGCTCTGGAACTTGTCGAGATTCGTATCCTCCTTCCCAATACCGAGAAGGACGAAACTCATGCCGACGGATAAATGGATACTCGCGGAGCTTTCGGTCCTTATACGTGAGTCTTTAAAGCATTACAAGGATTTCAACTTCTTCTATCCTGCTAGATTGATTAGGGACTTCGTCTGGAATGTGTTCGCCGACCATTACGTGGAGATGGTCAAGACTAGGGCTTACGGTGTAGGGTTCACGAAAAATGAGCAAAAAGCTGCTTGGTTTACTTTGCACACTGTTCTCAAGAGCGTGCTCCTCCTCTTGGCACCCATAGTACCCTTCATAACGGATGCGCTATGGAGACAACTGTATGGCAAACATAGCATACATCTAGAAACCTTCCCGAAGGCCATTTGGTCCACCGCTTACAGGAAGTTTACTGAACCCCTCATCGAGTTTAACTCTAGCATATGGGCAAAAAAGAAGAGCTTGGGCCTTTCTTTGAAGGACCCGATAGAATGCGAGATACCAAGAAAACTCAAGATATTCGAAAAGGACCTTAAGGCCATGCACAACATAAAAAATGGGTGAACTAAACTTAGTGCTCCACCTTGCTCCAGTACTCATCGACTTGCTTCTGTATCTCGGCAATAATGCTCTCATTCTTTACCGGTTTGAATAGGTGAGCGAACCTTCTCTGGACCTTTAGGTAATCCTCGACCGGTTTTCTTTTTGACGGAATGTATGTATGCGTAACCTCGCCATATACTGCCTCCTTAAGCGGCCATATTCCAGTCTCGACGGCAAGCTTAGCCAATTTCACGGATTCTGAAGTTTCCGCGCCCCAGCCTGTAGGACATGGAGAGAGCGCTAGGAAGAGCTTCGGTCCCTTGAAGCTAAGCGATTTCTCTACCTTCCTAAGCATATCAATAACATGCGACGGTGATATCGTCGCAACGTAAGGCGGTCTATGGCTTCGCCATATCTCGAAAAGGTCTTTCTTGGGAAGGACGTTTCCAGCGGGATACAGATGCGTGGGTTTTGTGGTCGCTGTTCCGCTACCCATCGGCGATGAAGAAGAGGCTTGAAAACCAGTGTTACCGTATGCCTCGTTATCAACACATAGGTAGAAGAAGTCTAGGTCCCTATGTATGGCCCCCGACGTTGCTTGCAGACCTATATCTGAGGCGGCCCCATCTCCTGTTACGACTACGACCTTAAGATTTTCTGTTGGGTCCAGTTTGCCCTTTTTGATGAGTATGTCTAACGCGTCCCTTATACCCTGCGCACCGGCCGGTGCGGATGGCATTGCTATGTAAAACCACGAAGACTTGAGCGGTGTGTACGGAAACGTTGCCATTAAAGTTACACAACCGGCAGCATTCACCCATACAACATCACCACCTAGCGCTTTGTGGAAAAGCCTCATGACCAGTAGAGCTCCGCATCCAGCACAGAGGGGCGTCCCTGGTACAAGGAATTCTTCCTTGGGTACGTCCTTTAACGTTTTATACTTTATGATGCTCATCTTACTGACCTCCTGAGGCCAACTTCAACAGGGATTCAACAAGCACAGCCTCGTCCTCACGGAATAACAACAAGGGCCCATCCGGTCCTGCCCTAAGCGACGCCAACCTGTTGGCAACTCTTACGGCATGCTTGAACTCCTCTAGGCTTATGGACTTTCCTCCTAGACCTGCAATTACCGGTAGTATAACCTTGGGTCTGTCTTCTAAGTGGTAGAGGGCCTCGGCGATCTCTGGACAGGTTATTCCGCCTTTACCTACGGATATGTTCTGATCGATGACTACCACGCACCTTTTACCCCTGAGGCTCTTGATGATGTCATCCGTCGGGAATGGTCTGAACAACCTTATCTTAAGCAGTCCTACTTTATGCCCTTCTTCCCTCATAGCATTTACGGCCTGCTTACCGATGGATGTAAAGGAATTGGACATGACGATGACAGTATCCGCATCATCTAACATATACTCTTCTACTGGTGCATAGGTTCTGGAGAATAACCTTTCAAACTCTTTTGCCGCATCCATGAACACGTTGAGAGCGTTACGCGAAGCCATATGCATTTGATACTTGAAAAACGAATACAATGGCGGTATAAGGACTGGTGTACCCTTTGCGACAGGTGCTGAAGCCCTAATAGGGTTAACAGATTTGTACTCTGGAAGGAACTCATCTACTACACTTTGCTCAGGTAAATCGACACTCTCTCTCGTGTAAGAAAGGTGAAAACCATCTATGTTAACGATGGTGGGTAGCAAAACCCTGTGATCCTCAGCCACCCTATATGCGAGGAGTACAAGGTCCAGCGCTTCTTGCACATTTTCGGTATGAAACTGTAGGAAGCCGGAGTCTCTTGCCGCAAGTACATCGTTGTGGTCAGGCTCGAGCGTTATCGGAGCTGCAAGCGCCCTTGCGACGTTTACAAGAACTAATGGAGCTCTCCAACCAGCTATGTTGTACAACATCTCAAAACCGTACAAAAGACCTTGACTCGACGTCGCTGTGAAAACTCTAGCACCGGTCGCTGCGGCGGTGCCTGCTGCTGTTAGTAGGGAGTGCTCGGACTCCATCTGCACAAACATGGCATCCATCTCTCCCTTCCTTACCCACTCGCTTAGTATCTCGATGATCTCTGTTTGAGGCGTGATTGGATAGGCGGGGATGTAATCGACCCTTGCCAGCCTCGCAGCCCACGCGACGGCTTGTGAGCCTGTAAGCATCTTCAGGACCATGCCGTCTCCCTCTCCACTCTTATCGCATTCCTTGGACACTCCGTCGTGCACACTAGGCAGCCTTTGCAATGGTCGTAGTTTATGACAGGGTAACCCCGCTCATCCAAGGAGATGCACGCCTCAGGACAGTAGATGTAGCAGATGCTGCATGCTGTACAAAGATTCTTATCTACGATCGGTTTGAATACCCTCCAACTACCCGTTTTCCTTAATGCTGTGTTTCCTACAGAGAGTAAGTCCGGAATACCCTTCTCACCTAAGTACCGAACCTCTACCACTTTGTGTAACGGCTTGTGGTTTAACCCACGCAATCCTACCGACTCTGTACTTAGATAGCATTCTTTGGCCAATTGGACATTCTTCTCTATTATATCGGTTTCGAGTCCTAGCTCTGCGAGCTCTTCTTCCACAGCGCCGAGCGTTGATTGGAGGCTTATCAATCCAGAGAGTTTGCAGGCAACGGCACCCATGGCGGCGCTTAGTATGTCCTTACCTACGTACTTCAACGCTAGGCCTGTTAAGTCGCCGTAGATTACGCGTATCTTCTTCAACTGTTCAATCGATACTTCTCTCGGCGAGTTGACGAAAAGAACAGAATCCTCCGCCATGCCCTCAAGCGGTTTGACAGTCATGTCAAATAATAACGAAGGCGTCGTGACAAGCACGTAACTTGGATTAAATATATGCCCGCGCTCCATTATCGGAGCGTCGGATAACCTGACGAAGGTTGTTATAGGCGCCCCACGCCTTTCAGCACCATATATCGCAAAGTCTTGGGCAAAAAACCCCTCAAAGAAGGCGGCCTTACTGAGAATACGGCCAGCAGTTTTTATCCCTTGACCGCCCCTTCCATGAAACCTAAACCTTACGATAAAGGGGCTTCACCTCGTCATAAATTATGATGACCGACAATATAAAGTTGCACGAATTTGGCGCTTGGTAAACTTTTTAACGTCCTACCAACGTTCCAAGTATGGGGCGCTGATGAGCACCGCCTTTCTGAGTCGTGATGACGCGGGAGTACCACTGAAGCCCCCAAACATCTAAGGTAAGAAAGAAACTGTTAAATTCCCCAAAGCTGCAAGCACTTCATAGCGATGATGAGTCTGACCAGTCTGAAGTGATGATCTGGATCTTGAGCTCTGAGCATCAACATGAGTTCTTTAATGACTCCTTTTTGACATGCCGCCACCTATTCTAACAAACACTTTGTATTCGGCGAAACGCATAAAATGCCGGTCGGTAAGCTTTTATACAGAGGAGGAAGGTCTCCTTTCCATGAAGGAAAAGGCCCCTCCATACTTTGAAGGCGTATATGAATACATCTCGATGCCAAGAAGGCTTCTCTTCGGACCGGACTCTGTAAAGAATGTAGGTAAGGAAGTGAAGCGGTTCGGTAACAGGGCACTCATAGTGACTGACGAGGGCGTTCAGAGGGCAGGCCTAGTAAGCAAGGTAACGGATGCTCTACTTACTGAGGGCGTAGAGTTTTACGTGTTCAACGGTGTGAAGATGGAGCCCGATTTGGAAAACGCAAGAGTCGTAGCAAAGACTTCTAGGGAGAGGGATTACGATGTTGTGATCGGCGTCGGTGGTGGAAGCTGTCTGGACATGGCAAAGGTCGCGACCGTCATGGCTACAAACGAAGGCGATGTTGAGGAGTACTTTGGGGACGAGCTCGTCAAGCGACCCGGCCTTCCCCTGATATTGATACCCACGACGTCAGGCTCGGGTAGTGAGGCTACAAGGGGGTCCGTTATATCTGTAGGAGATATCAAGAAGGTAATCTTCAGCAGGTGGATGATAGCTGAGGTGGCGATAGTCGATCCCATGATGACCCTGACCATGCCTCCAAAGCTCACGGCGATTACGGGCATAGATGCGCTGAGCCACGCGGTCGAGAGCACCCTCTCGAAGAGGTCGAACATAGTATCATCGGCGCTCGCTAGGGAGAGCATAAAGCTAGTATCCGAAGGTCTGGAGGCAGCGTACAGGAATGGGAAGGATGTGAACGCGAGATACAGGATGGCAATTGCCGCAACGCTTGCCGGAGCTTCCTTTGCCAACTCGAGCGTCATCCTCGGCCATGGAATATCCTATGCACTTGGCACGCTCTTCCATGTACCGCATGGTCTAGGTTGCGGCATTGCCCTGCCCTACGTTATGGAGTATAACATGCAGGTACGTGCCGATGCGTTGAGGGATGTGGCGGCCTCGTTTGGCCTGAACGTCTGGGGTCTTGATGATTTGGAGGCGGCCAAGATGGCAGTAAGGGCTACGGCGAATCTGATAAAAAATGTTGAGCTTCCTATCAGCCTAAAGGAGATGGGGATTCCTAGGGAAGCTGTGCCGGAGCTTGCGAACGTCCTAGTGTCCAAGTACCAGAGGTTGCTTAACAACAACCCCTGCGAGGTCACTTACGAAGATGCCAACAGAATCTTCATGAGGATGTGGGAAGGTAGGCTAGAAAGCCTAGGTGGCTGAGTCGGCCCATCGGCGTATGGTACGTTCTCCCCAATCATTAGAGTATGAAGAGTATTTATCCAAGCATCCGGGAAAATTTTTCCACGAGTGCTGAGCTTTTGGTTACGGGGATGATGAGCTCGGGAAGCATGACCGGATGATATTGGTCTTAAGTTCTGACCCTAAAGCCTGTAGTAGGACTTCGGTGCGTGCCTTAACCATATCCTCTTGAGCTTTTCTATGTCCTCTAGCACCTTGCTGTTCGCGACCTCCTCGGCCCTTTTTCTGTTCGATTCCAAAACAAGCTCCAGCAACCTCGAGCCTGTCTGCTTGAAGAGAATCTCGGTATTCTGAATCAGGCAGTGGCCCCCTATGACGTCCGGATAGTATATCGGCCTATCCTTCAGGACCTCATGCACCTCAGAAACGAACTCTGCTACGATGTCCAACTCGGCTCCGAACCTCATCGCTATTCGGTGTGCCTCGTGCCACGACGTTATCATGATGGCCCTGTACACGGTCTCCCAGAGCTTTGCCAACTCCAACGATTCGGGCTCTTGAGCTACCCTTACCTTAAACCCTGCCATCTCTAGATGCTCCTTCGCATGGTTTAGGGCGGAATGATTAACCGCGGCAACCCATTTCGTCCAGAAAGTCATGTGCTCTTTCATCAAAGGATGCTTGCCCCTTACCGGTGAGTAGGCGACCTTTGCGCTCGTTCTCGACTGTAATGCCCTAGTGGCTCCGAGCGCGACCGTCGAGTGAACTATTACCAAGGACGGGCTTAGCATGTTGATATAGCCCAGCGTAGCGTCTATGAACTGGTTGAGCTCCTTGAACGGATATGCCACGTGGAGTATGCCGATTGGTGGCTTGAGGTCGTCGATGCTGTCAACAGTCTTGCTACTATCTAGGTCGTAGCCGTATACGTTCGAGAACTTCTCGGAGAGGATATCGTACAGCGGCCTTCCAACCTCGCCAAGCCCTACCACGAGTATTTCATCTGCGCTTTTCGCTTTCACGCCCTTCGATGAATTTGTGTCGAATTTAAGTTTTGATTAACTTCAGAAACACAGCGTGCTACCAGCGGAATCAAATGGTGACGAGAGTACGCAGAGATTCTCGCTTTCAATATGCGCACGAATGTTTAAATAGCATGCGCATCATTACTTTTACACTTTAAATTAAAAAGTGATAAAGGATGTTGAAACTGCACAAAAGGCCAGAGTTGGTTAAGAGGCTTATACACGAAGACTACCCGAACGCTACCTTTCTCCATATAGGCCCAGTAGGCTCTGGTAAGACTATCTTTTTGATGCACCTTTTGTATGAAAGGTTGAAAGAAGGCCATAAGTGCGTTTACGTCTCCGTAAAGAACTCGCCGAAAACGTTTATGTGGATAATGAAGAAAAGGAACATGGACGTCGAACCCTACGTCAAGGATGGTCGTTTAATAATCGTCGATTACCTCTCTGAAAAAGCAGGCATCCCACCAGATCCAAGCGAGTGGTACTCAAAAGTTATTCGGCTAAAGAATCTAAACCCAACAGAGTTTAGCATAATGTCTAGCAAGCTTAGAGAAAGTTCCATAGAGTTCATTTTCGTAGACAGTCTGGCCGACATTTTTATGGATTTTGGATTCACGGAGACGAGGAAGCTTCTCGATGTGGTGATACCTAGAATAAGAGAGGCGTGCATCGGTGCTTTTGTTCTAGATAAAGGGGTGCTTGATGAAATGACGGAGAACTACATCAGGTCGAGGTTTGACGGCATAGTTGAGTATAAGGTCGAGGAAAGCCCGTTCGGTATTGAGAGATACATAAGGATGTTCCGTTTTACTCTTGCAAAAATAGATACTAGATGGCACAAGCTGATAATAGATCCTTACGGGATAAGGATCGAATAATTTTTCTGTATTGCATGCATTTAAAGCGCGCCTACACAACCGTTTTAAACTCCAAGATGTGGCTCAGACCCCGCTCCTAGTAAGCATCCTGTAAGTCGCGACGTTCTCTCATCATCGCCAAGGTTCACGAATGCTTGCACGATTTATAAGGTTTCTTTACATTTCCGTCAAGAGCTTTTCGGCTCAGCTACCCCAGAGGATATCATGAATCAACCTTTAGGGCATCATCATAGCCGTCAGGATTTTCAAGCAAGGCCACGGATAAGCTTTACCCATGCTTCAGCTCGCGGACGTGCATCCCGCCGCCCTTCACGAGGAGACAACCATTGTACACAAGCTCGCCCCTCCTGAAGACCGATACGACCTTTGCGGACAGCTTCCTACCCTCGAATGGTGTGTATTTCGCTTTGCTCAAGAAATCCCTAGCGCTTATGCTCCACCGAACGCTGGTGTCAAAAACGACGAGGTCTGCGTAGAATCCCTTTCTGATGTCGCCCTTCGGTATGCCCAAGTACTCGGCCGGAGCTTTGCAGAGCTTTTTGAGAAGCGTGCTTATCTTAAGCCTCCCTTCGAGCCACTCGGTCAGCATCAGAGGGTACATTATCTCTAGGCCGGGAAAGCCCGGTGCGCGTCGTTCTGAAACTTTTTCTTCTAAAGTATGTGGTGCGTGGTCGGAAGCTATGAAATCCACTGAGCACCTCTCAAGTCCTGAAAAGACATACTGCTTATCAGCCATCGAGGCGAGCGGAGGCCTCACCGCCGATATTCTCCTAGAATTTTCGTCGAGCTCTTCTTCCGAAAGAAGTAGATGGTGTGGTGTCGCCTCGACCTTTATCCTAGCACCAAGCCCTTCCTTCGCCAACTCTATCATCCTCAACGACTCTGCTCTCGATATATGCGCGAACCTTATGTCGTCGTCTGCTCTTATGCGCGATAGCAACATCTTTACGGCCTTCGCCTCATCACCCCCTTCTAGCTCCGCGTGGACGACGAGTCTCATACCGCTCTCCCTCGACACTTTTAGGTAGTCTTCTAGCCTTTCCAAATCTTCAGGGTAGAGCTTCATACCACAAGCTCCCAACTCCAGCGCCCTTTTTGCATCCTCGACCTTTTCGAGGGCTCCCACATGGACTGAGTAATCCACGACAGCACGCGCGGCAAGCAGACTTAGCCTTTCCCTAAGGGCTTCAGGGCTTCTTATCGGCGGCGAGGTGTTTGGCATCTCCGCAACCGTCGTGACGCCGCCGGCCGCCGCCGCGGACGTCCCAGTGAAAACGTCCTCTTTGTATGCTTGGTTCCAATCCCTGAGATGGACGTGAAGGTCTGTAGCAGATGGCAGAAGCAATTGACCTTTGCCCAACAATAGCCTAGGACCTGAACCGACCTCGCCGACGTTCACGGAAGATATCCGCTCACCATCTATCTCGACGGTAACTTCGTCTATTAGCCTACCGTCTACGACCGCCCTGCCGACTATCCTCAGGTCTGCCATGACCTTCACTACTGCGTCAGCTGCTTCAGCACTTCTTCCTCCTCGAGGTATCTACCGCAGTATTCGCACTCGAGCCTCAGAGGACTCTTCGAGACAACGACAAACTTGGAGCTCACGTGCTCCATTGGCTGCCTCGTTATGCAACCTGGGTTCGTGCACCTGAGAATGCCGACTATCCTATCGGGCAGCTTGACTGACCTCTTCTCAACAACCTCGTAATTCCGTATTATGTTTATCGTGGCCGTTGGCGCTATAAGCGTCAACTTGTTGACCTGATCTGTCATGAGTTCTAGGTCCTCGACCTTCACTAGGTCCTTCTTACCAAGCTTCCCGCTCCTGACGTTCATCGTTACTGTTACGACGTGCCCCTCGCTTCCGGTTATTCCTAGCAACCTTAGGACCGCTAGGGCCCTTCCTGCGGGTATGTGGTCTATGACTGTTCCATTCTTTATCTTGCTTACCCGTAAAGTTTCTTGGTCGTTCATAGAGGACACCTAAAACACTCCGAGAACTAAACCTATCAAGGCCATTCTCACGGGAACGCCGAGCTTAGCTTGGATGAAGTATGCTTGGTGCGGCGTATCATCCACATCGTTGGAGAGCTCATCGACCCTCGGAAGCGGATGTAGGACCTTTAGGTCCTCGCGCGCCCTTGATAGAAGCTTCTTCGTTATCACGTAGCTACCCCTAAGTTTTTCGTATTCTGCGGGGTCTGGGAACCTTTCCTTCTGTATCCTCGTTACATAGAGTATGTCAACGTTCTCCACGGCACTCTCCAAGTTCTCAGTCTTCACGATCTCTACGTTCATGCGCTTCAGCCTATCCATGAGCTCTGGCCTTGGCGAAAGGGGCTCTGGCGATACTAGCCATATCTTCTTAACGTTGAACTTCGTGAGACCATATATGAAGGATGCGGCAGCCCTTCCATACTTCAGGTCACCAACCACGCCAACCTCCAACCCATCTATCCTGCCCTTCAACCTCCTTATGGTGTATAGGTCTATCATCGCCTGCGTAGGATGATGCTGTGTCCCGTCGCCGCCATTTATCACAGGATTCTCGCAGACGTCAGCCGCATGCTTTGCCGAGCCCTCGTAAGGGCTCCTTATCACTATGAGGTTGGCATAATCATCCAGCATCCTCATCGTGTCGGTCAGGCTCTCGCCCTTAGCCATAGACGAAAGATGAGGCTCAAGGTTTATGACCTCTGCTCCAAGCCTCTTGGCGGCCGTCTCAAAGCTCAGCCTCGTTCTGGTGCTCGGTTCTATGAAAGCCGTAGCGACTATCTTTCCATCCAGCGGCTTTCCGATGTCCAGCGGGCGCTCGATTATCCTATCGGTCACGGAGAACAGGTGCTCAAGGTCATCCCTTGTGAAGTCCAGTATCGATATTACGTCCCTAAACTTCCACAATAATGACCCTTACAAAATTTCCTCATTCCTGTATATAAGGAACGCACGGTTTTTGGCCAACGATAAGACCGACAAAACTCCGCAAAGGATAATATTGTAGTTTATTGTAGGGGAAATGGCACTTGTCGTTTAGGATAAACCCTGCCGTAAAGTTCTTGGCGCGCATTTTAGGGCCAGAGCTCCTTCATAGCGCTTGGCTCGAGCTCTTGGAATACTTGCCGCTGAAGTTTGAGCCCCCGGAAAGCTTAGAGGTTGAGACGAAGATGGGAAGGCTGAGGTGTCCAGTAGGGCTTGCAGCAGGCTACGATAAGAGCGGAAAGCACGTCGGAGCACTTTCTAAGCTCGGCTTCGGTTACATAGTGGCAGGCAGCTTCACGCTAAAGCCGAGGAAGGGACACCCTAAGCCAAGGATAGCTTACAGGGATTCGGAGCAGGCTGTCGTGAACGCCATGGGCCTTCCGAATCCTGGCGTGATGGAATTCATGAAGAACTTCAAGAGGGTCGAGGGTTGCAGGGTTGTTGCCAGCATAACAGGAGACACGATAGGTGAATTCGTCGAGTGCTTTAAAATCGTGCAGAAGGTCGTCGATGCCGTCGAGGTCAACATATCGTGCCCTACGCATGAGGCGAGCATGTCTATGAAGGATCCTAAAAACATACGCGAGCTTGCCGAGAGGTTAAGGGAGGTCAAGTCAAAGCCCGCATACATCAAGATTCCGCCGCCAGTGACATCCGATGAGATGGACGATGTTTGTAAGTTGCTAAACGTATGGATGGACTGCGGGATGGATGGCGTAACTGCCGTGAACACGCTCTTGGTTGATGCGCCAGAGCTAGCGCTTGGAAGGGGCGGCTTGAGCGGCAGACCATTAAGACCGATCATGCTGAAGACCGTGAGTAGGATTAGAAAGGAACTGGGTGAGGGGATAGAGATAAACGCGGTCGGCGGCATAATGACAGGAACGGATGTGCTGGAGGCATTAAGGGCTGGCGCGAACACGGTTCAGATAATGACGGCCATGCTGTTTAGGGGGCCGAACACTCTGAGGCGCATCATCGAGGAGCTGATTTCTGTTAAGGCCCGCTAAAACCCACTTTCACTTTCGGCAAACCCTCCCGAGGCTGCGCACAAATAACCTTTTAACGAAAAGCCCCGCTCTGAAATTTGACTGATTTTGGTACCGAGGGATGTGCTCGAAAGGGACATAATCAAACACATGTCAAGGCAAGGCCTGAAGTTCGAGGGGAATGGCGAGGATGGCGTACTGAGGTTTGTCGGGAACGGCTCCACATACATCGTCAAGGTTCTGGATGAGACGGACGGAAGGCTGGAGCTGATTTCCGCCGCGTTGCAGTCAGCATTTTGGGCGGCCAAGGGCGAGAAGGCATACATCTTAGCCCCCAAGAGCATGGCCTCCACGGACGAGCTCATGGTTATCAGGCTGCACGGCATAGGCCTTCTACTTTATGGGCCTCATGGGATAGAGGAGTTGCCACCCATCATAAAACATGTAAGGCACGAGGAGAGAAAAGATGATGATGAAACTCCCATAGAACTGGAAAGCATGCAGCGGGTGCTAGAAAAGGTAGAAAGGCTTGAGAGGTTCATCCACAGGATAAATGACGTGGACGCTTTGGCGTCGAGGCTTGAGAGGCTCGAGGCAATGTACCGCGAGCTCTCCAACAAGTTGTTGGTTTTTGAAGGTATGAGAGGCTCGCATGCCGGGATAGCAGTACCGGAAATGCCCAGCAGTAAAAGCAACGACATAAGCCCCGGAATCGAGCTACCGTCGTTCATGAGGGACAACCCATGGCTCAACATACTCTCGGGCAAAGGTTAGTTTAACGCTTAAATCGCAAGCTATGAACCTGTTGATAGGGATGTACGACGAAGATTATAAGAAGCGTTACGTGTTCGGAGCGGATTATGGAACCAGCGAGTTCAAGTACGGGCCGATAACCCAAGGCGAGAGACCCCTTACCGTGGAGAGCAGGGGCTACTTTCCTGAAAGGTCCGTCATATCCCAGATAATGGGGGTTGACCGCGAAGTAGTGGTCGGCAAAGACGTGACGCTCTTCTTGGAAAGCGGTGCAGAGCTTGCCACCAGACTGGTTTACCCAATGAGAGAAGGGATCATCATGAAGGATGATGCGAGGGCATGGAAGGTTGTGAGGGAGCTGACGCGCTATGCTTTGGAGGAGTTTAAACCAAAGGGCTGGGGCTTCAACGGCTTCTACGTCGTGGCAGCCCTCTCGGCGGTCGCGCCTAGGTACATGTATGAGAAGTTTTTTGAGATTTTTGAGAGCATGGCTAAAGAGGCAGGCCTCGTGCGCTCAGCGACGATAATCCCGCAGCCCTTGGCCGTTGCCATAGCTCACAAGAAGACTTCCTGCGTCGTTGTGGAGAGCGGGCACGGGAATACACAGTTCGCGCCCATCTCAAGAGCACCAATCAGGGGTGCCGTCATAGCTTTGAATAGGGGAGGGAGCGACGCTAACGCAATCATGGCAGAAATTCTCAAAGATGCCGGCTATGGCGACTTGGCTGCCGAGGAAACCCTTGTGAGAAAGGTTAAGGAAAACTTGGGCTTGTTACCCGCTGATTTGGACTCCGCAATATCCTTCGCCAAGAACAACCCGGAGGCGGTCAGGGCAGTTTATGCGGTTCCCGGAACGAGGCTCAAGATAGACCTTGCCGAGAACTCTTGGGCAAGATTCTTGGTCGGCGAGTATGTCTTCAACCCGAACCATGAAATATTCCAGAGCTACTTCAAGAGGGGGATGCCAAGACCGAGGGATACAAAGGTTGGTGACGTCGTATTTTACGGGATGCTGGACATGGCCGAAGCCATAACGACTGCCGTGGAGAAATGTCCTGTCGAGCTCCAGCCACTCCTCTACAGCCAGATACTCCTATCTGGTGGGAACTTCTCTTGGAATGTTCCAGAGAGGCTAAAGGGCATCTGTGTGGATTCCGCGACGAAGATTAAGCGCATGATGAGCGGAAAGGGCATAGAAAATGTGAACGTGATCATGGCTTCGGAGCCACAGTATTCAGTTTGGCGCGGTTGCATAGTTTACGGATACGCTGTTCCTGCAAGTTACAGTTGGTCTTGGGAGAAGATGGAGGGCTGGATGAACTTTTAATTTAGCCCGTACGGAGACCTTACGTGGGCTGGATCTTGGCCTTGATAATCTCTCCAGTCTTCATGGTGTTCGTTGGAAGGTCAGCCTCGATAGTGTACGAGTCGGGAACAACACAGGCACCGGTAGCACCAACGACGGTGGCTGGTGTCCGATACTGCGGCTACTGTGGAAACCCACTAGGCCCGGAAGACAAATTCTGTGGCAAGTGTGGAAGGCCAGTCAAATAAAAACAAAATTAGGTAATGGAAGATACGCGAGTCCGTTTGCTAGGAGCAGGCATGTAACATCTTCTACAAATTCTGAAACTTTACCCTAATACTGTCGCCTTCTTTAAGAGAAAAATACTTTGAAGCATTACCTTTGTTTACGGAAATTTCTAGTAATCCAAAGCTGTCAAAAAGTGCTAAAGGCGAATTCTCTTCGACTTCAGAATAACATTTAACCAACTTAACCTTATGGACATTCGAACCCGCCTCTAATAAAATCGTTGGAGACTCAATAAAACCTTCTCTTGATATAAGCTCAGTGAAATATTTTTCATTCAAGTTTGTTATAACATTTCCAAAGTCGTCAACGTACATTACCTTGAGAACAAGGTAACCTTCGCTATCTAATTTTGGCTCCTCAATAGAAAGCTCTTTTATGGAATTTACTTTAGGCCCAAAATCTTCAATCGCAACCCCCTTTGAAATGTGGGCGGCGACCGGCGCAAAAACATCTCTACCATGGAATGTTGAAGAAACTCTTTCGAGGAAATATTTTCTATTTTCCAGTAAAACAGCGCAAATGATTCCATCTTCAGATGCTGCGGGATACATGAGACCATTATCTGGTCCAACGAAAAAGTAATTTTTTGTCCTTATAGCTATAGGACGCCTTTTTGAACCAACTTCGGGGTCTACGACGCACAAGAAGATAGAATTTTCTGGAAAGTATCTGAAAGAATACTTTAGCAGGAAGGCAGCTTGGGATATGTCGTGAGGGCGAATTCTGTTAGTTAAATCTACGATGGTTGCTTCAGGATTTATTTTCAATATAGAGCCCTTCATTTCACCAACGAATATGCTCCCCTCGCCAAAGTCTGTGAGAAGAACTATTGGGCGTTTCATATTCCTATTAAAAACCAACTCTATTATCTTAGCCTATAATATATCCTTTTCCGACCTTTACCCTTATTTTCAACTTTCTCTAAAACGATTCCACCAATTTCCCTCGTATTCCTCACATGGGGGCCACCGTCTGCTTGTATGTCGACTCCTAAAATTTCAACTATTCTTAAGAGTCTAACATTTGGTGGAGTACGTTGGGCTAGCTTGATTATACCGGGAATCTTCAACGCTTCATCCCTTTCCAGAAAATATATCTTAACATCTAAGCCCTTTTGGATGATGTTGTTTGTTTCTTCTACAGCCTCCTCGAAGACGGCCTTGTCAGAAGATTGTAAACTGAAATCGTCCCTAGCATGTTCAGCATCTATGTGCCCGCCTGTAATAAGGGCACCATACCTGTTAAACATTATTGATGAAAGTATATGTGATGCTGTATGAAGTTTCATCATCCTATATCGTTTATCCCAATCAATCAAGCCGACCACTTTATCGCCTACACTAAATTTTGGTACAACGTCAAGCTCATGCCAAACCTTTTCCTCAGATTCTAGCGAAACCTGTAGAACATTATATTCTTGTGAACCACGTCTTATTACGCCTCTGTCAGAGTCAAGTCCACCAGAAAGCGGATGAAAGGCTGTCCTGTCAAGCATTACGCTTTTTCCTCTAATCTCAATAACCTTTGCGTCAAATTCTTTCAAATAACTGTCGATCTGATAAAGTAGTTCAGTCAACATGTTCAATGGAGGGGTAACCTAATTTAACCTTTTCTATGAATGGATGAAAATTTGAACCCGGGAATCCCCCTTCACGATTTTTGCACTCGGGCTGAGAGGGATGTTTCTATGCCGCTATGGATACTGTGGAGAAGAGCGGTCGAGTGCAGAATTGTTATCTTGAAAGCTTTTCTAATGCCTCCTTCAGTAGCTTCATTGTCTCGTTGAGCATCTCCCTCGTCTCTCTTGACTCTCTGGCAAGCGTCTCAAGTATTGTTGTCAGCTTCTCAGATATTTCACCATACTTCTCCATTATTGCCCTAAAGTCCTCACCCGTCCTCCTAACAAACTCCCTAAACTCATTCCTATAGTCTTTGAACTCTGCCCAGTAGTCTATGAAGATTGACTGCATCGCTCCAAAACCTTCCTGTAACTCTTCATGTAGCGCTGACGGCTTAATCGTAAAGTATTTTAATGTTGGTCTAACTCTGGTGTCTTTAACATCAATTGATCTAACATGTGCGGGGGGTGGGGGTGACTTTAACGTTTCAATGAATTTCTCAACAAGTGCGTCTTCTCCTTGAGCGAAGATCGTGACCGAGCCGTTCTTCTCATTCCTAACATAGCCAGAGAGGCCGAGCTCTTGAGCAGTATCTAGCACGAATCTCCTATAGCCAACCCTCTGAACTTTGCCATAAACCCTCGTGAGGATAGCCCTCAAAGCCGAGCATGAGTACGCTCTATGCGTTTATAAAACTTTCTAAAAATAAGGAGGTCCACGTCAAAACACCTCCTTCAACAAGTTCTCCAAAGTTTTATGGCAGGATTTATAGAAGAGCAACGGTTGAACCAATTTAAATCTCCATACCTCGGCCGGTTTCAAACCCCACAGCAAAATAGATTTTTTTTTCGAGAAATTCTGGTATGGGAAATTTCAGAAGAGTTATAGGTACAGTTTATGCGGCCGCCGGGATTTGAACCCGGGAACCCCAGCGTGGCAGGCTGGTGTCTTATCCAGGCTAGACCACGGCCGCCCGGCTCTAACCATGTCAGACTCTAAATAAAAATTTTAACAGGATTTACGCATTTTTTAAGCCGTATGCTACCCGGCGGTGATTATGAGCGGTCGACCTCTAGCCTCAGGAAGTGCGTGGCGCAGGATATGCACGGGTCGTAGTTCCTTACGGCTTGCTCGAACCTCCAGACCGCCTTTTCGTAAGGAAGCTTCATGACAGACGGAGCCATAGCCCTCAGGTCATCCTCCATCCGCTTCTGGTTCTGTGCTGTCGGAGGCACTATCTTTGCCGAGAGCACTGTTCCGTCTGCAGCCACATCGTACCTATGGTATAACGAGCCCCTCGGCGCCTCCGTGCAACCGTATCCCCTACCTGCCTTTACCTCATAATCTACCTTTGGTTTCTCTGGCTCTTTGTACTCGTCAACTATCCTGAGCGCTTCTTCGAAGGAATACACAATCTCGGCACACCTGGCTATTATGCTCTTGAATGGATTCCTGCATGGAACCTTGAAGCCTATTGACTTCAGAGTGTCCCTCGTCCTGTCCCATAGCTTGTCGTAATTCAGGTTTATCCTTGCGAGGGGACCTACCATGTAGGAACCCCTGCCCTTTATGTATGATTGAAGGGCGTTCGTGTAAGGAACGTGCTCCTCAATGAAGTTATCTTCGTACTCCCTTATCGGTATGTCCAAGCCCTTGTTGGAAACTATCCTCCCCTCGTTGAATGGATACTCGTCTGGGTGCCTAAGCGATACGAACTCGTAGTCCTGCTCGAAGTCGGGGAACTTGAGGTCTGCGACCCACCTGAGCAGCTCGATGCTTAGATCCAGCCCCCTCTTCAGGTCCTCCCTCATAGCTTCTACCTGTCTCTTCGTCGGAACCTTGTAGAACCCTCCGACGCAAACGGATACCGGATGTATCTCCCTTCCTCCAAGCCTAATCATGATGTCGTTGCCAACCTTCTTAACGAACAGCGCCTTCTTAACTACGTCTGGATGGTCTTTCGCCATCCTTAATGCGTCATCGTAGCCAAGGAAGTCGGGCGCGTGTAAGAGGAAGGCATGGAGCGCGTGGCTCTCTATCCACTCTCCGCAGTAAAAGAGCCTCCTCAGCTCCCTTAAAGGACCTTCCACCCTTACACCGAATGCATCCTCGAATGCATGTACTGAACTCATCTGGTATGCGAGCGGACATATGCCACATATCCTTGCGGTTATATCTGGCACCTCATAGTACTTCCTTCCCCTTAGGAATGCCTCGAAGAACCTCGGCGCCTCGAATATCTTGAATTTTACATCCAAGACCTCGTTGCCCTTTACCTTTATGTATAGAGCGCCCTCGCCCTCAACCCTCGCAAGATAATCTACCTTTACCGTTTTTACCTTACCCTTCAATTAACCCATCCACCTCCCTAAATTCCTTCGACCAACCTGTAAACCCTCTAAACGTAAGGATCACGTCTTTCTTATTCATTCCGAGGTCGATGAACCTCGTTGCCAGACTCTTCACGTTCGGGCTTTCCATAGGACCGAAGCATCCATAACATCCTCTTGAATACGTCGGGCATATCGCACCACACCCTGCCTGCACAACCGGCCCAAGGCATGGTATGCCCTTAGCGACCATTACACAGACATTTCCTTTCCTCTTGCATTCCATGCAAACGCTGTATGTCGGTATGTTCGGCTTCCTTCCAGCGAGTAGCGCGGATAGTAACTCAAGGAGCTGGTATTTGTTCACCGGACATCCCCTGAGCTCAAAGTCGACCTGTACGTATTCTGAGACCGGAGAGGCTTTTTCTAGTGTCTGTACGTATTCCGGTTTCGCATAAACGTACTTTGAGAATTCCTCGACATTCGCCCAGTTCCTGAGTGCTTGGATTCCGCCCGCGGTTGCGCATGCACCTATAGTCACGAGCTTCTTGCAATCCTTCCTTATCGACTTTATCAGCTCAACATCGTGCGGCGTGGATATGCTTCCTTCGACCAGACCTACGTCATAGGGACCTTTCCTTGCCGCTCTGGTTACCTCCATGAAGTACGCTATCTCAAACCTTTGACCTATCTCCAAAAGTTCGTCCTCTAGATCCACTATGCTCAGCTGACAGCCGTCGCATGATGCAAACTTGTATACCGCTATCCTAGGTACCTTTCCTGCCATCAGACCTCACGCCTCCCAAAGAACCTGTTTATCTGATCCATAGAGAAAATTGGCCCGTCCTTGCACACGAAGTAAGGGCCGAACTGGCAGTGCCCGCACAATCCCATGCCGCATTTCATATTCCTCTCCATCGATATGTATATCTTATCGTCGGTTAGACCCTGATTCCTGAGCTCGAGTACAGTAAACTTCATCATTATCTCGGGCCCGCAAACAAAAGCATATGTGTTATCGGGGTCGAGCTTTATGCGCTTAAAGAGCGTCGTTACGACACCGACATTCCCCGTCCATTTTTCATCTCCCGCATCCACGGTTATGAATGCATCCATATCGAACCTACTCTTCCACTCCTTCAGCTCCTTCTTGTATAGCAGGTCGTTCGGTGTCCTAGCACCGTAGAGGAAGAAGAACTTCCCGTACTCCTTCCTATGTTTCAGGATGTAGTATATCGCTGGTCTAAGCGGTGCCAGACCTATGCCTCCTGCCACTATTATAACGTCCTTTCCCTTTGCCTTCTCCAAAGGCCATCCATTCCCAAAAGGACCCCGAAGGCCGATGAAGCCGGGCTTCTTCGTGTTCACCAAAGCATTTGTTACCGCACCGACGGCCCTGACCGTGTGCGCAATCAAGTACTTCTCGTCCGGATCGCCACTCATGGAGATGGGTACCTCCCCAACACCGAAGGCGTACAGCATGTTAAACTGACCTGGAACGAAGCTATACTCCTTCTTGTCTAGCGGCTTCAGCATCAACGTGTACGTATCGGGCGTCTCCTTGATGACATTCTCGACTGAAAATTTCCTCATGACCTCGACTTCTACCATCTGGGTACTTTCAAGAGCTGCTTTTCCCTTCATACACTCAACCCCTCACCTTATTAGCCTCCTCTACAATATCTATCCCAACGGGGCACCAAGTTATACACCTTCCACAACCAACGCATCCAAAGGTTCCAAACTGGTCAACCCATGTGGCGAGCTTATGCATCAGCCACTGCCTATAACGGCTCATGATCGATTGTCTTATCGAACCGCCGTGAATGTACGAGTAATCTATGCTGAAGCAAGAATCCCACACCTCCCACCTTTCCGCCATATCCAACGATAGCGAAGTTTTATCGAATACAGATGTGCAAAAACACGTGGGACAGACGAGCGTGCAGTTCCCGCATGCCAAACATCTGTTGCTTATTTCATTCCAGTGCGGGTGCTCAAGGTTCTTGTACAGATCATCCTTTATGTTCTCAACGTTTAATTTCTTCTTTATTTTGTTCTTCGCCTCCTCCATCAATCTTGATACGGCACTAAGCTCTTCGTCAGTCGCATTCCTGCACCCAAGCCTATTCACGACCTCGGCACCCTTATCTGTAATAACATCCAAGATGAAGACATGGTTTCCATCATTTAAGAGCTCTGTGATGCAGATATCATAACCGGATTGTGCGAACGGACCGGTGTTCATGGACGTGCAGAAGCAGTTGTTGCCCGGCTCTGTGCAGTTGACCGCTATAAACAACGCACCCTTCCTGAGCGCCGCGTACGTGTTGTCCACATACTGTCCTTGGAGCAAGATCTTGTCGAGTATCTCTATTGCCTTTAAATCGCATGATCTGAGCCCGACGAGTGCAATCTTCTTTACATCCGGTTGCGGAAGCATCGTCTTTCCATCCTTCCTTACCTTAAAGAGCAAATGCTGCGAAGGGCGTAGCACGTACTTCGGGGATTGCGGACCGACAACATAGCCGAAGTATCTTCCGTCATCTCTTTTGACAAGCCTATAGCTCCCGGGCATCTGGACGTCTGACAAGCCCTTTGGTATTTGCTCAACGGAGTCTATGAGGTCGCAAACGATTGCGCCATCCCTCTCCACAGGTCCATAGACAACATAACCAAGGTCTTTTAGTACGTCAATGAGGTCACCAAATCTTTCAGCATCTAGGGCAAAGCAAGATTTTTGTTGTGACAATACGTGTGCCCCCTTTATGTTAACTCTTTTTAAAAAATAGCGGAATTTAAGTTTAGTTTATTTTTTTAAAAATATTATGATTAATTGTTCGAGGACTTTAACGGCATCAAGCCTTATTATTGTCCCATGAAATTCTTAAATGATGAAGAGTGAATGGGTCTTATGACAACATGCGGCGGTGGTCTAGTCTGGACTAGGACGCAGTCGGGTTTTTCGGCGTAAGCCTTCCAAGCCTGAAATCCCGGGTTCGAATCCCGGCCGCCGCAACCATCTCCGCTATTCTGGTGGCGCACCTTCCAGCACTTTTAAACTACGGCTCGTTCCAAGCCTAGTGGCTCCTGCCTCAATTAATGAGACTGCCTGCTCGTAGGTCCTTATTCCTCCTGAAGCTTTTATCCCTACCTTACCGCCTGTGAACTCTTTTATCAATCTCACATCATCTAAGGATACGCCTCTAGGTCCGAATCCTGTGCATGTCTTTATATAATCCACTCCAGCTTTTACGGCAATCTCGCAGACCATGCGCATCTCTTCGACCGTTAGATATCCTGTTTCGATTATCAGCTTAACGACGGCGTCTTCCGCAGCATTCATAATCTTATTCAATTCGTCTTCGAGGTAATCATAACTTCCAGACTTCACCGCACTTATGTTCATCACGACGTCCAGCTCTTCCGCGCCATCTTCTATTGCCTTCCTTGCTTCAAACACCTTTACGTCTATGACGTTCAACCCAAAAGGAAAACCTACGACCGTGCAAACCTTAACCCCGCTTTCGTCGGCGAGTAACCTTGATGCCAGCTTCACAAAATATGGCTGAACGCACACGGCATAAAAACCGTATTTAACAGCCTCGTCACAGAGCCTCTTTATGTCAGCATCCGTGGCTATGGGTCTTACATCTGTATGGTCTATTAGCTTTGCCAACTTTCTCCTACCAATCATTAAAAATGATACGAAGAGAGCTGAATAATAAAGCCATCTGTTTAGTAGCCGAGGGCGTGCTCAAGCGAGCAGATCACGTAGGATGTAACAGCCCATGCCTCCAGAGGTTCTTCATGAATACATACGGCCATGTTGGCCGCCTTAACTGTCTGCTCCTCCAGTTCACCCCGTGGGAAGGCTCCTATGAGTACAGCGGGCCTCTCATAAGATGCTAGCAACGTACCAAGCTCCTTCATCGTCAGCCTATTGCCCTTCTCGCTCATGAGGATTACTTGGTCGGGTCTCAGGTTAGACAGTAACTCGTTTAACGTACCATCCCTAAGCTCGAGCAATTTCTTACCATCCGACTTTATGATGCGCTGCTCGTACAAAGCCTCGATGAGTCCCTTGAACCTTTCATAAACCCTTGGCAACCTTGTCTCAGGATTTATCCAAATCACCTTGTTTTCTCTTGTATGTACGTAAACTTCTAGGAGGCCTTTCTTGGAAAGGATCGAGCCTAAAGACGCCAGCAGGCAGAAATGTACGATATCCGGCCTTCCCCGTTTGTGCGCATCAGCTAAATCCTTCATCGCTGCATGATGATAAGACCTGTCCAGTAGCAACTGACCAGGTCTTTTTCCCCTCCTTTCCGCATTGGATATCACTGCCCTATGGTTCCAGCACTCTCTTGGAACGAGTTCGAGGGCTGCCTCCACGAAAACCAAGGCTAGCTTTACAAACCCCACGGCCTTCCCAACCGGCGTATTAGAGACTGTCGAAGGTTCTGGAAAAAGTTTTTGCTCCGTTGATTATGGTGAACAATAATCTTAATTAAAGAAAACGATGGAGCTGTAGAGCGTATCCCATGAAAGACCATTTGATCAAAGCGATAGCACGCGAGAGGATTGAGAGGCTGTTTGAATTCGCAAGGGCGTACGCACAATCGGATCCGGAGGCTGCGAGGGAGGCTGTGGCCATCGCTAGGCGGATAGCCCAAAGGGCCAGAATGAGGATTCCGAAGCAGTATAGGTTAATTTTCTGTAGAAGGTGCGGCAACATGTTTCTGGGAACTGGCTCCTTCTCCGTTAGGGTTAGGGATAAAAGGACAACACATGTCGTCGTGAAGTGCTTGAAGTGCGGATGGATAAGGAGGTATCCAGCTCTTAAAGAAAAACACATAAGGTCGGCCGCTCAGAAGCCTTAGCGAAAGTTTAAGAGAAAGGTGTATGATATGTTGCGGGTACTGGCCGTGAATCCAGAGAAGCTTATCAAAAAAGTGGCCGCATACCTAAAGGAGGCGCAGCTAGTAAAGCCACCTCCATGGGCTGCCTTCGTCAAGACCGGCGTACATAAGGAAAGGCCACCGGCCGACCCGGATTGGTGGTATGTTAGGTGCGCCGCGATCCTGAGAAAAGTCTACCTAAAGGGACCGATAGGTGTCTCTAGGCTTAGGACGGAGTATGGTGGCAGGCATAGAAGGGGATACAGACCTCCGGCGTTCGCGAAAGGTAGCGGTAGCATTATCAGAAAGGCCCTCCAACAGTTAGAGGCGGCCGGCCTTATAACAAAAGAAGGAAAGAAAGGCAGGATAGTTACTGCTAAGGGCAGGGAGCTGCTCGAAGAGGCGGCAAAGGTTCTACTAAAGGGCTAGAAAAGCTTTGAGAGTCTAAATTTTTTAAAGCAACGTTTAAGTTATCTCGTCTGAAATTTTATTCAGAATCCCAGAGGGGGCGAAAAACAATGTCGGACGAGGAGCTCGAGAGGATAAGACAACAAAAGATGGCAGAGCTCCAAGCAAAGATAGCTGAAGAACAGGCAAGGAGACAAAGAGAGGCTGAAAGGGCGGCAGCCATGAGGCTAATACTGACACCAGAGGCGCGCCAAAGGTTGGCTAATCTTAAGCTCGTAAGACCAGAGTTGGTTACTGCTGTAGAAGAGTTGTTGATAAGGCTCGTAAATGAAGGAAGGGTAAGGACGCCCATCACGGATGACGATGTAAAGGCAATTCTGGAAAGGGTCCTACCGAAGAAGAGGGAAATAAGGATAGAAAGGATATGAGCACAACGCACAAATAACAGAAGATTGTTTAAGAATTGACCCAAAATGGCTAGGACACTACCCCTCAAGAAGAGATTGGCAAGGGCCATGAGAAGGAGCTGGCCAGTACCATCATGGGTTATATTAAGAACGGCACGTAAAGTCAGGACGCATGAGAGAAGGAGGCATTGGAGGACCTCGAGGATAAAACCATAGCGCGCCCCGTTAACTTTTTAAACCTAAATATGAGCGTCTTTCAAAACGTTTCATAGTAGAGATTGGTGTTCTAACATGGCCAAAGCCGTCGTCTCGAGGATATACACAGTACCCTTAAGGGATGCGTGGAAAGCCTCCAGAAAGAGGAGGGCGGAAAGGGCTATAAATCTGCTCAAGAGATTCGCAATAAGACATATGAAATCGGACAAGGTGAAGATTTCGGAAGAAGTAAATGAGCTCATATGGGAAAGGAGTATACAAAAGCCTCCAAGAAGGATAAAGGTCCTAATGGAAAAGGACGAGGATGGTGTCGTGGTGATATCGTTACCCAAGGAAGAGGGGACGGAATGAGGCAGAAATGGTCGTAATCATGGAGGACTTCTTCGGGACGGCGGAGATAGGAGTCCTTTCCTTTGCATCTGAAAAGTATGCGATCGTTCCTGTTCAATTGACGAAAAAGAAGATTGCGACAATAGCGAAGGCTCTAAACGTAAAGGTCGTCCCCGCCACGATAGGCGGCACCTACCTGATAGGTGCGCTTCTTACTGGAAACTCCAACGGCATAATTATTTCACCCATAGCGCTCGAAGAGGAAGTTGATGTTATCAAGAAAGAGTTGGATAACGTGCGAGTTGGAGTTTTGAATAGTAAATTGACGGCGGTCGGGAACCTGATACTGACAAACGATAAGGGCGCGATAGTAAGCCCAGAATTCACGAAAGAGGAAGTTGCGAAGATTAGAGATGTATTGGATGTAGAGGTAGTTCAAGCAAGGATTGCTGGAAGACCGTACGTCGGTTCAATATGCGTAGCTACAAATGTAGGAGCAGTGATACATGTGGAAAGCACCGAGGAGGATGAGGAACTCATAAGAAACGTATTGAAGGTTCCATGCAAACCATGCACTATAAACGACGGTGTGCCCTTTGTAAGAAGCGGCATAATAGCTACATCATTGGGTGCCGTTGTGGGTTCTAGGACTACGGGTCCAGAACTAATGACGATATCTGAAGTCCTCGGGCTCTGATGATTGAGAGCAATACTTTAAAGCAACGAAGATAACCGTCAGTTGCATTCGATTTCGAAGGGTGCAGGGTTTGGAGTTAGCGGGCATCGTTGGTAAACCGAACACAGGTAAAAGCACGCTCTTTTCTGCAATGACCTTGGTGCCCGTGCAGATAGCCAATTACCCATTCACGACAATCAAACCAAATGTTGGCATAACCCACCTCAGGATAGAATGCGTTTGCAAAGAATTTGGTGTGAAAGACAACCCAAAAAACTCATTATGCATCAACGGCGTGAGACTTGTGCCGATTCAGGTGATCGACTGTCCAGGGATAGTGAAGGATGCTCATTTAGGAAAGGGTTTGGGTCTGCAATTCTTGGATGAGATAAGACAGGCGAGCGCTCTCATAGTTGTGTGCGATGCAGCCGGTGCAACCGATGCGGATGGTAGACCCGTCGAGCCTGGGACGCATGACCCGTTGGAAGACGTTAAAATCGTTGAAGAGGAGCTAATCTTCTGGATTGCTGGAATAATAGAAAAGGACTGGGGAAGGATATGCAGGGCCGTCGAGAATAAACAATCCACGTTGGTTGAAGAACTGTCCAACAAGCTCTCAGGTTTGGGCATAATCCCTAGCCATATTGAACAGACATTGCAATCGTTAGGGCTTAACCCATACGCACCATCCAAGTTTGCCAAGCAAGATATATTCAAGCTGGCGATGGAGTTGCGAGCGCTTTCAAAGCCCATAATCGTAGCGGCGAACAAGGTAGATGTAGAGGGTGCTGAGAAGGGCGTTGAGAGGCTGAGGTCTGCCGGTTACAGGGTCATACCTTGTAGCGCGGAGGCGGAGAGGATACTCAGGATAGCCGCGGAGAAGGGTCTTGTGCAATATATTCCTGGCGATACATCGTTCAAAGTCTTAGACCCCTCAAAGTTGACACAGCAGCAGAAGAGGGCCCTAGATATGATAGAGACTCATGTATTTGCACGGTGGGGAAGTACGGGCGTCCAGCAACTCATCAACACGGCTTATCTTGAAGTCCTCGGCTACATACCGGTCTACCCAGTCGAGGACGCTGAAAGACTCTCTGACAAGGATGGTAACGTGCTACCTGATGTATACCTTCTTCCAAAGGGCTCGACCGCAAGGGACCTTGCTTACAAGATTCATAGCGAACTCGGCAAGGGATTTCTTTACGCAATAGACGTTAGGACGAAGTTAAGGCTTGGAGAAAAACATCAGCTTAAGAGCGGGGATGTTATATCGATCGTGGCGACGACCAAACGCGGCTAACGGATGAACTTCGAGTAGTAACCCAGCTCCTTCTTCGGGCCAAAACTTCTGACTCCCATTTCTGTTATCTGTTTCCTCAACCTATCCGCCTCCTCCTTCGTAACCTCTCCCCTCGACTCCAAGTAGTCAACGAGCTTTATAGCCTCCTCATCTGTATCGCAGCGTCGGATGTAGTCAACAGGTCCTGGAAGGCCGCCATGCAACACGTCCATCGCCTCTTCTGCCCTCTTTTCAGAATCTCTCTGCGCATCTATCCTTATGCACATCTTCTTACGGACGATTTCCCTGTAAAGGTTCGGGAACAACCTCCTAAACTCTTCAATATCGAACTCGCTCATTATCCTACCTTCACCCTACCTTTCGGAACCCTGAGACCCTCTGGGTCTTTCATGAGTAGCTCCTCCAACTCATTGATGCTCAAGCCCTTCTTCAGGTCCCCAAATATCTCACATCTGACTGGCTTTTTAAGCATTCCTGGCTCCTTCAACACTATTTCCAACTCATAGCCCCTTTTCGATTTCGCCCTAATCCTATAAAGCGACCCGAGCCTCATCTGCTCGGGGAGGTTTATCTCCTCCCAACCCAAAACCTTGCTTACAACACCCTCCAGCTTCGAGAGTACTGCGTTCAAATCCTCCGTGTAAACTTCTATATCTATATCGCTTCTTGGAGTAAGCACGCCTCGCCAAACGCTACCAACAAGCCTTGGGGCGAATTCTGATAAAGCCTTCATAACCTCTAAAGCATCTTCCCTCATCGACTTAAGCCTCTCGGCGAAAGCTGCACCCTCGACCTCCTCAGCGTATTTTCTCAGCTCCATAGCCACCTCGTAATTGCTGGGCATGACGTTTATTCCAAGGTTCTCTGCGGCGACCTCCTTGGCCTCCTTGTACTCATAGACCGTGCCTTCGTACAACAGCATGGCCGCTTGCCTTGCCACTATCAATCTACCCTCTCTCCTGTCTAAGGGCCTCCTACTCAAGGCAAGCCTTCAAGAAGAAAGTAACCTTAATTGAATTTAACGTTTTAGAAGGGTTGCTTTTAAGCCTCCTGCTTTAACTCCTCCGCTCTCTCTCCAGAATAAACCCAATCTGGAATCTTGAGGACTTTAGATTTAACGACACCGACATGTCTCAAGACCGTGATCTTCTTCGCCAAGTTAAATATGTCCGATGCGGTCTTTCCTAAAACCATCTCTTGCGAGAGTTGGTCCAGCGTTAAGCTTTCTCCAGCTTTCGTCACTACTTCCCTCATTATGCGTCTTATGGTTTTACTTTTGCCACGTCTTATTCTCTCCACAGAGATTGCCATGATCGTTAACCTTAGGTGGAAACCATCCTTCGTTGTAATGTCGAATATGCCGTCTATCTTAGTGCTGCCCCTCCTGATTAAACTCCTCAAGAACTCCCTTCCGTACTCGTGACCGTAAAATATTGTTGAGGCGGAGGAATCTTTGACATTAATTATCTTGAAGTATATCAATAGGTAGTGTTTGGACGGGTCGCCAGTAAGCTGATACAGATCAGTCCTTATTACCCTACCTACCGCTCGGCTGGGATCTTCCGTTGCGATTATTGTGCCTATCTCTTGCCCTCCAAAGTACGGCGGTGCGTACACCGTTACCAGATACTTGGTCTTCTCTCCTGCTTTCTTGGACAACCATTCTCTCCTCTGTATACGTATTCTGTCCGGTTGTTCCTGAAAAGTTTACTTATTAATCTTTGCTTTCCGACCGTTTTGTTTCGAGGACAACCCTTTTTATAAGGGATGCCATGGACAATATGTCGTCGAGCGTATTCAAGAGCGATAGTATGGGTCTCCTGCACTCAATCTCTGATACAAGTCTACATCCATCGACGTACATCAAGATTTTCAACCCCTCTGGAAGGGGCGCATTATCGGGCGATAATGCAGAAATGACTAGGTTCGCCTCTTCTTCGGAGTCGTAAATCACCTCTAACATAGCTTTGATAGGCTCAGGCTCCGAGTTGGGATCCAACCCTTTTGTCCACCTCCTTCAGGAATTGCTCGAGCATTTCTGCTGGTAAATCGGCACCCGCGGCTATGTTATGACCACCGCCCCTGCCACCAACAGCGTTGGCCACGTCAGAAAGAATGCTTCCCAAATTAATTCCCTTTTCAACCTGCGACCTATTAGCCCTAGCCGATACCTTGACCCTATCACCATGCTTTGCCCATGCTATCAAGACTTTATCTTGCGGTATCATGCCCGAGGATGATATGAGCGATGCTAAGGAGCTAACCTGCCTCTCATCTATCAAATCCCCACCGTTGAAGACTACGATATGTTCCATATTCGTGACGGAACCTGGTCTTGTGAAGAGCTCGATGTTCTTTGCCATTTGGGCCCTGTAATCTTCGAGGAGCTTCTGCGCCTCTTCTAAAATACTACCTCTAACGCCCGCGGCTATCGCTATCCCCATCCAGGCGTTGCCAGTCTTACCGCAAGCGTTCAAGAGCCATGCAAACTCCCTAGCGTCCCTTAGATACGTCCACCGGTCTTCCTCCGTCAGCTCGTAGATTACCCCGATTAACTCCTTAGCGATGTTGCCGGCTACCAACCCTTTTGAGGCAAGGAACGATATTATGCCATTATAAAGCTTCGATTTCTCTTCATCTGTCAGGTCAGCGAGTACCCGCCACCTATCTCCATCTTTGACCTTTATGCCCAACGATGTCACTAGGCTATAACATACATCTTCCCTGCCAGTTAGTCCCGGCAGGAACGGGCTTGAAGTGCTGGCGAGTGCCGCATGGATTGGCCTAAAGCTCCTGCCAAATAATATCAAATCTTCAGTAACCTGCATCAGACCCTTTTCGACGGCTTCCTCGACTATCTTTGCGTTCACCCCTCCCAGCCTTCTCTTATCATCTTTATCCTGTAGGTCGCCGAGTGCGCCTACCACGGCGATGGGAGAATAGATGTAGTTCTCTTCGTTAAGAGCCTTTGAGACTAGGTATGCTAGACCTGAGGCGCTTATATGCGTAGCACCATCTAAGCCTTGAAGGTGTGGGTTCAAGTGAGCGTAGCACTTTGGGATGTCAAAGCTTTGCGGCTGGTGATGATCGATAATGACGACCTTCTTCTCGCCAATCTTGTTGTATATTTCCTTCACATAACCGCTGCCTAGGTCAAGGAAGACTATGCAATCGGCGTCTACCGAGCCTTCGTCCAATTGCTGAAAAAACTCATCAATCCTATTTACAGACCTTGCTAGAAATCTTGCATCGCTCCTCCATAACGAGCCAACCATTATACCGCAAGACGAGAGGGCATCCGCATCGTTATGACAGACCAGCAACAAAAGAGCATCCTGTTCGACGCATTCTTCTATGAACTCAGCGGCTTTTGCGGCCGAGGACAGCAGTCGCTCGTATGCATCATTCATTTTATGCTAGGATACCCCCTCTATCGGCGGCACCCATTCTGGAGGTAGCTCTCCTACCCTCTTATAGTAATTGACCAGCCTCCTTACTTTAGACTCAATCAGCTGAAGTCTGTGAATGTTCGCTTTATCCGACTTGAACCTCTCAAGATGCTTTCTCATCCTGACCACTTTGGCCAAAAGATTCTCTAGATCCTCGGGTATTCCGGTGTAGAGACCGTTCTCCTTGAGTATCTGCTTGATGCTCTTCCCAGTTATCTGCTTGACGAGCGGTATGCCGTGGTTATCCCTCAGTATGACGCCTATCATGCTGGGCTTGTAGCCTTGCTTGTAGTACTCCACGACCAAGCTTTCGACCTCTTCGGGCGTCGCCTTTACCCAAGCAGGCGGAAGCTTGCTAATGGGTCTGACAGAGTCCGACTTTCCACGCCTTCTCGAATGCATCCTGGCCATTTTCTTTTCGGGTAGATAACCAGCGAAGTTCTAAAAATACCTTTAGGTCGAACATATCAGCTTATGCAACGGAAGCTCGTTAAACGACCCTAGCTTTATTATTCCCTGCAACTCCGTACCATGTGTCGTCAAATCGTATATCGGTAGCGGTATTTTGCTCGCCAACCATTCGAGCAACTCCTTCGCTATCTTTAGCTTCTTCCTTTTCATCTCCAGACGTTCAGACGTTAGCATTTTGAGGGGTTTTGAGTATGGTCCTATTTCCTCTCCCAAATCCATTCCGGCCAGAACTATGGCCTTGACGCTGGCAGAGGAGCATAGGAATGCTGCCCTATCACCGTCCGTAAAGCCCCCGAAGTTATATAGGCAACCGAAGGGTTCTATCTGGGTCGTTGGCAAAACCCTATCAGAAATTAAGGGTATGATGTTTTTGATTTGGGGAATGTTATCGCCGTGTGCATGAACAACGAGTATTGAACCATGCGCGTAAGCCTCCAGCAGCTCATCAACGGGTCCGTCTAGATCCGTAACAACGACGTCTGGAATCACACCATGCTCGAGTAATGCAGCGGTAGCGCCGTCGGCGGCTAAGATCGTGAAGACACATTTCTGGGGAAATTCTACAAACTTTTTAACGTCAATAGCGAGAGAAGGACCGGCGCCGAATACAATAGAAACCTTGCCCGAAAGCTTGCGTTCGATTTGTGTAAATTTCAAGGCCTTACCGCTCAGCATGGAATTGAGAAGCGTAGCCGCCTCAAAGTCTGCAAGTTCATCGAATTGGCACTCCTTAACAATTTTGTGATACCACACCAACCATTCATCCAAAGTTATCCAAGGGTTATGGAATCTTTTCACGTAAATTGGAAGGGCCGTTAGTTATATATGCCTTTTAGTAGCGAGCGCTCTCCTAACCTCTCCGGCAGTTGTCTTGATGAACGCCACTATGTCGTGCCCGTGGACGCTCTCCATACTCCTCGCTTTCGCCAATATCGTACACCCATCCTTAACCTTCAGCTCCGAGGCTGCCTTTGCCATGTACCTTGCTACATCCTCAACAAGCCGCGCCTTCCTGACGGCGTTCACCACCACATTAGCCTCGTCATCCCTCTTAAGCAGCCCATACGTTGCAGAGCTCATGGACTCGTTAACTATCCTGACGAGGTCCATAACATCAACATCATCCTCCGATACTTCAATGAGCAACGTACCCTTGCATCTTTGCATGTGGGTTGCTATCGGCAACCTATCTATCATCTGCCCTGAGCTTCCCTTATCAAACATCGCCAATTCCTCTTTGCATATTTCTTTGATGTGTTCTAGTGCACAGGGACAGGCAGTCATGCCCGTGACTGTCACACCCACCATCTTCTTTATTGAGAGAACTTTTCCTTCCCTCGTAGCATAGCTCCTAGCATGTATAGTAAACGTTTCATAGGAGATGTTCTCTGAAGGCATCTTTGTCGCGTAGAAGGCTGTCGCATCCGCCTTCACGTAAGACCTTTTGGAGTACTCATGCTTTTTCAGCAAAGAAGCTGCTATCTCCGCTACAATGTCTTCAAGCTTGAAGGCTTTGCCTTCGTACGCTTTTATCACCTCCGCTATGGGCTCATAGTTCCTAGAGGCGTGTATACCGCGTCGTTCGGGTGGAAGGTCTATGAAGGCACCGAGCCTTACGGTCATGACGGATCTCAAATCTCCCAACCTGACCTGGCCAGCAGGCATCCTTACACCATCTATACCAACCAGCCGTATGGGGAGCTTCACATCGGGTTGCTCGTCCTTTATATCTAGGGCTCGCATTTCTCCATCCAACGTTTAGTAGGGGACTCGGCCGGGATTTAACGGTGAGCCAGCATGAAAGTATACGTCAAAACCCCCTCTAGGCTCCACCTGGGTATGATAGACCTCAACGGTAGTCTTGGCAGGCTTTACGGCTCCCTAGGCCTTTCCATCTCAGAGCCATCCTTCGAGGCGATTATCGAGCCTAAAACCTCGGAGATCGTGATCGAACCGTATGACGCGTTCCTAAATGAGGCGGCTGAAAAGTCCAAGTCGGCACTAGGTATCGCTGATGGGTTTGCTGTAAATGTTATGAACAAGATACCAAGGCACGTGGGCTTAGGCTCTGGAACGCAGACTTTATTGGGCATGGCAGCAGGGTTGGCAAACCTCTTGGATACCGAGCTTTCGGTCGAAGAGTTAGCAATCAAGCTCGGGAGGGGTACAAGGTCCGGCATCGGAACGGCAGTCTTCAAGCACGGTGGATTCGTTATCGACGGGGGCATAAAGCCCGGTAAAAAACAAATTCCGCCGGTCATCATGAGAATAGATTTCCCAGAAAGATGGCCGATAGTTCTCGCAATACCCTTCGGTGTCAGGGGGTTGAGCGATGAGGAAGAAGAGATGGCTTTTAAGAGCCTTGGAAGACAACCAGAATGGATAGCTGACAGAATATCTAGGCTCGTACTGATGAAGCTAATCCCAGGAATATTGGAAGAAGATGTGTGGGAATTTGGGGATGCGCTGAGCGAAGTACAAAGACTCGTCGGCATGTGCTTCTCGAGCGTTCAGGGCGGCATATTCTCGAATGAATTGACGCATCTCTGTGTCAGGACTATGTTGGAGAACGGTGCGGCCGGTTCGGGCCAGAGCTCGTGGGGGCCTACGGCCTATGGATTCACAGATTCTATGAAGAATGCGAATAGGGTTGCATCCGCTTTGAGAGATGTTCTCGCAGATAAGGGAATCGTGCTAATTACGAAAGCCACGAACTCCGGTGCCATTATACGAAGAATTTAGACGTAGTATCTTAAAATGCTCCCGTGACCTAAACCGAAAACCGGCTCGATAATGGTTTATCTATGAGTCTAAACATCAAGTATGATGGCTTGGGATGCTCTTCTCAGAACTTGTTGAATTCTACGAAAGGATTGAGGCTACGACAAAGAGGTTGGAGATGACGGATATACTCGTGGAACTATTCAAGAAAACAGACCCCAAAATAATAGACAAGGTTGTCTACATGACGCTGGGCGAGCTATATCCACCGTTCGTAGGGATAGAGCTCGGCGTCGCAGAAAAGCTAGCACTCAGGGCGCTCAAAGCAGTTACCGGCGCATCCGAGAAGAAGATACAAGAGCTCTATGGAAAGCTTGGCGATATCGGATTAACGGCTGAGAAACTCCTTCTCTCGAAGGCCCAAGTAACTTTGTACACAGAACCTTTGACCGTTGAACGCGTATACTCATCCTTAGAAAAGATAGCGAGGACGACCGGGGAAGGTGCCATCGAAACAAAGCTCCAAATACTCGTCGGGATTCTCGGCTCTGCTCAACCGAAGGAGGCCAAGTACATCATGAGAATGGTAACGGGTACGATGAGGCTCGGTGTTGCGGATATGACGATACTGGACGCGCTTGCAGTGGCATACGGAGGCAGTAAGGAGGTTAGGGAGGCTTTCGAGAGAGCATACAACATAAGCTCCGACATAGGTCTCGTTGCAAAGGTTGCGGCCGAGGGGGGACTGGAGGCAATAAAGGGATTCAAGATAAGGGTCGGAAACCCGATAAGACCGATGCTGGCGGAGAGACTCTCTACTGCTGAGGAAATTTTGGAGAAGATGGGTGGCAAGGGGTTGGCAGAATTTAAGTACGATGGTGAGAGGATGCAAATACACAAACGGGGTGAGGAAATAATAATATTCTCAAGACGGCAGGAGAACATAACCGCGCAATATCCAGACGTTGTTAACCACGCTAAGAGGTGCATAAAGGCAAATGAGGCCATAGTTGAATGCGAGGCCGTCGCAGTGGATCCCGAAACAGGCGACATGCTTCCATTCCAAGAACTGATGCACAGAAGGAGGAAGTACGATATCGAGAAAGCCATAGAGAAGTACCCGGTCAGCCTCTTCTTCTTCGACGCACTTTACGTAGACGGCCAAGACCTAACATCCAAACCACTCCTCGAGAGGAGAAAGGTATTGGAAAGCATAATAGAGGTCAACGAAGGTGTTGCGTTGACTGAGAGTAAGCTGGTCGAAAAACCCGAGGAACTCGAGGCCTTCTTCCTAAGGGCCGTGGAAAGCGGTTGTGAGGGCGCCATCGTCAAGTCTGTATCCCCGGAGTCCGTATACAAGGCAGGTGCAAGGGGCTGGCTCTGGATTAAATACAAACGCTCCTACGTATCCAAGATGGTCGATACTGTTGACCTTGTAGTTGTTGGAGCCTTCTACGGAAAGGGAAAGAGGAGGGGAAAATTCGGCGCGTTACTCATGGCGGCTTATAATCCGGAAGAGGATGTTTTTGAGTCTGTCTGTAAAGTAGGCTCGGGCTTTACGGACGAGGATTTAGCCAAGTTGCCGGAGATGTTGTCACCCTACATATCAAAGGACAAGCCTCCGAGGGTCGATTCCAATATGCAACCAGACGTATGGCTCAAGCCTGCCATGGTTCTGGAGATAATCGGTGACGAGATCACGCTCAGTCCCATCCATACGTGTTGCTGGGGTCGGGTAAAGGAAGGGGCTGGTCTAGCTATCAGATTCCCACGTTTCACGGGCAGATTCAGGTTTGACAAGTCCCCTGAAGATGCAACAACCTCCTCTGAGATACTCTCCATGTATGAGAGACAATTGAAGAAAGTTGCTGAAAAACCGACGGAGGGTGTTTGAGGATATGTCTGAAGAATCTGGTGAAGAAAAGCTGAAGAAGCTGGCCATTGTCAAGAGCTACTTGGAAAGGAGAATCGAAGAACTCTCGGGCGAGATCGAAAGTCTAAGACTTCTTGTGTCGATCGTGGACGAACAGTTAGCAGCAAAGAGTTTCAAAACATTAGAGACTGTCAAGAAAGAAGAGAAACCAAAGGTTGTTGAGGTAGCGAAAAAGGAGGAAAAGCCAAAAGAGTTGGGAGCCGTTAGAAACCTTCGCGGCAAATCCGGAAACCTGCTTGGTATGTTAACGGTAACACAGGATGAGATTAGGTTGACGGTTAACCCGGAGCTGCGCATAACGTCGGACATGAAACCCTTCTCATCCTTCCTGATAAAGAAGGTTTTGGATGCGATGGTCAAGGTCGATAAGGAGGATGTTGAGGCAGGGAAGCTGGAGCCGGGCAAGGAGCTGAGCTACGACATAGTTTACGAGGGCGGAGAGGTCAGGGAGATAATAGTAAGAAATTATCGGGACGAGAGGAGGTTGAGGGAGGTCATAAGCTCCATAAGATGGGCCCTAGACACGATATCTTCGTCCCAAAGATAGCTCTACTCGCCGACGATTGTTAATACGACCTTTCTCTCCCTAGCCCTGGTATCCAACTCTAAGAGGACCAGTTGCTGCCAAGTTCCCAGCACTAGCCTTCCGTCCCTCAAAGGTACGGATATGCTCGGGCCTATCAGGGCCGCCCTTACATGAGAATGCCCATTGTAGTCGCCCCACCTCTCGTGGTGTTTGTACGGGTGGTTTTTGGGCGCCACCCTCTCTAATATGTCCGATATGTCTCGGACCAAACCCGGCTCATACTCTATCGTCGTTACAGCAGCTGTCGAGCCGACGACGAAAACATTCACGATGCCGTTCGATATCCCGGAGCTTCTTGTCGCCGAGCTTACCATGTCTGTTATATTGACCACATCACCCTCACCCTTAGTTTTTATCGAGAGCTCGCCCATCCAGACGCCCATTTTGCGCACCACAACATTCTTTTGGAATCCTCCGATATATCTTTAGACTCAAGAGCTCAAAGGAACGTTCGATTTACATAATTTTTGTCAGCTTCTTTTACGTGAAAAGATTTATCAAAGGGCGAAGTGGTATGTGAAGATCAGCGTTACGGAGACCAAGGGCTTGTGATAGCAAAAAGACAAATTAGGTGAGTTGCATGTCCCGACTTAAGACCATAGGACGCGTATTCGTCTACTTTTTTTATGCAGTATTCATTTTTTTGATAGCCCTTACCATATTCTCTATCGTCCAAGGCGCGGTTGGTGCATCATTTCCATTCTTGGTCGTGAAAAGCGGAAGTATGGAACCCGTCATACATGTCGGAGACATAATAATTACAGTGCCGGTCCAACCTTCCGAGATAAAAGCGGATCCAAAAGATGGGGACGTGATCGTGTTCTTTAAACCTCCATACTACGGTGACCTGAGCCAACTTATAGTGCATAGAGCTATAGGGGTTGTCGAGGATGGTTTCATCACCAAGGGCGATGCGAACGCCATGGTAGATCCATGGAGCCCTGTGCCTCCAAGCTATGTCATAGGCAAGTGGACGGGTATGAAACTACCATATTGGACAGGTTTAGGTTACCTGTCGCTTTTCATGAAAGGCGAGCTATACCCTCCCTACGGCCGGATAACGCTCGTGCTTTTAATTATCGTTAACGTCGTCCTACTCTTTCTGGAACTCAAAAAGACCCAGAAGAGGCCCAGACAATCCCCAGCTGGAAATTAACGCTTTTAGCTTAACCATTATGGACGAGTAGACGGTGTTCGGTGCCACCCTAGAAACTAGCGCATCATAATGTTTGATAAGGTGTGCAAGCTGGATGGCCTCTTGAATCATGCCACTTTCTAGGAAGAACTTTAGCCTCGTCGCATGAATGAGTGATTCGATAACTGCATGCTCAGCCCTAGTGTACGGTTTTGCTTCTCTTAATTTCCATAAAGCCTTGAGTACCTTACATCTGAAAACAGCCCGGTTATCGTCCTCGTCCACTAAACTTTCTACGAAGAATTCTAGCTTAGCATACGCATTTGCCAAAGATGGCGCGGGGACAGAAACGGATGGTGTAAGGAGCTCATTAAAATCGCTTTCCGCACCAAAAGTCGTTATGTAAAATACTTCAACATCGTCGGTGAAGTTGACAACACCGTATGGAGCACGCTTCAACAACCTGTAGCTCTTCGTGCTTTTGAATGGTCTCAGCAGAATGCCGTCTTCCTCGAAGATTACACCCATCGGTGCCGCATTCGTCTCCCCATCCGCTTTCGTGGTTAGTATGCATTCGTAAACTACTCGAGGGATTACATGGTTCGTACCCATAAAATCTTTTAGACTCCCCTCCACGTACGCTTCTGACATGGTGCTTCATGCTCCTGGACATATAAAAACTAAGGTCTGAAACCCTCTATTAGGAGGACTGCCAAGGATGAGCATAAGAGATCCGCGGTTGCACCCGGTCTCATGGACCTGCTCCTCCTAAATTGCTCATCCATCTTCTCGACCTCTTTCCTTCCCTTTGCGGAACTCATGCCTCCCAATTTAATCGCTTTTGCCGCCATGCTCGATGCGAGTCTAGCAACCTGTATCCCAGCCCTTCTCATTATAAGTGTGTCTGGTTTTTGGGCAAGTATCTTCAAAAATGCGTTAACGATAGCTTCGTTCAAGCTCTTTGTCCTTGATATCTCCCTCTTCAGCTCTTTGTACCCTAGCTCGAACGTGAGGCTGTAGCACGTCACCCACTCATGAGCGACTATGTCCCTGTCCACATAATGCTTCAGCGCCATTAAGGGCGTAATCTTTTTGCGCCTAATTTCCTCATACGTCCTACGAACTCTCACGTCCAAATAGGGAACCCTTCCGAGTCCTCCTGGCATCACATAAGCTATGGATCGAAAAATCTCCTCAGTATCTTTCGGCTTCATAATTTTCAGAACGTTTTTCAATTCCTTCCTAAGCCTGCTCGGATCGACGGGGAAATCGTCGGACATGCCGGCCGCCGTCGCCATCGGTAAGACCAATAAGAGAGCCCCCAAGTGCGTGTTACCACCATGTTGCCAGCTCAGCATCCGTTCTGTTGCAAGCCTTACCAAACATCCAATAGAGACCTTCCCCCTTATCCCGTTCAAGGCCGCCTCGAAGAAGGGCCAGTACAAGGAGGATGCTGAAGATAAGAAATGCTCGAAGCTGGTCTCGTGAAATTCTCTGGTCCTGTGCACGAGACCTGGCTTAGGGTATGCGCTTACCTCCAAGAGGAGGGCAAGCTGGCAACAGGCCGCTATATTATGGGCCCTTTCGTAATCCTGCATGGGCATAACAAGGGTACGTCCGTTAAAAAAGTTTATAAACAACGGACCTTTATGCACAAAAATTGTCATTGAGAGATGTGGAAAAACATTCTAGAACAACTTAAGGAATATCCTGCACGTATTAAGGTAGTCAGGCTCATGATAGAGCACGGAATAGGCATAACGGAGCGGGGAAGCCTAGTTGTAGGGCCTGTGGAGATAGCGGACCTTGCCCTTGCAAAAGCAGCTGGTGTTGATAGAAGGGTTGTAAGGAAGACGGTCGAGTACCTGCTGTCGGACGAGACCTTAAAGAAGATCTTTACTGGCCTTAGACCTGCAGGAGCCCTGTTATCGCCGATCGCAAAGGTACTGGGATACTCCGTTCTTGAGATCAGAGCAGACCCTTCCGCCGTCGGTGTGCTTGCAAAAATTGCCTCGATAGTGTCTGAGGAGGGTATAGCGATAAGGCAGGCTTCTGCTGAGGACCCCGATCTATTTCCCGAGCCGAGATTGATACTTGTACTCGAGAGACATCCTTCGGGTGATGCTATCAGAAAGATGCTGAACGTTCCGACTGTAAAGTCCGTCACGGCATATTAGAGGTAACTGAACAAGAGGGCTAGGCATGCTCCGATTAGGGTTGCAATCTTCACCAATAACGATAGTTTATTCCAGCAGGACAAATAATTGTAAGGGTGAATCGAGGAAAGCTGGAAGCCCCATTAAAAAATTCATGAGGCCCTTCATATATTTAATCGGCTTTCTGTTGATTGCACTTTTGAGAGACAACTTTGCAGTAGTGAATACCAATGTGAATACTTGGGCAACAACAATCCACAACGATTTCTTCACGTCAATAGCCAAGTTGATAGCAGACGTGTTCGAAACAACATCTCTGTTAGTACTCTCGCTAATAATAGGAGCGGTGTTGTTTCTGTTGAAGATGAGAGAGAACGCTTTGTTACTGGTTGGAGCGATGACCGGAAATGCTGTGATACTAAAAGTACTTAAAACACTCATTTATTCTCCTAGACCTTTAAACGGATTAATACCTGAAACGGGCAATTCTTTCCCGAGCGGCCACGTTACAAGCACAGTAATTTTTTTCGGTTTGCTAGTATTTTTCGCTTGGAAAACCTTAAAGAGTGTGCGAATTAAAGCGATATCCAGCCTGCTTGCTGTAGCTTTGGCACTGTTCGTAGGATTTACAAGAATATACCTCAACGTTCACTGGCTTACCGACGTCTTGGCAGGATATTTTCTTGGCGCCTTTTGGCTCACATTCTGCATCACAATAACGCCGTACCTTGTGAACATATACATTGAATCGGTAAAGGGACAAATTCACAAATTTTGGCCAAAAAAGAATTTTATGTATCAGATGATGTTTGTAAGTGTGTAGGAGCCCAGCCATGGAGGTTGTTCGATGATGGCTCAGAATTTAGAGAGGCCCGGTGTTGGCGAGATTTCTGGTTGGACTCTGCCAAGTACTGAAGAGATTCTAACCCTGCCCATTGAAGAACTTCTTAAGCGTCTGAACACTTCTTTGGCTGGGCTTTCTTCCGAAGATGTGGAAAAGCGTCTTAAGGTGTTTGGTTACAACGAGCTTGTTAGGAAAAAGAAGAGAGCGGCCGTTGTCGATTTTCTCCTACATTTCAAAAGCCCGCTAGTAATCATCCTTCTCATAGCTGGGTTGATTTCTGGCTTTTTTGGAGAAGTTGCGAATACCGTGATAATATTCTCAATAGTGGTGTTCAGCATTGTCCTAGACTTTTATCAGGAGTCTAAAGCCGAAAGGGCAGCTGAAATGCTTAAGCAAAAAGTTGTGACGACAGCCACAGTTTTGAGGGATGGAGTTAAGCGGGAAGTTAGGCTTAATGAGATAGTTCCGGGAGATATCATATATCTTTCAGCAGGCGACATTGTGCCTGCGGACGCCCGGGTTATAGCTGCCAAAGATTTGTTCGTTAATCAATCCGCTCTGACTGGTGAATCTTTCCCCGTTGAAAAGACTGCTCAACCATTAAAATCTTTTGACCCATCGATAACGGAGTGGAGCAACTACCTTTTTATGGGCACCTCCGTTGTGAGCGGAACTGCGACTGCGGTTATTGTAAAAACTGGCAACCTAACAGAGTACGGGAGGATTGCGAAAAGGCTTGTGGAAAGGGAGGCTGAAACCGAGTTCCAAAGAGGTATTCGAAATTTTGGCTACATGATAATGCAGGTAACTTTTCTTCTGGTCATATTTGTGTTTTTCATTAATGCCCTTTACATGCGGAGCGTTTTGGATTCGCTTCTTTTCGCCGTAGCTTTGGCTGTGGGCTTAACACCAGAACTTCTGCCCATGATAATTTCAGTGAACCTCTCCAAAGGAGCAGTATCAATGGCTAAGAAGGGTGTCATTGTGAAACGTTTGGCAGCCATACAAGATTTTGGAAGCATGGATGTTCTATGCACGGATAAAACTGGAACCTTGACGGAGAACAAGATAAGACTGATACTTCACGTTGACCTTAATGGTGAGGAAAACGAGAAAGTTTTGCTTTATTCCTATCTCAACAGTTACTTCCAAACCGGATTGAAAAGCCCCCTCGATGAAGCAATACTGAATTTTAGGGATATAGATGTTAAGGATTATCGGAAAATTGACGAGGTGCCGTTTGACTTTGTGCGCAAACGCTTATCTGTTGTAGTGGAACATCAAAACCAACGCTTTATGATTACTAAGGGCGCTCCTGAGGAAGTTGTCAAAGTCTGCGCTTACTATGAAATTAGGGATCTCATAACCAGCATAACCGATGAAATACGCAAAAAAATTGAGCAAAAATACGTTGAGCTTAGCTCTGAAGGCTATAGGGTTTTAGCAGTAACCTACAGACGCATTATAGAGGACAAGCCCGTATACACGGCAAACGATGAAAAGGAAATGGTGTTTTTGGGCTTTGTAGCTTTCCTTGACCCGCCGAAAGAAACGGCCAGAGAGGCCATACAGCTTCTTAAGAACGCTAACATAGAGTTGAAGATTCTCACAGGCGACAACGAGCTTGTAACAAGGAAGGTTTGTGAGCAGTTAGGATTCGATATAAAAGGGATTGTCACAGGGAGTGAGGTTGCCCAAATACACGATGATGCCCTCGCAAGGGTCGTTGAGGAGGCCAACGTGTTCTGCAGGGTTACACCAGTTCAGAAAGACAGAATAATAAATGCTTTGAGAAGCAATGGGCATGTTGTAGGTTTTTTGGGGGACGGAATAAATGATGCGCCTTCACTGAAAACTGCAGATGTCGGCATTTCAGTGAATAATGCAGTTGACGTTGCAAAGGAATCGGCAGACATAATTCTTTTGCAGAATGACTTGAAGGTACTTCATGACGGAGTTTTGGAGGGCAGGAGAACATTCGGCAACACTATGAAATACATTATGATGGGTGTGAGCTCAAACTTTGGAAACATGTTCAGCGTTGCCGGAGCATCCTTGTTTTTACCTTTTCTGCCAATGTTGCCCATACAAATATTGCTTAACAACCTCCTATACGATTTTTCTCAATCAACAATCCCTACGGACGAAGTTGATCAAGAATACATTGAAAAACCTAAACGCTTAGATATACGCTTCATTAGAAGGTTCATGATATTTTTGGGTCCAGTAAGTTCCATCTTTGACTTCCTAACGTTCTTTGTAATGCTTTTCATCTTCAAAGCTTCTGAGCCGCTTTTCCAAACCGCTTGGTTTATCGAATCTTTGACTTCGCAGACTCTTGTAATATTCGTCATTAGAACGAAGAGGTCGCCCTTCTGGAAAAGCAAACCAAGCAAACTCTTGCTACTAAGCAGCGTAGCAATAATAACATTTGCTTTTATGCTTCCCTACACACCGTTAGGAGAAATTTTCAAGTTTGCAAAACTTCCAACAACATTCTACATAGCCCTAGCCACAATTCTCGGCGCCTATATAACACTGGCTGAAATCGTCAAAAGCTGGTTCTATAAGAGATATGGCTATCTCCTAGAACAAACTCTTATTCCACCAAAGAAAATTGGAATATACTTTACCAAAACCGCAAAGCTCATTCAAAATGTTATAGCCACCATCTGCCTACATCCAGAAGACCAAATAAAGGTTGATCTCCTCCTAGAAGACTTAGAAAGGAGCTTGGAACGTTCCCTCGATTATTATCAGATTGGCCGCACCATTCAATATTTGAGACATACAGGACTCATAAGCTTCGACTGGCGCCAAAGAATGATCAAACGAGAAAAACCACTAAAAGAATACGTGACAAAACAGTTAATGACCAGCGAACTGTGGCCAAAAATAGCCCAAGACTGGCATAAAATCAGCAAAACTATCCAAGAAAAATACGGAAAAGTAAATGCAGAATACCAAGAACTACTCCTTCGCAAAAGCCAAGAATAACTTCTGAGTGTGAAATTACGGTTTTAAGCATGTTTGCCATATTCTCATTAGTAGTAAGACCTCCACGTTATTTAAAAGAAAGTTTAAGACAAAGAGCAACCTCTTTAGATGCATGATTGAAGAAAAGGACGGCCTTTCCGATGAGGAGATAAAAAGCATACTCTCAAAATACAAGGTCATAGCTGTGGTCGGCATGAGTAGAGACAAGGAGAAACCGGGCCACTATGTTCCGAAGTTTCTCATGAAATATGGATACAAGATAATACCGGTCAACCCTAATGCGGACGAGATTACTGTCGGAAATCTGACGCTGAAGTCTTACAAGAACCTTACTGATATTCAGGAGGATGTCGATGTAGTCAACGTATTCAGGCGCCCCGAGGATGTGCCGCCAGTAGCCGAGGATGCGATAAGAAAGGGTGTAAAGGTCTTCTGGATGCAGGAGGGCATATACAACAAGGAGGCGGTTGAGAAATTACGAAAGGCTGGTATAACTGTTGTCTGGGACAGGTGCATGATGAAGGAATACTCAAGGTTATTCAATGTAAAGCCTTTTGTTCCGACATCAAAATTGTGAAATTCGTCGGCCAACGGGTGAAGAATTTTGAAGTATAGGTTGATGGATTTGCTTGCATGTCCTATCTGTAAGAAGTTTCCGCTTTCGCTTCTGGTGTTTACCGAACAGACGCTCCAACCACCGAAGAACATCAGGAAATGTGAGCTCTATTGTGCATACCATAACAGCAGCCTATCTGAGGTGCAAAATCCCGATTGTACGTCGTGCTATACGAAGGAGATATCATCCGGGATACTGATGTGCGACGGCTGCGGAAGATGGTATCCGATAGAGGAAGAGATACCCCGACTGTTGCCCGATGACCTCAGAAAGCCTAACGAGGATGTTGAATTTCTAAGAAAGTGGAAAGAGAAGATACCAGAAAAAGTTCTAAAAGAGGGGAAACCATTTTCATTAAAAGAGCAAGCCTGAGTGGTGAAAGTGAAGGCGCTCAAACAATTTGATGCTGATTGTAGCATTGGGTATTGCGAACTATTGAGGAGATTTTCTGAGATCGGCATGGTTGCAAGAGAGTTGGGCAGGGCGTTCTCGATAATGGTAAGCATGTTTCTGGATAATGAGTGCCACAGATTACTTGGTGTTGCCGGTGCCGCGGTTGCGTCTGGCCTGAGACCTCTCATAACTAAGCTGATAAGGCTTGGCTTCGTTAACACGATAGTAACGACTGGGGCGAATATAACTCACGATGTTATAGAGGCGATAGGTGGCAAGCATTTTGTGCTCGAACGCGAAGAGATCGATGACGTCAAGCTGGCAAAAATGGGAATCTATAGGATATACAACATAGGGGTTACGAAGGAGTCCTACATAATGTTGGAAAAGTTCGTGGATGAGGCTTTTAAAAACGTAAGCGGTACGTTCTCCAGCTCTGATATAATTAAAATGCTGGCTTCGAGAATCAAAGATGAAAATTCTTTCATAAAGGCGTCCTATGAGTTAGGGGTTGAGGTATTCAGTCCAGCCATGGCCGACTCGATAATTGGAAGCCAGATAAGGTTTAGGACCGGTGGTAGGGTAAAGCTGGACACGCTCTCAGACGTGAGCAAACTGGTGGACAGGGTGTGGGCCTCAAAACGTACTGGAGCGATATTCCTTGGAGGCGGCACCCCGAAGCACTTCACGATGATGGCGGTCAATGCGGCGGACAGACCCCTGAGCTATGCTATCCAAATAACCACCGATAGGGAAGAACATGGCGGGCTTAGCGGTGCAAGGTTAGAGGAAGCTAGGTCTTGGGGAAAGGTTAAGGCAGAAGGCATGATTGCGAACGTATGCCTAGATATGTCCATAGCCCTGCCCCTTCTTGTATTGGCATTAGAAGAATGGATGAGGCAAAAACGTTCCTGAAGGCTTAGATTTTTTAAGAAAAAGCTTATTTACCAAAAAAATCACACACATAACCACCCAAGAAAGGTGGAGAATATGAGTAGCATGGAAGCCGTTGTTCTCGTAGGAAAGAAACCTACGATGAACTATGTGCTCGCTACCACGCTGCCACTTGCTGAGGGCAAAAAGGTACTGCTAAAAGCCAGAGGACGTGCTATAAGCAAGGCGGTCGACATCGTTGAGGTTGTTAGGAGAAGGTTCGTCCAAAACGCCGTAATAGAGAAGGTCAACATTGGCACCGAAGAAGGCAGGGTGGGCGCTGACGGCAAGCCGAGGAACGTCAGCACGATCGAGATACTCATAAGCGTTCCAGAGCAGCAAGCTAAGAAGAGCAAGTGAGCATATAGTCCAAAGATCCCCTATAATGCGCCGAGTTCTTTGACACCTCGGCGCGAATCTTTTTATGTTTCTGTGTTTCTATCCATAATGTTGTTATTCAGATCTTGGAGGTTAATGCTTGGTTCAAGTTAGAGAATCGTCGGATGAGGATATAAAAAACGCGATGAAGCCAAGGAGGAAATATTCGAGGAAGGGCGAGAACGGTATAGTGCTTGTCGTAGGCGGAAGTTGGCTCTACCATGGTGCTCCGGCCCTTGCAGCCATGGCATCTTTCAGATGCGGTGTAGACCTAGTTTACATCGCAGTGCCGGAGAAGATAGCTACGCCCATAAGGGCGCTTTCGCCAAACTTCATAGTCCTGCCGTTACCAGATTTGAAGCTCACGAAGGGCTCTGTCAGAAGGCTCGAGAAGATCCTCCCTGAAGTCGATGCTGCCGTGGTAGGCCCCGGGCTTGTGCCAAAGGATGCTGATGCCTTGACGTTTCTTCTAAAAGAGCTCTTGGAAAAGGATATAGCGGTTGTGCTGGATGCGGCGGCTTTGATACCGGATGTGCTCGCAATCGTAAAAGGAAAGAAGGCAGTTCTCACACCGCATGCAGGGGAGTTCAAAAGGCTCTTTGGGATCGAGCTCACGAAGAGTGCCGAGGAGCGCGCTGTTCATGTAAAGGAGAAGGCCTCAGAGTATTCGCTGACGATACTCCTAAAAGGTGTCGTGGATGTTATTTCAGATGGCGAGACCGTTGTATTCAATAAGACGGGGACTTCTGCGATGACAGTCGGCGGAACTGGCGACGTGCTCTCTGGACTCGTGGCAGGTTTCCTATCAAGGGGTGCAAGACCCATCGAAGCGGCTGTGGCCGCCGCGAGAGTGAACGGCTTAGCCGGTGAAAGGGCTACGGTTAGGCTCGGCTATCACATAGTGGCAACCGACCTGTTAGACGAAATACCGCAGATACTGAAGGCATACGATGTTATAGTTGAAGATTAGTCCGCAGACGTTTTTAAGAAGGGTTCTGGACGATGTTTGAGAGTTTCATCTCATACAAAAAACTTCTAAGGGCTGAGAATATGCTCCCAGGGGTTGCCAACTCACCTGCTTGCGATAACCTAGTGATTATGCTCCTTGTAACAAAGCTGGCCGCCGATAGGGACCTTATAACGTCCGCTCCCCATGATAGGAGTGCCGAAGCTATCGCAAGGTAAAGGTACTTATGCATCGGTTCACGAATCGGTTCTAAAAGCCAATTGGCTTTTGCGATGTTTCCATCCGATATACCATCAACTTTTGCCATTATGCCGACTTGAATGCCAAGCTTTCTGCTAATGTGTTTTGCAGCCTCTGCAGCTGATTTTACATCATTGAATGCGTCCGGTGCGGTCAGGCCTAAAGATACGACGTCTTCCGATGTGAGAGCCAGCACGACCTTAAAGTGCTTTTTAGCCAAGTCGACAATCTCATACGAATGCGTAAATATTTTGACGTCGATGCCAGAATCAGCAATCTCCGTTAAAACATCCCTCCCAACCTTTCCCTCAAAAAATACCACGGGGAACGTTCTGACGGAATCTGTGAATTCTTTCATGTCAACGTATTTCAAGTTATGTTTGGAGAACCTGGAGGGTTCAACTCGGCATAATGCCGTTACCTCTTTACATATCGAGCTGCATACCTGCAACAAAAGCGCGTTTTCGTCAGATAACTCATCGAGCGCAACGCCAAGTCTTCCCCCATCCCTACCTACGTAAGCCGCTGCAGCCCTCAAATCACCGGGCCCTGCTACTAGCTCGGCCTCTGGCGGCATGCCTATCGGTGAAACTATTAGCTCACCTGCCAGCACCCTGCCGTGCTCCGTCAAAAGACCAGGCTTTACCCTGTGGAAGGTTATCGTTGTGCTCGCCCTGACAGCAGTACCTGCAACAACACCCGTATCTGGGTCAAGGCCGGATGGGACATCTATCGCCACAACATACTTACCCGATTCGTTGATTTGTTTTATTGCTGTCAACCAAGGTTCTCTGATTTCTCCCTTAATGCCTGTGCCGAATATACCGTCAACGATAACATCGGAATTCCTTATCTTATCGGCTAATGATTCTAAGGTTGCAACATCTTTTGCGATAACTATCTCCGTGGTTGCTTTCATGGAACTGATCGCTGCGAAGTTCTTGCTTGCTTCGTACGTCCTTATCTTATCCGGACTTCCCAAAAGTATGACAAGAACCCTACATCCATAGCCCGCCAAGTGCCTAGCCGCAACCATACCATCTCCGCCGTTGTTACCAGTTCCACAAAATACGGTAACAAACTTGCCCTTCAAATCTTTGAAATGCTCCTTTATGTGGTCAGCAACAGCCCTGCCCGCATTTTCCATTAAAAGGATCCTTGATGTGCCGAGATACTCGCTGTTCTCATCAGCGACCGCCATCTCCTCGGATGTTATAGTCTCCATACCGTTTATGAGATTATTTGAAGGTGGTTTAAACGTTTTCTTTTTTAGATATGCCGATCAACCTCGGTAGTTCTGCTAAAACACCTCTCCATCCTTTCTGCCTGAAGATTGTTATGAATTCCTGCCAATCCATTCTAAACAGAATAATTGTGACGAGTATCATGATAACTACGGCGATTACGATCGAGAGCATGCTCATCGATTCGCCGACGAACATGTCCATCAACTCTTTGTAATATCTGCCAACGTACGATACGAATATCGCGAGAATGACTTTACCGGCACAGTTTGCCAGCATAAACTTCAAAAAACCATAACCTATCATGCCCATGGGTATGTAGACGATGTCATCAGGCAACGGGGTTAGTGCGAATAAGAAGACTGCGATCGCGCCATACTTATCGATAATGGACCTGAAAAAATCAAGATTCTTCTTGCTTTTTTGCGATGCAAACGCCCTCCAAAACCTACCCACCAAATAAGATGTAACTTTACCCAAGGAGCCTCCTATTCCCGATAAAGTACCTATGAGGAGCGGGTCGAGTTTCATGCTCAACAGCACTATGGGAAAGAGGTAGGGTAAAGGTAAGAAAGGTATGAGACTCCCTATGAATGATATGATAAAAGAGCCGAAATAACCATAAGAGATAAAAAGATCAACAAGTCCGTAGAAGCTCTCTAAAATGCTCAAACCAAACTATCCTCTCGAAAGACTTTCGATCTTATTCTTGAGCGCTTCCTGTGCCATCTTAACGAGTTCCTTTAACTTCTCTTCCGTCTTGGCCTCGGCGGTCATCTTTATCTGAGGCATAGTGTTTGAGGGTCTTATGAGAACCCAACCATCCTCAGATATCGCTTTCACACCATCCATCGTATTTATTGTGAAACCCTTAGATTCGAAGAACTTCGCGAGTTCCTCCACGACTCTAAATTTGTATTTGTCCGGACAGTCAAATGACATTATGGGTATTGATGGAAGTCTCGGAAATCTATCAACAATTTCCGAGAGTTTGTTTTCGCTTTTCGAAATTATCTCGGCCATTTTACAAACCGCAAATATCGCATCGTCAAAACCATAAACATCTGAGAAGTATATATGATTGCTCTTTTCTCCACCGATTAGCGCACCGGTCTCCCTTACCTTTCTCATAACGAAGGCCCTACCAACCCTGCTCTCTATGGGCTCACAACCGGCTTCCTCTATGACCTTCTTTAGAAAGGATGAGCAGCTTACATCATAAACCACCTTGCCCTTCTTGCCCAGCTTAGTGACAAACACGGCAAGCGCAACATCTCCTGGCAATATCCTGCCCAGGTCATCAACAAAGACCGCCCTATCCGCATCGCCATCAAAACCAACACCAAAATCGGCTTTAGATCTGACAACCAGCTGGGAAAGGGGCTGTAAGGTTTCTTGTGTAGGCTCAGGTAAGTGTCCCGGAAAGTTTCCATCTGGTACGTCGTTTATAGCAATAGTTTCGCAACCCGCTTTCGAAAGAAGTCTTGGGATAAAATCACATCCAGCACCGTTCGATAGATCGAGAGCTACACGCACTTTTCGTTCTAGCTTAAATCTCCCTAACAAGAAGTTCTCGTAAACTGGGAGAACGTCTATGTTTTTTTGGTAGCCCTTCTTCTCTGCGATCTTGAATTCATTTTTTAGCGCCATGTCCTTTATCCTTTCCATACCGAATCCTTCTGACACTGTATCGCCGGTGTTAAGGATAAGTTTGAAACCGTTCCACTCCGGCGGGTTATGTGATGCCGTTACTTGGAAACCACCATCCATCTTCAACGCTACAACCCCAAAGTACGTAGCAGGCGTTGGTACGATACCTGCATAGTAAACGTTACATCCAGCATCCATCATTCCACTACTGAATGCTTTACATAACGTTTCCCCGCTAAGCCTGACGTCCCTGCCGGCAAGGACCTCGCCCTTGTTGCCGATATATGTTCCAAAAACCTTCCCTAATACCGTCGCAACCTCTTCGTTTATGTCCTTACCAAAGACACCTCTGACATCGTATGCCCTGAAAATGTTTGGGTCAATCATGCCCATTTATGTTCGTCGCTTGTTGAAATACATTGCTCTATATTTTGATTCCGGTGAAGCGTAAGCCCGAAAATTTGACAGAATATCTTTTGTCTAAAAAGATGAGTAACGAAGTAAACTCTTCGGCATACCTTGAGTTTCTCAAAGGTCCACCATCGATTGCCCTCACACCATCTATCTTCTGCGCTAGTTGCATGACTAACTGCTTAGCATCCTCATGGTCGCTGAAGACAAGCACATCGCATTCAACGGGTTTTTCAAGGTCGAGGAGAGCTTCGGCTGCAACATTTTGAAATGCTGCTACAACTTTGGAATCCTTTAACCTTTCAGCAACTAGCTCGGCAACTGACCCCGACCATAGACGAACTGGTCTAACCGCTCCACCTATTGTTTCTGCCTCAAGCGGGACGATCACCGATACTACAACTTTTCCAATCACGTCGTTTGCTACGGCCTTGAGTATCGGCACCAGACCTACGAGGGGGACAGTAAGGAAAACCACATCTGCTACCTTAGCCGCATTCTCATTTAACATCCCCTCAACTTTTACGTTGTTACCTAGCTTCGCTCTAACGTTCTTTGCGGCCTCCAGAGCCCTTTCAACACTTCTAGAGCCGATGATTACATCCATGCCCGCTTTACAAAATCTCAGCGCTAGACCGAAACCCTGACCAGCAGTACCTCCCAGAAGAGCTATCCTCATCACATATTACCCTTCAGATTTTGTTTTGCACTCCTCTAAAAACATAGCGCTATTCTAGCGTCTCGATAAGTAAAAGCGTCTCGTTAACAGCATCATCTAATCCAAGCTTATCCCAAATTTCTTGAACTATTTCGGGTTTAGATGACGTTTCAGGGTGTCTGGCAATTATCGAGCAACAATCTTTGTATTCCTTCAGGGATAACTCATACGTGCCTATCTGTTTAGCTAGCCTTATTATCTCTTCTTTATCGTAGGTCAGAAGAGGTCTGTAAACTGGCAAATCCAAACCTCTTTGGGCAGACCAGATGTTACGAAGTGTTTGGGATGCTACCTGTCCTATGCTATCACCCGTTACTATGCCTAAATAGCCCTCACGTTTTGCTAAAACCTCCGCCAACTTCAGCATGAACTTTCTGAACAAAACCAGCTCAAGCTTTATGGGCGCGTTCAAAGCTTTCTCTAAGAATTTGTAGTAAGGTGCAACAAACAGTTTCGAGTCTTTACAAAAAGCAGAGAGGTGTCTAAAGATCTCGAATACCTTGGATTCTCGAACTTCTTGCGCGTCCCTTAACGCATGTAGATGGAGAAAATCTACATGGCATCCTCTCTTCATCATCAACCAAGCTGCTACTGGTGAATCCAGACCTCCTGATAAAAGACTCAGGACCTTTCCACTCACACCAACTGGTAAACCTCCGAGACCCTTTACCCTCTCGAAGTATAGGTAAGCTTTCCCGCCGGCAAGTTCTACGAACACCATGACGTCTGGGTTTTCTAGGTCGACGCTCATTCCCGTGCTCTCGAGTATTCTAGCACCGATTATCTTGTTGACCTCGATGGATGTGTATGGAAAGTCCTTGTCTGCCCTTTTTGTCTGAACCATAAAACTTTTTGCCTTTATACCGTGCTCCGTAAGCCTTTTGAGAATATCGCTGACGATTGTGTCTATGTTCTGCTCGCTCTCGTATGCTAGCGTAAACCATGCTATGCCGAACACCGTTCCCAGAGCTCGCTTTATTTCTTCTGGATCCACATTCGGTTTTAGCTTAACCAATATTCTTCCTCTGAGACGTAAAACATCACATGCCATGTCTTTCAGTGCATGTTTTATATTTTCGACTAGCGTATTCTCAAAAACAGGTCTGTTGGCACCTTTCGTCCCTATCTCGCCGTAATGAACTAAAGCAACATCGTACAAGCTCTAGGATAAATGCTATACCGAGTTTATTAAACCTAACTTACAACGTTCTCTAGTTTTCCGAATAAGCAGTACGCGGCGGCATCAACGATGCTAACCTCGACGAATTTGCCGAGCAAATCCCGCTTTGTGTCCAGCACTATCGGTTTATAAGATGCATTTCTGCATACCATCTCACCATACCTTCCTACCTCATCAACTAAGGCCAGGCCGTGCCAGCCAATCCATCTTTCATTAGATTTTATCGATAGGTCTTTGCAGATTTCTGTCATAACTTTGCTCCTTTCGTCAACTAGCCTTGAAGAGAGGCGCGGAAGTTTGTTTGCCGGTGTTCCAGGCCTTGGATAAAATTTGGATATGTTAACTATATCGGGCTTTATCTCATTAAGCATCCTTATGCTCATCTCGAAATCCTCTTCAGTCTCTGTGGGATATCCGACGATTATGTCCGTTGCCAACGTAAGTTCTGGGATTGATTTCCTAAAATTCTCCACTATTTTCTGGTAAAGCTGTGGCGTATATCCTCTATCCATATCCCTTAGGACCTTGGCGGAGCCGGATTGTAAAGGCAAGTGAAGAAACTTGAAGACCTTCGGGCTCAAATAAGATGCGATCAATCTATCTAATATGGGCCCTAAGTATATCGGATTCATCATGCCCACTCTGATGAAAAACTCGCCCTGTAGCCCTGCCACCTCGTTTATCAGGTCGGGCAGCATGTTCCTTCCAAAGTCAAGACCGTAGCTTCCCATATCCTGACTCGTTAACCATATTTCTCGGCAACCATCCTCGAGCATCCTTCGGGCTTCTTCCACCACTTCGCCCATTGGATAGCTGAAGAATGGCCCTCTTGCTATCGGGACAACGCAGAAGGTGCATCTTGCCCATCTACAACCCTCGGACACAGGCACTATCCCTATGACCCTGTTCTTTCTATGCCTACGCAAACCCAGCTTGTTGCAAGTATTCGAGATCGTGTTATTGTATTCTAAATTAATGCGTCTACTAATTACTTCGACGGCTTTGCAAACATCCCGTGGACCAATAAAAACCGCAGAGGGAGCTACCTTTCTTATCGCTTCCCACTCTGCCGTGACCATGCATCCTGCTATCAAAAGCGGTTTCCCGCTCTCGTGAAGCTTTTTCGCCCTTTCTAGCATCCTGTCAGAGGTCGGTTTTTTCACAGCACAAGTAACGAGTACATTTAAGTCTGCTTCATAGGGCTTGTCGACTATGCTAAAGCCAGCTTCCTCTAGCAAGCCAAGAATGATCTCACCATCGGCTTGGTTAGCAGCGCAGCCATAGACTTCTGCGTAGACTTTTAGTGTCATCTGTTCGTTTTATGCTTAACGCATACGTACAATAAAAACTTAAAAGGGCATCTATGCAGGAAAGAGTTGTAATGAATGGGTTTAGTATAACGGAACTCGTTTTTGAACTACGTATGCCCTATGCAAAGTTCGGCGTCGGTGCGCTTTATGAAATAGGTTATGACTTCTCCAAGCTAAAACTAAAGAAGGTTCTAATTGTAACGGACGATTACATAAGTAAAAAGACGGATTACGTTGAGCGCGCCGTTTCATCGTTTAAACAAAACGGCATCACTGCCGATGTTTGGGACGGTGTTGAGCCCGAGCCATCAGATACCTCGATACAAGAAGGCATAGAATTTGCTAAGAAGGGTGGATATGATGGTTTCGTGGCCATCGGTGGCGGTAGCTCAATAGACACTGCTAAGCTAATAGACCTTTGCACAACATATCCTGCCGAGCTATCCGATTACTTTGCACCACCGATTGGAAAAGGGCTACCAATTCCAGGTCCCATAAAATTCTTGGTAGCAGTGCCCACAACCTCGGGGACTGGTAGCGAAACCACAGGAACGGCCGTAGTAACCTTCGTGGCTAAAAAATCGAAGTTTGGCGTAACGCATGAATACTTAATACCTAAGATGGCGATATTGGATCCCCTCCTAACAGTTTCTATGCCGCCAAAACTAACGGCCAGCACTGGTGTGGATGCACTCATGCATGCGATAGAGGCATATTTGGCGAAACCTTATAACACGAGAGAGAGGCCGCAATCCCCATCGACTAGGCCTGCCTACCAAGGCTCCATGCCCATGACTGATTTCCTTGCTGAGAAGGCAATTCTATTGATCGGAGAGCATCTCCCGAAAGCCTATGCAAACGGTCTTAACATAGAGGCAAGGACGAACATGCACCTTGCCGCGTTTATAGCCGGTGTTGCTTTCGGCAACGCTGGCGTACACTTGGCTCATGCCCTAGCGCTACCCCTTTCCACGGTCGCGATGGAAAAAGGTGTGAAATTGCCACACGGTGTGGCGGCAGGGGTTTTTGGGCCAGGTATGCTAAAGGTCTTAGAACCATTCTACCCAGAAAAGTGTTCAATAATAGCAAACTACCTGAGCGGAGGGTCCATTCCGTGTGCTCATGAGGCATTGTCGGAACTCATTAAAACCCTAGGTCTTCCTAGCGGTCTTCATGAATTAGGCATAACCGAAAATGATATAGATGCTTTGGTTGATGCGGCACTTATGAATAAGCGACTTTTATCGATAAGCCCCATTACTCCTGAAAGAGATGTCTTGAAGAAGATAGCACTCGAAAGTTTGCGATATTGATTTTTGAAAAAGTTAAATATAGGCGTATGCTTCTAATAAATCACGTGAATATTCATGTCAGAAAAAGTTAAGATGGCCGGAACATGGCCAGGTAAAGTTGAAATTCTTGAACACCCAATGCCGACACTCAGGGACGACCAGATACTTGTCAGGGTTGAGCTAACCGGAATCTGCGGAACCGATGCCCATGTCTTCGAGAAAGGCTTCGGGCCGCATAGGATATCTGGTAAGGTAGGCTACCCATTGTACCTCGGACATGAGTACGTAGGTGTGATAGAGAAGAAGGGCAAAGAAGCCGACAAGAAAATGTTTTACCACACTGAGATACCGCAGGAGGGCGATAGAATCTGGTGGGGTGTGGACCACTACTGTTACGTATGTGACTGGGAAACTATGTATGGATGGCAGCAGTGGTGTCTCGGCGCGTTCTTCTACGGGTTTGATGAAACTCCGTTCCACGGTGCATGGAGCCGTTACGTCATCATAGAGCCCGGCACCCATATTTGGAAATTTGCAAAACACATAACACCAGAAAAAGGCGTCGTCGTAGAACCTTACATCGTAGGTCTAAGGGCTGTTGACAAGGTGATGACGCTTCTTTCCATCTCAGAGAAGGAGGCAAACCCTGACGCCGACCTGTTTGTGATATACGGTGCAGGCGCTATTGGAAACGCCGCGCTTACTGCCCTTAAGACATCGGCCCCGAACTCTATTGCAATCGTGGTCGACCCCAATAAGCACAGGTTAGAGATGGCTAAGAAGCTAGGCGCAGACTACGTCCTCAACGTAAAGGAGACCACGAAAGATGAGAGGATAAAGTTCATCAAAGAGATTGCAACAAGCATGGACAGGCCAAGGCTTGGCGACAGATGGGGTGTAGATGCTGTAATTGATTGCACTGGGAAGAACGCCGATGTGGTAATTCCGGAGGCAATCGAAATTTTAAGACCCATGGGTGTGCTGGATGAGGTCGGCGCATTCACTGCATTCACGGCCGGCAAATTCACCATAGACCCCCACGAGATCTGTTCTAGAGAATTATTCTTCGTAGGAAGCTGGGCATATCCACTCTCGACATGTGACAAGGCTATCAAGCAAGTCAACAAAGGGCTCTTCGACAAGAAACCATACTACGAAATAATTACTCATAAGCGCAGACTATTGGCTGAGGACATAACCGACGGGATCAAGTCCTTACTTGCAGGCGTTGGCATAAAGCACGTAATAGACCCGTGGAAACAGTAAAACCAACCTTAATATCTTTTTTATTTTTCTCTTTTAAGGGAGTTTTTAGGATGACGCCTTACGATAGAGTGATGGAGGTATTTAAGGGAGGTACACCAGACAGGATTCCTTGCGTAAACTTTGCTAGCGTTATAACAAAGGAATTTTTGGCAGCATACAACACAAACTGGGTCGATGTTTACAGAGATCCGGAAAAGATGGCCAGCGTAGCCGCTGCAGCCCACAAATTTTGTGGTCTTGATAACATAAGCCTTCCATTCGACCAGTCGGTTGAGGCGGAGCTGTTGGGCATGGAGTTCAACTACCGTGTTGATGGCCCGCCTACGTCTGTAAGTTTCCTGTCGGAGGAGCAGTACTTTGAGATAGTTGTGCCGCATTCTTTGGCAGATAAGGGAAGAATGCCGGTCATCCAAAAGGCCATCGAGAAGCTTAAGAAAGAATACGGAGGCAAGGTGCCCATAAACGTGATTGTCAGCCCACCCATGACCACGGTAGCAACATACCTGCTGGGTCCGTCGGCGACAAACCTGATGATGAGAAGGTTCCCTGGTGCTGTCAAGGGCATGTTGGAGGAAACGTTTAGACTCCACCGTGAGCTGGTTAATCTTTACGAGGAGTGGGGCGTCGACATAATCACGCTTCATGACCCTAAGGGTTCACCCGATGTCCTAAACGCGGGCTTTTTTGATTCGCTCGTTGCCTCATACCATAAAGCGCTGATCGAGGAGACTAAACTACCGACCGTTGTAAACGTATGCGGAAACATAATCCAAGTTTTAGACAAGATAATCGACTGCAACCCCTCAGCTATTGTGTTTGACTATAAAACTCCGATAAGATTTGTGATGAAGACCTTAAGCGAATTAAACAAAAAAATTCCAGTCGCCGGCAACCTATCACCATTTTGGGACATATACTTGGCAGACGATAAAAGGATGGAAGAAAGGGTACTCGAGGTTATTAACGGAGGCGTGAATTTTGTTTCACCCGGCTGTGACTTGTGGATAGCAACTCCGACCGATAAGTTAAGAAAGTTAGTGGAGCTTGTTGAGAAGTACGGAAAGATAAGATAAACAATTCATAAAAATTAACTAACGGTTAATATTTTAGCATCTTTAGTTAGGATCAGACTAAAATGGTGGGGTTCGTTGCGCAACGAAGTTGAGGTGTTACTCCTATCCGAGGAAGACGTTACATCAACCGGTCTGACAATGTCACAATGCATGAAACTTGTTGAGGAAGTATTAAAAGCACGCGCCAACGGACAAGTGCTCTCTCCACCCAAGGTCTTTCTAGATATGCGGCTGATAAGCGAGCACCAATGCGATGCGGATGCCATGCCAGCCTATGTTAAATATATCGATATGTGTGGCTTAAAATGGATAGGTGCAAACTGGGAAAACAGGCACAAAAGAGGCTTACCGAACGTCATCGGGATAGTGATACTAAATGATCCAGAAAGTTTTGCACCGCTAGCCATAATGTCTGCAAACTGGTTGACTGCTATGAGGACGGGCGCTGCTACCGGTTTAGCCGTGAGAGAGCTGGCTAGAAAGGGCTCAAAGAGTCTTTCAATAATCGGAACCGGGTATGAAGCTAAATTCCAACTAATGGCTATAAGCGAGGTCATAAAACTGGACGAGGTCAAGGTGTTTGACATAGACGGGGATGCTATGGAGGCGTTTCTCAGAAATGCCAACCAAACATCTCATTTAGAAATAACTCCGTGCAAAAGCGTTAAGGAAGCTATCGAGGGGACGGACTTGGTCGTTACGGTGACTTCCTCTCGCGTACCCGTTTTGGACGGAAGCACCTCTCCTGATACGGCGAATTTGATATGCTCGCTTGGCACCTATAGCGAGCTAGGAGAAAAACTCATGGGATGGTACGATAAAATAGTTGTCGATACCCGGGAGCAGACAAAATCGGAGGGTGCACTAGCCGATTGGTTTGCAAAAGGACTCATATCGAATGGGGACATATACGCAGAATTGGGCGAGATATTAACAGGAAGGAAGAAAGGTAGGATCTCGGATGACGAAAGAATACTCTGTGTACTGACTGGTCTCGGATGCGAGGACATAGTAGTTGCCAACGTAGTTTACAGGGTGGCAAAAGAGAAGGGGCTGGGTAAAAGAATCAAGCTTTTTTAAATAAAATTATGAAGATGGACTCAGCGAATTTGCTACGAGGTCCACGATGTCAACGTACTTGGCTTTGAGGTTAAGATTTTTTATGCCTTTCTTTATCATAAGGGCACAAACGGGACAACATGAGGATATTATATCCGGATCTCCGATGCTAAGTTCGGATACGCGGTTTACCGCCGCTCTCATTGAAACATCCCTGTAAATCAATTCTACACCGCCTCCCCCACAACATTTTGTCTCGCGTTTGTTATTTGGGGGTTCTATAAGCTCTAGGTTTTCTATTGCTTTTAGTATAATCCTCGGCTCCTCCACAATATTCATGAACCTTGCAAGATAGCAGGGGTCGTGAAAGACGACCTTGGTGTGCTCAGGAAGTCGAAGTCTGATGCCATTTTTTTCTATAGCATCAGCGATAATTTCTACTATGTGTTTGACCTCTATGTCCCAACCATCAACATAACGAGGATACTCATCTTTGAAAACACCGCCGCATATCGGGTTATGGACTATTAACCTTCTAACACCTTTTTCTTTGAATGCTTTGTAGACCTTTTTCGCATGTTCAGCGAATTCGTCGAGTAAACCGTAAGTGTGAAGTGCCGCACCGCAGCACGGCTCCTCGTCTCCCAAGTATGAGAACTTTACGTTCAGCTTGTTCAATAGATTTACAGTATTAACCAGACTCTTCCTATAGAAGTCATTTTTTCCTCCAAGAAACGTGTCAAAGAATTTGATGACGCCAAGTTTTTGCGCAAACCCGCTCAAACTCATCAAGGTATTCTCGGCCCATCCAAATTTCTCAAGAACGTCAACCAGAAGTTCGCCGTAAGCCATCGATGTATCCATACAACTAGCAAAAAACACGGTGTCCGAGCTGTTGGGTATGTTGATGTTCTCCGCCCATTTTGCTTTTGTAGCAGCCGCGCCGAATATGTCGCCACTTTTAACCCCACTAACCAAACTATCCGCAACCTTTTTCATGAACGGATTAAGTGCATTCGCCTTTATGATGGCATTCCTAGCTTGAACCGATACCTCCGAGATATCGATGCCTTGCGGGCATTTTACCGCGCACGCCCTGCAGACGCCGCACATGTAGAATTTCTGGGCTAGTCTGGGCGATGGTTTGACGTTGCCCTCAAACAATGATAGGAAGAGCGTCTTCCTGCCCCTTGGACCGACCGATTCCTCCATGTTGGCGGCTTCCAAAAACGGACAGACAGCACGGCAGAAACCACAATGCTCACAGAATTGAAGTTTTTTCACTAGAGAATTAAGATCCTTTTCTTTCATTTAGACACCCATCTTTCCTGGGTTCATTATGTTGTTTGGATCCAACAACCTCTTTATGCTTCTCATAAGTTCCATCGCAACAGGTCCAACCTCCTCTACAAGTAGCTCCGCCTTGTCTATACCTATGCCGTGCTCACCTGATATCGTTCCGCCGATTTTGATTATGTATCTGCACATCTCATCGTGAGCCTTCTTAGCCTTTGCGGTTTCCTCCGGATCTTTTAGATTCACGGAGAATATTGCATGCACATTACCGTCGCCTGCGTGCGAGAGTATGGCCACAGGTATGCCGTACTTCTCGCAAATTTTCCTAATCTCCTTGAACACTTCCGGTAGTTTGCTTATAGGTACGCATACGTCGTGCGTGACGTTCATTTTACCGGTTACATTCGGCAGAGCTGTTGCGCCTTCACTCCTGATCAACCATATTTCGTTGAACTCTTCTTGCGTGGTTGCCCTTAGCACCTGCGAGGCCCCTGACTCTTTCAGAACGCGTTCTACTTTGTTTGCTAGAGCTCCTACTTCCTCTTTTGAACCGTCAACGCTCACGATTAGGCAAGCATCCATCTCAGGGAATTTTTTGCCGAGCCATTTGTTAACCGCGATTATTATACCCTTATCCATCAGTTCCATAGCAGCCGGGACTATACCAGCCATGTATATTTTTGACACAGCGACTCCCGCTTTTTCTATGCTGTCAAAGTACGCGCATATTCTACTTTCAGCCTCAGGGATCGGTCTGAGCTTAAGCGTAGCCTCAGTTATTATCCCGAGCGTTCCCTCCGAGCCAACGAATAATCTCGTTAGGTCGTAACCAGCATTGCCCTTGAACGTTTTGCTCCCAGTCTTTATAACCTCGCCGTTGGGCAACACGACCTTAAGACCAAGCACCCAGTCTCTAGTCGTGCCGTACTTCAGCGCCCTCATACCTCCGGCATTCATCGCGATGACTCCACCCATTGTGCAAGAATCGCTGCTACCTGGGTCGGGTGGCCAAAAGAGGCCGTACTTTGCAAGCTCGCTCTCCAGCTTGGCGTGCACCACACCGGCCTCAACAGTACATCTCAAGTCTACCGTATTGATCTCAAGGATTCTGTTCATGCCAGTGAGGTCCACAACTATGCCACCATTTGGGGGGACGGCTGCGCCTACGAGGTTCGTTCCTGCACCCCTAGGCACGACAGGTATTCTATTTTCGTTAGCAAACTTTACTATTTTTGAAACTTCCTCCGTTGAATGCGGCCTGACAACGCATGTCGGCATCCCTTTATAAATTATCGATGCATCTAGCGTGTAAGGGAGCACGTCTTCTGGCAACTCAAGAACGTTATCCTCACCAACTATTTTTTTAAGAGCTTGTGCGACTTTTAGGCTCATCAACAAACAAATGTTTTTTGGACAATATTAGGGTTTTCTTTC